>JAANMX010000060.1_pt1 | contig 119423 bp, 107 predicted proteins | sample 7279681 | NCBI WGS metagenome assembly JAANMX01 (sample SAMN14094542, study PRJNA606508) | bioreactor metagenome | isolation source: A lab-scale SPAN reactor treating ammonium-rich wastewater day 351 | place: Ireland: Galway | collected 2018-01-01 | reverse complement strand
TCCGACCCGCTGGTCTTCCTGCCTGAGGGCGCCACGGTCGGCACCTCCAGCCTGCGCCGCAAGGCCATGCTGCTGGCCATGCGCCCCGACCTGAAGGTGATCGAGTTCCGCGGCAACGTGGACACTCGCCTCGACAAGCTCGAGGATAAGAAGGCCGACGCCATTGTCCTCGCCTCGGCCGGCCTTAACCGCCTGGGCCTGCTGGACATCTCCGTCCGCCCCGACCGTGTGGCTTCAACGTTCGACGCGCTGGCGCTGCGCGCGCCCGGCTGGCTGCCGGCCGTGGGGCAGGGCGCGCTGGGCGTCGAGATCCGCGCCAACGATGAGCGGACCCGGCAACTGCTGGCGCCCCTGCACGACGCGGCGACGTACGCCGCCACGGCCGCGGAGCGCGCCTTTCTGAACCGGCTGGGCGCGGGCTGCCAGGCGCCGGTGGCGGCTCTGTCCATAGCACCCGAGGGCAGCAGCCTGAGATTGACCGGGCGCGTGCTGGCGCTGGACGGGACGCAGGTGGTTGAGACCGAGGACGAAGGCGAGATCGGCAAGCCCGAAGAGCTCGGGCGGCGCGTGGCGGACTGGTGCCTGGAGAACGGCGCCGCGGGCCTGGTGTAGGCGCGCGTTCCCGCCAGTTTTTTGGCATGTAAGCGCTTGCGGGGATCGGCGTCCTATTGGTGAGGGAACGGGAGAATTCTAGACTGTCGGGACCCCGCTTGATCCCCTCACAGGCACGGAGTCCATTCCAGACGGAGCTTACACATGGAGAAGAAGGCGATTTTACCGGCAGTCACGATCGCGCTGCTTTCGTGCATTGCCCTGATGCTTACGGTGATCGGCGGGCTGTACGCCTACAACACGTTCGCCGGCAGCGCGCAGCCTGTCGCGGCCCAGAGCTCGGGCACCGACAAGGGTCCTGAATGGTCGGCGTCCTCGATCACGGTCGGCGGCAACCAGGAGTTCATGGTGGTGATCAAGGAGGTCGAAAACCCCTACGAGCAGGGCCAGAAGGCCACGCAGATGGCGGTTTACGAAATCCGCTCGGCCGGCACTGCCAAGGCTGACCTGTACTTCGTGGCCTCGCGTCTGCTGGAGTACGACTTCAAGCTGCCGGACCACAGCGGCCAGGATGCCAAGGGGAAGGGTTTCTCTCCGCTGGGTGTGAAGAAGGCGGTTGAGGAATCGAAGAAGAAGTAGCGGTTCAGGGGCCGATCAATCGGCTGTCATATTCCTATCACAGGGCGTTTTCGGTACTTGCGCCGGAAACGCCCTGTCCATTACTATAGGGCTTTGAATAAGCGTGCCTGTGGGTCCGGCGGAATGTACGCCGGGGTAGGCGCGTGAAGTCCCCCAATGCCGGAGCTGTTCCGGAGCAACCCGATATGCCGAACTACAAGTCATTTGACGACGTGCTGAACGAGCTGGAGATGGACGAAGACGAGCTCAAGCGGCTCGTTTCGGAAGGTCAGATTCGCGCATTCCGCGATGACGACAAAATGAAGTTCCGCTCGGAAGACGTCCAATCCCTGAGCCGCGCCCGCAAGCCGTCCGGCGGCGGTGGCGAGATCGACCTGGGCGAAACGCAGCTAGGCGGCGAAAGCCTCGAGATCATCGAGGAAGAGACCGACGAGACGCTGCTCGACCTCGGCAATCTCAGCAGCGACCAGGACTTCGAAGACACCGGCGCGACCAGCGTCCCGACCGTCGAGTTGTCCGACATCGGTGAAGACCAGGATGCCACCCTCACCGAAGAGCTCGTGTTCGACGAGACCGATGAGCTGGGCGGACTGGACTTCGGCGAAGAGGACGCCGACGCCACCCAGAAGATCGAGGGCGGACTCGACCTCAGCGACGAAGACGACGTCGGCCTGCAGACCGAGCCGGTCGAAACCGCAGGCCTGGATGAACTCGATGAGCTTGAGGACGTCGGCGAACTCGACGATGTCGGATCCGTCGAGGAAGAAACCCACGGCTACGCCGACACCCGCATGGCAGGCCCGCCCATGGGCATGCCGGGCGCCGTCCAGATCCAGGAGCAGGTCAAGTTCGTCGAGATCGTGCCCAACGAGGGCATCGCCTGGAAAGTGCTCACCGGCCTGACGTTCCTGCTGGTGATGGTGCTGATGGTGACGCCGCCAGCCCTGGGCATCAACTCGGGCGACGACGACGTTCCGCTGGGCAGCTTCTGGGGCAGCATCGCCTACTCGATGTACCTTAAGGGCCCCAACCAGCAGCCTGCCATCGCGCAGAGCGCCTATGAGGTTGAAGATCCCAGCCGGCGCGATGAGCCCGAGCCCTTCTCGGTCAGTACCGGCGCTGACGACATCGTGTGGCCCGGCATGAACGTGATCCGCAACTTCTCCGGCTACGCGGTCGGCGGCGCATCCGACGTCGGCGGTGGAGCGGCGGGGGAAGAGCCGGCCGAAGAAGAACCGTCCGAAGAATAGTCCGCAACCCGTCCAAGCACCCCGCCACGGCGGGGTGCTTTTCTTTTCCGGGGCGGTTACTACGTTTGGAATACAGGTGACGCATGACCCCGACGGTTCTGCTGATCGACGAAAACGAGGCGGTGACCAGCATCGTGAAGGCGCTGCTGATCCGCAACGGCTACAGCGTCGAGGTCCTGAGCCCGGGTGCCGACGTGATGCAGTACCTGGTGGAAAAGCCCGTGGACGTGATCGTCTCCGACGCCCAGGCCGGCAACGGCAACGCCTATCACCTGGTGCGCAGCATTCGCTCGGACCCCGCAACCGCCGACATCCCGCTGGTGTACCTGACCGCCGGCGCCAGCCTGGAGGACGAGTTCGAGGCCTACCTTTCCGGCGCCGACGCCTTCATCACCAAGCCGTTCCGCGCCCGCGACCTGCTGGCGGCAGTCGACAACGTGCTGCACCGCAAGCCGATCAGCACCAGCAGCGGCAGGCTGGCGGTGGTGCAGGAGGTCGCGCGTGTGCTGGCCTGTGTGTCCGATGAGCGCCACCGCCTGGTGCGCCAGGCCATGAAGCAGGCGGGGTTCGAACTCGAGTTTGAAACCCGCCTTGACCGCGCGTTCTCGCGCATCGACCGTGAGCGCTTCCACCTCCTGATCTGCGACGCAACCAAGGACCCGGATGCGGCCGCGCAGGTGCGCGAGTTCGTGTCTCACTTTGCGCTTGCCATCCCGGTGGTACTGCTGCACGGCAAGGACCAGGCGCCGCGCGCGCCTGCCAATGACCCGCAGTTCGTGACCGTGCGCTTGCCCGCCACCACCGTGGAACTCGCGGATAAAGTGCGCAAGGCGATCCTCGACTTCGGCGGACCGCCGTAAGCAGAGGTTAGAGGTCGGAGGTCAGGGAACTGCCGGGTACGTTTATGGTTGCTTTCGTGTGGTCACCTGTGGAGCATCCGCGAACTCGAGCCCCAAGCCCGGACCCCTGACCTCAAACCTCTGATCTCTGACCTCCGACCTCTGCCATGTTCATCTACATCACACGCGCCCTGCCCGACGTTGCCGCCGAAATGCTGGCCCGGGCCCTGCCCGGTGCTCGCATCGAGCTGAACCCCCACGACCGCAACCTCAACCGTGCCGAGTTGATCGAGGCGGCCAGCGGATGCGACGCCCTGCTTTGTACCCTGGCCGATCCGCTCGACGCCACGCTGATCGAGGATCTGGGGCCGCAACTGAAGGTGATTGCCACCTGCGCCGTGGGTTACAACAACATCGACCTGCAGGCCGCGAAGAACCGCGGCATCGCGGTGTGCAACACGCCCGGCGTGCTGACCGACGCCACGGCCGAGGTCGCCGTCGGTCTGATGCTGGCCTGCGCGCGACGTTTTGTCGAGGGCGACTCCTTGACGCGTCAAGGATTGTTCTCGGGCTGGGCGCCGCTGCTGCACCGCGGGCACGGCGTGTACGGCAAGACCGTGGGCATCGTGGGCGCCGGGCGCATCGGCAAGCGGGTGGCGGCCACCATGAAGCACGGCTTCGGCTGCCGCATCCTGTACCACTCGCGCGAAGACCACGTGGACTGGGAGAACGAACTGGATGCCGAAAAGGTCGAACTCGGCGAGTTGCTGGCGCGCTCCGATTTCGTCAGCCTGCACTGCCCGCTGACGCCCGACACGCATCATCTGCTCGACGCCGACATGCTGAAGCTGATGAAGCCCACGGCCGTGCTGGTCAACACCGCGCGCGGGCCGGTGGTCGACGAGCAGGCGCTGGTGCAGGCCCTGCGTGAAAGGCGCATCGCCGCGGCGGGCCTCGACGTCTATGAGGGTGAGCCCGCCCTGGCGCCAGGGCTCAGCGAGCTGCCGAACGTGATCCTGCTGCCGCACATCGGCAGCGCCACGATCGAGACCCGTGACGAAATGGCCCGCATGTGCGCCCGCGCGGCGATCGCGGTATTGACTGGTCAAGAGCCGCCGCATCGCGTGGCATGACACACCCGCAAGGTGCGGCGGGCCCGGGCTGACGCGTCAACGCTGCGCGTCCTTGGCCTTCTGCAGCCACTGCCGGATGTGCCCGCGGACGGCTTCGTAGTGCGGGTCGCGGTCCAGCGCTTCCTCGAACTTCTTCTCGGCGGCCTGGTGCTTGCCCTGTACGAACAGCAGGCGTCCCTCGAAGTACGAGGTCTCGAAGCTGCGCGCGTTCAGGTTGGCCAGCGTGCGCACGATCGGCTCGGCCTTTTTGGCGTCTTCGTCGTCCAGGGCGGCGCGGGCAAAGCGCACCTGCTTGCGGAACTCGGCCAGGTCTTCCGCTTCCGGGGCGCGCGCGTCGCGCGGCAGGTTGCTGCTGCGCTCGATGCGCAGGCGCAGTGCCGCAACCGCCCCGCCATCCAGCATGCGCTGCACAGGCACGTACATGTATTCACCATAGGTATGGGGCGCCGTTGAGACCCACATCTCGCCGGTGGTCACGTTGGTGATCACGCTGTGGCTGCAGATGCCGGCATCAATCGCGTTGCGGTTGCCCAGGCCCAGTTCCTTGTCGCCGCGGCCTTTCCGGTCGCGCAGGATCTCGAGGCAGGCCTGCTTTTCGATCGCGCCCAGCTTGCGCTCGACCAGCTCGCTCAACCGCTCATGGCGATAGCTGGTGGTGGCGCGTTCGATCTGCTGCAGGTTCACTGGGTCGTCTTTCAGGGGCTCTGTCAGCATGTGGTTGGTCTGCAGGATGCGCCCCGGCTGCTCGGCCTCGCGCATGGCGCAATGGCCCGGCGACTTCTCGATCACCACCGCGCGGCCGTCTTTGCGGCTGGCGATCATGTAGGTGTCGCTGACGAACACGGGTGTCTTTTCGATCAGCGCAAATGCCTGCTCGATGGTTTCGCACTCCTGCAGCACGCGGCGCACCAGCAGCGAAACCGGCGTGCCCATGCGCCCGAAGCCGACCTCGTCGGTGCGCGCGGCGTTCACATGCACGCTCAGGCCGACGCGGTTCATGCCGGTGACCGCGCCAGCCATGCCGGCCCAGGCCACGTGAACGTAGGCGTGGCCTTGTTCGGGCCAGACGTAGACCACCGCCTTGTCCACGTCGAACACTTCGCCGGCCTCAAAGTCAAAGTTGCGCGCGACATACAGGTTGCCGTCGGCGCTGGCATCGCCCCAGGCGGCAAAGGCCGTGCAGCCCACGAAGTCGCTGGTGGTGACCAGCGGGTGGTCGATGAAGATGTGGCTGATGTCGTGGGCGGCATGATAGTTGAGAATGCGGTGGTACAGCGGCACGTCGTCCGGGTGCTGGTCGATGCTGCCTTCGGTGAGGCCCAGCATCTCCAGTTGCTCGGCATCGCTGACGTGCTGCGGCAGCGTGCGGTTGTTGATCGCCACCAGCTGCTTCACGGCCCAGAAGGCCGCGCGGTTGGGCACGAACTCGTTCACGGTCTCGAGCAGCAGCTGTTCCTGCTTCGCCGTCAGGTCCTGGCACAGCCGCGCGTTGGCGTAACCGCGCTGCCAGGGGTCGCCGCTCAAGCCAAGCTCGTGCAGGCCGTCACGCTCGCGTCGCCAGTTGTCGCCCAGCAGCTTGACCGGATGGTTCTGCATGGTGCGCTCGGTGATCTCGAGCTTCGCCAGCTCACGGCCGCCGTCATAGGCGGGCGGCTCGGCGATACACCAGTTGCGGACGTAGACCGACACACCTACCAGCAGCGCCATGCACAGCGCCACGCCCGCCATGCCCAGCCGAGTCACCCAGCCGTGCACGCGCGGGAACGATGAGCGCTTGCCGGTCCGCAGCGCGGCCAGCTCGGATTTCATCAGCGCATGCACGCGCTGCTTGAGCTCGGACGCTTCGCGCGGGTCAGACAGGCCCTTGGTGGGGATGGGCTCAAGCACCTTGATGACGGTGTCCGGGTGGTGCACCAGCGGGCTGCCCTTGCGCACACAAGCGCCCGTGCCGTCAATCACCACGGGCACGATCGGCACTTGAGCGTCCATGGCCAGCACAAAGGCGCCGTTCTTGAAGCGGCGCAGGCGGCCGTCAGGGCTGCGGCTGCCTTCCGGGAAGACCAGGATGCTGACGCCGTCTTTCAGCCAGTTGAGCGCGGTGTCGAAGCCGCGCGGGCGGTCGGGGTCGGACTCGTCGCCTTCGTCATCGACCTGGATGTGGCGGGCCAGCTTGTTGAGCTCACCCATCAGCGGATACTTGAAGGGCCAACCTTTGATCATCCAACGAGCGTTCACCGGCAGCATCAGCGCCATCAGGATGTCGAGGATCGACTGGTGGTTGCACACGATTACGCATGGCTGCGGGAACGCCTGCCGCCGCGCGTTGATGCGGCGCTGCTGGCCGAAGGGGTACAGCCGGAAGAACCAGCGGGCAATGCGGCGCTGGCCGGTATAGAAGGCGTCGCCACGATGCTTGACGAAGAAACGATCCGCCAGCCAGTACGGCAACTCAAGCACGAACAGGAAGAATGCCAGCTGCGCGCCCAGCAGCCCGTAGGCGCACACCGAACGCAGGACATTCATCACCGGGTTGGAGGGCGGTGGGTACGAGTATTCCGGATCGCTTGAGTCCGCCATTTCAGGCCCTTTTACCCACTTGCGCCGCAACGGTGCACAGGCGCAGAATAGGTATATTCACGGGGTCGCTCGAGCACCAGTTCCGCGTCAAGGCGCGGCAGTTAAAACATGACGACGGACAGCATCCGCAAGCAGGTAGATCAAATCGTGGCCGAAGAGTTCGAGCTGGATCCGGCCGACATCACGCCAACCAGCGATCTCTACGACGACCTCGGCCTCGACAGCCTGGACGCCATCGACCTGGTGGTGGCGCTCGAGAAGAACTTCGGCTTCAAGGTCGAAGAAGGCGCCGCCCGCAAGATCCGCAGGCTCGAGCAGCTCTACCAGTTCGTGCAGGAACGCGTGGCCTAGGGGACTGTCCCCGCAGTTGGGGACTGTCCCCGTTTGTGGTTTCAAACCACCCGCAAGCTCAACTCCGCCACCTCCCTGTCGCCGTCACGCAGCAGCGCCTTTACCCGGCTGCGCCCTTCCTCGGCCGGCTCCACGCTGACGCTCAACTCCAGCTCGCGCCCCGGGCCCGTCGGGTTCATGAACTTGGCGCGCGTAACCTCGGCCAGCCGCACCGGCCACCCGATCAGCCGCCCCGCGAAATGCACCGCAGCCGCCACCTGCACCACGGCGGGCAGCACCGGCCCTTCAGGAAAGTGCCCCTTGAAGAACTCTTCCGCGCCGGAGAAGCGCAGGCGCGCCGTGCCGGCCTCGAAGGAGAGCGTGGCGGCGTCCAGGTCAGCGGCCAGGTTCATCCGTCCTCCTTGGCCTGGAAGGTTTTGTCGGGCCAGGGCCGGTCGCGCGCCGTGAACTCAGAGATCGCGATAGTGAGCTTGTAGGGCGGGCCCTTGGACTGCACGCCGCGCTCGCGCAGCACGATCACGGAAGGCAGCCACGCGCCGTCGAAGTCCTTCCACTCGTACTGGTCCACGCGGTACAGGCTGCGGTCGCTTTGCCGGAAGTCGTACCAGTCAACGCGCGGCGGATCGCCGGCGAGCCGCAGCTGCAGCTCGCCGTGTTTGCCAAGCATGTTCGCGCGCGCGCCGCTTTCGTCCTCGCGCACCTCGGCCTGATTGAAGGCGAGGCCGCCGGCGCCAAGGGTGGTGCGGCTTTCGGCAAACTCGGTTTCCAGCAGGAACACGCGCTCGATGTCGCGCGCGATGTTCTCGAGCACGGCCTGGTCGAACTCCTCGGCCGCGAAGATGCGAATCAGTTCACCGTCTGCAAACGCGATGTCGAACAGCTTGAGCCCCTGCTCGGACATGCCCTGCAGGCGGAATCGGCCGGGGCGCTGCACGATCAGGTAGCCCATCAGCGTGCGGGTGGTGACGCGAAAATCCAGCGTCACGGTCTGCACGCACTTGAATTGCTCGGGCCAGCGGGCGTTGAACGCGCCCGCCACGGTCGCCGCGTCCAGGGCCGGCGTGGGCGCAGGCTCCAGCCGCTTGTAGGGGTCGGTCTCGGCGCACGCGGCCAGCGCCAGAGCCAGCAGCAGGATTGCAGTGAACGGAACACTCGAACCTGCATGCAGCCGCCGCCAAAGCGGTCGAGTACGAGCCGTTGCCTGCGGAGCAGGCCGACAACCGTTAGCCCCCGGCGTAAGCCGGGGGAAAACCGCGCCGCCTTCCAGCGAGCCGCGGAGCGGCGACACAACCGTACGATCACGAACCATGCCTGCCTCGAATCTCCAGCAGCGTCGGCACCACGGCCAGCGTCAGCACCAGCGCGCTGGTCACGCCCAGCGCCGTGGTCACTCCCACGCTGAACAACGCCGGGTGCCGGGCCAGCGCCAGTGAGCCGAAACCGAACAGCGTGGTCAAGGCCGCAACCAGCACGCCCGCGCCCGCGTGTTTCAGTCGCTCGTCGGCGTGCTCGCGCGAATCCGAGCCCCGGTAGGTCTGCACGAAGAAGATGCCGTAGTCGATGCCCAGCCCCGCGATGAACACCGTGACCAGCGTGTTGATGATGTTGAACGGGATGCCCAGCAGCGCCATCAGCCCTAGCGTCCAGGCCATGCCGCCGGCCACCGGCACCAGCGCGATCGCCACTTCGCGCGGGTTGCGGAAGGTCAGCCACAGCACCGCCAGCACAAGCAGCAGGCTGATGCCGCCCACGTACAGCAGGTCGTGCTGGATGAACTGGACCATACGGCCGACAAACGCCGCCTTGTTCAGCACCACCGCCGCGGGCTGGCGCGCCTTCAGCTCGCCCATTCTTGACGCGTCAAGTTGCGCGGTGGTGCCGATGTACCAGCGCCCGTCCTGCTCAGTGATGAAGTTCCCCAGCAGCAGCCACACCGGGCGCTCTTTCAGCTTCGCGGCGTCCAGCGGCTGCGGCTCCTGCGTCAGCTTCAGCTTGTCGAAGAACGCCTGCAGCCGGCTTTCCTTCATCTTCAACTGCTGGCCCGGCTGGTTGGGGTGCGGCACGCCGGTCTCGGTCACCAGCCTGCGCACCTGCTCGATGCGTCGCTCGCTCCAGAAGCGGCGCCAGCGCGCCACGTTGTCCTGCTGCGTCTGCAGCGCGGGCAGCACCCAGGCGGCGCTCTCATACTTCGCCCCCATTGCGTGCAGGTCGTGGGCCGCCAGGTCGTTCTGGCGCAGGGCCTGCTCAAGCTCAACGCCTCCCACCACCACCAGCGTGCGGCTCAGGGTCTCCTGGCCGAAGGTCTGCGCCACCAGCGTTTCCGAGGCCCGGGTCTGCTCGCTCTTGCCATCCAGGTTCAGCACGTCGCCGTCGAAACCCACCGAAGGCACGAACGCCGCCAACCCCAGCGTGATCGCGCCCATCACACCCAGCAGCGGCCAGCGCAGCCGGCGCCGCCCGCGCTGGATCGCCCCCACTACGCCTGCGATCGCCATAGCCGCCCGCGGCTTCGGCCCCATGCACCGCAACAGTTGCGGGCCGGCCGTGAACGCGAACGCCAGCGAGCCCGCGATGCCCGCCACCGCCATCTCCGCCAACTGGTGCAGGCCGTCGAACTCGGAAAAACGCAGCATGGCGATCGCCGCGATGGTGGTCAGCATGGCGATGAAGCCCGGCCGGCCCACATGCCGCAGCGCCAGCCGCGCGCGCTCTTCGCGTTCGGCATCGAGGCTGCCGTAGGTGGTGACGAGGTGGATGCCGTAATCGACCGCGATGCCCAGCAGCACGGCGGCGAAGCCCGCGGTGATGGCAGACAGCTCGCCATGCACCAGGCCCTGCGAGCCCAGCGCCATCGCGAAACCGAAACCCACGCTCAGCAGCGTGACCAGGATCGGCGTCAGTGCCCGGAACGCGAGCAGGAACAACAGCAGGATCGCGATCACCGAGGTCGCAATGGTCAGGTGCATGTCCGTGCGCAGCACCTCGGCGTTGTCCACGCTGCTGCGGTGCGCGCCGATCACGTGCGGCGTGACGCCCTCCGGCAGCTGCGCCAGGGCGTCGTCCAGCGCGTGCATCAGCGTGCGGCCTTTGCCGGTGTTGCTGGATGGAAAGTCGGCCTCCACCAACAGGATCGCCAGCCGGCCGTCGGCGCTGAGGATGCGGCCTTGCGCGTCGGACTTGCCGGCGAAGCCGCTGTTCAGTTTCTCGAAGCGGCGCAGCGTCAGCTCGTCAAAGCCGAACGGGTCAGCCGGGAAGGTCTTGACGATCTTGATGCCCTCGGCGCCGGCCTGGCCGTCCACGTAGGCTTGCAGCGCTTTGCGGTACCAGTCAGCGTTGAGTCGCGCCTCAACCTGCGCCTGCATGGCTTCGTCGAACAGCAGCGGCGTTTTGCCCGGGTCGCCGGGCTTGCTCATGTACAGCTCGGCGATGTCCTGCTGCGCGGCCTGGTCGATGCGCGAGACCACCTCGCGGATGCCCTCCAGCTTGCGCAGGGCGGCGTCGGCCTGGTCCACAGCCGCGGCCAGTTTCGCGGGCTCGTCGCACTCGAGCGCGACCACGATGCGCTCCAGCCCGCGATAACGCTTGATCGCGAGCTGCGCCTCGGACACCAGCGGCTCGTCGCGCGGCAGCAGGGCGAACACGTCTTCCTCGAAGTCGATGCGCAAAGCGCCGACCACGGCCGCGACCAGCAGCACGACAACGACGACCGGCAGCAGAAACGGCCGCCGTTTCAGGAAGTCGAACAGTTGCTCAAAGGGTCCGCGCATGACGTGAGGATTGTGAAGGCAAGGCGCCGGAAGCGCCAGCCATCACGCGCGAAAGGTGAATCAGGAAGCCTTGCGCCGCTTGCGCCTTGGCTTGGCGGCTTCGGTGGACGGATCGTACTCCGTCCACTGCGGCGTCGTGTTACGGGTTACCGGCTTCCCCTTAGAAGGGTAGCGGGTGACTGAACCCTTGATGGTTTTAATCTTCACGGTAACGCCTCCGGGTCTCCAAAGTCTATCACAGTTGACGCAATGGGAACACCGTTGAGCACGACCTCAATACGGTAGGTCTTGGCCTCCGCCTGCAATAGGCCGAAATTGTAGGTGCTTTCCACGAACCGGCCGACACCGATCTCCAGTTCGACCTCGGTTTCAACCACGAGGTTTGAACCTCGCCAGATCCGAAGGAACCAGTCGAAATCCTGCGCTTCGTTGGGTCGGTGGAATTCGACATACACACCCAGTCGCTCTGGAGGAGACCTCCATGCGCGACGAACGCGCCACAAAGTGTGTGGGCTCTTCGCCCCAACCCTTTCGCACGTTACCAGTCGGCTGACGGTGATCATGCGCCTTCCTCTTTAACGGGCGGCTCAGTGGCGGCCTTGACTTCGCGGATCAGTTCCTCGGTGCCGAGGATGCTGCCCGCCACGCCGAAGCCGGTTACGCAGGCGCCCAAGATGCCGGGCGTGCCCGTGCCCGCGCCCGTTACGTACAGGCCTCTATAGCGCGTGCGGCGGCGCACACCGAAGCGCCCCTGCGCGGCCATGCCGGGCTGCACGCCGTAGATGCCGCCGCGCGGGTAGCCCGCGTAGTCGCGCAGGGTCAGCGGTGTTGACGCGTCAACTACGTGCAGCCTGCCTTTCAACTGCGGCAGGCGCTGCTCGATCATCGCCAGGATGTTCGCCGTAAGCTTGTCCTTCAGCGCCTGGTAGGCGGCGTCGCGCTTGAGCGTGCGGCTGTGCTGCCAGGGCTCGAACCACTCCCAGCGCGCGCTCCCCATGGCGCTGAACAGCTGATGGCCGCCACCCGCCGGCGGCAGGTTCAGGATCGCGTCGGCCGGGCCGTCCATCACCGGCTGATAGAAACAATCCGGGTCGTCGCGGCGCAGCAGGTAATGGTTACGGCCGCTGATGCCGGTCAGGTCGGCCTGCGGGTCAACCGTGCCATAGACCACAAACGCGCCCACGCACTCCGGCGCATCGGCCATGCGCTCGCGCAGGGCCTTGCGATAAGCGTCTTCGGGCAGCAGCTTGACGGCCACCCGCGGGTGCACGGCCAGGATGACTTCGTCGGCGCGCAGCAGTTCGCCGTCTTCCAGCTCGACGCCGGCGGCCTGTTCGCCCTCCACAAGCACGCGTTTGACCGGCGCGCGCAGGCGCAGCTCGCCACCCAGCTCGCGCAGGCGCTTGACCAGCGGGCGGGTGATCGCGTCGCCGCCGCCGACGATGTAGTGCGGGCCTTCCACGGCGCTGCCCACCACGGCCGCGTGGATGGCCAGGGGCACGTCGGCGGCGGGCACAGCGTAGAGCGAAGACTGCGCACACAGCAGAGCGCGCAGGCGGGGGCTGACACCCAGGCGCTGCAGAAACTGCTCCAGGCTGGTCTCGTACAGCTCGCGGTCGTAGGCGCCCTCGGCGTCCGGGTTCAGGGAGTGCCAGTTCAACGCCGCTTCCACGGCGCGCATGCGGGCCACGTAGGCGTCGATGGCGGCCTGTTCGCCTGGGCAGGCCTGTTTCAAGGCCTCGGCCAGCCGGTCCCAGCCCACGGGCACGCAGAACTCGCCGGAAGGCAGGCTGATGCGGTCGAAGCAGTCAGGGTCCAGCGGCTTGGTTGACACGTCAATACCCATGTAGCGCAGCAGCCGCCACATGACCTGCCCCGGGTACAGCGAGCCCACGTAGTGCACGCCGGTATCGAAGCGGCAGGGGCCGAAGGGCCCTTTGCGCTGGAACATCTGCATGCAGCCGCCCGCCACGTTGTGAGCCTCCAGCACCAGCGGCCTGCGCCCGTGCATGGCAAGCACCACGGCGGCGCTCAGGCCGCTGATGCCGGAACCGACAATGATGGTCGAGTAGCCCACACACCCACTAGAAGGGACAAGAGCCGCAAGCGCAAGCGCGCGGCTAAACACGCGCCAGCACGACGCTGGCGTTGGTCCCGCCGAAGCCGAAGCTGTTGACCAGCACGCGCTGCAACGGACGCTCCAGTGTACGGCTGACCACGTTGATCTTGGCCGCGCCCTCCTCCTGCGCCTCGAAGTTCAGGTTCGGGGCGATGAAGCCGGCCTGCAGCATCAGGGCGCTGTACAGGATCTCGGAAGCCCCGCTCATCCAGCACTCGTGGCCGGTCATGCCCTTGGTGCTGCTGACGGGCGTGTGCTCGCCGAACACGTCGCGGATGGCCTCGGCCTCTTTGGCGTCGCCGATCAATGTGCTGGTCGCGTGGGCGTTGATGTAGTCAATCGCGCCGGGGTCCAGTTCCGCGTGGCCGAGCGCCATGCGCATGGCGCGGCGCGCGCCGTCGCCGCTGGGCAGGGTCAGGTGCTCGCCGTCGCTGCTGAAGCCGTAGCCGATCAGCTCGGCCAATGGCTTGCCGCCGCGGGCCTTGAGGTGGCTTTCGCTTTCCAGGATCAGCGCCGCCGCGCCGCCGCTGGGCACCAGGCCGTCTCTTGACCTGTCAAAGGGCCGGCTGGCCTGGCGCGGCGCGTCTTCACGCTTGCTGAAAGTGCCCAGCGCGTCGAAGCTCGCCATGCTCTCCCAGTTGATCTCCTGCATGCCGCCGGTTATCACCACGTCCTGCAGCCCGGCGCGGATCAGCGTGAAGCCCTGCCCCACCGCGTGCGCGCCGCTGGCGCAGGCGGCCGCCAGCGTCCAGGCCGCGCCCTGTGTGCCGAGCAGCGCGTTGAGGTTCATGGTGGCGGTGCTGTTCATGCACTGGAAGATGTAGCCGCTGCCGAGCTGCTGGGTGGTGCCGTCGCGGCGCACGGCGTCGGCGACCTCGACGTTGGGCTGGCTGGTGCTGTCGTTGCCGATGATCAGCCCCACGCGCGGGCTGCGCAAACTTGACAGGTCAAGGCCCGCGTGTTCGATCGCCTCAAAGGCCGAGAACGCGCACCACTGGGCGCTCTCATGCATGCTCTTGCGCGCCTTGCGGTCCAGGCGCGCTTTCGGGTCAAAGCCGCTGACCTCGCCCGTCAGCGCCGAGCGGAAGCCAAGCTCGCGGCGTCGCGGGTCCAGCACCACGCCGCTGCGCCCCGCGCGCAAGGCGGCCTCGATCTCGCCCAGCGAGTTGCCCAGGCAGGAAACCGCGGCCAGGCCGGTGATGAACACTCTCTCGGTCATGGCGCGGCTGCTCCCTTCGTCGGCGGCAACAGCAAATAACCAATAACCAATGACCAATTACCAATTGCTGAACCTTGCGGCCGGCGAATTGGTAATTGGAAACTGGTTATTGGTAATTCGCTGTTCAAGGAGCCGTCCCTACATGTACATCCCGCCGTTGACGCCCAGCACCTGGCCGGTGATGTAGCCGGCCTGCTCGCCGGCGAGGAAGCTTACGGCCGCCGCGATCTCGTCCGCGGTGCCGAAACGCCCCAGCGGCACGGCCTTGGCCAGCTCTTCCCTGGGCAGGTCTTTCACCATGTCGGTCTCAATGAAGCCGGGCGCGACCACGTTGACGGTGATCTTGCGGCTGGCGATCTCCTTGGCCAGCGACTTGCACGCGCCGATCAAGCCCGCCTTGCTGGCTGAATAATTAACCTGGCCCGCGTTGCCCGCCTGGCCGGAAACGCTTGAAATCGCAATGATCCGCCCGCTGCGGCGCCGCAGCATGCCGCGCAGGCAGGCCTTGGTCACGTGGTAGAAGCCGCCCAGGTTGGTGTCGATCACGCTGGACCATTCCTCTTCACTGGTCATGGCGAACAGCCCGTCGCGGGTGATGCCGGCGTTGCTGACCACCACGTCGGGCGCGCCCTCGGCCTCGATCAGCGGCTCCAACGCGGCCCGCACGGCCTCGCCGTCTGCAACGTTGAAGCCGATCGGGATCGCGCTGCCGCCCGCGGACTCGATCTCCGCGCACAGGCTCTCAGCCTCTGCCTTGCCGCGCCCGTAGTTGACCCACACCCGGTAGCCGTCGGCCGCCAGGCGTTTTGCCACGGCGCGTCCGATGCCCCGGGATGCCCCTGTAACCAGTGCGATGCCTGCCAAACCTGCCTCCTGTGCGGGCGCTTTACACTGCGCGCCGTGGGTGCGTATATTAGCTGGCTTGCCGGGCGTCGAGTAGGGCGCTTCCGGTGTGGGGCGGCAGCAAGCAAGGAAGCGGACCGTGGAAGCCCTGGTAGATGAACTGAAGACCCTGATCATCGAGCACCTGAACCTCGAGGACGTCGACCCCGGCAAGGTCGACCCCGACGCGCCGCTGTTCGGTGAAGGGCTCGGCCTCGACAGCGTGGACGCGCTGGAGCTGGTGATGCTGATGGAGACCACCTACGGCGCGCGCATCGAGTCGTCCGAGGTGGGCAAAAAGGCGTTCGCCACACTCAGCAGCCTGGCCCGTTTCGTGCAGGAACACCGCAAGAAGTAGCGAGCCAAAGCCGGAGATCGGCGGCGGGACGCGTCGCCCGCGTTCTCGCGTTAGCACTGGGTTGCGACCAACCCTGGCCGAAAGTGTACGACGCAGCCTATGCCCCAGCCGCCTCTACAGCCTGTCGCGATTACCGGCCTTGGCGTCATTGGCGCCTGCGGGCGCGGCCTGGCCGCCATGGAACGTTCCCTGCGCGAAGGGCGCGAGGGCGTGGGCGCCCTCACCCTGTGGCAGTCGAGCGTCGGCGGCTTCCCCGTCGGCCAATACCGCGGCGACCTGGATGCCGACCTCGACAGCGTGCCCGGCCTGACGCCGCACCTGCGCAAGCGGCTCTCGCGCTCCGACGCGTTGGCCTTGGTAGCTGCCTCTGAGGCCGTGAATCAATCCGGCCTGGTTCCATCTTTGGGGGGCGCCTACGTGGGCCAGAGCGTGTGCGGCACGCTCACCAGCGAAGCCCTCTATATAGAAGCACGCAGCCGCGCCAAGGCCGGCAACCCCGAGAAGCTGGACCTGCGCGGGGCCTTCGTGCACGAGGGCGCCAACACGCTGGACCGCATGGCTGAAGCCTTCGGCCTGCGCGGCCCCACGCTCAGCTTCATGACCGCCTGCAGCAGCGCCGCCAACGCTATCGGCCTGGCGGCGGACGCGATCCGCGCCGGGCGCGCCGAAGTGATGCTGGCTGGCGGCGCGGACAGCCTGTCGCGCATCGCCTTCAACGGTTTCTGCAGCCTGAAGGTGGTAAGTCCGGACGGGCCGCGCCCCTTTGACCGCGAGCGCCAGGGCATGATGGTAGGTGAAGGCGCCGGCATGCTGGTGCTGGAGTCAGCCGCGCGCGCCAAGGCGCGCGGCGTCAAGGTGCTTGCCTGGCTCAGCGGCTACGGCCACTCCTGCGACGCGCACCACCTGACAGCGCCGCACCCCGAGGGCAAGGGCGCGATTGCCGCCATGCGCGAAGCGCTTGACATGGCGGGTTTGCAGCCGGCCGACATCGGCTACATCAACGCCCACGGCACGGCCACGCTGGACAACGACCGCACGGAGGCGCGCGCGATCAGCAGCGTGTTCGGCGATGGCGCCGTGCCGGTCAGCAGCACCAAGCGCTTCTTCGGGCACACGCTGGCGGCAGCCGGCGGCATTGAGGCCGTGGTTTCGGTGTGGGCGCTGCGGCAAAAGCTGCTGCCCGCCAACCTGGGCCTGCGCGCGCCGCTGGAAGATGCAGCGCTTGACCTGGTGGCCGAGAACCGCGCCGCGCCGGGTTTGCGGCACGTGCTGTCGAACAGTTTCGGCTTCGGCGGCAACAACGCCGCGCTGGTTTTCACGGAGGCAGAGTGATGGACCCCCAGCGCCAGCAACAGTTGAACTGGCTGTTCGAGCAGGTGTTCATTGCGGCGCAGCGCGTGCACGACGCGCTCGGGCGAGGCCTGCCCGGGCCGACCTACCTGAGCTGCCTGGCCTACGAGCTGGGGCAGGCCGGACGCAAGGTGCAGCGCGACGTCGCGGTGCCGATCATTTACGGCGAGCATCGGGTGGACAAAGGCGCGGTGATCGACCTGGTGGTGGACAGCCTGGTTGCGGTGCGGGTGCACAGCATCGAGAACCTGACGCAGTTCCAGGACCAGGAGATGCAGACACTGCTGCGGGTTTCCGGCCTGTCGCTGGGAATCGTGATCAACTTCAGCGTACCCAGCGTGAGGGGCGCAACGCACCGGATCATGAACCCGGCGCCGCGGATTTAATGATTTTGGATTTTCGATTTTGGATTTTGGATTGAACTGCATGGGGCACACTGAGACACGAAGGCACAGAGAAGAGCTTTGCTTCGTGGCTTCGTGGCTTTGTGTGAGTTTCAGCCTTTGCGAGACCTTGGGATGGGCGTAGTCGTCACAGGCATCGGCGTCGTCTCCGCGCTCGGCCCTAACGCCGCGGCGTTCCGGCGTGGGTTGCTGGAGTGCTCGAACGCCTGCGCGCTGCACAGGTTTGAGCGTTTCGACGGCAGCGTGGTCAATGCGCCCGCCTACATGGCTGTGCCCGCCGAGCCCGAGGGGCTGATCGAGCCACGCAAGCTGCGCCGTATGTTCCGGCTCGCGCGCATGAGCGCCGTGGCCGCGCGGCAGGCCCTGAAGCACGCCGAGCTGGACCCGGCGTCACTTGACTCGTCAAGACTCGGCGTGGTGTTCGGCACCAGCTTCGGCGCCATGGAGCCCACACAGAAGTTCGTCGATTCCTGGATCGACAACGGCGAGGCCGCAGCCAGCCCCCTGCAGTTCATGAACAGCGTGCACGGCATCCTGGCCAGCCAGATCGCGCTGGACATCAATGCCACCGGCGTGAATTTAACCTGCGCCCAGCGGGACATCTGCTTCGAGGCGGCGCTCGACACGGCCGTGAACCTGCTGGAGGCGCGGCGTGCCGACGTGCTGCTGGTGGGCGGCGCCGACGAGGTCACGCCGATGCTGCACGAGTTCGGCTCGCACACCGGCCAGCTCGTGCTTGAGGACGTGCCCGGCCTCGACCCCTGGGGTGCGAGGCGCGGCGTGGTGCCCGGCGACGGCGCCGCGGTGTTCGTGCTCGAGCGTGACGACAGCCCGCGACGCGCCTTGGCGCGCGTGGCCGCCAGCCGCGTCGGCCGTCACGACCAGGGCGGACCCAACCTGGCCGTGGAGCTGGCCGAGGCTGCCCGGCCTGACCTTGTCACCACCAACCGCGACGGCGGAGCACGCTGCGCCCGCCTGAACGACCGGCAACAGGCCGAGCTGGGGCTGCACGTGCCGGCCGTCAGCCACCGCGGCAATTTCGGCACCTGGCCGGCCGCGGGCGCCGTGCAGTTCGCGGCCAACGTGCTGATGCTGAGCAACGGCGAGTTTTACATGCCGCTCGCGGGCGGCAGGCCGGTGGAGTTGAAAGCCGAGGCGCCGAAGGCGATCCTGCACAACGCGCCCAGCATAAGCGGCAGCCACGCGGCCTATGTGCTGAGAGCATGATGCAGTGGCCCGGACATTCCTGTCCGGGCAGGCGGTTGTCGCGGCAGATTCGCCGCGACCGCGGACAGGAATGTCCGCGCCACCAAATGCTTGCTTTACTGACAGCATGAACAGCCCGATCAAGCTGATCAAAACATACGCCAGTTTCGTGAAGCTGGCGCACACGGTGTTCGCGCTGCCGTTTGCGATGGTGGGCATGCTGGCGGCCTATGCGGTGCCCTACGAGCTGGAACCTGGCGTGGGTGGCGGATGGGAGGGCATCCGTATCCCCCACTACCTTCAGCCCAATTGGCTCGTTGTGGCGCTGATACTGGTTTGCATGGTGGGCGCTCGCAGCTTCGCCATGGCCGTCAACCGTATCCTTGACCGCAAGATCGACGCGCTAAACCCGCGCACAGCCGTGCGCGAATTACCCTCGGGCGCGATGACACTGACGCAGGCCTGGGTGTTCGCCATCGGCATGGCCGTGCTGTACTTCGGTGCGTGCATGATGCTGGGTGACGTGGTGCTGGCGTTGTCGCCGATCCCGATCGCGTTGATGCTGCTGTACCCGCTGACCAAACGCTTTACATGGTTCTGCCACCTGGTATTGGGTGCTTCGCTGGGATTGGCGCCCGTCGGCGCCTGGGTGGCTGTGCGCGGCATGTCGCTGGTGAAATCCGGCATCAGCAACCGGGCCGGCGAGTGGCTGACGCCCGGCTGGCGCGCGGATCTGTTCGGCAACGAAGCCATCATCAACGGGCTTGGCTGGGCGGCCGTTTCCGAGCCGCTTCCCTGGCTGCTGGGCGGGGCGGTGCTGCTTTGGGTGGCGGGCTTTGACGTGATCTATGCCCTGCAGGACGACGAGTTCGACCGCGAGCACAGGCTGAATTCCATCCCCGCACGCTTCGGTCGTCGCGGGGCACTGTGGATCAGCCGGGGGATGCATCTGGCAAGTGCGGTCCTGTTCTTGTTTTTTACTGACTACATCTTGCATGCCACGCGCCATAGTACGCTACCGGAAGAGGTGGAGTTGCCACAGTGGCTCTACGTCGCGCCCTGCGTGATGCTGGCCGGCATGCTGTACCAGCATTCGCTGGTGAAGCCCAACGACCTGTCGCGCGTGAACCTCGCCTTTTTCACCGTAAACGGCGTGATCAGCGTAGCCTTCGGCGCGGTGTTCTTCGCGGCCTGGCTGCTGGCGTGAACAAGAGCCGCAAGCGCAAGCGCGCGGCCGAATGCGGTTGAAGCTTCGGGCCGCGCGCTGGCGCTTGCGGCTCCTGTTATTGCGTCTCGCACGGGGCGACATTGCGCACGAATTTGGCCCTTAAACTGCGCTTTACTCCGGTGTTTCGCTGGTTAGTATCGCGCTCCCCAACCGGGGTTGGTTTTGCCTTTGAAGCGGCGCGAAATGCGCGTCGGAGCACGAGGAGCACACATGCCCGAGCCGGGTAAAGTCGTCCAGGTCATCGGACCGGTCATCGACGTACAGTTCCCTGAAATGCAGGTGCCGGAAATCTACACGGCCCTCAAGATCAAGGACCCCTCCAAGAACATCGACCTCACACTCGAGGTCCAGCAGCACCTGGGCCGCGACCAGGTCCGCGCCGTGGCCATGGACGCCACCGACGGCATCGTGCGCGGCCAGCCCGTTGAGAACACCGGCGCGCCGATCTCCGTGCCCGTGGGCGACGAGTGCCTGGGCCGCATCTTCAACCTGCTCGGCGACGCCGTGGACGGCGGCCCGCAGGTGAGCACCAAGGAACGCCGCGCCATCCACCAGAAGCCGCCCAGCTACGAAATGCTCGGCACCAAGACCGAGATTTTCGAAACCGGCATCAAGGTGGTTGACCTGCTCGAGCCCTACGCCAAGGGCGGCAAAGTCGGCCTGTTCGGCGGCGCCGGCGTGGGCAAGACCGTCGTGATCATGGAGCTGATCAACAACATCGCCCGCGTGCACAGCGGCTACTCCGTGTTCTGCGGCGTGGGCGAGCGCACCCGTGAAGGCAACGACCTCTGGCTCGAAATGAGCGAGAGCATCATCGGCAAGAAGGAAGACGGCAGCGACAAGACCGTGCTCGACCAGGCCGTGCTCTGCTACGGCCAGATGAACGAGCCGCCCGGCGCGCGCCTGCGCGTGGCGCTTTCCGGCCTGACCCACGCCGAGTACTTCCGCGACACCTACGGCACCGACGTGCTGATGTTCGTGGACAACATCTTCCGCTTCACCCAGGCAGGCTCCGAGGTGTCGGCGCTTCTCGGCCGTATGCCCAGCGCCGTAGGCTACCAGCCGACCCTGGCCACCGAGATGGGTGCGTTGCAGGAGCGCATTACCTCGACTGAGCGCGGCTCGATCACCTCCGTGCAGGCCATCTACGTTCCGGCCGACGACTTGACCGACCCGGCGCCGGCCACGGCCTTCAGCCACCTGGACGCCAAGACCGTGCTGGACCGCAAGATTTCGGAGAAGGGCATCTACCCGGCCGTGGACCCGCTGGCCAGCACCAGCCGCGTGCTGGACCCGCTGGTGGTGGGCGAGGCGCACTACAAGGTGGCGCGCGACGTGCAGGGCATCCTGCAGCGTTACCGCAGCCTGCAGGACATCATCGCGATTCTCGGCATGGACGAGTTGAGCGAAGACGACAAGATCATCGTGAACCGCGCGCGGCGCATCGAGAAGTTCCTGAGCCAGCCGTTCTTCGTGGCCCAGCAGTTCACGGGCCTTGAAGGCCGCTACGTGAAACTGGAAGATACCATCCGCAGTTTCCAGGAGCTGGTGGCCGGCAAGCACGACGACCTGCCGGAAAACGCCTTCTACATGAAGGGCAGCATCGACGAGGTCCTGGAGACGGCGAACAAGTAAGCTCGGTCACGGAACGAACGGAGAAACGCCATGGCAGGAAGCCCCCCTCCCGGACACGGCTACCAGCAGCAGCCGCAGGGCAACTACCCGCCTCCGGGCGGCTACCCGCAGCAGCAGCCGGGCTATCCGCCACAGGGTGGTTACCAGCAGCCGGGTGGTTATCCGCCCGCCGGCGGCCATGATCCCAATGCTCCCTACGGCATTGACCCCCGCACGGGCATTCCGTACTCGGATAAGCAGAAGATGGTGGCTGGCCTGCTGCAGATTCTTCTGGGCGGCTTCGGCGTCGGCCGTTTTTACACGGGCCACACCGGGATCGCCGTGGCGCAGCTTTGCCTGACTCTTTTCGTGTGCGGTACAGGGGCGATCTGGGCCCTCATTGACGGAATCATGATCCTGGTCGGCGACACTGCTACCGACGCCAACGGCCGCCCGCTGCGCCCGAACTAAAGACCCAACCACATGAGCGACGACAAGACACTGCAGGTAGACATCATCAGCCCGGAGAGTCCGGTTTACTCCGGCCCGGCCTTGAACATGAGCGCCCAGGCCTGGGACGGCGAGGTCGGCATACTGCCAGGCCACGCGCCCATGGTGGTCAAGCTGGGCATTGGCGAGGCGCGCGTCACTGACAACTCCGGCCCAGAGCCGAAGGTGCGCCGCTTCGCCATCAAGCAGGGCTACCTGGAGGTCAGCCACAACAAGGTGGTGGTGCTGAGTGAAGACGCCAAGGACGTCACCGAGCTCAAGGGCGTAAACCCCGCCGACATCGAGCGCCTGCAGAAGGAAATCACCGAGGAGACCAACCCGCAGCGCCGCGCCGAGCTGCAGGCCGACCTCGAGTGGCTGCGCTCGTGCGACCGTCTGCTCAAGGCGATGTAGAATTTTCGGCCGACTTTGACAGGGACACGCTGCTGCGTGTCCCTGTTTTTTTACCGCGCCGCCAGCGTCAACACGCGCTTCAACTGCTTGATGTGCGCCTCGACGTGCATCGCCATGAAGGCCGCAAGGTCTGCGGCCGTCACGTCGTGGCCCCCGCTGTGCAGCCCTTTGCGGGCCAGGTCTTCCGCCGTGAGTTTCTCGATCAGCGCGGTGTTGAGCGCCGAAGAAGCGCTGAGCGCGTCCAGCGCCAGCTCGACGTGCAGGCGTCCCCGGCGGTAGAGTCGCACCGAGGCCTGCGTATCCAGGCCCGAAAGCCGCGGGTAGTCCTCGCACAGGATGCGGCGCAGACGCAACCCCAGCATGGAGTCGACGTCGGCGACATGAAAGGCGATGTCGCGCGGGGACCAGCCCTCCGGGCCTTCACGCGCGTCCATGCGTTCACTGCGCACGTCGCGCACGGCTTCGATGAATGCTTCAACGGCGCTGATGTAGCGCTCTGCGAGATGTTCGGGATCAGCCATGATGGTCCATGCTTAACGCAGCGGGCGCCCGGGTCAATCCGGACAGCAGCGTCAGAAAGGGCACATTCGCCGGTGAATTCTGCGGGCATCCTTCCCGGTGATTTCCTAACATCACCCGCCACAGGAGTTGAGCATGGCGGGCGGCAACTACAACCAGGGGCAGGGCTACAATCCCTATCCGCAGCAACCGAACCAGTACCCGGCGCAGCCCGGCTATCCGCCGCCGCAGGACTACCCAGGCCAGGGCTATCAACCATACGGCCAGTCTTACCAGCAGCCCTGGCCGCAGGGTTTTGCCACGCCGCCCGCGCTGCCCACGGAGTGCTTCGGCGGGTTCTGGATCCGCTTCGCGGCTTACTTCATTGACGCGCTGGTGCTTTCGATCCCCAGCCTGGTGGTAGGCGCGATCGTGCTGACGGCTTTCGGCTTCAGCGCGACCGCACAGTTCGAGATGGGCTTCCAGGCTGAGCTGGCCGCCGGCCGCGACCCCAACCTGCAGCTCGCGAACAACCTCTCCACGCTGCTGCAGATCCTGCTGGCCTGGGCTTACTACGGCGTCCTGCACAGCCAGAAGGGCGCCACGCTGGGCAAGATGGCGCTGGGCTTGCGGGTGGTGGAACAGAACGGCCTGTACCCCAGCTTTGCCCGCGCCACGGGGCGCTATTTCGCGACCATCCTCTCGAGCTGCCTGTGTCTGATCGGCTACTTCTGGGCTGGCTTCCACCCGCAGAAGCGCGCGCTGCACGACTTGATCGCAGGTACCTGGGTGGTCCGCAAGGAATACGTGAACCCGCAGCAGATGCAGATCGGACAGTAAGCGAGTCGCGGAATCGTTGCTGCGGAGTCGGCAGGCACCGGAACAATACGGGATCACAAGTCGCCCGCTCCAAGTTGCCGACGCGGCGCGATCCCCCACGCAGTGGCGCGGACATTCCTGTCCGCGCGTACAAAGGCCCAACGCCAGGATGCCAAGAACGCCACGGCCTTTACGTAGCTTGCCTGTCTGCCGGCTGGACATTGAACCACCACGCAAGGGCCGTGGCGCGCCCCTGCGCCCGGGCTTTGCATAAAAGTGGTTCGCGAATTCCGTTCAGCCCTTAGCGCCCCCGCGTGGCAATTGCCGTAAACTACAACTGCGTATGCCACGCGGGGGCGGGAAGACGCCAAGAGTCTTCCCAACTTCGAATGCTGTTCGTGTCCAGGGTCGTTGCAGCGCGCACGGGAATGTCCGCGCCACTGGAGAGCTGAATGCCCCCGCAGCCGCCAACTGGTAACTGAGAATTGCTAACTGGTAATTCGCTGTTCAGTCCGCAGTACTGAAGCGGATGGGCTTTACTGCCCTTCTTCCCGCGCGAGCTTAGCGCGGCCGCGCAGATTGTTGATCCAGGCCCACAGGGTGGGGATCACCACCAGCGTGAGCAGCGTGCTGAGCGTCAGGCCGGCGATCACGGTGATGGCCAGCGGTTTACGCACCTCGGCGCCTTCGCCGCCGCCGACCAGGAAGCCGATGCCGCGCTCCAGTGAGAACTTCCAGCCGCCGATCAGCTTCCAGCCCGCGGGTGCTGTCATGCTCCGGCCCATGCCTTCCACCATGCCCCTGAGCACGCTGTCGAGGCCGCCGGCAACGGCCTGTACGGCCGGGATGAACGGATCCAGCCAGCCGGTCATCGGCAGCAGGCCCAGCAGCGTGGTGAGTGTGGTGATGGCAATCGGGCGCAGGCGGATGCGGCTGGCGTTGAGCGCTGCCTCGCTGGCGCTCTGGCCGCGAACGCGCAGCTGGTTGGCGTAGTTGACCAGCACGATGGCGTTGTTGACGACGATGCCCGCCAGCACGATGCTGCCCAGCAGCACCATCACGCTGACCGGCAGATTGAACAGCCATAGAGCGCCGATCACGCCGACGCCGGCAAAGGGCACCGAGACCATGATGATCAGCGGGTCCACCAGGCTCTCGAACTGCACGGCCATCACCACGTAAACCAGGAACACGGCGAGACTGAGCGCCAGGATCAGGCTCAGGATGCTGGATTCCATCTCCTCGACCTGGCCGCCGAAGCCGACCTGCGCGTCCTCCAGGTCGATCGCCCCGGCGATCAACAGCTCTTCGATGGCGTTGCGCGCGGTGCTGAGGGCGACCTGGTTGGGCTCGGCGGTGATCACGACGGCGCGCTCGTTACCGACGCGGCGGATTTCGCTGGGCCCCTCGCTGACGCGCAGCCCTTCGCCGCTGCCGGCCAGCACATCGCGCAGGCGCACCCCGCGTGCGACCTCGATCTCGCGCACCTTCTCGAGGCTGGCCTTGTCGGTGAGCAGAAGCTCGACAAACACCTCCAGGTCTTCACCGCCGCTGCTGAACTGGGTGCTGACAGAGCCTCCGATCTTGTTACGCACCTCACTGGTGACCTGGTCGGCGCTCAGCCCGTAACGCTGCAGCTGCAGGCGGTCGTACTCGAGCTGCACCTGCGGGCGCCCGGCCTGCAGGCTGCTGCGCACGTCGCTGAGCAGCGGCGCACCGTCGGGGCGTTGCAGGCCGTTGAGCGCCTGCACCAGGCGGTCGGCGATGCGGCCCAGCCGCTCGTAGTTATCGCCGCGCACCTCGATGCTCAGCCCGCTTTCCACCTTCACCAGCGCGGGCGCGCTGAACTGCGCGCTGCCCTGGAACAGCGTGCTGTCGTCGCTCACCTCGCGCAGGCGCAGCTCGGCCTTGGGCGCGGCCACGCGGGCGTCAGCACTCTTACGCAGCGTGACCACCAGGTGGGCGCGGTGGCTGCCCACGGCGCGCGAGTCGCCGGCCTGTTCCTCACCGCCGACCTCGTAGGTCACGCGGGCGACCTCGGCCCGGAAACCTTCGTCGGCGAAGGCCTGGTGCACCAGTTCGGCTGCTTCGCGATCGGTGTCGAGGATCTGGGTGCCCTCGGGGGCAGCGATGCCCGCGTACAGCTCGTCCTGCTGGAAGCGCGGCAGCAGCTCGGTGGACAGGCTGCCCGCCAGCACCAGCGCGATCAGCGCCGCTCCGGCCGTGGAGGCCACCACGATCATGGGCTGGGCCAGCGCCAGCCGCAGCAGCAGCGGATAGGTGTTCTCGACTGCCTTCCACACCAGTTCGAAGGCCCAGCCCAGCGGCTTGAAAAGCAGCCCCAGCACGAAGGCCGTGCCGCGCCACGCCCAGCGGATGATCCACACCAGCGCGTCGATCACGGCTACCAGCAGCAACACCACCAGCCACACCGGCAGCTGCAGCAGGCGATTGAACCAGAATGCGACGTGGCGCCACAGTTTGACTCCCTGGGGCGGCTTCATGTAGCCGATCACGCCGCGCGTCACCGCAAACCTGCCGAGTTGCGCCGCGCCCCCCACACCGATGCCGAACATCGCCGGCACCACGAACTGGGCGACGATCAGGCTGGCCAGCAGGCTGAACACCACGGTCAGGCTCAGGTCGCGGAAGATCTGGCCCGCCACGCCCTCCACGAACACGATCGGGAAGAACACCGCCACCGTGGTCATGGTGCTCGCCAGGATCGCACCCCCCACCTCGCTGATGCCGCGCACCGCCGCCTGCAGCGGCGGGTCGCCTTCCTCGCGGCAACGGGCGATGCTCTCGATCACCACCACGCCGTTGTCCACCAGCATGCCCACGCCCAGCGCCAGCCCGCCCAGCGACATCAGGTTCAGCGTCACGTGGCTGAGCTGCATGGGGATGAAGGTGGTGACAATCGACAGCGGAATCGCCGCTGCAATCAGCAGCGTGGCCTTCACGCTGCGCAGGAAGAAGAACAGCACCAGCACCGCCAGGAACGCGCCCAGGATCGCGCTGGCCGTAACGTCGTTCACGGCGTCTTCGATGAAGTAGCTCTGGTCCGAAACCACCTTCAGGCCGAAACCTTCCGGCAGCTGATCCACCAGCGACTTCTTTCCCAGCGTGAATGCGCCTTCCCCGCCGCCCCGCATGTTGCGGCCTCCCATGCGTCCGCCCCGGCCGCTGCTCTGCCTGACCTGCGTCTCGCCGCCCCTGGCCTCCTCGGCGCTGACCTCGCCGCGACGCTTGCGGATGTCCTCGTACTTGTCCTCGCCGTAGAGGGCTATCCACACGCTCTTGGCGACCTGCACAATGTTGGCGTCGCCCTCCTTCAACACCTCCAGCAGCACGCCCTCGCGCGCACGGAAACCCGTTTCGGGGCCGGCGAAGCGGGTCACCGTCTCGCGCTCTTTGGGCACCTGGCTGATGTCCGCGATATCTTTCAGCGTCACGCGCCCCTGCTCGGAGCCCGAGACGATTTCCAGACGCTCCAGCACATCCATCGACTCGTAGGTGCTGATCACCCGCAGGATCACATCGCGCCCCGCCAGCTCGATGATGCCCGCCGAGACGTCCACCCGCGCGGCGCGGATGCGTCCCTTCACCTGCTCGGCCGTCAGCCCGTACTGGTTCAGGTTGGCCTCGATCAGCGATATGCGGATCTGGCGTTCCTCGCCGCCACTGACGCGCACGGCCGCCACCCCCTCGATCTTGGACAGCTCGGGCTTCAGGATGTCCTCGGCAAACGCCCGCAGCTTGAGCAGGTCGACGTCGGGGCTGGTAGCGAACAGCACGATGCGCATGGTGGGGTCCTGCGCCGGGTCGTAACGCAGGATCTGGGGGCGTTCGACCTCGTCGTCGTCGAAGCCGATGCGGTCGAGGCGGTCGCGCACGTCGGCCGTGGCCTCCAGCATGTCGGTGCCCCAGGCGAACTTGAGCAGCACGTCGCTGGATTCGGCGCGGCTGATGCTGCTGCGGTCGATCAGGCCCTCAACATTGCCCAGCCGCTCCTCGATGCGCTGGGAGACCTTCTCTTCCACCTCGGCGGGCGCGGCGGCCGGGTAGTTGGTGCGGATCGTGAGCTGGGGGTACTCCAGGTCCGGCATCAGCGTGGTCTGCAGCTTGGTGAGCGCCACGCCGCCGAACACAATGAACGCGGCCACCACGCACAGCACCGCCACGGGGCGCGTGGTGACAATCTCAAAGAACCGGCTGGGCCGGGGTTTGGCAGGGCTGTCGGGCAAACTGGTCTCCGCTGATGTTTTACGCGTAAACCGGCGGTTTCAGTAGAGGAAAGCAGGGAACAAGAGCCGCAAGCGCAAGCGCGCGGCCGAATCGAAAGCAACCGCCGGATCGGTACCCGGCGGCGGTTTTGACTTAAACACGCCCCAAAGCGGGACTTCCCTATTTGGGGCTCTTTCGGTAAATAGGCCGCCATGACTGACGCACCGCTGGTCAACATCACCATCGACGGCAAGCAGTACCAGGCGCCGAAGGGCGCCAACCTGCTGATGACCTGCCTGAAGCTGGGCGAGGGCGCCGACGGCAGCTACCCCGACCAGAACGAAGGGGGCGAGCATTACGTCCCCCACTTCTGCTACCACCCGGGCCTGACCGTCAGCGGCAACTGCCGCATGTGCTTCGTGAAGACGCGCCAGATGGTCAAGCGCGGCGACCAGCTGGTGCCCATGGAGATGATGACCACCGCCTGCACCAACGTCGTGCAGGACGGCCTTGAGGTCTTCACCAAGACGCCGGATGTCCAGAAGGTGCGCGCCGGCATCATGGACCTCGAGCTGATCAATCACCCGCTCGATTGCCCCGAGTGCGACAAGGCCGGCGAATGCAGCCTGCAGGATTACGCCTTCGACCACGGCCACGCCGCCAGCAAGTTCGACTTCGAGAAGAACGCCGCGCACATCAAGCCGCTCGGCGACAAGATCACCATCTGGGGCACCCGCTGCATCCAGTGTTCGCGGTGCATCCGTGTGGCCGACGAAATCAGCGGCACCAGTGAGCTGTGCTTCGTGAATCGCGGCGACCACACCGTGATCGACATCTTCCCCGGCAAGCCGATCGACAACGCGCTCGCGCTCAACACCGTGGAAGTCTGCCCCGTGGGCGCCCTCAAGAACCGCGACTTCCTGTACACCGCGCGGGTCTGGAACCTCGACGAGTTGCCGGGCCAGTGCGGCCTTTGCGCCAAAGGCTGCAGCATCCGCGTGGACGCGCTGAAGGGCAAGGTCGCCCGCGTGATGGCGCGCGAGAACCCGAACGTCAACGACTACTGGGTCTGCGACCGCGGCCGTCTCGACTACAAGTGGATCAACAGCGGCAAACGCATGGACCTGCCCCTCACCAAGGACGGCAGCGTTTCGTGGGTGAAGGGCTACGAGCTCGCGGCCACGGGCCTGAAGGCCGCCGCTGCCGCGCCGAGCGCAAGCTGGGCCGTGGCGCACGCCAGCATGACGAACGAGGAACTGTTCCTGTTCAAGAAGCTGGTGCAGAAGCTGGGCATCGGCAGCGTCGCCGTGATGAGCGAGCCGGACGTTGCGCCGCTGGAATTCCCCGGCTTCAAGGCGCCCGCCGACGGCAACGCCAACCGCGCCGGCGTGGCGATCATCCTGGGCGTCAGCGACTGCGAAGCCAGCATCAAAAAGTTCGCGGAAGCCTGCAGCGCCGGCAACGTCGAGAACGTGTTCGTGTGGGGCGGCCTGCCCCACGGTACGCCGGAGGCCGTCACCAAGGCCCTGGGCGGCGAGAAGATCAAGAACATCGTGGCCGTGGACTTCCAACGCGGCCTGCTGAGCGAGCTGGCGAACGTGACCCTGCCGGGCACCACCTACGTCGAGACGGCCGGCAGCTGGGTGAACTTTGATATGCACCTGCAGGCCTTCCGCGCGGCGCTGCGTTACCCGCTGGAGGGGCGCATCGGCACGGAGATTCTGCAGGAGCTGCTGTACGCGCTGGACGAAGGCGAAACCGAAGAGCTCGCCAGCAGCAAGGGCACGCCCCAGGGCGTCAGCACGGAAGACCCGTTCGTGCCGGGCACCCAGCGCGGCTGGGAGGGTGCGGCAACCATCCCGGTGTTCGCGGGCAGCGGCGAGGTGGCTGTGAAGTCAAAGAAGCAGATTGTCGGCCCCGCCAGCGTGTTCAACCAGCTCGCCGAAGAAGTGCCCCAGTTCGGCGGCCACACGCACCTCAGCCTGATCAAGTCCCACGGCGCCAGGTTGGTGTAAGTCACAAATTGTTGGCTTGAAATACGTTGCGAGTGTTCCAATTTCGCTATTGCCCCCCCCCCTTCCGTCTTGGCTAAAATCGGGCCACTGATCGGGGGCGGGCGATATGTCGATGTCGAATGCCGGGCGAATGGGGCAGAATCAGCTTCTGCGCCAGCTGATTGAAGACGGGCCCTATAACGTGCAGATAGCTCTGGAGTTCCCATTTTACGGGATACTCGGCAAGCAGCTAGACATCACGACGACCCCGAGGTTTCTGCTTCCGACTGCAACGGCGCTCGCGCCCTGCGGTCCAATCAAAGAGTTCACGCGCAGCCCGGACATCAAGAGCTTTCCGATCGTCGAGATCACCTCACGCTATGAGCTTTGCCAGTCTGACGTGGACACGATTGACTACCCCAACAACCTGTACAGTGAAGAAGACCTGCTCGGGATCCGCGACGACATCTATGAGTACTTCCGATTGATTGTCGTCGGGTCGGCTGCGCCCTTCTTTCCTTCGTTGGACAGCTTGACCGACCAGATCCTCAACCTTGGCGGCGCACCAGCTCAGTTGGAAGACTTCGACCGGGCATTGACCCGCGTCACGACGGAAAACGGGTATGACGTGGTTGCCATGGGCAATCAATCGGCGCTGCGCGCGTTCTGGTCCGCGAGGTACGAAAGAGGCGTGCCGGAACCCACTTGGCTTCAGGACGTGCCGAACTCGATGCTCGGACGCGCGAATCGTCCAACACCTTACGTTCACCACGCGCGATTCCTGGTCAACGAGATGATTCCGAACCGGACGCTGCCGGATGGTCAGCTCGTCACCAATCTGTACTTCATGCAGATGGGAATGTCGCCGGACTCAGGAACCGGCAAAGGGGTGTTCGGCATCATACCGGCACCGAGAGTTGGCAACATGTTCATCCGTCGTGATGTTGTCGGACGCCCCCAAGATGACGGCACGTTTGACACGTCCCACAACGTATTCTGGAGTTTTCCAAGCGGAATTGCGGTTGCAGCGCGGCGGAGCCTGAGCGTCCTTCAGGATTTCCTTGTGACGCCGGATTAGCCTTCCGCACGCGAATTGTTTGAGGAGCCAGATATGGGTGAAGTCATTCTTTCCGAAGTGACCGAGCACGCGCTCGTGGACTCGACAATGCTCCCGAGTTTTCTCGGACAATCTTTGGTGACTGCAGGCCCTCTCCGGGGCATGACGCTTTCTCGGATCGGTACGATAGACACCCCCGCTAATGGCGGCGGAATTCAGTTGCTGGCAGATGACATGAAAACTCTACTCGAAGACCTGGCGGCGGCACGCGCGGCATTAGCTGGACTCAAAGATGCTGGTCTTGAGGATAGTCTCACAGGTCGAAGTCTCAAGGCAATCATCGAGAAGCTCGCGAAGAAGATTGACGAAATCCTGAAGAAGAAATACTAGCGATACGTAATGCCAGAGCTTTTGTGGGGAGAGTAACTTTCGGAGGAAACGGTGAAACAGCTGAATGGGATCGCGCTTTTCTCTGTTGGAATGCTACTTGGATGGCTCTTTACTGGAACCGGCAGCGAGCCGGTTCGTGCAGATGGTGGATCTGTAGACAGCGACTCTCACCACTTCGTCACCTCTAGTGAGGACGGCACTCGAATCTACATTTGGGAGACGAAGGACACCTACGGTTGGGATGAGAAGAAGCCACTTCGTGTTTGGAAAGTCGATTACTCCAATGACAAGTACAGCGTGAAGGACATTGCACCCAGTGTCGAGGAAAAGGAGAAGTAGTTCGAGGTCGAATACAAATCTGCTGAACTATTGCAGACGGGACCTCTTCAGCACGGTCAGTCAGCCTGTTCGAAAAACTTCGTCAGTTTCTCGCGCAGGGTTTCGCGGGCCCTTGAGGTCAGGCTTTTTACGGCCGCCACGGTTGTCTTCAGTATCTCGGCCACTTCCTCGTAGCTCTTGTCCTCGTAGCGGCTGAGGATCAGGGCGAGGCGCTGGTTTTCCGGCAGCTCGGCGATGGCTTCGCGCACCTTGCGTGTGCGCTCAATCTGGTCGAGCGCGTCGTGTTCGGGTGTGTCGTTACGGGCCAGCTGCTCGAGCGGGTTGCCGCCTTCGTCGTCGTTGCCGCTGACCAGGCGCAGGCGGTCTCTGGCCTTGTCGCGCTTGTAGTTCAGGCACAGGTTGGTCACGACGGTGTAGAGCCAGGTGCTGAACTTGGCCGTCGGCTCGTACTTGGGCGCGGCGCGGTAGACGCGCAGGAAAGCCTCCTGCACCAGGTCCTCGGCCTCGCTTGCCACACCGAGCTGGCGGTAAATCACTGAGTAGGCCAGCCGGTAGTGACGCTCGAACAGCGTGCGGAACGCGTCGTCGTCGCCCCTGGCGATGCGCTTCATCAGCTCGTTGTCGGGCTCGATGATTTTGCCGGGGTTTTTCCCCATGGTGTAGGGACACGCCGTCGCGTGTCCTCCGAATCCGGTTCCCGCCACCGGGACACGCAGCAGCGTGTCCCTACTTTCCTGCCGTCTGCCGCCTAGCCTCCTGAAAAGGGTCAGGCACCATTTCCTCCACTGCGTTCCGGAAATGGAGCCAGACCCTACCCCCCGTACCGCTTCAACAAGCCTTCCACGAACTCGTCTTTCTCGCCGCGTGCTCGCCACTCGGCCGCGAGTTTGCGCGCGCGCTCGGACAGGCCGTTCAGCGATAGTTCGCAGATCAGCTCCAGTCTTTGCAACGCCGGCTCGCTGCCGGTGACGTCGCGGTGCTTCTCGAGCCGCGCGAGCGCCCAGTCCGTGCGGCCCAGCGACATACACAGCAGCGCCGCATTGCGGATATCCAGCGCGTCGAACTCGCTGCCCGCGCACAGCTCATCGATCAGCTTCAGCGCCAGCAGGTCGTCGCCCTGCTTCGCGGCCGTCTCGGCGAACAGGCGCATGAACGCCACGGAGCGTTCACCCCGTGTGTAAGCCTCGCGGCACAGGTCAAAACGCGTCTCGCCCTGCTTGCGCGGCAGCAGGCGCAGCACCGGGCGCGGGTCCTCAGGCTGCTCCTGCATGGCGCGCACGAACCAGGCGTCGGCCTCGACCGACTTGTTCTGGCTCAGCAGCAGCTCCCCCACCACCAGGGGCAACGGCTGGCCGTCAAGCAAGGCCCCGGGCTTTGCCCGCTGGCCCAGTACCAGCAACGCCCGGTTGGCGCGCTCGACGTCGCCGGCCGCGTCGGCCAGCCGGTAGACGGCCAGGGCCTCATCGGCGTCGCCGCCGGCGTCCGTTCCCAGCAGGGTCTCGCACACCACGGGCTGCAGGCGCTTCGCCAGGTCGTACACCAGGCGCGCGCGCGGCTCGGCGTCGACGGCCGGAATCGCCAGCCAGGCCGGGTCCAGGTCGCGCAGGGCCTCGCGGGCCTGTTCAACCGTGAGGGCTCCCGCGTGGCGCTCAAGCAGCGCGCTGCACAGGCTGCGGCCCTCGGGAGTCTCCATGGTCAGGCGCAAGCGGGCGGCAAGTTCAACCAGCATCTGCGACAGCAGATGCACGGGCTGGCGGCCGTCGCGCAGGCCGAACGACTCGCCGTTGAAGGTCTGCATACCCTCGCGCGTCTCATGGCCCAGCAGCGGCCGTGACGGCCCAAGCGGCGCCACCAGCTGCGTGGGCATGCCACAGCCCTGGGACAGCACCTGCAGCGTGACGATCAGGGACGCCTGCCCGCCGCCCGCGGAGTACAGCACGTCGGATACCAGCACCTTGTCGCCCGCGGTCTCGGCGGGGTAGAGCGCGAGCTGCAGCTCACGACGCGCGTGCTCGATGTAGGCATCGAGCAGCTGCTTGCGCTGCTCGCGCCAGGTGGGCTCGGCAGCGATCACCCCTTCGCCGAAGCGGCGTACGCGCGCGGCCGTCTGGTCGGGAGGGAAGCTGAGGCGTCGCGGCTCGAGCTGCTGCACCAGTTGCTCGAGGCCCAGCATCAGGCGCGCGAGCTCGCCAGGCGTGAGGTTGTCCGGCCTGGCCTCGAGCGGGTTGACGGTCTGCTCCAGGGGCGCAAGCTCAAGCCGCGCCGGGTAGCCCGCGGCTTCGGCGTCAAAGGGCGTATCGGGCTGCTCGGGCGTGTTGCCGGCCCGGTTGCCGCCGCCGCGCGGTGAGCGGTTGTCGCCCGCAACGCTGTCATTGAACGCGGGAGCCGTGCCCGACCACGGCCCGGCCAGGAACGCGAGCATCAGCGCCACGGCGCCCAACACGCCGATCAGTACCACGGCCATCAGCGCGCGGCGCAGACGCGGCGGCCGGCCCGGCCTTGCCGGCTCTGCGCTCGGGGGCGGACCGGTCAGCACGGCATAGGCGGCGGCGGGGATTTCGGGCTCGGGCAGCGTGCTGGGCTCTTGATCGCTGAAGCGCACCCGGCCGATTTCGTCCGTCAGTGTCAGCGGCCCCTCGCCATGGATCATCAGCTGGTTGAGAGCGCTGCGTGCGCGCTTGGAGAGCTTGTCCACGTGCCGGCTGAACTGCTCGGGGCTGATTGCCTTGGTGACACCCAGCAGCTCGCGCAACTGCTTCTGCAGGTTTTCGTCGATGCCCTCATAGTTGAGCACGAAGGCTTTCTCGAGCTCGCGTCGGGCGTCCGCGAAGTCGACCATCAGCCCGGGCGGTACATCGCCGCTTTCGCGCGCCAGCTTGCGCGCGAAATTCAGCACGGCGTCCATGCGACGCAAAGGCTCGCGCAGCGCGGCGATGATCTGTGGAACCTGATCCGGCATGCCGGCCGATCTCCCGGGGTAACCGCAGTCGCGGCCCAGGGGGAGGGACCGCTAGCCCTTCAGTTTCTGCTGCAGCCGCGCGTCCTTTTCCAGCACCTTGGCGGTTTGCGCGGCGCGCCACTCTATCACTTTTTTCGCCACGTTCGCGTCGCCCGTGCCGATGATTTGCGCCGCCAGCACCGCGGCATTCACCGCACCGTCGATGCCCACCGTGGCCACCGGCACGCCGGGTGGCATCTGCGACGTGCTCAGCAGCGCGTCCAGGCCGTTCAGCGCCCCGGATGCCACCGGGATGCCGATCACCGGCCTGGCGCTGTGCGCGGCCACAGCGCCGGCCAGGTGCGCGGCCATGCCCGCCGCGCAGATGAATACTTTCACCCCGTTGGCCTCGGCATGTTGCACGAATTCCCGGGTCTGGTCCGGGGTGCGGTGCGCGGAAAGCACACGGCCTTCGACGGAAATGCCGAGTTCTTTGAGTGTCGTGAAGCCCGCCTCAAGCTTGGGCAGGTCGCTGTCAGATCCCATCAGCCAGGCTACTTGCGCCATGGTTTCTCCCTTCGCATTCAGTGTGGCACGGGTGTCCCCACCCGTGTGCGGCGGCCTGCCGCCGCCTCCGTCGCGCCTCGGGCATGGATGGGGACATCCATGCCACCAACATCAACCCTTAAGCCGGTCAATCACTTCCCGGTATCGGGCAGCGGTGCGTTCCACGATTTCGTCCGGCAGGTCCGGGGGCGGGGCCTTCTTGTTCCAGGGCTGGGTTTCCAGCCAGTCACGGACGATCTGCTTGTCGAAGCTGTCCGGGTTTTTGCCGACCTGGTAGGTCTTGGCGTCCCAGAAGCGGCTGCTGTCGGGCGTCAGCATTTCGTCGCAGATCGCGAGCTGGCCGTCGATCATGCCGAACTCGAACTTGGTGTCGGCAATGATGATGTCCTTCTTGTGGGCGTAATCGGCGGCCTGGGTGTACAGCGAAAGCGTCAGGTCGTGCAGGCGGTTCGCCATGTCGATGCCGACGATCTGCGCCGCGCGCTCGAAATCGATGTTCTCGTCGTGCTCGCCCTGGTCGGCCTTGGTGGCCGGCGTGAACAGCGGGCGCGGCAGCTTCTCGGCCAACTGCATGCCCGCGGGCAGGGTGTGGCCGCAGACGGCGCCGGTCTTCTGGTAGTCTTTCCAGCCGCTGCCGACGATATAGCCGCGCGCCACGCACTCGACCTTCAGCATGTTGGCCTTGTGCACGTACATGGTGCGGCCTTCGAGCTGGTCTCGGTACTTGCGGACCTGCTCGGGCATCTGGTCGACGTCGGCGGTAATCAGGTGGTTGCCGACGCTGCCCTTGAAGAAGTCGAACCAGAACAGGCTGATCTCGGTCAGCATCTTGCCGCGGTCAGGGATGCCGCGGGACATCACCACGTCAAAGGCACTGAGCCTGTCCGTGGTGACCATCAGGTAGTTGCCTTCCACTTCGTAGATATCGCGCACCTTGCCGCTGTAGATGCGCTTGAGGTCCGGCATGTCGGTCTTCAGTAGTTCGGCCATGGTTTCCTTCGCGCCCGTGGTCAGTGGCAGACTTTATTGGTCAACGAATCCGCTTCGTCAAGCGGATTCGCCGCCAAGCGTCGGCTTCTCGGCGAGCACGACCTGTCGACGCGATGTGGATTCATGGAAGGGCGTGCCGTCCAGCTCGCTATGTCTGGCGCTCACACGCAGGCCGGCGCTTGTGAGGAACCGGTCCAGCTCGGCGGGTGTGAACAGACGCACGCTTTCGTGCCAGCCGCGCGGAGGCATACCCTCCGGGATGTACTCGACGTCTTTGATCACGCGCTTCAACGCGGGGTCGTAACGGCGCTTCTGCCTGAGAGTCAGGCCGTCACGCTGCTCGGTGCTTTCGGGTTGCAGGTTGCGCACGGTGACCTCGGCGTTCATGTGGTCGATCACCAGCCGGCCGCCCGGCTTCAGGACACGGAAGACCTCCGCCAGTACGCGGTGGTGCGCGTCGTCATCGGGAAAGTACCCGAAGCTGGAAAACAGGTTGGTCACCACGTCGAACAGGCCGTCCGCGAACGGAATCGCCCGCGCGTCAGCCCGTACCGCGCTGCCGCCAAGTCCGCCCGCCTGCAGCAGCGTGAACGACAGGTCCAGCCCCACGGCCTGCAGGCCCGAGGCGCGCATCGGCAGCAGGTGACGCCCGGCGCCGCAGCACAGGTCAAGTACACGGCCGTGGCGGGGCAGCAACCCCCCTCCCAGCATCTGGTTGACCTGCTGCTGGCCCTGCACGGGCGAACGGTGGCGATAAACCTCGAGATACTCAGAGGCGAAGGCGCGCTCGTACCAGGGGCGGCTTTCCGTCATGGCTGGAGTCTAGCCGCACCCCGTGTCCGGTTACAGCGGCGGAAAGCGCTGCTAGGATGCCTAGCGGAGAAACCGTGTCGCGAACCCTGTACAAAACCGGATTGCCCCTCGCCTTGATGGCGGCGCTGATCCTGACCCTGCCAGCCTGCGGCGGCGGCCCCGAGGAAATCTGGCAGCCGGAGGTGCTGGTCGAAGAGCAGCCCCTTGAGGACGTGCGCTTCAAGGAAACCTTCACGGCCGGCAAGATGAGCCTGACCGCCACGCGCAGGGTGCGCGCGAAAGAGACGCCGATCGAGCGCCTGCACCTGCATTACACCGAAACCTGGTCGGACTTTGACTGGGACAGTTTCGGGCTTGTGTTCTGGTCGGTGCTGGGCGGCATCGTTTCGGTGGGCCTGTACTTCCTGTTCGCGTTCGTCGTGTTCGACACCACCGATGATGATGAAGATTAGCCTGCTGCTGTGCCTGCTGTTGTGCGGCTGCGCCACGCGCAGCTGGACAGAAGCCACCGACCAGTACCGCACCACCGGCCTGTCGAACGAGGTGGTGGAGGATCGCGCCGTGGCGGGCGAGTTCTTTGAGCTCCGTACGCCCATGGAAGCTGACGGCTTTCACATCGTGGAATCCGTCAACACCGACGACACCGGCCGCATGCAGATCGACCTGCTGCCCCCCGCCCTGCAATGCCTGCACTACGGCCACGACGTGAACCTTGAGCTGTACTCCTTTGAGGAAGAGAAGGTGGTCTACACCCGCACGCTCACGACAGAGGAAAGCCGCGGCGTAATCCGCGAACAGAGCGTACAGGCCAAGCTGGGCGCGGAAATCCGCCTGCGCAAGCGAGCAGCCGACCTGCTGGACAAGCTGATCCAGTCCACCAGCGACAGGGAACTGCGCGAGCAACTGGACGCCATCCGCAACAAGGTAAAGCTCCGCCTGGAGTGGGAGTAGGCGCCAGCGGAACAGGAGCCGCAAGCGCAAGTGCGCGGCCTTTGTGGCTGCCTTCGGTCCGCGATTGCGCTTGCGGCTCTTGTTCACCTTCCTGACAACAAACCGTGCAGTTATCGGACGTTTCTGCCGATGATTGGGCCGGAGAGACATGGGCGGGAAACTGGACATTGAAGTCGTGTCGGATCCGCGGCGCTGCCGTGAGTTCATCGACATGCCATGGCTGGTCAACGCCGGCGACGACGACTGGGCGCCGCCACTGCGCATGGCCGTGGACAAGCTGCTGAACCGCAGCAAGTACCCCTTCTTCAACCACGGCGACGCGGCATTCTTCCTGGCCCGCCGCGGCCGTGAGCCCGTGGGGCGTATCGCCGCCATTGACAACAAGCTGCACGCGAAGACCTACAACGACGGCGTGGGTTTTTTCGGCTTCTTCGAATGCGAAGACGACGCGGAAGCTTGCCGCGGCCTGCTTTCCCGCGCCGCGACCTGGGTGCGCGACCGGGGCTACAGTCGCGTGCGCGGGCCGCTCAATTACAGCGTCAACGACGAAAACCCCGGCGTGCTGTTCGAGGGCTACAACGGCCTGCCGTTGATCCTGATGGCCCACAACCCGGGCTACTACAACCGGCTTCTTACCGACTGCGGCCTGGCCAAGGCCAAAGACCTGTACGCCTACCTGGTGACCAAGGCGACCATGGCCGGCGAGCGCTTCCAGCGCGTGATGAAAGCCGTGCGCCGCCGCGCGCCGCAGCTCGACATCCGTGAGGTGCGCCTGGACGGCAAAGGCTTCCGCCAGGACGTCGTTACGATGCTCAAGATCTTCAACGAGGCCTGGTCGGCCAACTGGGGCTTCGTCGAGGTCACACCGCCGGAGGTGGACGCCATCGCCGCCGACCTCAAGCCGATCGTGGACCCCGACATCACCGCCATCGCCGAAATCGAAGGCAAGCCGGTCGGCATGATGGTGTGCGTGCCCAACGTGAACGAAATCCTGCGCAAGATCCCCAACGGCCGGCTGTTCCCCACGGGCTGGTACAAGCTGCTGACGGGGCTGAGGGACATCCGGGGCTTCCGCACCATGCTGATGGGCGTGGTGCCGGAGTACCGCAACCGCGGCGTGGACGCGCTGATGATCGACAAGGTCATGCAGAGCGGCCTGGCTGCCGGCTACGAGTACTGCGAGCTGAGCTGGGTGCTGGAAGACAACGAAGCCATGACGTCGCTGGCCGACAAGGCCGGCGGTTTCCTGTATCGCAAGTACCGCATTTACGAGGCTGACACCGATGCGCTTATTCTCCCGTAATCTCCCGGTCTATCTGCTTGCTTCCCTGCTGCTGCTGGCGGCGCAGAACACCGTGCGCTCCGACAACGCGGGCCTCGACGCCACCACCCGCTCCGCCATCCTGGCCAAGCTGAAGAAGGCCGAGGGCAAACGCGGCACGGCCGGCTGCGTGATCCTGGACCTCGACACCGGCGAAACGCTGCTCAGCCACAACGCCGACAGCCCGCTGATCCCCGCCAGCAACATGAAGCTGGTGACCACGCTGACGGCCCTTGACCAACTGGGCGGCGACTTCGAGTTCATCACCCGCGTGCTGGCCGACGGCAAGGTCGGCGACGGCCGCCTGCAGGGCGACCTGTGCGTGATCGGCGGCGGCGACCCCAACCTCAGCGGGCGCTTTTACGAAAACGACCCGCTGGCCCTGTTCAAGGCCTGGGCGACGCAGCTGAAGCAGGCGGGAATCACCAGCGTGAGCGGCGACCTGAAGTACGACAGCACGCTGTTCGGCGGCGAAAGCTTCTGCGAAGGCTGGCCCCAGGACGACCAGTACATCAAGTGGTACTGCGCCGAGGTCAGCGCGCTGGCTTTCAACGACAACTGCATCGGCATCCGCGTCACCCCCACCGGCGCCGGCAAGCCGGCGAAGATCGAGACGATCCCGGAAACCAGCTACGTCACCATCGTGAACCAGACCACCACCGCGCCCGGCCGAAAAGGCGCCGAGATCGGCATCGTCCGCCCCCGCGGCGAGAACACAATCACGGTAAAGGGCACGGTCTATGAGCAGGCCACCTGGGGCTACACGGTGGATGTCAGCGTGCACGACCCCGCGGCCTATGCCGCCACCGTGATCAAGGAAACCCTGGCACGCGAGGGCATCAGCGTGCAGGGCGGCATCAAGCCCGTCACGCTCACCAACGAAGACCTGCAGCGCTGCACGCTGCTGGTCGAGCACCGCGCCTCCCTGTTGCAGGCCTTGAAGCCCATCAACACCAACAGCCAGAACCTTCACGCCGAAATGCTGTTCCGCCAGCTTGGCCTGCGCTACTCCGGCAAGGGGACGTTCAAGACCGGCCGTGCGGCCGTGGAAGCCTACCTGACCGAGCAAAAGCTGCTGACCGAAGGCATTCACATTGAAGACGGCAGCGGCCTGGCGCGCAACAACCGCGTGACCCCAAACCTGCTGGTGAAACTGCTGAAGCGCGCCGCGGCGGACGAGCGCTTTGAAGCACTGCGCGACAGCCTGGCCGTCGGCGGCGAAGAGGGCACGCTGGAGAAACGCCTGACCGACAAGAGCGTGAAGGGCAAGGTGTTCGCCAAGACCGGCTACATCAACAACGTGCGCGCCCTCAGCGGCTACCTGTTCGCGGGCAAGCGCCGCTTCGCGTTCTCGATGCTCATGAACGACTGCGTCTACACCAAACAGATGCAGGACGAGATCATCGAGACGCTGGCCAAGGCCGCCGAGTGATCAAACCTCGCCCGCAACTGGGCCTGGTACTTCTTGTGCTGGCGGGCGCCAGCATCGCCATGCTGCTGCTTGAGGGCAGCGGCGCGCCCGCCGAGGCCGGCCTGCCGCGCGTGCGCGGTCTCGACAAGCTGCTGCACTTCGGCGCTCACTTCTGGGTTGCCAGCCTGTTGTTCTGGGGCGGCCTGCTGCTGGGCCGCCCGGCTGAATTTCACCGACGCCGCACACTGTGGACCCTGCTGGTGCTGGTGCTCGATGCGGGCGCCGGCATCGGGATCGAGCTGGTGCAGCGCCACGCCGGCGCATCCCACGGCCGCGTGTTCGACTGGAAAGACGTCAGCGCAAACCTGGCGGGAATGGTGGTAGCGCTGGGGGTAGGCTGGGCGGCAAGCCGGGGCAAGGTCAGGTGAAAGGGAGAAGGGCTTAGGGCTTGGGGTTCGAGCGCCTGCCTCCTGCATGCTGCGGCCGCGCGCTTGCGCTTGCGGCTCCTGCTCCCGCTGCCTCCCGCCTCCCGCCTCCCCGATTGCCCCTGCATCGCGGCTGGAATTCGGGTAACCTGACGGGCCGTTCTGCGTACTAAACGCAGGGCGCGTCAGGAGATGGAATGCGACGTTACGGCGCAGGTGCTTTGCTGCTGATCGTGCTGGGGCTGGCTGCTTCGGCCCAACGCTGGCCGGGGCCGGTCTATCCGGAGTCGGACCCCAACGCCTTCAAGATCATCACCCAGGCAAACCTGGAAGAGGCGCTCAACCGCATCGGCCGCCTGAAATCTCAACTGGCGCAGACGAAAGATGAAGAAGAACGCGCCTTCATCCTGAACCGCATCCTCGAGCTGTGCCAGGCTCAACTCAATGACGACTACAACGACTCCGGCGTGATCGTGGTCGAACGCAAGGGCGTCGACGAACGCGGCAATGAGCAGGCCGTGCGCTGGCAGGGTGCCTTCAGCGCCATCGAAGACGAGATCCGCGGCCTCGGCGAAGAAGGGCTGCAGCTCTACGAGAAGGCCTACGGGCCCCGCGCCGCGCTGCTGTTGAAGCAGGCCGTGGAGACACGCAACCGCGAGCGCATCCAGTACCTGAACCGGCGCTTCGGCCTGACCCGCGCCGGGCTGCGCGGGGGCGCGCTGCTGGCGGCAATCTGGTGGGAGGAGGGTGAAGTTTCCCGCGCCGCGCGCAGCCTCGAACGCGTGCTGTCCCTGACCGAACTGCTGTCACCCGACGAGCAGGCCCGCTACAGCGCCTGGCTGGCCCACTGTTACCGCGACCTGGGCGAGCGCGCCAACCTGGTCAAGCTGATCGAGCAGACCGTGGTGCTGCGCGAACGCGAGGTGGACGAAGGCGGCGAAAGGGTCAAGCTGGGCGAACTTCTGCAGAAGCGCCTGCTGGAGGCCCGCGATGCCACGCTCGATACCATCGACACGCTCGGGGTCGAGTGGCCGGGGGGCAACTACGCCAACACCGGCCTGCACGACAAGCCCAGCGACTACCGCCAGATCGCCTGGAGCAAAACCTTGCCGGGCCTGCAGGCCACTCCGGTCTGGAACCGCTTCATGGGCTATCCCTCGCCCCACGTGCCGCCGTTCCTGCCGATGTTTGACGGCAACATGTTCTATGTGAACACCGGCGACCGCCTGGTGGCCTACGACCTGATTGCGGCCGAGGGCGACACCCCGGCCTGGACCTGCAAGCCGTTCAACACCACGCCCAGCAACTGGCGCCTGGCCGAGGCCGACCCGAACATGATCCTGCCGATCAGCGCCTGGCGCGGCACGCTGTTCACGGCGATCGAGAACCCGCTGCACAACACCTACCACGACCCGCATCCGGACCCCAACTTCCGGCTGTACAGCCACTACCCCAAGGTGCGCCGCGCCCTGTGCGCCGTGGACGGCGCCACCGGCCGCCTGCTCTGGAAGCTGGGCGGCCAGTACGAGGGCAGTCGCGACCAGCAGACCAACTTCCTGTCCGCCGTGGTGCACGAGGGCACGCTGTACGCCATCGCCAGCCGCGTGCCCGAACTGGCCGAGATTTTCCTGTACGCGATCAACCCCACCGACGGCGAGATCCTCTGGAACCTGCGCCTGTGCTACGGCCAGCAGGAGACCACCATGTTCGGGCGCCCCGCGCGCGAGCCGCACCCCAGCCTGCCGTGCATCGCGAACGGGACGCTGTACCTGTGCACCAACATCGGCGGCGCGGTGGCCGTGGAACTGGCAACCCGCAGCCTGCGCTGGATTTCGCGCTACGAGTACATGCCGCGCCCCGTCACCAAGTACACCGAGACCTACTATCGCGACGTGACCTGGTACACCTCGCCCACCATCTACGCCGAACACAAGGGCAAGCCATACCTGCTGCTGGCTCCCACCGATTCCCGCATGCTGTTCGCGCTCGATGCGCGCACCGGCGGCATTCTGTGGCAGCTCGACCAGCGCGATCAGCCGCTGTACGGCGGGCGCGCCCTGGTGGGCGTGCGCGAGGGCAAGGTGTACGTTGCCGGCGACGGCGGCATGCGCGGCGGCGGCGCCAGCCGGCTGCACGTGATCGACATCGACGATCCTCGCAAGATCCAGTCCGTCAAGGTAACCCCCGCGGACAGCGGCAACCTGCTGGCCCTGGCCGGCCGCCCCAGCATCGCCGCCAACCGCCTGCTCTGGCCGGGCAAGGAAGGCGGCAACAGCTGCACCCTGGCCGAGGTCGACCTCGACCGCCTGCGTACCGTGAACTCGGCTTATGTGCCCGGGGCCTATGCCAACCAGGGCTACAGCGTGTTCGCCCAGCACGGCGTGGTCTTCACGGTTTCCGGCAGCGATTACACCCGCGGCAACAGCCAGCTCGCGGCGCGCTTCAGCACCACCGGGCTGATCGATGCCGCGCGCAAGGACTACCAGGCCGAACCTGACGACGCCCAGGCCGCCGCGCGGTACGGGTTGTTGACCATGCGTGTCGGCGACCGCGGCGAGGCGATCCAGGCCCTGAAGCACGCGTTTGAACTGGCCGGCAGGCCTCCCGCTGACACCCGCGTGCGCGACCAGGCCGGACGCGCGCTGGTGGCCGGCTACCTCGAGCTGGCCGACAAGTCGCTGCAGGCCCGCAAGTACACCGAGGCGCTGGGCCACGTGCAGAACGCGCGCGAATACGCCACCGGGCGCAGTCAGCTTTCCGACTGCTTCAGCCGCGAGGAACGCACGCTGCTGGCCGAAGGGCGTGAGGCCGACATCGAGAGTTTCTATCGCGGCATGATTGCCGACGAGCCTGACTTCGGCATGGGCGCCGACCCGGAAATACCGGTCGCCGTCTACTGCCGCATCCGCCTGGCCGAACGGCTGGAACGCACCGGCAGGAATGCCGACGCCGCCAAACTGTGGCAGGAAGTGCAGGAAAGCCCTGAGCGCTACAGCTTCGGCGGTGTCAGCCTGCGTGCCCTGGCCCTGGAGCGCCTGCGCGACGCCGTCAAACGCGCCGGCCGCGATATCTACGCGCCCCAGGAAGCCCGGGCCGAAGAATTGCTGAAGGCCGGCACCACCGAATCCTGGGCGAAGCTGCTGCACCTTTACCCGCTGGCGCTGGCAGCGGACGAAGCGGCGCTGAGCCTGGCGGACGCCAGGCTCAAGGCCCACCTGGGCGCCGAGGCCGTCGACGTGCTGCGCGGCGCCCTGGATGAGCACGCAGACCGCCCCCGCGCCGCGGAACTGAACGCGCTGCTGGCGCTGGCCTACAAGGCCGCCGGGGAGCGGCTGCGCGCCAGGCTGCTGGCCCTGCGCCTGCTGCGAGAGCACCCGAAGGGCGAGTTAAGCCTGGGCGGAACGATCCGCTCGTTCGAGGAACTGCTGCGACCCCTGACTGAGGAAGACGCGTCCGGTTCCGCCGTTGACGCCCTGCCCCAGCTGCCCCGGCAGATCAGCGAGCTGTGGTCGCGCCCCTGGTCGATCGGCGGCTTCACCCGCATGCCGCCTCAGCCGGCCAACATGCCGCAGGCCCGCTTCCACCTCAGCGAGACCTCGATGACCGGCACCGAACTTCTGGCGCTGGACGCCGGCAGCGGCGAGCCGCGCTGGGCCCGCAAGGCGCCGGTCTCGTTGACCGGCGTGTACCGCACGCAGCGCGGCATCCTCTTCGTGCAGGGCCAGGGCTTCGCGCTGTATGACGACGACGGCAACGAGCAGTGGTCAACACCCGCGGGCGCCACGCCCGTCGCCACCAGCCTGCTGGGAGGCATGCTGGTGTACGCCACGCGCTTCACACTGAACCAGCAGGCCATGCTGCGTATCACCGCCCGCGACGTCGACAGCGGCGGCGTGGTCTGGGAACAGACCATGACCGGCAACAGCGTGCGCTGGATCGCACAGTCACACCACGGCGTGCTCGTCATGCCACAAGGCAACGAAACCGAGCTCGTGCTGCTTGACGCAGACACCGGGCGAGAGGCCGCCCGCGCGGCCCTGGACACCCATGGCCGCATCACCGCCCAGCCGCTGCTGCTGGATGACCGGCTGTTGCTGATCAACCGCGACGGCAAGGTGGTCATCCTGCAGGGCGACACGCTCAAATCGGCCGGCGAGTTCGAAACCCGCATTCGGTACGCCACGCAGTTCACCGTTGTGGAGCGCGACTGCCTGGTGGTGGGGCTGACCAGCGCCGGGCGCTTCGGCGCCGCCGACGGCAAGGTGGTCTGGCGCCGCGACTACGCGGGCAACGAGGTGGTGACCGCGCAGGTGCTGATGAAGGACGCCTTCGCTCTGGCCACCCGCGCCCCCAACGGCGCCGTACGGATCTCCGGCTACTCGCTCGCGGACGGCAAGCCCACATTCAGCCATGACATCAAGCGCGAGAATGATTCCGACCGCATCGATGTGCAGAACTCGGCCCCCTTCGACGGCGGACTGGTGATGGCCTTCGCCGAGAACCGCATCGTGGACGGACGCATGCAGTTGTGGGGCTTCCGCCTGCTGGTCCTGAACGCCGACGGCACCGAGCGCTTCACCTGGACCCGCAAGGCGCCGGACAGCCCGCTGTTCGTGCAGCTTGCCCTGACCGACAACTTCATCGCCCTCGCCTGCGACAAGACCACTTTCGGCTTCGGCCGCAAGGATTAGCGGCGCGACTCTGATCCGGATATAACGCGGCCATGAGCGAGATTCGTGAATTCGGCAAGTCAGTGCTGCACCAGGAGGCCACGGGCGTCTCGGCCCTGGCCGATCTGCTGGATGAAAACTTCGACGGCGCCGTGAAAGCCATGCTGGATTGCACCGGCCACGTGGTGGTGGTCGGCGTCGGCAAGCCCTGGCTGATCGGCCAGAAAATCAGCGCCACGCTGGCCAGCACCGGCACACCCAGCTTCGCACTGCATCCCAGCGAGGCCATGCACGGCGACCTCGGCCGCCTGCGCAAGCACGACGTGGTGGTGGCGCTTTCCAACAGCGGCACCAGCGAGGAGATCACCCGGGTGCTGCCCGTGCTGAAACGCCTGGGCTGCCTGTGCATCGGCCTGACCTCGAACCTCGAGTCGCCGCTGGCCGCCAACAGCGACATCGTGTTGAACATGGGCAAAGTCAGCGAGGCCTGCCCGATCGGCATGGCGCCCAGCGTCAGCACAACGGTGATGCTGGCGCTCGGCGACGCGCTGGCGCTGGCGGTGATGAAGGCGCGCAACTTCACACGCGAGGATTACGCCCGCTTCCACCCCGGAGGCGCGCTCGGGCGCAGCCTGATGAAGGTGGGCGAGATCATGCGGCCCATCGAGCAGACGGCCGTGGTCGGCGTAACGGCCACCGTGGCCGACGCCCTGCACGCCATCACGTTGCACAAGACCGGCGCAGCGTTCATCGTGGAGATGGGCGTGGTGAAAGGCGTGTTCACGGACGGCGACCTGCGCCGCCACGTGGCCGACGACAACCTGCTCAGCCAGCCGATCCTCGACGTGATGACCAGCCCCTGCCTGACCATCCACCAGGACAAGCTGGCGCCCGAGGCCGTGCGCACCATGCAGCGCCCCAGCGGCCTGGTAATCGGCGAGCTTCCGGTGGTGGACGACGAAGGCAAGCTCAGGGGCCACGTCGCGCTGAAGGACCTGGTGGTGATGCACTTCGTGTAGCTGCTGGCTTCTGGCTTCTAGCTGCTGGTTTTCCTGCTCGGCTTGTCCTGCTTTTCCGGCTGGGGCTTTCTGGCGTCTCCCTCTCTGATCTTCTTCATCAGTGAATTCAGCATGCGCCCGAGTTGCTGGATTTCGTTCCAGAGTTCGCGAGCACGGTCGGCTTCACAGAACTCAAGACGGGCGGCCAGTTCCACAAAGGTGTCCGCCTCGGCAAGGGAGCCCCGCGCAATTGCAAGATGCCTCAGGTAGTCGCCGGTGTGGACTCGCCCCTTGCCTTCAGCAATGTTAGCCGGAACGGAAGCAGCAGCGCGCTGAAGCTGATCCGCCAGTGAGTAGCGCTGCGAAGCTGGGAAGCTCCCCGTCAACTTGTAAGCCTTCACGGCGAGATCCCTTGCGCGTTGCCAGACGATCAGATCTCGAAATCCCTTCGACATACGATTCCCCTATCTAGTTTGTTTGTTGCATTTACTAGAAGCCAGCAGCCAATAGCCAGAAGCTACTCACGCCGAATTCGATTCAAAATAGAATTGCACAGCGTGCCGGATTCCTTCACCTTCGACATCGACTTCGACGCCCCGGTCTCCGAGGTATGGCGTGTTGTTTCCGATACCGACGCCCTGGACGGCGCCGCGGGCATGCCCCCCATCACCTACCGCGATGAGCCACAGCCCGACGGCACCAGCCGCCGCTTCGCCAGCTACCGCATGCACGGCTTCCTGTTCGCCTACGAAGAGCTGCCCTTCACCTGGGTGCACGAGCAGCGCTACGACGTGAAGCGCATCTACAGCAACGGCGCGTTTCGCACATTCAGGCACAGCTGCGAGATCATCCCGCGCGACCCCGCCAACCCCGACGCCGGCTGCACCGTGCGCACCACCTTCCAGTGGGAGAAATCGCGCGGCTTCCTCGGATTGTTTGCCGCCTCCGGCACGCGTAACAACGGCGTTACTACTTACACCCGCATCTTCACCGAAGCCGCAGCGCGCCTGAAAGCCCGCCCCGAGCACGAGAAACGCCACAGCGTGATCCTGTCTCGCCCGATCGAGGTGCCGGCCATCGAGGAAGAACTGCCGCAGCTCGATGCCCAGCGGCTGCAGGATTTCACCCGCCGCACCCGCGTGCTGTACGACTCGCCGCTGGCGGATCGCCTGGCCGAGGCCGTGAAGAACCTGCCCGCCGAGGAGTTGCGCCGCATGCAGCCCTACGCTTTCGCGCGGCGCTGGAAGGCCGACCGCCAGCAGACCCTGAACCAGTTTCTCGCCGCCACCCGCGCCGGCCTGCTCAAGATGCGCTGGGACGTGATCTGCCCCCATTGCCGCGGCGACAAGATGAACCTGGCCAGCCTCGACCAGGTGAAGGAAAAAGCCTTCTGCCCCAGCTGCAACATCGACTTCGACGTGGACCTCGACCGCAGCCTCGAGGCCGTGTTCACCCCACACCCGCAGGTGCGCGAAGTGCCGGCCGCGCACTATTGCCTCGGCGGCCCGGGCACCACGCCGCACATCGTGTACCAGCAACTGTTCGAGCCCGGGGAAGAGCACAAGGCCGAGTTCAGGCTGGCCTCCGGCCGCTACCGGGTAAGGGTAACCGGCGACCCCACCTACCGCTGGATCGAGATCAGTGAACAGGAGCCGCAAGCGCAAGCGCGCGGCCCAGTTTCATCCCAGGCGTTCGAGATCCGCGACAACTCCTTCGAAGGCCAAGACCACACACTAAGCGAAAGCGACCCCATCCGCCTGCACATCCGCAACGCGTCAAAACGCCGCGTGGTGGCCGTGATCGAAAGCGTGGAATGGGCCCGCGACGCCCTCAGCGCCGGCGAGCTGGTGGCCGACCAGCGCTTCCGTGACCTGTTCAGCAGCGAGGTGCTGGCACCCGGCATCAGCCTCGCCGTCGAGGATGCCACCATCCTGTTCACGGACGTGGTCGGCAGCACCGCCATGTACAACACACTCGGTGACGCCAAGGCCTTCAGCCTGGTGCGCACCCACTTCGACGTGCTGCACGAGATCGTCGAAAAGCACCGCGGCGCGATCGTGAAAACCATCGGCGACGCCATCATGGCCGTGTTCACGAAGCCGGAAAACGCCCTGCGCGCGGCCGACGAGCTGCACCAGCGCACGGACGCCTATGTGCGCGAGCAGGGCCACAAGGAAGGCGTGCAGTTGAAGATCGGCCTGCACGCGGGCCCGTGCATCGCGGTGACACTGAACGAGAAGCTGGACTACTTCGGGACAACCGTGAACCTGGCCGCGCGCGTGCAGGGGTTAAGCGAAGGCGGCGACATCCTGGTAAGCCAGAACATGGCCGACCGCACCAGCAACTGCGAAGCGCTAAGGGAAACCGGCTGGCAAAGCAAGCTCGAGCACGCCTACGCCAAGGGTTTTAAAGACCCCGTCCCCGTCCTGCGTTGGACCAGGCAGTAACGGCACCAAAAAAGTGGCACGCGCAAAGTGGCACGCGCATCCTGCGCGTGAGTCGTGCCATGTGCTTCAAGCACATGGCCGAAAGGGGACTGTCCCCGCGGTTGGGGACTGTCCCCGTCTTCGGGGATTCTCGGGGGTTCGACTACAGGGACAGTCCCCTGCGGGGACTGTCCCTACTCGTTCTTCGGCTGCGCTTCGTCCAGCTCCACTCGCTGGCCGGTGATCAGCACCACGTAGATGTCGTTGTCACGGCCCAGCATGCCGGTCAGCACCAGGGCCTTGCCTTCCCCCACCACGCCGTCCGCCTTCAGCCGCTGGCTGTACACCAGCGGCGTCTGCACCTGCGCCGTGGTGCCGAACAGTTTCACTTCCTGCGTCTCGATCGGCCGCACTACCTCGGCCATGGTCATGTCCAGGCTCAGGCGCAGGCCCTTGCCGTCGGCGCGCACGGCGCGCAGGCCCACCAGCAGGCCGTCCAGCACCGTGTTCACCACCGGGTCGGCCACGCGTGTCGCGCCCTCGCCGCTGATGCCGAAGCCGCTGATGTAGGCGATCTCGTTGCTGATCACGATCGCCCCCTGCTGGCCCTCGAACACCGTCAGGCGCGGCGCGCTGACCAGCGTGGCCTGCGAGACGATTCCCGGCGTCAGCTCGCTGACAGGCACCGTAGACGCGCCGATCTCCAGGCAGCGCTGGCCGAACAGCCGCTTTGCCACCTCCGGCCGCGCGCGCAGGAAGCGCACCTCCAGCGCGTAGGCATAGTCGGCCTCGCCCTCGAAGGCCGTGTAGGGCGGCAACTCGTTGTCCAGGCCGGCGGCGCCGATCTCGCCGCTGTACTCGAGCTTGAAATCCCCCACCGGTTCCAGTGTCAGCAGCGGGCCCGCGGGCTCCGGCGTCGCGCAGGCACAGGCCAACAGGCCCACGGCCGCGAGGGTTGCGGGAAGGCGTCGCATCGATAATTCCTGTCGGGGAAAGTGCGGGGCTTGCCCCGGCATGCTATGCGCGGCCGCCGGGCGCGCCAAGGTTTTTCTCCCCCGTGACACTTCCGCGACCTGCGCTACACTGGGGCCTGAAGTCCAACCCGGTGCGAGACGATGCGCGAAGACCTGTTCGAAAAAGCCAGTCAACTCAGGGACCGAACCACCAAGCTACAGGTGTCCCTTTGACTATGACGGCCTGACGCGCAAGCTCGAGAAGCTCAACAAACAGACCGAAGTGGACGGCTTCTGGACCAACCAGGAGGCCGCGCAGAAGGTCGTCAACGAGGCCCGCAAGCTGCGCGCGCAGACCGAGCCCGTGGGCGAGCTGGTCGCCAAGCTCGATGACATCCAGGCCATGCTAGATCTCGCAGACGAGGTGGATGACGAAGCCACCTTCAACGAGGCCGAAAAGGCCCTGCACGAGGCCGAGCAGATTTACGAAAAGATCGAAACCCAGGCGCTGCTAAATGAACCGGGCGACGAAGGCAACTGCTACCTCAGCGTGCAGGCCGGCACCGGCGGCACCGACGCCTGCGACTGGGCCCAGACCCTGTTCGAGATGTACATGCGCTGGGCGCGCAAGCAGGGCTATGACATCGACATCGTCGATTATCAGGACGACGAAGTGGCCGGCATCCGCAGCGCCGCGGCGCTGATCAAGGGTCCCTTCGCGGCTGGCTTCCTGCGCGGCGAGGTGGGCACCCACCGGCTGGTGCGCATTTCGCCGTTCAATGCGGCCGGCAAGCGGCAGACGGCGTTCGCGAGCGTGGACGTGGTGCCGGAGGCGATGTCGGACGAGATCGACATCGAGATCAACGAGAACGACCTTGAGCTGAACTTCAGCCGCGCGGGCGGCAAGGGCGGCCAGAACGTGAACAAGGTGGAAAGCGCGGTGCGCATCACGCACGTGCCGACGGGGATTGTGGTGAGCTGCCGCAGCGAGCGCAGCCAGCACCAGAACCGCGCGATCGGCATGGAGATGCTGCGCGCCAAGCTGTACCAGATGGAACGGGCCAAGCGCGACGAAGAACTGGCCAAGCTGTACGGCGCCAAGGGCGAAGTAGGTTTCGGCCACCAGATCCGCAACTACGTGTTTAACCCCTACAAGCTGGTAAAAGACGCCCGCACAGGCGTGGAAACCAGCCACGTGGAAAACGTGCTGGCCGGCGAAATCGACGAGTTCATCGAGGCCTATCTGAAGTGGCACCACGGTAAAAAGACCCAGGCCGCCAAAGCGGCTGAATAAGCCAGTTTCGGGGGGATGCCATGCGACTGTACAGCGCGCTGATTACGGCCGGCCTGCTGGCTTTCTGCGTTACTGAACCCCGTAACGTGCGCGCGGAACCCGAAGCGGAGGCGCCGTCATCCATTACGTTCTGTGAGTACTCCCACCCTCGTTCGCTGGATCCACACCGCGCGGGGGACTCCGTCAGCACCCTCCACTGTCTGTACGTTTATGAAACCCTGCTGGAGTACTCACCCTGGCGGCAGGATGAACTGGTGCCCTGCCTGGCCGCCAGCCAGCCGAAGTACAACCGCGAATCGCTCACCTACACCTTCACCCTGCGCGATGACATTTACTTCCAGGACGACGTCTGCTTCCCGGAAGGCAAAGGCCGCAAGGTCACGGCCGCGGACGTGGTGTTTTCGTTCAAGCGCCTGGCGGCGCTGCCTGATTCCGGCGGTTACTGGGTGATGGAAGGTAAGGTCGCCGGCCTGGATGCTTTCCGGGAGGAAGCCTTCAAGACATGCAAGCGCGTGGAAGACGAAGCTGGTGACGAGTATCTGGTGGTCACCGACAAGTGGTGGAAACACCTGGAGAAGGACGTCAGCGGTCTACGCGTCGTTGACGATCGCACTTTCACGATCAAGCTCAACGAGCCGTATCCGCAGTTCCTGCACGCGATCACTCTCTCCTACGGCGCGGTGGTGCCGCATGAGGCCGCCAGGAAGTACGACCTGAGCACCCATGCCGTGGGCACCGGCCCCTATGTGCTGAAGGAATGGGGCGATCAGGCGATCAGCTACACCCGCAACCCGAACTACCGTAAAGTTGAACTGACCGGTGTGCCCGAGGGCTCACCTCTGAAGCCCTTCGAAGGCAAGCGCTTGCCGCTTACGGACGAGCTGCACTATGAAATCGTGCTAGAGAACGACATCGCGTTTGAAAACTTCCTGGCGGGCAAGTACCCGAATTCGGGCCTGAGTAAAGAGGACTTCGACAGCGTGGTGGACACCAAAGCCTGGTTCAAAGGTACGCGCGACAGCCGCGCCTTGCTGCCAAAGTGGCGCGAGAAGGGGCTGGAACTCCACAGCTACGCCGAACCCACGCTCCATTACATATCGTTCAACATGAACGACAAAACCTTCGGCACACCCGCCGGCGACAAAGGCCGCGCCTTGCGCAAGGCGTTCGCCATGTGCGTGGACCGCGAGAAGTACATCAAGGATCACATCGCCGGTCGCGGCGAAGCTGCGCAGCAGTTGGTTCCGCCGGGCATCCTGGCGCGCCGCGACGACTGTGTAATGAAGAACCAGCGCTTCGACCCCGAGGCAGCACGCAAGCTGCTGAAAGACGCCGGCTTCGACGTGCAACAGGACGGCGACGGCTGGATCACCCGCCCGGCCGCGGGGCAGGAGCAAGTGAAGCTTACGATCCTGCACCGCAGCACGCGCGACACCAGCAAGGAGCACGCGAACTTCCTGCACGAGTGCGGCCGTACAGTCGGCATCAACATCGAAAACGAGCTGATGACCTTCCCCGAGTTTCTGGCGCGCCAGGATGAAGGTACCGGCCAGGCCTACGACGCCGGCTGGGTGATGGATTACCCGGACGCCCAGAACATGCTGCAGCTGCTGTACGGCCCCAACAAGCCGCCAGGCATCAACGGCGCCAGCTACAGTTCCGAAGAGTTTGACCGCATGTACCGCGAAATGGCCACGCTGGACGATCGCGTGCCAAGCGAAGCTGAGCGCAAGGCGGAGCTGATCGTGCACATGCACAAGCGCCTCGACGAAGACACGCCCTGGGTGCTGATGGAATTCCGGGTGATCGCAACCCTGCGCTGGAAAGGCTACACGCAGGCCGAGCCGAACCCATTCGCCTACAATCACCGCAAGTACGCTTTCCGGCAGAGATAGGCCGGATTTAGGCCTCCGGGCGCGGTTTTCATGGCCGTAGCAGGCCTTGGGACGGCGCTGGAATGCGGCGCGGGTTCGGGTATGATTCCGGTCCCCCTGGATTCGACTGGAGGCGTGATGCTGCGGCGGCTTACGTTGCTTGTGGTGGCTGTTTCAGGCCTGCTGGCGCTTCAGCTTGCTTCCGTGGCGCAGCCCGCGCCCGCCCCGGCCCCGGCCGTTGAGCAGGCCTCCGCCCTGCGCATCGCCTATTCCCCCAACGAGTCCCCCTCGCTGGACCCGCACACCATCCGCGACGAGTTCAGCTTCCGGCTGGTCGCCGCGATCTACGAAACGCTCTACATGTACGCGCCGGGCTCAGGGCAGGGGGGCGCGGCCCGCGTGGTGCCGTGCCTGGCGAAGGACTACCCGCAGGTTTCTGAAGACGGGCTTACCCTCACCATCAAGATCGACACCAGCGCGAAGTTCCATAACAGCGTCTGCTTCGGCGAGGCGCGCACCCGCAACCTCAAGGCTTCCGACTTCGTGCACAGTTTCAAGCGCATGGCCGTGTTCGAAGAAAACGGCATGTACTGGATGGCCGACGGCCTGATCAAAGGCCTCGATGAATACGGCGAAACCGCCCGCGACCAGATGCAGTACGAGACCACCGACGCCAAGGTGGAAGGTCTGCAGGCGCCCGACGACGAAACCCTGGTGCTGAAGCTGACCCGCCCCTATGCGCCGATCGTTACGCTGCTCGCGCACCCCACCTTCTGCGCGGTGCCGAAGGAGGCCATCGACCACTTCGCCGGCCAGCTCCGGGAGCGCGCCGTGGGCACCGGGCCCTACCGGCTCAACGCGGTCGCCGACGAAAAACTTTACGTGTTCAAGCGCTGGGACGACTATCGCGGCGAAAAGGCCGCGTTCGAGCGCGTCGTCTTCAAGCAGTGCAACTTCTGGAACGAGTTCCTGGACGGCTACAAGAACGACACCTACCGGGAAATCCCCCTGTGGCCGAACTACTACGACCGCGTCGCCAAGGAGGGCGAGCCGGCCGGAGCGCTGGCCGGCACCGACACCGAAATCATCGAGGAAGACCAGCACGGCTTCTACTTCCTTTCCTTCAACATGCAGGATCCGCTGTGGGGCGCGCTGGATGAAGACGGCCGCGCGCTGCGCCGCGCCGTCAGCCTGTGCCTTGACCGTGAGGAACTGCTGACCGCCGCGGGCTACAATCCGAAGTGGGCCACGCCGCAGCCGGACCTTTTCCCCGCAGGCATGGAGTTTGAGGACGCCGGCCAGGGCCTTGATTTCGGCAAGCACGACCTGAAGGCGGCCAAGGATGTGCTGGATGGCAGCAAGTACAAGGGCGGCATCGACCCGGCCACGGGCAAGGCGCTGACGCTGCGCTTCCTGACCACCGACGCCAGGCTCTATGAGCAGATCGTGAACGGGCTGCGCACCGGGCTGAAGACCCTGGGCATCCGGCTGAGTGCGCGCTACGTGGAAGGCTCCGAGCTGCGCGCCGAGGTCAACAGCGCCGACGACCAGCTGTTCGTGTCCGGCTGGTTCCTGGATTACCCTGACCCGGTGAATTTCCTGCAGTTGTTCTGGAGCGAAAATGCAGCCAGCGGCAAGGAATTCAACAACGTCGCGCGCTACAACTCGCCTGAATTCGACAAGCTGTTCCTCCAGTACGAAAGGCTGCACGCCACCGAGCAGAACGCTGCCAAACGCCGCGAGCTGGTAACCGCGATGGCGGGCGTGATCGCCAAGGATCAGCCGATCCTGCCGCTGCTGCGCCAGCGCGAGGCGCGCCTGCGCAGCACGAAAGTCGAGTGGCCGGCCCTACCGCGCCGTACCTTCAATGACATCCGCTTCGTGAAGGGAAAGAAATGAAGCGGCTGAAACGCGCACTGGCGTTCATCCCCGCCCTGCTGGTGACAGCCGCATGGCTGGCTGTCACCACGGCCACCCCGGGCTGCGGCGGCCAGGCGGCGGATGAAACCCGCGATGCCGGGCTGGTGCTGAACTGGACCGAGTCCGCGGACCCGCGCAGCATTGACCCCCACAAGGCCGGCGACGTGGTTTCCAGCGGGCAGTGCGGCATGGTGTACGAGTGCCTGTACCAGTACGACTACCTGGCGCGGCCGGCCAAGCTGATCCCCTGCCTGGCCGAAAGCGACCCCGAGTACGACCCGGACACGCTGACCTACACCTTCACCCTGCGCGACGACGTGTACTTCCAGGACGACCGCTGCTTCCACCCGGACGCCGCGGGCAAGTACTTCGAAGACGAAAGCGCCACCCAGCGCGCCGAGAAAGCTCCCGGCCGGAAACTGACCGCGCGGGACATTGAGTACAGCTTCAAGCGCCTGGCCGCGCTGCCTGACTCGGGCGGCTTCTGGGTGGTTGAGGGCAAGATCGCCGGCCTGGACGCCTGGCGCGAGCAGGCCGTGAAACTGAAGACGGAAGACTGGAAGACCGACGGCGACTGGTTCGAGTTCTTCGACACGGCGGTCGAGGGCCTGAAAGTACTCGACGACCGGCGCATCTCGGTGACCCTGCGCGAGCCCTACCCGCAGTTCCTGTACGCCATCACGCTTTCGTACGGCGCGGCTGTGCCGCGCGAGGCGGCCGAGTACTACGGCGACCAGCTCACCCGCAACCCGGTGGGCACCGGCCCGTACATGCTGGACCACTGGTGGGAACAGAAGGAAATCGTGTGGGTGCGCAATCCCAAGTTCCGGGAAGAGAAGTTCCCCCACAGCGACGATCCGAAAGACGAGTTGTGGAAGCCGCTGATGGGCAAGCGCCTGCCGCTCTGCGACACGGTGGTGTTCCGCATCATCAAGGAATCGCAGCCCGCGTTCCTGGAATTCCTGGCCGGCAAGATCGCGGCCAGCGGCATGGATAAAGACCAGTTCACCCAGGCCATGACGCCGCAGTCCGAACTGACGGATGAGTACAAGCAGAAGGGTATCCGCCTGCGCTCGTACGCCGAGCCGACCATTCACTACATCAGCTTCAACATGAACGACAAGTTCGTGGGCACCCCCGCCGGCGAGAAGGGCCGTGCCATCCGCCGCGCCATGGCCCACGCGCTGAACCGCGACGACTACATCCGCCGCATGCAGAACGGCCGCGGCGAAAAGGCCGGGCAGCTGGTGCCGCCGGGCATGGTGGGCCATTTCGACGACTACTTCATGGCCAGCCAGCGCTATGACCTCGATAAGGCCCGCCAGGTGTTGCGCGACGCGGGCTTTGAGGTGACCGGCTCCGGCGATGAGTGGGAGACGGTAGACCCTGCCACAGGCAAGCAGGTGACTGTGAACGTGCTGCACCGCAGCACGCGCGACTCCACCAAGGACTACGCGGTGTTCCTGAACAACATGGGGCGGCGCATCGGCATCAACGTCGAGAACGAGTTGATGACCTTCCCCGAGTTCCTGGCGCGCCAGGACGAGGGCACCGGACAGGCCTACGACGCGGGCTGGGTGATGGATTACCCGGACGCGCAGAACATGCTGCAGCTGCTGCACGGGCCCAACAAGCCGCCCGGCATCAACAGCGCCTCCTATGCGTCGGAAGAATACGACCGGCTGTACAAGGAGATGTCGGTGCTGGACCAGGAAGTACCGGAGCAACAGAAACGCAAGGTCGAGCTGATCCGCCAGATGAACGAGGTGCTGGACCGCGACGTGCCCTGGGTGCTGGTGGAGTTCCGCAAGATCTTCTCGCTGTACCACCAGTGGTACTACCCGGCCAAGTGGGACGAGCCGAACGCATTTGCCTACACCTACTTCAAATTCTTCTACGTTGACCCGAAGGCATCCGCGACAGTCAGCGAGCGCGAATCGCCATTCTGGCCCGGCTTCATCCTGCTGGTGGTGGCGCTGACGCCGGCCGTGTTGATGGGCTGGAAAATCTACCGGAACCAGAGCTGAGGCCGGGGCTGCATGTTCGCCTACATACTGCGAAAACTGCTGTACATGCCGCTGATCCTGTTCGGGGTCATCCTGCTGACGTTCACGCTGTTCTACATGGTGGCCAGCCCGGACGCGCTGGCCAAGCTGCGCCTGGGTGAAAAGGCCACGCGCATGCAGGTGCTGGACTGGCAGGCCAGCCAGGGCTACATCGAGTGGGAAGACGCCGGCCTGGCCAAGAAGAAAGACATCCAGCGCATGTCCACGGCCGACGCCAAGCTGGTGGAGTTCAAGGAAGGCACGGACTACACACGCAGCAGCTGGGTAGGGCTTTTCGGCCGTTACCTGAAGTCGGTGCTGACGCTGGATTTCGGCAAGGACCGCACCGACAAACCGGTAACGGAGCGATTGTGGGAGGGCCTGGGGCCCAGCCTTTCGCTGACGCTGCCGGCGTTTTTCATCGCCGAGCTGGTGGGCGTGTTCTTCGGGCTGTTCGCCGCGATGTACAAGCTGACGCGCATCGACTACAGCATCGTGATCAGTTCGATCCTGGTCATGAGCATCAACGGCATTGCGTTGATCATGTTCGGGCAGAAGTTCCTGGCCGCGGACTGGGCCTACTTCCCGGTGCACGGCTACGACACCGGCCTCTCGGCGGCGCGCTTCCTGTTCCTGCCGATCTGCCTGTACGTGGTGGTGACGATCGGCGAGAAGGTGCGATTCAACCGCATCGTGATGCTGGACGAGACCGACCAGGACTACGTGCGGACCGCGCGCGCCAAGGGCCTGGACGAAAACAAGGTGCTGTTCAAGCACGTGCTGCGCAATTCGCTGATCCCGCTGATCACGCGCTGGACGGTTGCAATCGCCAGCCTGTACGTGGGCTCATTGGTACTGGAGAGCTTCTTCGGCATCCCGGGCCTGGGCTCACTGACCATCGACGCAATCGCCAACAACGACGTGGCCGTGGTGCGCGCCATCGTGGTGCTGGGCGCCGTGAGTTTCATGTTTGCCAACCTGATGTCTGACGTGCTGTACGCCGTGGTTGACCCGCGCGTGCGACTGGAGTGATGAATGCCGTGGCGTGAAGTCATCCGGTTGCTGTTGAAGCGCAGGCTGGCTGTGGTCTGCTTCGCGCTGATCTGCGTGATGGCGCTGCTGGCGCTGTTCGCGCCCTGGCTGGCCCCGGATGAAGCCCTGCGCGAGCAGATCGGCCTGGACGAAACCACCGGCCTGGAACGTCCCTACCACCCGCCCGGCTGGTACCTGTACCTGAAGCCGGATCACCCTCACTTCGAGAAGACCGGCTTCCACACCGAGGGCGAAGGCGACAAGGCCGAGCTGGTGCCCAACCCGCCGATGCCCGAAGACCAGCGCCAGTGGGGCTTCTTCGACGCTCGCACCTGGCACCTGCCGCTGGGCGCCGACATCGGCGGCGTCAGCGTGCTGGCGCGGCTGATCCGCGGCGTGCGGCTGGCGTTCATCATCGGCCTGATCCCCACGATTATCAGCTCGATCATCGCCACCATCATGGGCCTGGCAGCCGGCTACTTCGGGAAGTGGGTGGATGACATCATCACCTACATCATCTCGGTGCTGGCCAGCGTGCCGCTGCTGCTGCTGCTGATCGCATTCATCCAGGCCGTGCGCGAAAGCGAAGCGATCGCGGGCGCTTTCGAATCCGTGGGCGTGACCGACAAAGCCCAGCGCAACCTGTACCTGGTGCTGATCGTGATCGGCCTGACCACCTGGATCGGCCTGTGCCGCCTGGTGCGCGCCGAGGTGCTGAAACACAAGAACCGCGACTACGTCTCGGCGGCCCGCGCGCTGGGCTGCGGCGAGGCCCGCATCCTGTTCAAGCACATCCTGCCCAACGTGATGCACGTGGTGATCATCTTCTTCACGCTCAGCTTCGTGGGCGCCGTCGGGCTTGAGGTGTTCCTGAGCTACGTGGGCATCGGCGTGGACCCCACCCTGCAGACCTGGGGCCGGGTAATCACCGCCGCGCGCAGCGAGCTGCAGCGCAGCCCATCGGTGTGGTGGCCGCTGGTGGGCGCCACGGGCTTCCTGTTCACGCTGTCGCTTTCTTTCAGCCTGTTTGGTGATGCCCTGCGCGATGCGCTTGATCCGAAGTTGCGCACCTAGTAGCGTTGCGTTTGAGGCCTTATGCGGACAGGAATCTTCATCTCGGGTACCGATACCGGCGTCGGCAAAACCATCGTGGCCGCCGGCCTGGTGCTTGCGCTCAAGCAGCGCGGGCTGAATGTCGGCTACATGAAGCCGGTCGAGAGCGGCTGCCCCGTGCTGGACGGCGAGGTGGTGCCGCAGGACGTGCGCTTCGTCCGCGAGGTTACCGGCATCCGCGATGACCTCGACCTGATGTGCCCCTACCGCCTCAAGGCTGCGGCGGCGCCCAGCATCGCCAGCCGCCTTGAGGACGTGCACGTCGACATCGGCTACATCGTCGACCAGTACTTCCAGCTTTCCCTGATGCACGAGATCGTGGTGGTGGAAGGCGTCGGCGGCCTGATGGTGCCGCTGAACAACAACGACCTGGTCACCGACCTGGTGCTGCAGCTCGGGCTTGAGATGCTGGTGGTGGCGCGCCCCGGCCTGGGCACCATCAACCATTCGCTGCTGACGGTAAACATCGCCAAGATGATGGGCATCCCGCTCAGCGGCCTGGTGATCAACGGCTTCGGGCGTGAGGCTATCGGCCTGCCCGAACGCACCAACCCCGACGAGATCGAGCATTTCGGCAACGTGCCGGTGCTCGGCATCCTGCCCTGGCTGAAAGATCTGGATTACCAGGCCTGCAAGCCGGGCTCGCTGCTCAGCGAGTTCATGGAACGCGTGAACATCGAGCCCCTGCTGCGCGGCGGCAACGACGATTTCTAAGTAAGTTCGCCTGTGCCTCGCTACTTGCTGCCGGTGAGCGGCTTGCGGGCCGGCACCGTGCCCTTCTTCAGGAACAGCAGCGCGAAGCAGGTGTCCGGCATGCCGCCCCAGCTGCCGTTCTCCTGCTGCAGCGAAACCAGCACCGACGCGCCTTCCGCGTACCAGTCGTGCACGCCCAGCCGGCGCGTCTGCGCCAGCATCATCACCCGTTCAAGGCCGTACATGTAGTAGAGGTACCAGGTTCGACCGCGGTTGGGGTTGCGCGTGACGCTGAACCAGTGCTCCAGCCAGCACATACCGTCTTCGAGGCTTTCGTTGGCGGCCTTCTTCCATTTGTCGATGGCGGCCTGGCTGCCGAATTCGGCCTTCAGCTGCTCGTTGTTCATGGACTCCACGATGTCGAGCCCGACCAGCACGCAGGTCAGACCGGCAGTGGTCATGGATCCGTAGGCGTCTGTCGTCTCGCTGTAGCGGTCCCACTTTGCCTTGCTGGAGTAGTTCCAGCCCCGCGCCTTGCCGATCCTGGACGCGTAGGTGCTCCTCCCCGCGTCGCGTCCGCCGTCCTTGGGCGGCTTGTAGCCCACCACGCGCTTGACCTTCGGGCCGTCCGGCATCTGGTGCGCGATGGTCTGCTCAACCAGTTTCGAAATCACCCCGGCCGGGATACGCACGTTGCAGCGCAAGGCGGCAGCCAGGCCCAGCAGCGCGTACTGCGTGTTGGAGAAGTCGAAGCGCCAGGTTTCGCCGTCGGGCGTGTAGTTCCAGAAAGGGTTCTTCTGGCGGTTCTGGTTCTCGACCAGCCAGTCCACCAGCTTCTGCATTTCGTTGCGGTCTTCTTCGGTCAGCTCGCGCTTGAACTCAGGGAACTTTTCGCCCTCGCTCAGGTAGGCACGACGCTCGGCCTCCGTGATGTAGCGGGCCTCGTAGGCCATCAGCGAAACCGCCACCGAGTAGGTCTCTTCGAAATCAGCCTGCTTCAGGGCCTCGAAGCCGCGCACCACGGCTGGATCGTCGGCCGGCACGTCGCAGGTCAGCAGGGTCAGCAGTGCCAGGCCGGTGCCGCCGCGCACGCGGGTACCGTGAGGCCAGGCGCCATCGGCGTTCTGCAGTTTTTGCAGCTGCTCGGCGCCGCGGGCAATGGCGGAGCTTACCTTGTCGTTCAGGTAACGCCCGGCGGTGCTGTCGAAATCTTTGCTGAACTCGAAGCGCACCGCCCAGTGGTGCTCGATGCGCGCGGCCGCAACCTTGGCGACCTTGGCGCGCCAGCGTGCCGCGTGCAGCGTGATCTCGGCTGCTTCCAGGCGCCCCTGCTCCGGGTTGAACCAGGCGGTGGTCTCGGCCCGGAACGCGAACCAGCGCGCGGCATCGGCCGGGGGCTCGCGGTCGGGTGCCGCAAACTCGTGCACGCCGGTGATCACGGCGCAATCCACGTTGCGGCAAAGCTCCGAGCCCGGCAGCTTGTACTTGCTGTTCAGCGCCAGCGCGGGCATGTCGTACAGTCGCTCGAGGTTCCAGGCGCGCTCCCACTCGATGCCGGCGTTGCACTTCTTCTCGGGAATCTGCATCGCGAGCTGGATCAGCACGTCCTCCATGATGAAGGGCGCATGAATGGCCTGCAGCGTGCCGGAGTTGTCGAATTCGTGGCCCATGTAGTGGGCGTAGCTGAGGGAAGGCGCATCGTTCACCGCGCCTGTCGGCAGCGGCTCAAGCGGGTCGATCTTCGCCTGCGACACCACGGCATAGTGCAGGTAAGAGGTCGGCGGCGTCTTCCACTGCAGCTCGAAGCGCTGGTTGCCGCGCTGTTGGGGCAATGAAAAGTCCGCCCCTGCCTGTGTCGTCATCACCACCAGCAGCAGCAATACCGCCGGCGCTCCCCAGCTCATGCGTCCCATGGCACCCTCCCCGTGCGCAGAACGATGTGATTTCGCGCAAGGGTAGGTAGCTGGGCAGACCTGTGCGAATTCAGCCGGAAACTCCACTCGCAAATTCAGGAGTCATAATCGGGATCAACACATTTTCGGGCGGGATAATCCTGACAGCGGCTATTCTTTCGGCCCGCCGGTGTAGACCGGCTTGTTCAGCACCACCGTGCCGCGCTTCAGGAACAGCAGGGCGAACGAGGTGTCCACCGCGCCGCCCCAGCCCCCGTCACTGCCCTGCAAACTGATCAGCGCCGAGGCGCCCTGGAAGTACCAGTCGTGCACGCCGAGGTATCGCACGTCGGACAGCATGCAGATGCGCTCCAGGCCGTACAGGTAGTAGTAGTACCAGTAGCGTCCGTGGTTGGGATTGCGGGTGATGCTGAACCACAGCTCCATCCAGGCCATGCCGCCGTCGAGGGCGAGCTGTGTGTCGCGCTCCCAGTTCCTGTACATCGAGTTGTTGTTGAACTCTGCGCGGCGGGCTGCGTCGTCCATGTTGGCCGCGATGTCGAGGCCGGCAATCAGGGTAGTGATGCCCGCGCAGGTCATGGAGCCATAGGCGCTGGTGGCGCCTGTCTCACGCGTCCAGGTTGCCGTGTAGGTATAGGCCCAGCCGCGCGCCTTGACGCTCTTGGTGGACAGCGTGACCTTGTCGTCGCCCTTCTTGCCGCGTTTCTTCTTGCCCGGCTTGTAGTCCACCACGCGCTTGATTTCCGGCCCGTCCGGCGCCTGCAGCGTACGCACGAACTGCACCAGCTCGCGCACGTAGCCGGTGGGGATTTTCGCCCCGCAGCGCATGGCGGTGCCCAGGCCCAGCAAGGCGTACTGCGTAACCGAGAAGTCGTAGCGCGTGGCCTGCTCGGGATCGCGCGTGTAGTTCCACATCACGTTGGGTTCGTTGCGGTTGGCGATCAGCCAGTCCGTGAGGCGCTGTACTTCTGCCAGGTCTTCCTTGCCCAGTTCGCGCTTGCCGGGCGCGGCCTTTTCGCCTTTCAGGAAGGCTTCGCGCTCAGCCTTGCTGATGTAGCGCGCCTCGTAGGCCATGATCGAGACCGCCACGTCATAGGTGGTCACGAATTCGGTGTCCTTGAGCAGCTTGAAGGACTCAATGACGCGCGGGTCGTCGGGGTCTTCGCCGCACATCAGCAGCGCCAGCAGCGCCAGGGCGGTGCCGCCGCGCTGGTGCTTGCCGTAGGGCCAGTGGCCTTCCTTGTTGCGCTGGGCCCACAGGCGCTCGACGCCGCGGGCGATGGCGACGTCCACCTTCTTCTTGATCTGTTCGGTCTCCGTGGTGTCCACGGGCGGCTTCAGCTTCCACTCGATGTCCCACAGGTAGTTCCTGGCAACCGGCTCTTTGTCTGCCTCGGGGGCCGGCTCCAGCTTGCTGCCGCGCAACGCCAGCTTCATCCCCAGCAGGTACCCCGCCTCGCCGTCGAAAAAGGCGTCGGTGGTCAGCTCGAACTTCGTCCAGCGCGGCGGATTGTCGCCCGCGCGCTCGGCCTTCAACTTGTGGGTGCCCACGATGTGCGCGCACTCGTGGCCGCTGTAGCCGGCCACTTGCTTGAACAGGTAGCTTGAGCTCACCTCCAGTTGCTGGGTGCCCGACACGCTGTCAAAGTTCCATTCGCGCTTCCAGCTGTCCTCCGCACGCGCGCTGGCGCCGGGCAGCGCCGCCCCCAGCTGGAACAGCATTTCCTCGAACACCCAGGGCCGCGAAAGCTCAACCAGCGCGCCGTCCGGCCCGATCTCGTAGCCCATCAGGTGAACGTGCTGCAGGTTGGGCTTGGGGTCGGCTTCTTCACCTGCCGCGGCCTGGGTTTCCACCGCGTAGTGCAGGTAGGTGGTGGCGTCCACGTTCCAGGCCAGCTCGGCCTTTTCGCGCGCGAGCGCCGTTGCCGGTCGTTCACTCACGAACAGCAGCGGCAGCGCCAGCAGCAGCGCCGTCAGCCGCAGAACAGTTGTCCGCGTACATCCCACGTTCCGCCCATCAGTTCAGCGTCTTCAGCCTGTCTTTTACCGCATCCCGCAGCTCACCCAGCTGGATTTTCCGCTCGTCCAGCTCGGTTTTCAGCGACTTCGCGCTGCTGACCAGCGCCGCGCCGTCCTTGGCGGGTTTCAGCTTGCTCTCGGCCTTGATCAGCTCGTTCACCTGCTTGAGCTCGGTGTCGATGCGTTTTTCCTCGGCATTAACCCAGCTGTCGAAGTCATTGAGCTGGCTCTTCAACTGCTTGGCCGCGGCCGCCTTGACCTCAGGGTCGGTGATGCCCTTCAGCTTGTCTGTCTCGGGCACCAGCGGCAAGGTGCCGATTGCGCCCGTCCAGTCGCCCAGCGCGGTGCGCGCCTCTTTCACCCGGTCGTCCAGGCTGCCCGCGGCCGTGAGCTGCGCCACGGCATACCTGGCCGCGGCGGCGCGCAGGTCGCCCTGCTTGCTGGCCAGGGCGCGCTCGGCCTCGCGCAGCTTTTTGGCTGCGTCGCCGGCCTGCTTGGCGAGCGTGGTGCCCGTTGTCTTCAGCTTGTTCTCCAGGGCCGCGTCGCCGGCCTGCTGGGCCTTCAGGATTTCGCGGTTGTTGTCGGCGACCTTGGTATCCGCGTCGCGCGCCTCGCGGGCGGCGTCGTTCAGGCTGTCTTCGAGCTTCTTGATGTCCTGCTTGAGCGCCTTGTAATCGGGCTCCGCGGACACGGCGCCGCAGACCGCCAGCGTCAGCAGGCAGGTAAGCAGCAGGCGCGTCAGGCTATGCAGGTTTCGACAGGCCATACTTTTTCATCTTGTATTGCAGAGCGGTCCGGCCCACACCCAGTATGCGCGCGGAGCGCGACACATTCCAACCAGTTTCGGTTAACGCGTTCAGCAGCGAGTTGCGCTCAATGCGCTCAAGGTCGCCGACCAGGCCCTGCGGCGCGTCTTCGCCGGGCGGCAGGCGCGTGGCCTCAAGCATTTCGGGCGGCAGGTCATCAACGCGCATCTGCTGCCCGGTCGACAGCGCAATGCAGCGGCGGATCACGTTCTCCAGCTCGCGCACGTTGCCGGGCCAATGGTAGGTCTGCAGCCGCGCCATCACGGGCTCAGGCACCTGCAGACTCGAGCCCTCTTTTGCCAGGAAGTGCGCCACCAGCCGCGGGATGTCGCCCGCGCGCTCGCGCAGGGGCGGCATGGTGACGGTCACCACGTTGACGCGATAGAACAGGTCTTCGCGGAAGTCGCCCTGCTTGACCATCTCGCGCAGATGGCGGTTGGTCGCGCACACCAGCCGCACGTCGGTGCGCAGCTGCTGTGAGCCGCCGACGCGCTCAAAGGTTTTGTCCTGCAGCACGCGCAGCAGCTTCACCTGCGTAGTGGGCGGGATTTCCCCCAGCTCGTCCAGGAACAGGCTGCCGCCGTCGGCCGTCTCGAAGCGCCCCTTGCGCTGCGAGTCAGCGCCGGTGAAAGCGCCCTTCTCGTGGCCGAACAATTCGCTTTCCAGCACGCCCGGCGCCAGCGCTCCGGCGTGCACGGCCACGAATGCCTTGTCCTTGCGGGGCGACAGCTCGTGCACGGCCTTGGCCACCAGCTCTTTGCCCGTGCCGCTTTCGCCGAGGATCAGCACCGGCACGGTGCTGCGCGCCGCGCGCTTGACGATGTCGGCCACTTCCAGCAGCTGCGGTGACGCGCCGATCAGCCCGGGAAGGGCTTCCTCGCCGCTGGGCTTGGGCGGCGGCGCGCCCGCGGCGCGGCCTTCCTCAATGGCGCGCTCGACCTTGAACTCGAACTCCGCCAGCTCGAAGGGTTTCTCCATGAAGTCGGAGGCGCCCAGGGACATGGCCTCCACGGCGTCTTTCACGCTGCCATGTGCAGTGATCATGATGAACGGCGGCGGCTCGCCTTTTTCGGACAGCGCGCGCAGCAGGCCCAGGCCGTCCAGCTTCGGCATCTTGAGGTCGCTGACGATGGCGTCGAAGCGCGTGGCACGGGCGAGCTCCAGCGCCTTGGCGCCGTTCTCGGCCTGCGTGACCTCCATGCCCTTTGCGGCAAGGGCCATCGCCAGCATGTCGCGCATGCTGGCCTTGTCGTCAACGATCAGGATTCGAGGTTTACCGGCCAAGTCAGTTTCCTATCTGAGCGGTGCGGGTGGGACATGTGGGACCAGTGGGACGTCTGGGATTTCGATGTCGTCCCACTTGTCCCACAAGTCCTACCTGTCCCACCATCCCATCTAATCCGCCTCCCGCACAAACGTCGCGCGGAACATGGTACCCGAACTATCGCTGCGAATCAGTTCCAAGTCGCCCCCAAGATCGCGCAACAGCCGGCGCGCGATCGGCAGCCCAAGCCCCGTGCCGTCCTCTTTACCTGTCACGAACGGCTCGAACAGCCGGCCCCGCACGTCCTCACTGATGCCGGGCCCGGTGTCCTCTACTTCTACAGCAACCAGCCTGCCAGTTGCCTCGGCGCGGATGGTCAATCGGCCGCCATCTTCGCGCAGTGCCTCGGCCGCGTTGACCGCCACGTTGGACAGCGCCTCGCGCAGCGCCGTCGAGTCCACCTCCAGCTCGAGCTGCGGCAACTGCGGGGCAAGCACTTCGACGCCTTCACCGCCGGCCGCCCTGGCGGCCTCGAGTACCGGGCGCAACGCCGCCTCCAGCGACAGCCGCTCGATCGAGCCATGGGCGCCGCGGCTGAACTGCAGGAAGTCGCGCACGATGCGGTCCAGCGCGCCGATCTCGGAGACCAGTTTGTCGGCGATCTGCTTCTGCATCGGCTCATGCAGCCCGCGCGCCAGCAACTCGACATAGCCGCGCAGGGCGGCCAGCGGGTTCTTGATCTGGTGGGCGATGCCGGCGCTGAACTGGGCCTGCTCGGCCAGTCGGGTCTGGCGCGCGAGGTCGCCCTGCATGCGGCGCCACGCCCTCGCCAGCAGCAGCGCTGACGCCAGCGTGACCAGGAACACCGCCGCCAGCGTCAGGCCCATGGTAAGCCCTACGGCATTGAGCTTGTCGGTGTAGTCGGCCTCCAGCTCCACGGCCACCGCGTAGTCGCTGGCACTTCCGTCTTCACGGCGGACGGGCGCGAAACCGTTGCGGTACAGGCGGCCTTGTTCGTCCTCGTAGCTGATGGTTGCCAGCGGGCCTTGCGTGAAGCTCTGTTCCAGCTCGTTGGCGTCGGTGGCGAAGCTGTAGTCGCGGCTGCCGAACTCGCGCCCCTCGGTGTCGATCACCAGCGTGCCGTCGCGCTTCAGCACGGCCGCGCGGCGCACGCCGCTGTACTGCTGCAGGGCCTGCAGGCGCTTGCGGTATAGCACCGCCAGCTCGTCGTCGGCTGACTCGACCAGGTCCAGCGCGTTGGGGCTGATGCCCACGGCCGCGCTGGCGGCGTAGGTTTTCAGCCGGCGCTCAAGCTGCTCTTCATAGCCGGCGCGGATGAACTCATACGCAACGAGCGCGCCCGCCAGGAGCGCGCCCGCCATGATCATCGTGAACGCCCAGCCAAGCAGAAAACCGGATCGCATGCCGGGCTTGGCGCGCATTACCAGGCAATCTCCAGGAAGATCGAGATGTCATTGTCGGCGTAGCCGGCGTTGTCGATGTCGCTTGCCAGCCGCGTGTATTCATAGCGCGCGCCGACGTGGAAGAACTCCCAGAAGTTCCAGGCCAGCTCGATCCAGCCCTGCAACAGCCGCTCGTGCACGGTTTTCTCTCCGTCCACGCCGACGTCGTCAACGTCCACGCGGTCGTCGTACTCGCGCGTCCAGAAGTGGCCGCCGGCCGTGAGCCGGATGTTGCCCACCAGGTTCAGGTCCACGGCGCCCTTGATGCCGTATTGCCAGTAGCGGTCGTGGCCGGCCGCGGAGTCGTCCTGCCGGGTGCTGTAGGCGCGGCCCTGGGCCTCGATGAACGGCAGGTTCAGCTTGAAGTCGCAGCCGTAGTTGAACTTCAGCAGTTGCAGCTTGTCTTCGCTGCTCAGGGGCGTGCCGTCGTCCTGGATGTCCACCTGCTCGCGGAACCACTCGTAGTCAAAAGCCACGTAGGGGTGCAGCTCAAGGAAGTCGAACACCGAGAAGTAGACGCTGAAGTCCGAACCGATCGTCCAGCTGTCCACGCTGGGCACGTCCTTTTCCTCACTGAAGTCGGTGGTCTGCCCCGTGAAGCCGAGTTCAAAGATGATGAAGCTGACCTGGTAGCCGACGTAGGCCCGCGCGATCAGGCCGCTGGCGCGCAGGTCGTCCTGGCGCGTGATGGGGCCGGTGATCTCGTAGGTCTGCAGCTGCTGGTACAGCACGTCGCCGCTGACACCGAAGCCGAAGCCGCCGTTGTAGGGCAGCTTGAAGAAGCCGCCCAGCTTCAGGTCCCAGAGGCCTGCATCAGGTTCGCCGAAATAGAGACGACCGGCAAGCTGCGCCCGGGCGCCCAGCGCCACGAGGCCGAAGTTGGCGCCTACATAGGCGGAACTGGCGCCGTCGATGTACAGGCCGGTGTCGTCGTCTTTGTCTTCCAGGAAGATGTTGCTGTCCCAGCCGAACGAGCCGCGGGCGCGCAGGCCAAGGCCGGTGCGGTCGCGCCCCAGGCTGAGGGGCAGGTAAGCGCCGTCCTGCACGCCGCCGACCTCGAAGTCTGCCCAGGGATCGATCTCTTCTTCGTCGCCGCCCGGGGCCGTGCTTGAGGGAGAGCCCTCCTGCGCGTACACGGGAACGGCCAGCAACAGAGCGAGTATGACGAGCCACTTGCCCATCGGAACGTCTCCAGCGGGGGTACAGGGGTTGGCGGGCTGCTTTCCGGTCAGCCGCCGCACTCAGGTTACGGCTGAGCGCGCGGTGTGACAAGCTTCGCCAACCCCCGGAATGAGAGCGGCAGCCGGTCGGTGGGGCCATACCGCCGGCTGCCTTCCTCAGTTATCCGGGAGCACACCTCCCGAACGATAGAGCATAAAGCAGCCGGCGTGCCAATTCCCTTTCGGCCGCATTCGGCACGCCCGATACCGGCCACACAGGCGGCTTTGCGGGCGTTTGTATGTTTTCGCACGCATGGAGTGCTGCCAGTTCCCCGGCGACTTCGCGCGCAAAGCTGCCAGATTTCCGGCAGTGTCCTTCTCTGCTACACTGCCGGGTTCTTCCGGGGGCTGGCCCCGGGCCGGAGCAGACGTTGAACGCACGCGGACCCGCAATCGTACAGGCAGACCTCACGGTGCTGCTCGAGGTCGATCACCCCGACTACGAGCCGGCCCGTGACGCGCTCGCCGCGTTCAGCGAGCTGGTAAAAAGTCCCGAGCACATCCACACCTACCGCATCACGCCGCTCAGCCTCTGGAATGCCGCAGCCTCAGGCATCACCGCCGCGCAGGTGCTTGATTCCCTCACCCGTTACTCGCGCTACGAAGTGCCTGAGCTCGTGCGCACCGAGGTGCTCGAGTACATCAGCCGTTACGGCCGCCTGGTGCTGGACCTGCACGACGGGCGCTACGTGCTGCGCAGCGACGACACGGTGCTGCTGAAGATGCTCAGCCACCAGCGCGGCGTGGAGCAGTACTTCGAGGGCTTCCTCGACGATCGCACGGCGCTGATCAGCCAGTCGGCGCGCGGCTTCCTGAAGCAGGCGCTGGTCAAGGTGGGTTTTCCCGTCGAAGACCTGGCAGGCTACACGCCGGGCGCGCCGCTCGACGTTCAGTTGCGCGCGACCACCACCGGCGGCAAGCCCTTCAGCCTGCGGCGCTACCAGAAGGAAGCGGCCGAGGTGTTCTATGCCGGCGGCGGCCCGCGTGGCGGCAGCGGCGTGGTTGTGCTGCCCTGCGGCGCCGGCAAGACCATCGTCGCCATGGGCGCCATGGACCAGGTCAAGGCCCACACGCTGATCCTGACCGCCAACGTGGTGGCAGTGCGGCAGTGGATCCGTGAAATCCTGGACAAGACCAGCCTGCACGAAGACCAGATCGCCGAATACACGGGCGACCGCAAGTCGATCGCGCCGGTGACTGTGGCGACCTACCAGATTGTCACCTACCGCAAGCGCAAGTCGGAAGAGTTCCCCCACTTCGAGATCTTCAACAAGGCGGACTGGGGCCTGATCATTTACGACGAGGTCCACCTGCTGCCGGCGCCGGTGTTCCGGGCCACGGCCGCCATCCAGTCGCGCCGGCGCCTGGGCCTGACGGCCACGCTGGTGCGCGAGGACGGCCTTGAGGAAGACGTGTTCAGCCTGGTCGGCCCCAAGCGTTACGACGTGCCCTGGCGCGAGCTGGAAAAGCAGGGCTGGATCGCCACCGCTGACTGCACCGAGGTGCGCGTGGAGCTGCCCGGGCCGCAGCGCATGCCATACGCGCTGGCCGGCCAGCGCGAGCAGTACCGCATCGCGGCCGAGAACCCGGTGAAGATGGACGTGCTGGCGGCGCTGCTTGAGCTGCACAAGGGCGACCGCGTGCTGGTGATCGCCCAGTATCTCGACCAGCTGCACGAACTGGCGGGCCGCTTCAAGCTGCCGCTGATCGAGGGCAAGACGCCGAGCAAGAAGCGCGAAGAGCTGTACGCGAAGTTCCGAGGCGGCGAGCTCGGCACGCTGGTGGTCAGCAAGGTCGGCAACTTCGCGGTGGACCTGCCGGACGCCAACGTGATGGTGCAGCTCAGCGGCACGTTCGGCAGCAGGCAGGAAGAGGCCCAGCGCCTGGGGCGCATCCTGCGGCCCAAGGAAGACGGTTCGCTGGCGCACTTCTACACCATCGTGACGCGCGAGACGCGCGACCAGGAATTCAGCGCCAACCGCCAGCTGTTCCTCGTCGAGCAGGGCTACCGCTACCGCATCGTGGAGGCCGCCGAGGTGCTGGGCGGCCAGTTCACGCCCGCGCAGCCGCAGGAGGCGACGTCGTGAAGCTGCACCTGCACGTGGGCGTGGTCGAGACCGTTGACGAGTCAACACTTGATGAAGTGCTGGCCGTGGCCCAGTGCACCGAGCGCGTGCTGGCGCGCCTGGCCCCCAACCTGGCGGTGCTCGAGCGCGAGGACGCCGAAAAGGTGATCGCCGCCCTTGAAGCCAACGGCCTGCACCCGAAGGTGATGCGATGACCGAGGCCGCAGCCGGCCCAACCCGCCGCTTCCGCGCCGCCGAGCTGGACCTGCTGGGCGTGCTTGAGGTCGTGATCGCGCGCGCGCCCAAGGTGCTCAAGAACGGGCTGCCCAACCTGGCCTTCTTCCGCGCCGCCAACGCCGCGCTTACCAGCCCCGACGGCGACGCGCAGGAGGGCGGCTTCGTGCAGGTCGAGTTCTGGCTGACGCTGGCCCGCGAGCTGGAGCTGATCACGGTCGCCGACGGCCTGCTGGAAGTGACGCCCGCGGCGGACAGTTTCTGGGGCAATCCACCCGAGCAGCGCCAGGACCTGCTGCGCCGCGCCTGGCTGGATTCGCGGCAGCTGAACGAGTTCGCCCTGTCACCCGAGCTGGAGCTGCCGTCGCTGAAACGCGGGCGCACGGTGGACGTCACCACCGACATCCCGCTGGCGGAACGCATGCTGGAAGCCCGGCGCGAGCTGGTGCGCATCATCGAGGCCCTGCCCGGAGAGACCACGCTGCCGCAGCTCAGCCGCCGCCTGGAGCGCGAGGCGCGCGACCTGTTCATCAGCCACCAGGAAGACGGAAGCTGGCGCCAGGTCTACTACCGCGGCATCCGCGAACGCGGCGGGCGCGAAGACGTCGAGCGCGAAGGCGGCTGGGAACTGGTGGAGGGCGCGATCCTGCGCCTGATGTGCGCACTGCCGCTCGACCGCCTGGGCTGGATCGAGTACGAGGCGCGCACGCAGACCATCACGCCGCTGGCCGAAAGCGTGCACGAGGAGCCGAGCTTCGAGGCCGTCGTGCAGCCCAACTTCGAGGTCGTGGCACTGGGCGACCGGCCCGATCCCTCGGCGCTGTGGCGCCTGGCGCGCTTCACCACCCCGCGTCCGGAAGGGCGCGTGCGGACCTATGTGCTGGAACGCAAGCCGTTCTCGGACGCGCTGGGTCGCGGATACTCGGCCACTGACCTGGTCGAGTTCCTGGCCGGGTTGTCGCGCGCGCCGCTGCCGCAGAACGTGCGCTTTTCGCTGAACGACTGGGCCACGCTCTCCGAGCGCATCAAGATCTGGCCCGACGCGCTGTTGATCGAGGCCGAAGGTGTTGAAGAGCTCGAGAAACTGCTGCCCGCCAGGCTGCTGGAAGCACTGCAGCCGACCCGGTTGGCCGGCGGGCACTACGCCTGCCCCGCCCCCGCGCCGGACACGCTGCGACAGGTGATGCCGCCGCGCCGCACGCTGCTGGATTACACGCGCCGGCTGCCGCCCGTGATCGCGCCGGGCGAAGGCACGGTGCTGTTCGCCCCGCGCGAGGAACTGCACCTGCGCGCGCGCCAGCTGCTGGCGCTGGTCAGCCGCGGGCGCAGCACCGACCGCTACGAGCTTGACCCCCTGCTGGTGGAACAGTCGGCCGCCGCGCTGGGATCTTCCGAGCTGATGCGTCGCATCCGCGAAGGCCTCTCGAAGCCGCTTTCCGCGACGCTCGGCCTGGCGCTGCGTACCTGGGCCGGCGAGTTCACGCGTCCCTACGCGGGCAGCGCGGAGGTATTCCTGGCCGAGAACCGCGAGCAGGCGGAGCTGCTGGACGAAATGCCCGAATTCCGGCGCTGGGTGGACCGGCGCCTCGCGCCCGGCATCTTCCTGCTGCGCAAGGGCGGCACCGAGGGAGTGCGCGAGCTGTTGAAACAGCTCGGCATACCGATGCGCGATGACGCGAGGGGACGTTGATGCGGCTGTTGACCCTGTTGTTCGCGCTGCTGCTGGCGGGCTGCACCATCATGCCCGATGAGCAGGACCCGCTGCCGGAAGGCGTGACCGACCCCAAGGAAGAACTGGTCGCGCACCTGAAGGACAACCCCAACGACCTCGACTCCCACGCCGACCTGCTGCGCCTGCAGATCAAGGACGGCGACGTCGAAGGCGCGCAGACCACAGTCGGACACGCTTTGAAACACAACGGCGGCGACTACCGCGCCCACCTGCTGGCCGCGCAGTTCCATCGCTGGCAGCAGGACCTGATCAGCGCCGAGAAGTCGCTGATCACCGCCCGTGACCTCGCCCCCGGCAAGCTGGAGCCGCGCGTCGCGCTGGGCGGCCTGTACAACCAGACCTATCTCGAGGAAGAAGAGCTCGAGCAGCGGCGCATCGCGCTGGAGCTTGCCGACCCCGCACTGCGCCCCGAGTTCCTGCTGGACTATGCCTACGCCTGCGCCGACCTGGGGCGCGACGACAAGGCGCTGGAGCTGGCCAACGCCCTGCTGGCCGAGAAAGACGCGCCCCCCGAGCGCCGCTCGCGCGCCCACGTGCTGCTGTGCGAGCTTGCGCTGCGCCGTGAACTCGAGACCGAGGCGGTAAACCACCTGCTGGAAGCGCTGAAGCTGCAGCCCGACTACGAGGGCCTGGTGCAGTATGCCGCGCGGCTGGTCACGGCCGTGCGCGACGGCAAGGCGCTGGAGCCGGTGTTCGACCGCACCCTGGAAACCCAGGATCGCGTCGAGCTGCGCTGGGCGGCGCTGTTCGGCAAGTGGATGCTGGGCGTGCAGCGCGCGGCGGCGAGCAAGCAGGACCCGCTGGGCAAAGACGTGGTGAACTGGTACCGGCGCCTGGACGCCGTGTCGCCGTCGCACCCGGACAGCCTCACGCGCCACTACCAGCTGCTGGCCCTGAACGCCGAACGCGGAGAGGAACGCGCGGCCGTCGAGGAGCAGCTGAAGGCCATCGACTTCAGCGCGCCGGCGGCGCCCGCCAGCCTGGCGAGCGTGATCAGCCTGTGGCGCGCCGAGGATGCCCTGCGCCTGAACGCCCCGAACATCACGCTGTTCGAATTGACGCAGCTGGAAGTGCGCGAGCCGAAGCTGGACGGCATCCGCATCATGCGCACCATGGCGCTGTTCAAGGCCCGCGACGACGAGCAATGCCTGAACGCCATCAACGGCTGGATCGAGGAAAGCGAAGAGGACAACGACTTCCTGCTGTCCATGCGCTGGTGGATCATGCTGCGCGACGGCAAGAGCAAAGAGGTGCTGCAGGAGATCCGCGGCCGCGAAAAGGAACCCACCAACGCCACGCTGTGGATTGAGTCCGTGGCCACCTTCCACCTGTACCGCAGCGGCGGCGAGCTGCCGCCGGACAACGGGTAGGACTGTTTTGGTGGCACCGACATTCCTGTCGGTGGTCGCGGCTCTCAGCCGCGACGAATCGGGCTTCGCACAGCTCAGCCCCGCCGACAGGAATGTCGGCGCCACTAACCCCGTTTCAGCACGCCGGCGTCAAAGGCGTTCTCGTAATGCTCGGCCCGGATCGGCTCGTCGCGGTCGTTCAGGTAGACGCCCACGATGTCGAAGCGCAGCACGTCGTGGAAGCCCTTGCGCGGCAGCAGGCGCCGCGCGGTTTCGACCACCTGGCGCTGCTTGCGGATGTCCACGGCCTCGCGCGGAGTGATCAGGCCGCCTTCCTTGCGGGCGCGCACCTCGACCACCACCAGGCCCTCGTTGCCCTTGATGCGGCCGACCAGGTCAAGCTCGCCGTCCTCGTCCATCATGCCGCGCTCAACCAGGCGGAAGCGCTTCTCTTTCTTCAGGAAGTTGAGCGCGAACTCCTCGGCCGCATCCCCCACCGCCCGCGAACGAGAACGCCCGCGCTCAGCCGCTTTGCGCGGTCGCAGTTCCCGTAAGACAGCGCTAACAAGATCGAAGAAGAACATGCTGCTCCGCAAGCAAACAGGGCCGCATACGCGGCCCTGTCAGGTTAGCAATCTGTTGTGGCCTGCTGCTAGCTTTCGGCCTTGGCCTCGGCGGCCTCTTCCTTGGCCGGCTCTTCGGCCTTGGCGGGTTGTTCGTCGGCGGTGCGGCGATCGTCGAGCTTGCCCATGTGCGTGGCGTTGAGCTTCTCGGCGATGCGGGTGGACTTGCCGACGCGGTCGCGCAGGTAGTACAGCTTGGCGCGGCGCACCTTGCCGGCACGCTTGACCTCGATCTTGGTGACGTTGGGGCTGTGCAGCGGGAAGATGCGCTCCACGCCTTCGCCCTCAACGATGCGGCGCACAGTGAAAGTCTCGCGCAGGCCGCCGCCCTTGCGGGCGATGCAGATGCCGCTGAAGATCTGGATGCGCTCTTTGTCGCCTTCCTTGATGCGGACGTGCACGTCAACCGAGTCACCCACGTGGAACACGGGGATGTCGGTCTTGATCACTTCACGGCGCTCGAGCTCGTGTGCAAAGCCTGTCATGGTTCCTTCTCCGTCCGGCACAGGCCGGTCATTCATCGTCCAGCAAATCCGGACGTCTTTCCTTCGTTCTCTTTCGCGCCTGTTCAAGGCGCCACTTCGCTATCTCGCCGTGGTGGCCTGACTGCAGCACTTCAGGCACCCGCATCCCCTCAAACTCGACGGGCCGGGTGTAGTGCGGGTACTCGATCAGTTTCCCGCCTAAACCCTTGCCGAAACTCTCTTCATCGGCGCTGGCCTCATCGCCCAGCACCCCCGGCAGCAGCCTCACTACCGCGTCGGTGATCACCAGCGCTGCCAGCTCACCGCCGGACAACACGTAGTCGCCGATGCTGATCTCGTCCCACTGCCAGCCCAGCCGAATCCGCTCATCGAACCCTTCATAGCGGCCACACAACATCAGGATTCGCGGTTTGGCCGCCAGCTCCTCGGCGACGCGCTGCGTGAAGGGCCGCCCCTGGGGCGTCAGCAGCACCATGTGGGGCTGCTGCTCGGCCTGCGGCAGCACGTGGCGGATGCATTTGAAGACCGGCTCGGGCTTCAGCACCATTCCCGCGCCTCCGCCATAGGGGCGGTCGTCCACGGCCTGGTGGACGCCTTCCGCGAAATCGCGGAAGTTGTGCAGGTGGTATTCCACGGCGCCCTGCTCGGCCGCGATGCGCGGGATGCTCTGTTCGAGCACCGCCTGCACCATGGCAGGAAACAGGGTCAGGATGTCAAAGCGCAACATGGTTGTCTGTCGTCAGTTGCCAGTTGTCAGAACTGCAGACTGTCCGTTGCCTGGCCGACAACCGAAAACCGACAACCGACAACTAAGCCTTCTCTACCTTCGTCCAGGGCGAAGCCGTCAGCTCGAAGATGCACTGGCTGGCGTTGTCGCCCACGCGTGTGCGCGCCATGCGGATGATGCGCGTGTATCCGCCGTTGCGGTCCTTGTTGCGCGGGCCGATGTCGCGGAACAGCTTCTGCACGGTGGTGCGCGCCACGACGCGGACCTTGGTGACCTTTTCTTTGCCTTCACCCGAGGTCTCGGTGGTGGTCACTTCGTTCTCGAGCTTGCGGTTGCCCGCGAGCTGGACGGCGCGACGCACGTTGTTCAGGTTGTCGACCTTGCCAAGGTGAATCACCTTCTCGGCCAGCGGCTGGAACTGCTTGGCCTTCTCGACGGTGGTCACGATGCGCTCATGGTCGATCAGCGCCTGGATCATGTTCCGGCCCATGGCCTTGCGATGGGCCGGGCTGACACCGAGTTTTCTTCCGCGATTGCGATGACGCATTGTTCTGCTCCTGGCCGGTTCCTACTCGGAAACCGCGCCGGCCATGCTGCCGTGTTCGACCCCGCCCTCGGAACCCATGCCGAAGTCGGTCAGGTCCATGCCGAAGTGCAGGCCCATGTCTTCAATCTTCTTCTTGATTTCCTTGAGCGTGGTCTTGCCCAGGTTGCGGATCTCGAGCAGGTCGTCTTCGCTGCGCGAGACAAGGTCCGCGATGGTGTGGATGCGCTCGGCGCGCATGCAGTTGTTGGCGCGCACGTTCAGGTCCAGCTCCGTGATGGGGCGCAGAAGCAGCTGCTTCAGGCGCTCCATTTCGTCGCTCTTGCGGCCGGCGTCGCCCACCTTGGCGCCCTCGGCCACGAGCTGGTCCTTGAGCTCGTAGTACTGGACGAACGGGTTCAGGTGCTTGCGCATGATCTTGGCGCTTTCCACCAGGCAGAACTCCGGGTCCTTGGTGCCGTCGGTCCAGATCTCGAGGATCAGGCGGTCGTAGTTGGTCAGCTTGCCGACGCGGGTGTACTCGGTCTTGAAGCGCACGCGGGTGACCGGGCTGAAGTTGGCGTCCAGCCAGATCAGGCCCAGCTCGCTGTTGCCCTGGCTGAGCTCCTCGGCGGTCTGGTAGCCGCGGCCGCGCTTGACGGTAACTTCCAGTTCGAAGGGCTGGGCCGCCGTGAGGTGGCAGAGCACGAGCTCGGGGTTCATCACCTCGGCATCGGGGTCGGGCGTGAAGTCACCGGCGGTGATTTCACCCTTCTTGTTGACCTTCAGGTGCAGCACGCGCGGCTGGTCGGTGTTCAGCGCGACCTGCAGCTTCTTCACGGCCATCACGATGTGCGGCACGTCTTCCAGCACGCCCTTGGGGCTTTCGAACTCGTGGCTCACGCCCTTGATCTTCAGCGAAACGGGGGCAGTGCCCTCGAGGCTCGAAAGCAGAATACGCCGCAGGCTGTTGCCAATGGTGGTACCGAAACCGCGCTCGAACGGCTCGACCGTGAAACGGCCGAAGCTGTCGGTCTGGGTTTCCTTGTCGCAGATAAGTCGGTTCGGCAGCTCAAGCCCACGCCAGCGAATTCTCATTCGACATCTCCTCGCTTCCCTGGCCAATCCGGGGTTCCCGGTGCGCCGCGCACCATCCGTTACCCGGTCAACGTCAACACGTCGTGCGGCGAAAACTTTTCATGCGCCTAGACGCGGCGCTTCTTCTTGGGGCGGCAGCCGTTGTGCGGCAGCGGCGTGACGTCCTCGATCGACTTGACGTCAATGCCGCGCTGCTGGATGGCGCGCACCGCGCTCTCGCGACCGGCGCCGGGCCCCTGCACGCGCACTTCCACTTCGCGCACGCCCATCTTCTTGACCTTTTCGGCCACGTTCTCACCGGCGCGCTGGGCGGCGAACGGCGTGCCCTTGCGCGAGCCCTTGAAGCCCATGCTGCCGGCGCTGTCCCAGGCGAGCGTGTCGCCGTTCAGGTCGGTCATGGTCACGATGGTGTTGTTGAAGGTGCTCTTGACGTGAAGGATCGCGCGCGGAACGTTGCGCTTGACCTTCTTGACCTTGACCTTCTTTTCCTTCGCGCCCTTGCCGGACGCCGCAGCCTGCTTGGCCATCTCTCAATCCTCCGCGGGCTCAACCCCGCCTTCGGCAGGTACCCCGCAATGTTCACGCCGCCAGCCCGACACCCGAGCAGGGCAGCGCCTGGAAACATCCCGTTACTTGGCGACCTTCTTCTTGCCCGCGATGGTCTTGCGCGGTCCCTTGCGGGTACGCGCGTTGGTGCGCGTGCGCTGGCCGCGAACCGGCAGGCCGGCGCGGTGGCGCAGGCCGCGGAAACACTTGATGTCACGCAGGCGGTTCACGTTCTGCGTGCGCTGGCGGCGCAGGTTACCCTCCACCACGTAGTTCTTCTCGACGTACGCGGCGATGCGGGCCAGTTCTTCGTCGGTCAGCGTGTGCGCCTTGCGGGCCGCATCGAGACTGAGACCTTCACAGATCTGGCGGGCGACGGAGCGCCCGATCCCGAAGATGTAGGTGAATGCGTAGGGCAACTGCTTGTTGCCCGGAATGTCGACACCCAGAAGACGCGGCATGTTCTCTTCACTCCTGTTGGGCTCAACGCCGTTCGGCTACCCCAACCTTGCCAAAGCTAGCCCTGACGCTGCTTGTGGCGCGGATTCTTGCTGCAGATCACGCGCACGACGCCCTTGCGCCGTATGATCTTGCAACCCTCACAGATGCGTTTGACGGAGGCCTTGACCTTCATCGCTCAGTTCCTTCTTACGGCACGACCTAGTTGCGGTAGACGATGCGTCCCTTCTCGAGGTCGTACGGGCTCAACTCCACAATCACTTTGTCCCGCGGGAGGATTCGAATGTAGTGCTTGCGCATCTTGCCGGAAATCGTGCACAGCACCTTCTCACCGTTTTCGAGCTCGACCCGGAACATGGCGTTTGGCAACGACTCCACCACCGTCCCATCGACTCGAATGGCATCATCCTTCGACATAACCCTCCGAACGGTCCTCCCGCTTGGTGGAAGTTCTTTACCCACCCAGAGTTACGATCACGGCTCAATCCCGGATACGCAACCCCCCAATTTCAGGGCGCGGCACGGTAGCATGGCACCCAACTCTTAGCAAGCGCCTGAAGCAAAAATCCGGTGTTTTTGCTTGACGCTTGCGCCCTAGGCTTTCAACCCCTCGACATACCCCTTCAACGCCGCGTAAATCTCGTCAACCCCGCCCGCCGCGTCGAATTCCTTCAGCAGCCCCTTCTTGCGGTAATGCGGGACCAGCGGCCCGGTCTGCTCGTCGTACACCTTCAGCCGCTCCGTTACCTTTTCCGCCGCGTCGTCCACGCGCTGGTAGGTCTCACCACCGCAGGCGTCGCACTTGCCTTCCACCTTCGTCGGCGCAAAGCGGGTGTGGCTCATGGCTCCGCAGGCGCGGCAGGTGCGCCGGCCGCTGATTCGCTCCACGATCGTTTCGCGAGAGGCGTCGAAATACAGCGCGGCCGCAATCTTTTCGCCCCGCCCACTGAGCGCCTTATCCAGCGCGACGTCCTGGTTCACGGTGCGCGGGAAACCGTCGAGGATAAAGCCCTTGGCGCAGTCCGGGTTTGCGATACGGTCAATGACCAGGTCCACCACCAGCTCGTCCGGCACCAGGCGGCCTTCGTTCATGTAGCCCTTGGCCTTCTGGCCGAGCGGCGTCTCGCGCTTCAGGTGGTCGCGGAACAGGTCGCCGGTGCTGATGTGCGGCAGCGCAAGGTCCTTGGCCAGGCGAGCGGCCTGGGTGCCCTTGCCCACGCCGGGCGGGCCGAGGAACACGAGTATCAGCTTGCTCATGGTCATCCGGGTTCAGAAACCAGGGAAACAAAAGAGGCCGGACCCGGTCAATTCCCTGACCATTGAGTGCCGGCCTCAGAAATCCGTCTAACGCTTGCGCTGGCCCACCATGCCGGTGTAGCCCTCGTAGTTGCGCTGGATCAGGGCGACCTCGATCTTCTGCACCAGGTCAAGCGCGACGTGAACGACGATCAGCAGGCTGGTGCCGCCCATCACGCGGAAGAACATGCGGTTGGAATTCAGCGCCTCGGAGTCGCCAAAGATGAACACCATCGCCTCCGGCAGCATGCTGGGGACGATAGCCACCAGGCACAGGAAGGTGGCACCCGCCAGTGTCATGCGGCGCAGGATATCGGACAGGTAGGTAACCGTGTCCTTGCCCGGCCTGACACCCGGGATGAAGGCGCCCCAGTCTTTGAAGTTCTTTGCCAGCTCGATGGGGTTGAACTGCAGCTGCACCCAGAAATAGGTGAAGAAGAAGATCATCACGCAGTACAGAATGGTCCAGGTGAATCCGTAACCGCCGAAGGCCGAGTTCAGGTCCGACAGCAGGGCCGCCCAGAAGCCGCCGCCTTCCGTCACGCCCTGCAGGCTGCCGAACAGAATGGTCGGCAGGGTCATCAGCGCCGAAGCGAAGATGATGGGGATGACGCCGGCCTGGTCCACACGCAGCGGGAAGGTCTGGCGCTGGCCGCCGACCACCTGCGCGCCGCGGACGTGCTTGGCGTGCTGGATCACGATTTCGCGGCGTCCCAGTGTGATCATGGTGATTCCGAAGGTGATGGCAAAGAACATCACCAGCAGGGTCACCAGGCTCAGGAAGGCGTCCAGTGAAACCTCGGGCGCCACGGTGCTGTCCAGCATGGGCTGCAGGAAGCCGAGCATGGCGTTGGGAATCGAGGCGATGATGCCGGCCATGATCAACAGGCTGACGCCGTTGCCGATGCCGTTCTCCGTGATCTGGTCGCCCAGCCAGATCAGGAAGTAGGCACCTGCGGTCATGGTCAACACGGCCACGGCGGTAAAGGTGGTGAGGTCCCACACCACAGCCGAGGCAAGATCCGCCTGGCCGGTGAGCAACTGGATGGTGAAGAAGGACTGCACGATGCAGATGGGCATCGTGGCGATACGGGCATAGAGGCGGATCTTGCGCTGACCGCTCTGGCCCTCCTTCTGGATTTCCTCGAGCTTGGGCACCACCTTGGTCAGCAGCTGGAAAATGATCTCCGCGCTGATGTAGGGCATGATGCCGAGGCTGAAGATGGTGAAGTCGGTCAGGCCGCCGGCGGAGAGGGCGTTGTAGATGCCCAGGAAGCTGTAGACCCAGGTGCTGGAGGTCTGCTCGGCGAAGGACTTGGCGAACTCCAGGTTGTCGATCCCGGGGACCGGGATGGTGCTGCCCAGGCGGTAGACCGCCAGGATCAGCAGCGTGAAAAGGGCCTTCTTGCGCAGCTCAGGAACCCGGAACAGGTTCAGGAAAAGCTCGGATGGCCCAGCTGTCTGCGACATCGTTACCTCAGTTGTCCGTGCCCCTGTGCAGGGGCCCGGCTGAATTCATGCCGGAAATTACACACCGTCCGCGCGTGCGCTAGCCCTGTTTTACTTCCGCGATCACTTCGCACTTGCCGCCTTTGGACTCGATCTTCTGGCGGGCAGACTTGCTGAAGCGATGGGCGCGCACGGTCAGCTTCTTCTCGAGTTCGCCGTCGCCCAGCACCTTGATGCCGTCGGCCAGCTTGTTGACCAGGCCGGCCTTCAGGAATTCCTCGGGGCCCACGCTGGCGCCGTCCTCGAACTCGTTCAGGCTGCGCACGTTCAGCACCACGATGTCCTTGCTGAAACGGTTGCTGAAGCCCACCTTCGGCAGGCGACGCACCAGCGGCATCTGGCCGCCTTCAAAGTACCACTTGTGCGCAAAGCCGGTGCGCGCCGAGGCGCCCTTGCCGCCGCGACCGGCCGTGAGGCCCTTGCCGCTGCCGGGGCCGCGGCCCTTGCGGACCATGGGCTTTTTGCGTGTGTTGCCCTTGCGCTTGATTTCGCTGAATTCCATCTTTCGCTCCGTCGGCCCCTGGCCGCGTCACTCGGCTTTCGCCTGTCGGTTGCGGCTCTAGGCTTCGGCGCCGCTGTCGTTGTCATTTCCTTCGGGCTCGGTCTCGGCACCGGTGTCGGCTTCCGCCTCCGGCTTGCCCCTTCCCTTGCCCTTGCCGCGGGGTCCGCGGTCACCACGTTCGCCGCCCTTGCCCTTGCCCTTGCGGGTGTCCTTGCGGCCCTTGCGGCTTTCCTCGTCCAGGCCGACCGGCTCGAGCTTGGGGCCCTCGCGGTCCGCGTGGACCGGCAAGCCTCGCAGCTCAAAGACTTCGCGCTTGGAAAGCAGCTGGTCGAGCCCGTCAAGCGTCGCCTTCACGACGTTCAGCGGGTTGCGGCTGCCGTACACCTTGGTCAGGATGTTGCGCACGCCCAGTTCCTCAACCACCGCGCGCACGCTGGCGCCGGCCTTGATGCCGGTACCGGGTGCGGCGGGGCGCAGCAGCACGCGCGAGCTGCGGTACTTGCCCGTCACCGCGTGCGGGATGGTGTCGCCGCGCAACGGGTAGCGCACCAGGTTCTTGCGCGCGTCGCGCACAGCCTTCTCGATGCTGGTAGGCACTTCACGCGCCTTGCCCTGCCCGTAACCCACGACGCCCTTGCGGTCGCCGACGATCACCAGCGCCGCAAAGCTGAAGCGACGTCCGCCCTTCACCACCGCCGAAGTGCGGTTGACGCGCACGACCTTTTCCTCGCCGAGTTCCAGGTCCCGTGCCGAAATCCGATGGCCCATGCTCAATCCTGTTTGCTAATCCCAACGGCCGCTCAGGCGGCCAGGTTTCTTAAAACTCCAGTCCTGCCTCGCGGGCCGCATCGGCCAGCGCCTTGACGCGGCCGTGATAGCGGAACTGCCCGCGGTCAAAGGCCACCTGCTTGATGCCCTTGGCAAGCGCCAGTTCGGCGATCTTCTTGCCGATGGTCCTGGCGCCCTCAATGTTGCCCGAGTTCTTGTCGGCGTTGCTCTTGCCGACGGTGGTGGCGCTGCACAGCGTCTGACGGGTCTTGTCGTCGATGATCTGCACCGAGATGTGCTTGATCGAGCGGTTCACCGACAGGCGCGGGCGCGTGCCGGCCGCACGGATGCGGTTGCGTGTGCTGAACGCGCGGCGCCTGACGCGGTTGAATTTGCTTTTATGAGCCTTCATCTGTTTGCCTCATGCGGCGACCCGGGGCCGCCCGTCCGTTGCCTTACTTGCCGCCGCCCACGAAGGACTTGCCGGCCTTGCGCACGATGCGCTCGCCCTCGTAACGCACGCCCTTGCCCTTGTACGGCTCGGGCTTGCGGGCGGCGCGGATCTGCGCTGCGAATTCGCCGACCGCCTGCTTGTCGATGCCTGTGACCTCGATGCGCTGCGGGTTGGGAATCGCCACGTTGACGCCGGCGGGCGGTTCCATGTCGACGGTGTGGCAGAAACCGAGCTGCAGAACCAGCTTCTTGCCCTGCATCTTGCCCTGCCAACCCACGCCCACGATGTCGAGGTTGCGCTGGTAGCCCTTGGTCACGCCCACGATCATGTTGGAGATCAGCGCGCGGGTGGTGCCGTGCAGCGCCTTGGCCAGCTTGCTTTCATTGCGCCGACCGACGTTGACGGTGTTGCCCTCGACGGCCACGGTGATCTCGGGGCGGAAGGTCACTTCCAGCGAGCCCTTGGAGCCCTGGACCGCGACCTGATTGCCCTTCACCTCGACCTTGACGCCGGAGGGGATTTCAATTGGTTGTTTGCCGACTCGTGACATCGTTCTGTCCGTCCTGGGCCTTAGCCCACCTTGCAGAGCACTTCGCCGCCGACACGCTGCTTGCGGCATTCGCGGTCGCTGAGCACGCCCTTGCTGGTTGAGAGAATGCAGATGCCCATGCCGCCGCGCACGCGCGGGATGCTTCCCGCCTCGGAGTACACCCGGCGACCGGGTTTGCTGACGCGGTCGATGTTATGGATCACATGCTCGCCGTCCGGGCCGTAGCGCAGCTCAAGCACCAGCCTGCGCATGTGGCCGTCACCGTCGACGCGCACCGCGTTCACGTAGCCCTCGCGCCGCAGCACGTTGGCCAGTTCATTCTTCAGTTTCGAGTACGGGATGCTCACCTCAGGGTTTCCGTTGCGGGTCGCATTGCGGATCCGAGTCAGCATGTCCGAAATTGGGTCGTTCATCGACATCTGGTACTACTCCAGTGGGTCGAACCTATGGTTAATTCCTCTACCAGCTCGCCTTGCGCATGCCCGGGATCTCTCCCTTGCTCGCAAGTTCACGCAGGCAGCAACGGCAGATCTGCAGCTTGCGGTACACCGCACGCGGGCGACCGCAGATCTGACAACGGTTGCGGTGCCGGGTGCTGAACTTTGGCGGCCGCTTCGACTTCTCTACTAGACACGTTCTTGACACAGGTTATCTCCGGTCCGACTTCGTTGTTTCCGCCGCCTAGGCCGCCGCGCCCTTCTTCGGCGCGACTTTCTTCAGCGGCATGCCCAGCCCCAGCAGCAGCTCGCGCGAGTGATCGTCGTTGCCGCCGCTGATGGTGAAGGCGATGTTCATTCCCTGCACTTCTTTCACCTTGTCGAGGTCGATGTCAGGGAAGATCGACTGCTCGTTGAGGCCCATGTTGTAGTTGCCGCGGCGGTCAAAACCCTTGGCGCTCAGGCCCTGGAAGTCGCGGATGCGGGGCACCGCCACGCTGATCAGCTTCTCCAGGAACAGCCACATGCGGTCGCCGCGCAGCGTCACCTTGGCGCCCACGGTGTCGCCTTCGCGCAGCTTCCAGGTCGCGGCGGCCGTCTTGGCGCGGCAGATCAGCGCCTTCTGGCCCGCGATCAGGCTGAGCTCGGAGGTCAGGGACTCGGCCATGCCCTTGTTCTTGGAGGCCTTGCCGAATCCCATGTTCAGGGTGATCTTCTTCAGCTGCGGTACCGCCATGATGTTCTCGATGGCGAACTTTTCGCGCAGCATCGGGACCACTTCCTCGCGGTACTTCTTCTTCAGCCTGGGCTCTGTCTTGCTCATGACCTTCTCGCCTTGTTCCGTTGTCGCTTCTCGCGACCTCCCTGCCTTGCGGCCGGGCTCGTTTAGTCGTCAATCACCGTTTTGGTGCTCTTGAAGTAGCGCACCCGCTTGCCGTTCTCGCGCTTGAAGTGCACGCGCTCGGCCTTGCCCGCCTTGGCGTTCCACACCATCACGTTGGCAACGGGGATCGGCGCCTCGCGCTGCACGCGGCCGCCCTGCGGGTTGGCCTCGGACTTGCGCAGGTGCTTCCAGACCATGTTCTTGCCCTCAACGATCACGCGTTGCGAGCGACGGTCGACGCGCAGCACCTTGCCGCTGGGCTGGGCGCGGTCTTCCGCGGTCTGGGGGCGATCCTTGCCCTTGATGATCTGTACTTCGTCTCCGACTTTTACCTGCATGGCTAGATCACCTCGTTCGCCAGGCTGACGATCTTCATGAACTTCTTGGCGCGCAGCTCACGGGCCACGGCGCCGAAAATGCGCGTGCCGACCGGGTTGCCGTCCTTGTCCACGATCACGGCGGCGTTGCGGTCGAACCGCACGTAGCTACCGTCCTCGCGGCGCACAGCACGACGCGTCCGCACGATCACGCAGCGCACGATGCGCTTCTTCTTGTCCTTCTTGGTGGTCTTCTTGAACAGCTCGCAGGTCGGGGTGGCGGACTTGATCACACCCACGATTACGTCGCCCACCGTCGCGTAGCGGCGGCCGCTGTTGCCCAGCACCTTCACGCACACCACGGTGCGCGCGCCGGTGTTGTCGGCCACATCCATGACTGTCTGTTCCTGGATCATCGTTCTGCTCTTCCGTCACGCCTCTGCGTGGACACTGCCTTCGTTCTCTAACCCTGCGCCGCCGCGGTTTCCGGCTCTTCGCGCAGGCCTTCGTGGGCGCGGCGCACCACGCGCACCAGGCGCCAGGACTTCAGCTTGCTGAGCGGGCGGGTGGCCATGATCTCGACCAGGTCGCCCACGTGCGCCTCGTTGTTCTCGTCGTGCGCGTGCAGCTTCTTGCGGCGCTTCATGTAGCGGTGCGTCCGCGGGTGCTTCACCTGTCGCTCCCACAGCACGGTGATGGTCTTTTCCATCTTGTCGCTGGTCACCACGCCCTGCAGGCGGCGGCGCTGGTTGCGGTCGTTCTTCTTTTCTTCCGTCATTGGTCTCTCCGGCCGCGGGCGTGCGCCCTCGGCTTACCCTCTACTTTTCAGCCAGCGCGCCCAGTTCGCGGATCGTGCGCTGCACCTGAGCCAGCCGGCGCTGCAGGTTGCGACGCGTGTTCTTCTGCCGGGCGTCGCCCTCGTGCGGCGCACCCAGCTTCTTGATCGCCTCGGACAGCTTCGTCTCCTCGGACTTGGCCCGCGCCAGGGTCTCGCGGCCCGACAGCACCGTCTTGATCCGGGCGATCTCGCGGCGGCGCTTCAGCATCTCGGCGCCGCGCTGCGGGGTCATCGCCTCGGTGGTGAAACGCGCCTTGAAGTTCTCCTGGGCAAGCTGGTTGACCCGGCCCACCAGTTCCTTCTCGGGCTGTCCTTTGATCGCGTCGAAACTCATGCTCTTCACTCCGTGCGCCCCTTGGGGCGTGTATTTCCTTAGCCTACGCGGTGCTGGCGTTCCACCATGCGGCAGCGCACCGGCATCTTGTTGGCGGCCTTGGCCAGCGCCTCACGGGCCAGCTCGATGTTCACGCCGCCGACCTCGAACATCACGACGCCGGGCTTCACCACGGCGCACCAGAACTCCGGCTCGCCCTTGCCGCTGCCCTGCCGGGTTTCGAGCGGCTTGGCCGAAACCGGCTTGTGCGGGAACACGCGGATCCAGTACTTGCCGGCCTTGCCCACCGCGCGGCTGATCGCGATACGCGCAGCCTCGATCTGGCGGCCGGTGATCCAGCCCGGCTCCAGGGTCTGGAGGCCGGCGTCACCGAACGCCACGAAGTTGCCGCGGCTGGCCTGGCCCTTCACCACGCCGCGCATCACCTTGCGGTACTTGGTCCTGCTAGGAAGTAAGGCCATATTTCGCCTCCTCCGTCTGCTTCATCAGGCCGCGGTTGATCCAGACCTTGATACCGAGAATGCCGTACGTGGTCTTGGCTTCCGCGAAACCGTAGTCAATGTCAGCGTCCAGGGTGCTGAGGGGCACCGAGCCCCACACCTGCTTCTCGACGCGTCCCAGGTCCGCGCCGCCGAGACGGCCGGCGCACACCACCTTGCAGCCCAGCGCGCCGCCTCCGCGGATCAGCTCGAGCTCGCGCTTGATGGCGCGGCGGAAGCTTCCGCGGCGCTCAAGCTGCTCGGCGATACGCTCGGCCGCGAGCTGTGCGTCCAGCTCGGGCTTCTGGACCTCCATCACCCGGATGTCCACCAGCTTGCCGTCGGTCAGCAGGCTGATTTCCTTCTCGAGGTCGCTGAGCCGGTTGGTCTTCTTGCCGATCAGCATGCCCGGCTTGGCCGTGAACACGTAGACCGTGATCTTGTCGTCACCCTTGCGTTCAATCTCGACGCGCGGAATCGCGGCGAACTTGTAGACGCTCAGGATGTGCTTGCGGATCCTCGAGTCTTCCACCAGATAGGTGCCGAAAGCCTTCTTGTTCGCGTACCAGCGCGAACGCCAGGGCTTGGTGACGCCCACCCGGAATCCGTACGGCCTGATCTTCTGACCCATCGTTTCTCTCCGAGAGCCGAGCTTGCTCTCAACTTGCCTACTTCTTCTTGTCCGACTTCTTGGCGGACTTGGTTTCCGACTTCTTTTCTGCCTTCTTTTCTGTCTTCTTGGCGGGCTTCTTTTCGGACTTCTTCTCCGCCTTCTTTTCCGGCTTGGCTTCCGCCTTCCTGGCCGGCTTCTTTTCAGCCTTGGGCGCGGCTTCCGCCTTTGCTTCGGCCTGCTGCTCGACCGGGGCCTGCATGCGGCCGGTCTTGATCAGGCGCTGCTCGCGGCTCAGGCGCTGGCGAGGCTTGCGCCAGGCCGGCTTGCCCTTGGCCTTTTCCTCAAGGTACTCGGGCTCCGCCACCGTGACGTGTATGTGGCAGGTGTAGCGCGTGAAGGGGTTGGCCATGCCGCGCGAGCGCGGGCGCCAGCGCTTCATGCGCGGGCCCTCGTCAACGCGCGCTTCCGCCACCACCAGGCTGTCCGTCTCGATGTCGATGCCGTTGCGGTTGCCGTACTCTTCGGCGTTGGCGACGGCGGACTGGATCAGCTTGCGGATCGCCGGCGCCGCGCGACGGTTCACGAACTGCAGCAGCACCATCGCCTCATCGGCGCCGCGGCCTCGCACCGCGTCCATCACGAGTCGCGCTTTACGCGCGCTCATGCGCAGGTTGCGGGCGGTGGCACTGAACTCTCGCTTCATTCCCTCGGCCATGACAGCCGTCTCCTTCTCTCTGCGTCTGCCGCGGCCTTAGGCCTTGCGGTGACCGGTGTGGCCCTTGTAGTTGCGGGTCGGGCTGAACTCGCCCAGCTTGTGCCCCACCATGTCCTCGGTGACGAACACCCGCAGGTGCTGCTTCCCGTTGTGAACCAGGAACGTCAGGTTCACGAACTCGGGAATGATGGTGCTGGCGCGCGACCAGGTCTTGATCGCCTCGCGGCCACCCTGTTCCTTGACGCGAAGCACCTTGTTCATCAGCTTCGGGTCGACAAACGGTCCCTTCTTTAGCGAACGGGGCATCCCTTCTCCTACTTCTTCGCCTGGCTCTTCCGGCGGCGCTGCCGGATAATCATCTTGTTCGACGGGTTCTTCGGACGCCGCGTCTTCGGGCCCTTGGACAGGTTGCCGTGCGCGTCCACCGGCTGGCGACCGCCGCCGGTGCGGTCGTTACCGCCGCCGTGCGGGTGGTCCACCGGGTTCTTGCTGGTACCGCGGTTCTTCGGCTTGCGTCCCAGCCAGCGGTTACGCCCCGCCTTGCCGATCGAAATGTTCATGTGGTCCAGGTTGCCGACCTGCCCGATGGTGGCGCGGCAGGTCTTGTGCACGCGGCGGATTTCGCCGCTGGGCATCTGCACCGCCATCCAGGTGTCGTCCACGCGACCGGAAAGCACGCACTGCGCGCCGGCGCCGCGGGCGATCTGGCCGCCCTTGCCGGGCTGCAGCTCCACGTTGTGGATCGCCAGACCCTGCGGGATCTTGTCCAGCGGCAGGCAGTTGCCCACGCGCGGCTCGGCGTCCGGGCCGCTGCTCACCACGTCGCCGGCCTTCAGGCCGTGCGGCGCCAGGATGTAATCCTTGTGCCCGTTGGCGTACCAGATCTGGGCCACGAAGCAGCTGCGGTTCGGGTCGTACTCGATGGCCTTGACTGTCGCCGGCACGCCGTCAAAGCGCGCGCGCTTGAAGTCGATCTCGCGGTAGCGCCGCTTGTGGCCGCCGCCGCGGTAAAAGGCGGTGATACGACCGCGGTTGTTGCGCCCGCCGGTGCCGCGCTTGCCCTTGGTTTTGCCCTTCAGGGGCTCGACCTTGTCGAGCTCGCTGTAGTCGACGATGCGCGTGTGGCGCAGCGACGGGGTGCGGGGTTGGAAACTCTTGATCGGCATTTCTCTCTGACCTTTTTCTGCCGGTTTATCGCCCCGGCTCGGGCATGGTTCCATTGGCTGAGGCGTTCACTACGCCCCGGCATGATCAGGTGATCTCGATGCTTTCGCCCTTCTCGAGGGTCACCAGCGCCTTCTTCCAGTCCGACTCGTTGAAGTAGCCGTAACGGTTGCGACGGTTGCGGCGCCCCTTCATGCGGATCGTGCGCACCGCCTTGACCTTCACCTTGAACACGTCCCGCACCGCCTGCGCGATCTGCAGCTTGTTGGCGTTCAGGTCGACCTCGAAGGCGTACACGCCTTCCTGCATCTGCACGCTGCTCTTTTCCGTGATCAGCGGGCGTTTCAGGACTTCGAACTGCTGGGTCTGTACCGGCATCTCTAGCTCTCCTTGCCCGCGCTCACGCCGCCCTTGAGGGCGTCGAAAGCTTCGCGTGTCAGCAGCAGGCGGCGCTGCCTGGCGACCTCGTAGGCGTTCAGCTGCGCCACCGGGCGCACCAGCGAACGCGGAACGTTGCGCGCCGACAGGTAAAAATTGCGGTCTTCCTTCGCCAGGCCAAGCAGCAGCGAGCCGTGGTCAAGCCCGGCCGTGCGCAGCATCCTGGTCAGGCGGGCGGTCTTCGGCTTGTCGAAGCTGAGACCGTCCACCACCGCCACGTCGCCGGCACGGAACTTGGCCAGCAGCGCGCTTTCCAGCGCAAGCTTCTTCATCTTGGCCGGGATGCGCACACGGTAGCTGCGCGGGTGCGGACCGTGGGCCACGCTGCCCTTCACGCGGTGCGGGGCGTGCTTCTGGCCCGTGCGTGCGCGACCAGTGCCCTTCTGGCGCCAGGGCTTCTTGTTGGAGCCAGCGACGTCGGAAAGGTTCTTGCTGTTGGCGTTGCCCTGGCGGCGGTTCGCCTCGTAGGCGATCACCACTTCGCGCAGGGTGCGGCTCTTGACCTTGTCGCCGAACACGGACTCGTCGAAGGAGATCTTCTCCTTGGCCTTGCCCTCAGCGTCATATACCTGGACTTCGATCATCTTCATTTCCCGTCAGCAGCGACCGGCTCGGCCGCGTCAGGTCTCTACTGTCCCTTGCCCTTGCGCAGCGCGCGGTCTTCCTTCTTGGCGCGCTTGGCCTTGGCCTTGCGCACGGTGATTTCCGCACCGTTGAAGCCGGGCACCGCGCCGTTGAGGTACAGCAGGTTGCGCTCGGCGTCGACGCGCGCAACCATCAGGTTCCGCACGGTCACCGTCTCGTTGCCGTAGTGGCCGGGCATGCGCTTGCCCTTCAGCACGTGCGCGATGTTGGTGTTCGTGCCCGTCGAGCCCGGCTCGCGGGTGTTCTTGGTACCGTGGCCGCGGGGACCGCTGTTGAAGCCGTGGCGCTTGATGCCGCCCTGGTAACCGCGTCCCTTGGTGCGCCCGGTGACGTCGACAAACTCGCCTTCCTGGAACACGTCACCGACCTTGACCACGTCGCCGGCCTTGAGTGCGGCGGCCTCGTCAAGGCGCACTTCGCGCAGGGTGCGGCGAGGCTCGGCGCCGGCTTTCTTCCAGTGGCCCTTGAGCGGCTTGCTGACGCGGTTCAGCTTGATGTCGCCGAAACCGAGCTGCACGGCGTGGTAGCCGTCGTTTTCGACGTCCTTGACCTGGGCGACAGTGCAGGGGCCGACTTCAAGGATGGTCACGGGCACAACCGTGCCGTCATCCTTGAAGATCTGGCTCATCTCCCGCTTCTTGCCCAGCAGCATTTTGACTGACATCGTTCTTCCTTTATCTACCGACTTGGTCCGGCCAGAGGTCGGCGCAGCATCCCGCTGCCTTCACCGTTTTCATCCGCGCGCTTTCGCTTGCGGGCTGATCACCTGCATCAGGTGTTGATGCGCACTTCTACGCCGGCCGGCAGGTTCAGAGTCTGCAGGGCGTCCACCGTGCGAGAACTGGGCTGACCGATGTAGATCAGCCGCTTGTGCGTGCGGATCTCGAACTGCTCCCGGCTCTTCTTGTCGATGTGCGGGCTGCGCAGCACGGTGTAGCGCTCCACCCGCGTCGGCAGCGGGATGGGGCCCGAAACGCGAGCGCCGCTGTCCCTTGCCGAGTCACAGATCTGGCGTGCCGACTGATCCAGCAGCTCGTGATCGTAGCCTTCAAGGCGAATCTTGATCTGCACGTTGCCTGATTCCTTCGCCATAACCCACCAACTTCCAAAGACTTACACCTGAACTTCAGAGCCTGTTCGAAAAAGGGCGAGAAGGGTATCGCTGCCCGGCCTTTCCGTCAAGCCATCGTTTTCGCAAATCCGACTAGCGCCTTGCCCCCGCCTTGGCGCCGCCACGCTCGGCCATGATCTTCTCACGGATGTGCGAGGGGCAGATTTCGTAGCGGTAGGGTTCCATGCTGTAGTTCGCACGGCCCTGGCTGAGGCCGCGCACCGCCTGCACGTAGCCGAACATTTCGCTCAGCGGCGCAATGGCGGTGATGATCGTGATGTCCTCGTCCTTCTCGCTGCTCTCGATGCGGGCGCGGCGGCTGTTGAGGTCGCCGATCACGGAACCCTGGAACTCGTGGGGCGTGCGCACTTCCACCTTCATCATGGGCTCGAGGATCTCGGTGCCGGCGCGCTCCAGCAGTTCGCGGTACGCGAGGCGCGAGGCGTCCTTGTACGCGAAATCCTTCGAGTCAACGTCGTGGTAGCTGCCGTCGTAAAGCTCGGCCTTGATGCCTTGCAGCGGGTAGCCGGCGAGGCCGCCCGTGCGGCAGGCTTCCTGGATGCCGTCCAGGGCGCTCTTGATGAACTGGCGCGGAATCGCGCCGCCCACCACCTCGTCCTCGACCATGATCTTGTCGCGCTCTTCCTCGGGCAGGCTGGACCAGCGGACCTTCACGTGACCGTAGCTGCCGGCGCCGCCGGTCTGCTTCTTGTGCAGGCCTTCGGTCTCGATGGTGCCGTTGATCAGCACGGTTTCGCGGTAGGCCACGCGCGGCTGACCGACGGCGGCGTCCACCTTGAACTCGCGCAGAATGCGGTCGCGGATGATGTCGAGGTGCAGCTCACCCATGCCGGAGATGACGGTCTGCTGTGTCTCCGGATCGAGCTTGATTTTGAAGGTCGGGTCGTCCTTGGCCATGCGGTTCAGCGCGTTGGCGAGCTTCTCGCGGTCGGCGTTGGTCTTGGGCTCAATGGACATGGCGATCACGGTGGCCGGGAAGGTGATCGCACCCAGGGCCAGCTTGTCGTCTTCCGAGCACAGGGTGTCGCCGGTAACGGTGGCGTTCAGGCCCAGCACCGCGACGATGTCGCCGGCGCCCGCCTCTTCGATGTTTTCGCGCTTGATGGAGTGCATGCGCAGCAGGCGGTTGATTCGTTCACGCTTGCGGGAACGCGGGTTGTACACCGCAGCACCCGACTTCAGGATCCCCGAGTAAATGCGCAGGTAGGTCAGGTCGCCGTGCTGCTCGGACATGGTCTTGAAGGCGAGGCAGGCCAGCGCTCCGTTCGTGTCGGCGCCCAGCTTGCGCGGGGTCTGCTTGTCCTGGGGCTCATCGGAATCCGGGTCAAAGGCGTCGACCGGCGGGATGTCCAGCGGGCTGGGCAGATACCACAGCACGCCGTTCAGCACTTCCTGCACGCCCTTGTCGCGCAGCGCGCTGCCGCAGTAAACGGGGATCAGCTTGAAATCGTTGCAGCCCTTGCGCAGGCCGCGGCGGATCATCTCCTGGGTAACGTCGCCGAGCCGCTCCTCGAGCAGCAGCATGCCGATTTCTTCGTCGACGTCCGCCAGCTTCTCGATCATCTCCTGGCGGGCCAGCTCGGCGTCTTCCTTATAGTCGCTGGGGATTTCGTGGGTGACGCGCTGCAGGCCGTGGTCGCCCTCGAAGGTAATGGCCTTCATTTCAACCAGGTCGATGACGCCCTTGAACTCCGTCTCCTGGCCCCAGGGCAGCTGCACCGGGCAGGGGTTGGTATTCAGGCGGCGGATCATCGAATCGACGGCCTTTTTGAAGTTCGCGCCGATCTTGTCCATCTTGTTGATGAAGCAGATACGGGGAACCTTGTACTTGTTGGCCTGGCGCCACACCGTTTCCGACTGGGCCTCCACACCTTCCTTGCCGTCGAACACGGTGACCGCGCCGTCGAGCACGCGCAGGCTGCGCTCGACCTCGGCGGTGAAGTCGACGTGTCCCGGGGTGTCGATCAGGTTGATGGTGTACTTCTCGCCGGTCAGGGGGTCGGTCCAGTTGCAGGTAGTGGCGGCCGAGGTGATGGTGATGCCGCGTTCGCGCTCCTGCTCCATCCAGTCCATGGTGGCTGCGCCTTCGTGCACCTCACCGATGTCGTGTTCTTTGCCGGTGTAGAAAAGGATACGCTCGGACGTGGTTGTCTTACCCGCGTCGATGTGCGCGATCACGCCGATGTTACGCGTATGGGCCAAGTCGAGAATTGACACTTGCTTCTCCGGTTGTCCTGTCTCGTCCGTCAAAAAAACATTGGGCCGGCAGCCCGCCTAAACCGGGCGCCGGCCCAAACGGAAGTTTCCGTTTGCCTGGCGCCCGAAACTTACCCGACACCGCGGGCAGTTTTTCAGGCCCCGTCCCGGGAACTACACCCGGGACCTGTATGCGGGCCGCTTTCACGGCCTTTGTACTGCTACTCCGCCGGCTTCCGCCGAAAGCGGGGCGGGAAGTGTATGGTTTTCGCCCCCAAAGTCAACGGGGCGGGTGCTACCAGGCGAAGTGGCTGAAGGCCTTGTTGGCCTCGGCCATGCGGTGCGTTTCTTCACGCTTCTTGACCGCGGCGCCCTCGCGCTTGAACGCGTCGCCCAGCTCCTCGGCGAGGCACTGGTACATGGGCTTGCCCTTGCGCGAGCGCGCGGCGCTGATCAGCCAGCGGAAGGCCAGGGCCTGCTGGCGCTTGGCGCCGACCGGCTTGGGCACCTGGTATGTGGCGCCGCCGACGCGCTTGCTGCGCACCTCGACCATGGGGCGGATGTTGTTCACCGCCTCGTTGAAGATTTCCAGCGGCTCCTTCTCGGGGATGCGCTGCTTCAGCACATCCAGCGCGTCGTACACGATGCGCTGGGCCGTGGTGCGCTTGCCGCGCTCCATGATCGAGTTGATGAACTTGGTCAGCAACTTGCTGTTGTAGACCGGGTCCGCCTGCAGGAATCGTTCAGTTGACTTGTAGTTACGGGGCATACGTTCTCTTGCTCCGAAACGCCTCTGTTTGCGTAAGGGGCGCGAATCGTAGCAGTGGACTTAAGAGCGTCAAGCAGGGGGAAAACAAGAATGTTCCAACTTTCTTTCGTCTTCAAAAGCCGTATTTCCGGGCCTTGACAGCCACACGTGAGCGCGGCCGGCCGTGTCAGCGAAAATTGCAGAACCGCCGGGACGTCATTGGTTGCATATCAAACTTTTCACCAAGCGGCCCCACGCGGAAAAAACACACGCGCCCCGCGGGTGCGGGGCGCGTGCGATTCACATTCAGCTACTTGCCGCGCTTCGCGCCGTACTTGCTGCGACTCTGCTTGCGTCCGTCCACGCCCTGCGTGTCCAGCGCGCCGCGCACGATGTGGTAGCGCACGCCCGGCAGGTCGCGCACGCGGCCGCCGCGCACCAGCACGATGTTGTGCTCCTGCAGGTTGTGGCCCTCGCCCGGGATGTAGGCGGTCACTTCCTTCTGGTTGGAAAGGCGCACGCGCGCGATCTTGCGCAGCGCCGAGTTCGGCTTCTTGGGGGTGGTGGTGCGCACCTGCAGGCACACGCCGCGCTTGAACTGGTTGGCGTCAAGGCCCGGGCACTTGCTCTTCTTCTGGACTCGCTTGCGACCCTTGCGGGAAAGCTGGTTCAACGTCGGCATATAGTTCGTTTCCTGCGTTCTAAACAACCTTCAAAGGGCGAGAAGTCTACTTTTTCCCCGCCGGATTCAAGAGCCCGGACGCCAGTTTTTCTTCCAGCCCGCTCCACTCAGCCCGCTGCTCCTCGGGCAGACCGTGAATCGCCGCCAGCGCCAGCCGCCGCGCCTCGGGGCCGCGAGCGCTGCTGCCGTCAAGGGCTTCCGCCGCGAATGCGTACTGCGCCAGCAGCGTAACGTAGTCCTCAGGATACAGGCCCGTATCCTCCAGCGCCGGCAGCCGCCCCTCGTCGTAGTCGCGCAGACGGTTCCCCCACCGCACGCACAACTCGTGGTTTTCGCGGCCGTACCAGGAGTCGACGGCCAGGGCGATCACCACGTTGCGCCAGCCCAGGTCGTTCATGCGATACGCGGCCTCGTAAGCGGTTTTGAAGGCGGGCTCCGGGTCGCCGCCTGTGTGCAGCTCGATGCGTGCGAGATCAAGGCAGGTCTGCACCAGCAGGCGGTCGTCGTCGAGGCGCTCGACGTCGCGCTCGGCGCGTCTCGCAAAGCTTCGCGCCGCGGCGGGGTCGTCGGCATCCAGGAACTGGAAGGCCAGGTCGCGGGCGACCTCGACGGCCCGCGCGTGGGCCTCGATGCCGGCCAGCGCGCGCAGCGCCTCGTCGCCGGCGCGCGCGGCCCCCACCTTGTCGCCGTCGCCCAGCAGCAGCACCACGCGGGCGAGCCGCGCGTCGGCCAGCAGGCGTCCGTCATCGCCGGCATCCAGCGCATCCAGCAGCTCCCGGGCCTTGGCGGGGTCGCGCCCTTCGCCCCCGCGCGCCCAGATGGTTGCCCTTACAACCTTGAGGTAGCCGAGTTCGCGGGCGTGCCCGGCGGAAAGCATGCCTTCCGCCGTTTCCACCGAGGTCGCGGCCAGTGCGCGCTTTCCGTCGCGCTCAAACGCCCGGGCCTGCTCGAGCTTGAAGGCCACGGCCTGCAGGTCGTAATCGCTTTCCGCGCTGCGGTCGGTCAGCGGAGGCGGGGCCGCGCCTTCGTCAGCCTGCGGGGTGGAAGCGCAGGCCGCGAGCAGCAGGCAGAGCAGCAGGACGAACGGCAAACGGAGCCCGCGATGTGCGGGCTCCGTTGCCGGGTCATGGATGATGCGGGTCTTCACTATGCCACTCCGCTGGCAACCTTTTCCGACGCCGGCTCCAGGGACTCGCGCTGGATGTCGGTGCGGTGGTACATCGGGAAGCCGCTGCCGGCCGGGATGCGGTGCCCGAGGATGATGTTTTCCTTGAGGCCCGCCAGGAAGTCCCGCTTGCCGGCGATGGCCGCCTCGGTCAGCACCTTGGTGGTTTCCTGGAAGCTGGCGGCGCTGAGGAAGCTCTCGCTCTGCAGGCTGGCCTTGGTGATGCCCAGCAGCAGGGGCTTGAAGGTGGCGGGTTTGCCGCCCTCCTCGAGCACGCGCTTGTTCTCCTTGCGGATTGACACGCGATCCACCACCGTACCTCGCAGGAAACTGGTGTTGCCCTCGTTGGCGATGCGCACCATGCGGAGCATCTGGCCGACGATGATCTCGATGTGCTTGTCGTTGATGCCCACGTTCTGGCTGCGGTACACCTTCTGCACTTCCGCCAGCAGGAACTCCTGAACCGCGTCCTTGCCCTGGATGTCCAGGATGTCCTGCGGCACGCGCGAACCCTCGGTGAGGGTTTCACCGGCCTTCACGCGGTCGCCGGTGCGCACCTTGATCGACATGCGGGCCGGGATGGAATGCTCGGCCACTTCGCCGGTGTCGCTGCGCACGAAGACGGTGCGCTTGCCGCGCTTCTTGTCTTCGCTGAGCTCGACCGTGCCGTCGATCTTGGTGATGATCGCGGGCTCCTTGGGCTTGCGGGCTTCCAGCAGCTCGGTGACGCGGGGCAGACCGCCGGTGATGTCCTGGGTGCCGCCGATTTCGCGGACCGTCTTGGCCAGCACTTCGCCCGCCTTCACCTTCTGACCGTCCTTGACCACGATGGTCGATTTCTCGGCCAGCGGATAGTAGGCCAGCACGTTGCCCTTGTTGTCCTCGATGCGGACCTGCGGGTGCAGGTCGCCCTTGTGCTCGATCACGACGCGCTGCTTGGTCTGCGTCTCGTGCTCGATCTCTTCCTTGAAGGTGCGGCCTTCGATCAGGTCGTCGTACACGATCTTGCCGTCCACCTCGGCGATGATCGGCGTGGAGTGCGGATCCCAGTCGCACAGCACCTTGCCGGCCTTGGCGATCTTCTCGCCGTCGGGCACCCTGAGGCTGGCGCCCAGCGGGATCTGGTGGGTGTCCAGCACGGCGCCGTCCTTGTCGACGATGTAGATTTCGCCCTTGCTGCTGACCACGATGTTCTCACCCTCGGCGTTGGTCACCACGCGCAGGTTGCTGCCGTACTTGACCGTGCCCGGGCGCACGATGCGGATGTCCTTGTCGACGCTGGCGTGGGTGGCCGTACCGCCGATGTGGAAGGTGCGCATCGTGAGCTGCGTGCCCGGCTCGCCGATCGACTGCGCGGCGATGATGCCGACGGCCAGCCCGAGCTCGACCATTTCCTCACGGCTGAGGTCCGCGCCGTAGCAGAGCTGGCAGCAGCCCGTGTCGCTTTCGCAGGTCAGGGCGCTGCGCACGCGGATCTTCTGGAATCCCAGGTCCTCGATCTGCTTGGCCATCTCGGCCGAGACCAGGGTGTTGCGCTTGATCAGGATCTCCTTGGTCTGCGGGTGGCGGATGTCGTCGTTCACCACGCGGCCGCGGATCGACTCGGCCAGGCTGATCTCGACCTTTTCGCCCTTGAACACGGAACGCTTGTCGACGCCCTGGTCGGTGCCGCAGTCGCGCTCGGTGACCACCACGGTCTGGGCGACGTCGGCCAGCTTGCGGGTCAGGTAGCCCGAGTCGGCGGTCTTCAGCGCGGTGTCGGCCAGGCCCTTGCGCGCGCCGTGGGTGGACGAGAAGTACTCGAGCACCTTCAGGCCTTCACGGAAGTTGGCCTTGATCGGCGTCTCGATGATTTCGCCGCCCGGCTTTGCCATCAGGCCGCGCATGCCGGCCAGCTGGCGAACCTGCTCGGTGCTGCCTCGGGCGCCGCTGGTCACCATCATGAAAATGGGGTTGAGGTACGGCTTGCCGTCGCGTTCGTCGTTCTTGAGCACGTCCATCATGGCGCGGCCGATTTCCTCGCGGGCGTGGGTCCACTCGTCGATCACGTGGTTGCGGCGCTCGCGGTCGGTAATCACGCCCTGGCGGTAGCGGCGGTCAAGCTCGTCGACCACCTTCTGCGACTTCTTGAGGATGTCTTCCTTCACTCCCGGCGAGCGCATGTCGTCCTTGCCGATGCTGCAGCCCGCGCGGGTGGCCGACTTGAATCCGAACTCCTTGATGTCGTCCAGCAGGTGCAGGGTCGCGATGCGGCCCAGCCGCTTGTAGCAGTGGGCGATCACCGCGCTGACCTGCTTCTTGCCGATCGGGTAATTGAAGAACGGCATTCCCAGCGGGAGGATGTCATTGAACAGGATACGGCCGGGGGTGGTCTCGATCATGAACGCCCGGGTGTAGGCCGCACTGCTCTCAAGCCATTCCTCGTAGAGATCGCGGTCGTCGAAGGTGTCGCGGTCGAGTCCGAGCGTCCAGTCGACGTTGGGCGTCTCGGTGTGCCCGCTGGTGACGTTGCCGCTGGCGTCGTAGGCCACCTTGTGGGCGGGGATCAGCACCTTGATCCTGGCGTGGGTGCCGAGCTTGCCGTGGCTGTAGGCGCTGATCACCTCTTCGGGCGACGAGAACCACTTGCCTTCGCCCTCTTCCTTGGCGTTGTCGGCGGTCATGTAGTACAGGCCGAGCACCATGTCCTGGCTGGGCGTGATGATCGGGTTGCCGTGGGCCGGGCTGAAGATGTTGTGGATCGACAGCATCAGCGTGTGGGCCTCGATCTGCGCCTCGAAGCTGAGCGGCAGGTGCACGGCCATCTGGTCGCCGTCGAAGTCGGCGTTGAATCCGCCGCAAACCAGCGGGTGGATCTTGATGGCGTTGCCTTCCACCAGCACCGGCTCAAAGGCCTGGATGCCCATGCGGTGCAGGGTCGGCGCGCGGTTGAGCAGCACCGGGTGCTTGTCGATCACTTCCTCGAGGATGTCCCACACCTCTTCGTCGCGGCGCTCGAGCATCTTCTTGGCGCTCTTGATGGTGTCGGCCAGGCCGAGCTCGCGCAGGCGGCGGATGATGAAGGGCTGGTACAGCTCAAGCGCGATCTTCTTGGGAAGGCCGCACTGGTGCAGCTTCAGTTCGGGCTCGACCACGATGACCGAGCGGGCCGAGTAGTCGACTCGCTTGCCCAGCAGGTTTTCGCGGAAGCGGCCCTGCTTGCCCTTGATCATGTCGGTCAGCGACTTGAGCGGGCGGTTGCGCGAGCCGAGCACCGGGCGCCGGCAGCGGTTGTTGTCGAACAGCGCGTCGGCCGACTGCTGCAGCATGCGCTTTTCGTTGCGGATGATGACCTCGGGCGCGTTGAGGTCGATCAGCTTCTTGAGCCGGTTGTTACGGTTGATCAGGCGGCGGTACAGGTCGTTGAGGTCGCTGGTGGCGAAGTTGCCGCTCTCGAGCTGCACCAGCGGGCGCAGGTCGGGCGGGATCACCGGGATCACGTCGAGGATCATCCACTGCGGGTTGTTGCCCGAGTTCAGGAAGGCCTCCACGGTCTTGAGGCGCTTGATCAGGTCCTTCTGCTTCTGCTTGCTGTTGGTCTCCGCCAGCTCGCGGCGCAGCTCGTCGCTGAGGTCCTTGAGGTCCTGCTCCTTGAGCAGCGTGGCCAGCGCCTCGGCGCCCATGGCGGCCTTGAACTGGTCGCTGAACAGGCTCCGCATTTCGCGGAACTTCTCCTCGTTCACCAGCTCCTTGGCCTTCATGTCGGACGGGCCCGGGTCGGTGACGATGTAATCCTGGAAGTAGATCACGCGCTCGAGGCTGCTGGCCTTGACGTTCAGCAGCGCGCCGATGCGCGAGGGCATGGCCTTGAAGAACCAGATGTGGGCGACGGGCGCGGCCAGGTTGATGTGGCCCATGCGCTTGCGGCGCACCTTGCTGGTGGTGACCTTCACGCCGCAGCGTTCACACACGATGCCCTTGTACTTGATACCCTTGTACTTTCCGCAGAAGCACTCGTAGTCCTTTTCAGGGCCGAAGATCTTCTCGCAGAACAGGCCGTCCTTCTCGCTGCGGTAGGTGCGGTAGTTGATGGTCTCGGGCTTCTTCACTTCACCGTAGGACCAGGAGCGGATGTCCTCCGGGCTGGCGAGCATGATTCCGACCGAACCGATTTCGTTTACCTTGTCGTATAGAGCTTCCGGCATTTGCCTTTTCCCTCTGTTATCGCGGGATTCCCCGCGGATTGTTCAGTTCCCCAGTTTCGGCCGCGCGCTTGCGCTTGCGGCTCCTGTCCCCGACCGCGCTACTCCTTGAAGAGGTCGGAGACCATGCTGCCGTCCGGGCGGTAGAGCGACATGTTGAGCGCGAGGCCCTTCACCTCGTTCACCAGCACGTCGAAGCTGACCGGCGTGCCCGGCTCGAGGACGTTCTCGCCCTTCACCATGCTCTCGTAGATCTTGGTGCGGCCCTCGACGTCGTCCGACTTCACGGTCAGCAGTTCCTGCAGGATGTTGGCCGCGCCGTAGGCTTCGAGCGCCCACACTTCCATTTCGCCGAAGCGCTGGCCGCCCGAGCGCGCCTTGCCGCCCAGCGGCTGCTGGGTGATCAGGCTGTACGGGCCGGTGGCGCGGGCGTGCACCTTGTCGTCCACCAGGTGGTGCAGCTTCAGCATGTACATGTAGCCCACGCTGACCTTCTGCTCGAAGGGCGATCCGGTGCGTCCGTCGTACAGCACCGACTTGCCGTCCACGTTGATGCCCGCCTCGCGCAGCATCTCGGTGATGTCGTCCTCGGTGGCGCCGTTGAACACCGGGGTGATTGCACGGAAGCCGAGCTGCTTGGCGGCGAAGCCAAGGTGCAACTCGAACAGCTGGCCCACGTTCATGCGCGACGGCACACCCAGCGGGTTCAGCACCATCTGCACCGCGGTGCCGTCCTCGAGGAACGGCATGTCCTCGACCTTAAGGATCTTGCTGACCACGCCCTTGTTGCCGTGGCGGCCGGCAAACTTGTCGCCCACCGAAAGCTGGCGCTTGGTGGCCAGCTCGACGCGCACCTTCTCGAGCACTCCGGTCGGCAGTTCGTCGCCGCGGGTGAGCTTCTGGATCACGCGGTTCAGCTTCTGCTGGGCGGAGCGGATCTTCTTGCGGCAGCGGTTGATGGCTTCTTCCACGAGGCGCGAGGCCTTGCCGCTGGCGCCGAAGGCGTCCGGCGTCAGGTTCACCAGCACGTCCTCGATTTCGTCGGCGGTGATGGACTTGCGCTCGTCCTCATTGAGCAGGGCCTTGATGGCCTTCTTGCCGGACTTGGGCTTTTCGCCCAGCGATTCCTCCAGCTCGGCAACCAGCACCGCCAGCTGTTCGCGGGCCTCGGCCAGGTACTCTTCGCTGGCCTTCTTCTGCTCGATCTTGACCTGCTTCTTTTCCTCGTCGGTCTGGGCGATGCGCTTGCTGAAGCGCTCGGTCTTGATCACCACGCCGTAGCTGCCGGCGGGCACCTCGAGGCTGTCGTTCTTCACGTCTTCGCCGGCCTTGCCGAAGATGGCGTACAGCAGCTTCTCTTCGGGGGTCAGCTCGGACTTGCTCTTGGGCGCGACCTTTCCGACCAGGATGTCACCGGGGCCGACCTTGGTGCCGATGCGGATCACGCCGCCCTCGTCCAGGTTCTTGCGCTGGCGTTCGCCGACGTGCGGGATCTCGGCCGTGAACTCTTCGCGGCCCAGCTTGGTCTCGCGGATCTCGATCTCGAATTCCTCGATGTGGATCGAGGTGAATACGTCGCGGTGCAGCAGCTCTTCGCTGACCAGGATGGCGTCCTCGAAGTTGTAGCCGTCCCAGGGCATGAAGGCGATCAGGATGTTGCGCCCCAGCGCCAGCTCACCGAAGTGGGTGGCCGCGCCGTCCGCGATCACGTCGCCCGCCTTGACGCGGTCGCCTTCCTTGACGATCGGGTTCTGGTTGAGGCAGGTGCGCTCGTTCAGGCCCACGAACTTGCGCAGGGTGTAGATTTCGTCGCCGATGATGATCTCGCGGCTGTCGACGTAGCGCACCACGCCGTCGGCCACGGCGCGCACCACCATACCGGAGTTGCGGGCCACGTGGCGCTCCATGCCCGTGCCGACCAGGGGCGGCTCGGTCTGCACCAGCGGCACCGCCTGGCGCTGCATGTTGCTGCCCATCAGCGCGCGGTTGGCGTCGTCGTGCTCCAGGAACGGGATCAGCGAGGCGCTGACGCCGATCATCTGCATGCTGCTGACGTCCATCAGCTGCACTTCGTCGGCTTTCACCGTCTTGAAGTCCTGGCCGATGCGCACCGGGATGTGGTCGCCGATCAGGTTGAACTTGTCGTCAGTCGGCGCGTCGGCGGGCGCGATCACCATGCCCACCTCTTCGTCGGCGCGCAGGAACATGATCTCGTCCGTCACCTTGCCCTTCTTCACGGCGCGGTACGGCGTCACCAGGAAGCCGTATTCGTCCGTCTCGGCGTAGGTGCACAGGCTGCTGATCAGGCCGATGTTCGTGCCTTCCGGCGTCTCGATCGGACAGATGCGCCCGTAGTGGCTGATGTGCACGTCGCGCACTTCAAAGCCCGCGCGCTTGCGGTTCAGGCCGCCGGGGCCCAGGGCTGAAAGGCGGCGCTCGTGGGTCAGCTGGCTGAGCGGGTTGGTCTGGTCAACGACCTGTGACAGCTCGCCGCGGCCGAAGAAGAAGGCGACGGCGGTGCTGATGGTCTTGGCGTTGATCAGGTTGCGGGGCGTGGGGTGCTCTTCCAGGTTCATGCGCTCCTGGACGTTCTTCTTGAGCTTGAGGAAGCCCTTGCGCAGCTCGTCGCACACCAGCTCGTCGATGGTCTTCACGCGGCGGTTGCCGAGGTGGTCGATGTCGTCCACGGTGGCCCCGCTGCCGGGACGGCGCAGCGACAGGATGTAGTCAACGGCGTTCTTGACGTCGTCGGGCAGCAGGCTCTGCTGGTTCTCGTCGATCTCGACGCCGAACTTGCGGTTCAGGCGGAAGCGCCCGACGCGGCCGAGGCGGTAGCGGGTCTCGTCGTAGAACTTCTCGTTGAAGAGGGCCGAGGCCTTCTCCTTGTTGACCGGGTTGCCGGGGCGCAGGCGCAGGTAGATGCGCTCGAGGGCTTCGTCCTGGTCGGTGGTGGGGTCTTCCTGCAGACTGTTGAGGATCAGGGGGTCGGTGACCTCCTTGATGACCTCGACCTCCTTGATGTTCTTGCTGGCGGCGATCACCTTGGCCAGGTCGGCGCTGATCAGGCTGGCGCCCTCCACCAGGATTTCGCCGGTGTCCGGGTCCACCACGTCGCCCACGGCGTAGCGGTTGGCCAGTGCCTTGGCGGCCTTTCCGCCGGCGATCTTGACCTTGGTGGTGTCGTAGAACTGGCGGATGATTGCCTCGGAACTGCTGAGGTCCGGGCTCATGGCGCGGAAGAAGGTCATCGCGCTGAACTTGCCGGACTGGTCGATGCGGATGCTGAGGGTGTCCTTCTTGGTCACCGCCAGTTCGATCCAGCTGCCGCGCTCGGGGATCACCCAGCAGGTGTGCATGCGGCGGTTGTCGGGGCTGAGCTCGAAGCCGAAATCGACGCCCGGGCTGCGGTGCAGCTGGTTCACGATCACGCGTTCGGCGCCGTTGATGATGAACTCGCCGCCGCCGATCATCAGCGGCAGCTCGCCGAGGTAGACGTCCTCATCCACCGCCTCGCCGTCACGGTTCAGGCGCATCTTCACGACCAGCGGCGCGCCGTAGGTCAGCTTCAGGCCGCGGCACTCGTCGGGCGTGTAGCGGGGCTCACCAAGCTCGTAGCTCATGAACTCCAGGCTCATGGTCTGGTCGTAGCTGTAGATCGGGAAGATCTCGTTGATCAGCGACTGCAGACCGACTTCATCGCGGCGTGACTGCGGCACGTCGGCCTGCAGGAAGCGGTCATAGGAGGCCGTCTGCAACTGCACCAGGTTCGGCAGTTCGACCTGCCCGACGCTTCGACCGAAGCGACGGATCGGAGTGGTGTCCTGCTGGATTGCCATGCGGTTCCCTCGGTTTGCGGCGCGGTTGCGCCGATTCGATGTTCCGGAGGCCTGGGGGCGCGCAACCTTTGTTGCCACGTCCTTCGGCCAAACGCAAAAGGGGCTCCCTGGTGGGGAACCAGGTGCCCTGCGCGGCATGGTGCGCCGCCTTGCACTTTGCCGCCCGCGTTCCCGAAGCCCGGTGACCGTCCCCACGGCCCTCCGGGTCTCCCGTCTGATTGCGGGCGAACCCATCGTCGATTGTCCAGCCGGTTTGAACGCCCGGCTGCGGCGCAAGATTCCGCGGGGCGGGATCCGTCGCCGGATCCCGCCCTCGCGGAAAGGCTTACTTCAGCGAAGCCTTGGCGCCGGCGTCGTCCAGCTTCTTCTTCATGGTCTCGGCTTCCGCCTTTGCCACGCCTTCCTTGACCGGCTTGGGGGCTTCCTCGACCAGCTTCTTGGCCTCGGCCAGGCCCAGGCCCGTCAGCTCGCGCACGACCTTGATGACAGGAATCTTCTGGGCCGGGTCCTTCAGGCCCTCCAGCATCACGGCGAACTCGGTCTGTTCGGCGGCGGCAGGAGCAGCGCCACCACCGGCGGCCGGGGCCGCCACGGCGACGGCGGCAGCCTGCGCCTTGACGTCGAACTTCTCTTCGAACGCCTTGACGAAGTCGCGAACTTCAAGGAGGTTCCAGGTGGAAACCTCGTCCAGGACCTTCTGTACCTTTTCGGCTACTGCACTCATGGTTCTACCTCTACGTCAGAGGGAGCTTTGGCTCCCGTGGTTGTCTTCAAAAAGGGGCTCACACCCCACACCCGGGCCTAGGCCCCCTGTTTTTCCAGTTTTTCAGCCAGCGCGTTGAAGGCGTACAGCACCTGCGCATAGCCGGCCTGCATGGTGCCGGCCAGTTTCTGCGGCAGGGCCAGGAAGCCGCCGCCCATCTGGGACAGCAGTTCCTTCTTGCCCGGCAGCGTGGAGATCTGCTTCACGCCGTCCGGGCTCAGCACGTCGCGGCCCATCTGGCCGCCCTTCAGCTTGATGGTCTTGTCGTTCGACTTCAGCCAGTTGGTGGCGAACTTCGCGGCGTCGATCGCCCCTTCGCCACCGAACAGCAGAGCCGTCGAACCCGAGAACACGGCGCCCGAATGCTCCGACTCGATCAGCGGCTTCAGGCCACCGTCCTTGAGAGCCTGAACCGCGATGCGGTTCTTCACGACCTCCATGGTCAGGCTGGCCTTGCGCAGTTCCGTGCGGAACTCCGCCATCTTCTCGCTGTTCAGCCCGCTGTAGTCGATCGCCACGACGTTGTCCACGTCGCTGAGGTCGCGCCGGTACTGCTCAACCAGCAGTTCATTCAATACGTTCGGCATGATCCTCTCCTACTGCTCCACGGCCACAAGGACGCCCGGCGTCATGGTGCCCGACAGGCTGACCTTCTGAATGTAGTTGCCCTTGACCGCCTGCGGACGCAGCGACTTCAGGTGCGAAATCACGTGCTCGAAGTTCTCGACCAGCTTCTTGTTGTCGAAGCTGCGCTTGCCCAGAGGCAGGTGGATGTTGCCACCCGCATCCGTCCGGAACTCAAGCTTGCCCGCCGCGAACTCACGAACCGCCGCCACGATGTCTTCGGTCACCGTACCGGCCTTGGGTGTCGGCATCAGGCCCTTGGGGCCCAGCACCTTGCCCAGCTTGCCGACGTGGCGCATCTGGCTGGGATGGGCGATGGCCTTGTCGAACTCCAGCCAGCCCTCCTCAACCCGTTTCGCCAGCTCGGCGCCGCCCGCCTCGACCGCCCCGGCCGCCTTGGCCTGCTCCGCCAGTTCACCTTCGCAGAAGGCGATCACGCGGGCCTGCTTGCCGGTACCGTTGGGCAGCGCAATCGCTCCGCGCAGGTTCTGGTCCGCCTGGCGCGGGTCGATGTTCAACTTGACGGCCAGGTTGACCGTCTCGTCGAACTTCGCCTTCGGAAAGCTGGCAAGCAGCGCGACGGCCTCGTCGGCCGCGTAGCGCTTGCCTTCGCCGACCTTCTTGGCGGCTTCGCGGTACTTCTTGCTCCTGAATTTCTTTGCCATTCTCCCTCCTGGCAGTGTGGAACTTCGCCTGGCTGTCTCCTGCCCTGCAGCGCCCGACCGACAGCCCGCCGCGCGCTCCCTGCGATCCCGGCCTTCACGCGGGCCGGGCCAACATTCCTAGTCAGCCAGCTGGATGCCCATGCTGCGGGCGGTGCCGGCGATCAAGCGCTTGGCGGCCTCGAGGCTGCCGGCGTTGAGGTCGCTCATCTTGTCCTTGGCGATCTTCTCGAGCTGCGCCTGGGTGATCTTGCCCGCGGATTCGCGCCCCGGCGTCTTGCTGCCGGACTGCAGCTTCAGTTCGGTCTTGATCAGCACGCTGGCCGGCGGGTTCTTCAGGACGAAGTCAAAGCTGCGGTCCTTGAAGATGCTGATTTCAACGGGCACCACCACGCCCATCTTGTCGCGGGTGCGGTCGTTGAAGCGCTTCACGAAGTCGGCGATGTTCACGCCGTGCTGGCCCAGGGCCGGGCCCACTGGCGGGGCCGGGGTCGCCTGGCCGCCCTTGCACTGCAGCTTCACCTTCGCCATCAGTTCTTTTGCCATGTTTCGCTCCGCTCAGAGGCTGGAGGTCAGAGTTCAGAGGCCAGGGAAAACCGCAACCGTCTTTCCATTTTCCCTGGCCCCTGACCTCCGACCTCTGGCCCTTCTTCTGTTACATCTGCTCGGCCTGCCAAGGCCTTGATAGAGGGTCAGGCACCTTTTTGTTCCGCTGCGCTCCACAAAAAAGGAGCCAGACCCTACACCTTCTCGACCTGCCAGTACTCGAGTTCGACCGGCGTGGCGCGGCCGAAGATGGTCACGATCACCTGGATGCGTCCCTTTTCGGGGTCCACTTCCTCGACGTTGCCTTCGAAGCCGTCGAAGGGCCCGTCCTTGATCTTGACCGCGTCGCCCTTGGCGAACTCGAACTTCACCACCTTCTCTTCGCCCTCTTCCTTGGGCTCGGAGATGCGCAGGATCTTGCTGACGTCCTCGGTGCTCATGGGAACCGGCTGGTTGCGGTCGCCCACGAAGTCGCCGACGCCCGGGGTCTCGCGGATCAGGTGGTAGGCGTCGCCGTTGATCTTCCAGCGATGCTCCGCCCCTTCCGCGTTGTCCTCCTCGGTCTCGACCTCGAGGTAGAGGTAGCCCGGGTACACCTTGCGCTTGCGTTCGCGCTTCTTGCCGCCCTTGATCTCCTGCACCGTCTCGGTGGGGATCACCATGCGGTCAAAAAGATCCTCGAGCCCGCGTGCCTTCACGCGCTTCTCGAGGTTCTCCTTGATTTTTTCCTCACGCGAGCTCTGCACGCGGAGTACGTACCACATCTTCATGGGACCGGCGTCCTTTTGTTTCTCGTCCGTGATGGCTAGCTCCCGCTGTCCTCGAGTCTCAATACCATCGATACCAGACGTCCCCAGCCCGCCTGGTTCCACGGCCTGCCCTGCAGCATTTCCGTGCCCATCGAAAAGGTGAGGTCGTACACGAACATCAGCAGCGCAAACCAGAACACGAAGTACAGCACCACCACGGTGGCGCGGTTCGTCTCCTTGCGCGGCGCCCAGCGCACGCGCTTCAGTTCCGCCTCGGTCTCGATCAGCAGGTCGGCGAAACGCGGGCGGTTCAGGAAGCCGCGCAGCAGGAACAGCCCCGCCAGGAACACGCCGACGGCAATGAACACGCTGGGCGTGACCCATTCCGTGAGCGACCCGCCCCCGGCCACCAGCTGCTTGCCGAACACCGGCTCTTCGAAACCGAGCAGGCGGTCGAGCCTGGTGTTGCCGTACTCAAGCAGGGCGTAGCTGAGCCACGCGAGCAGCGCCAGCAGCAGGAACGTCATGAACGTCCGCACCCTGCGTCCCGCACCCCGTCTGTAGCTTTCGAACATCGCCATGGTCAGGCCCTGCCTTCATCAGTTCTGGCACGGCGGGAGGGAATCGAACCCCCAACCTGCGGTTTTGGAAACCGCTGCTCTGCCAGTTGAGCTACCGCCGTATCCCAGGTGTCGGGGCTCAGGTTTCAGGGGCCAGGGTTTACCTGCCTCCTGCTTCCTGCCGACTTCTTCCTGAACTACTTCTTCTTTTCCTTGTGCAGCGTGTGCTTGCGCAGCTTGGAGTTGTACTTCTTCAGCTCCAGCTTCTTGATGCCCTGTCCCTTCACGCGCTTCTGGGTGCGGTAGTGCCGCACGCCCGTCTCGGTGCATTCCAGGAACACGTACTCGCGATTGTCGCCGGCCATAACGCTGCATCCTGTCCGAGCGAAGAATCCCTGATTCGCCGCCCTCAATCACTCGATTTTGGATTTTGGATTTGCGATTTTGGATTCGTGGCTCCTGGACCATGGGTCGGTCCAAAATCCAAAATCTAAAATCCAAAATCGTTGCAAGGATTGGGGAGGATCACTCACGCGATCCTCCCCGATCCTGAATCTACTTGATCACCTTCGTCACGTTGCCGGCGCCCACCGTGCGGCCACCCTCGCGGATAGCGAACTTGGCGCCCTCTTCCATGGCGATCGGCTTGCCGAGCTTGACGCTGAGCTTCACCGTGTCGCCGGGCATCACCATCTCGGCGCCGCCCATCAGCTCACAGGCGCCGGTCACGTCGGTGGTGCGGAAGTAGAACTGCGGGCGGTAGCCGCTGAAGAACGGCGTGTGACGGCCGCCTTCATCCTTGCTCAGGATGTAGCACTGGCACTCGAACTCGGTGTGCGGCTTGATGCTGCCCGGGGCGCAGATCACCATGCCGCGCTCGATCTGGTTCTTTTCCACGCCGCGCAGCAGCACGCCCACGTTGTCGCCCGCCAGACCTTCGTTCAGCTGCTTCTGGAACATCTCAACGCCGGTGATGGTGGTCTTCATCGGGGCTTCCTGCAGGCCCACGATCTCGACGTTGTCGCCGACTGTCACCTTGCCGCGCTCGATACGGCCGGTGGCAACGGTGCCGCGGCCGGAGATCGAGAACACGTCTTCCACGGCCAGCAGCATGGGCTTGTCAACCTCACGTACCGGCTCGGGGATGTCGCTGTCGATCGCGTCCAGCAGGTTCTGGATGCACTGGGTGGCAGCGGCGTCGCCGGGGTTCTCAACGGCGGCCTTGGCGTTGCCGCGGATGATCTTGATGGTGTCGCCGGGGAACTCGTACTTGTTCAGCAGCTCGCGAACCTCGAGCTCAACGAGCTCCAGCAGTTCCTCGTCGTCGACCAGGTCGACCTTGTTGAGGAACACCACCAGCGCCGGCACGTTCACCTGGCGCGCGAGCAGAACGTGCTCGCGGGTCTGGGGCATCGGGCCGGTGTCGGCGGCGACCACCAGGATCGCGCCGTCCATCTGGGCCGCGCCGGTGATCATGTTCTTGATGAAGTCCGCGTGGCCCGGGCAGTCTACGTGCGCGTAGTGGCGCCCGGCCGACTCGTACTCCACGTGGGAGGCCGCGATGGTCACCGTCTTGTTGGCGTCACGGACGGTGCCGCCCTTGGTGATGTCCGCGTAGGACTTGGCCTTGGCCAGGCCCTTTTGCGCAGAATAGGCAACGAGGGCAGCCGTCAAAGTGGACTTGCCGTGGTCGATGTGTCCGATTGTGCCGACGTTGACGTGCGGCTTGGTGCGTTCGAAGACTTCCCGCGCCATAGCGATTTACCTTTACCCTAATTGCCCTGGATGCCAGGGCGGTCCTGAAAACTCCCACGTTCCCACCACGGGACGTGCAAGAAGTTTTTCTTCCGCTGCTCTTCTGCCTCTACTTTTGGCGCCCGCAAGGGGCAGCCAACCGGCCGCGGTTTCCCGCGCAATTTTTCCTTCGGGCGCTTCGCCGCGGCGAAGAACCCGAAGGGTGGAGCTGCCCATGGGATTTGAACCCACGACCTCTTCCTTACCAAGGAAGTGCTCTACCCCTGAGCTAGGGCAGCGTTTCCCCTTCCGGCGCCCTGCTTTCGGCGCCCTGCCGGGTTTCCCCGGTACTGCTGCTGGAGCGGGCGATGGGACTCGAACCCACAACCGTCTGCTTGGAAGGCAGATGCTCTAGCCATTGAGCTACGCCCGCATGTTGTCAATCAGCCTGTCCGCCTGAGCTTTTCTGTCGGCGGACAGACCTGCGTCCGTTTTCACGGACGCGAAGTCTGGCCTGCCAGACGTAGCGGCCCGTCGTTTCTGACGGCACCACCTTCGCCAAGGCTTCGTCGGACAGACATGCGCCCGTTTTCACGGACGCGAAGTCTGGTGGGCGGAGCTGGATTCGAACCAGCGAAGGCATTTGCCACCTGATTTACAGTCAGGCCCCTTTGACCGCTTGGGTATCCGCCCGGAATTCCAAGCGTCGGCCCATGCCCACGCCTGCCGGTTTTCTGTTTTCAAAACGCAGGGACGTTTCACGTGCCTTCGGCTGGAGCCGGCGGCGAGATTCGAACTCGCAACCGCTGGTTTACAAAACCAGTGCTCTGCCATTGAGCTACGCCGGCGCCCCGCGCCAAAATTGGAGCGAAGAAGATAGCAACAGCTTTTTCCTCCGCAATGGGTGAACCGCCGGAATTCCAATCACCGGTTCCGGTTGTTCTTACGCCCCCTGCAGGTACCATTTCCTCCCCGCCGGAGGCCCTGCCGTGTGGATCACCATCATCCAGTTCACCAGGTGGCTGTACAGAACGCTCAACGCCGACGTGCGCCCCTGGCAGGTCGGTCTCGGCTTCACGCTCGGCGCGCTTGCCGGCCTGCTGCCCCCCGGCTTGGCGATGCTGTGTGTATTCGTCGCGCTGATCCTGGTCAATGTCCATTTCGGCAGCGCCATGTTCTCGTTCGGCCTGTTCCGCCTGCTGGCCTGGGCACTGCAGCTGCCCCTGATCCGTCCACTCGGCGCCTGGGCCCTTGAGCTGGCCCCGCGCGGGCCGTTGATCGCGGCCGCACAGTCGCCGGTCCTGAGCTGGCTGCGGCTGGACTACCACGACGTGGCGGGCGCGATCGCACTGTGGCTGGTGCTGTGTCTGCCGCTGTTCATCGGCTCGACATTCCTGTGGGCCCGGTTCAAGCCGGCCCTCGAGAAGCGCTGGAAGAGCTCGAAGCTGTTGAAGTGGCTTTCCAAGGTCTGGCTGTTCAAGGGGCTCAAGTATGTCTTCATCGGAAGCTGAACAGCTGGCAGCGGTCGTCGCCGCCGAGGTCGTGCCCGATGCGCCCAAACGCGCGGGCCCCCTGCGCCTGAAGGCGGCCGTGACACTGCCGCTGCTGTTCGGCGCGGCGGCGCTGGCCTACTGGTTCATGATCGATGACATCCTGGCCGAGCAACTGGTGGCGCAGGCGAAAACCTACGCCGGCGAACACGGCGAAGCCGAAGTGGCTAACGTGCGCTTCAGCATCTTCGGCCCGCAGCTGCGCATCGAGAACCTGCGAGCCTGGCAGGCGCTGCCCGACGGCACCGAGCACGAGGTGGCGTACCTGGGCGAGGCAAAGCTCGACCTAGAGTTCTGGGCGCTGCTTGAGCGGCGCCTGGTGGTGAATGACATTTCCGCTACCACCATCCGACTGCAGGAACCCTGGAAGGCCCCCACCGAGCAGCCGCCCAGCGACGTCCCCACCGACACCAACCAGCCGCAGCTGAATGATTACCTCGAGAAAGCCAAAGAGATCCTGCAGAGCGAAGACGTGAAAGACCTGCGCGACTGGCTCGAGAAACTGCGCGAGTACACCGAGGAGAAGCAGGAACCGGTCCCCGAGGAACCACCTGCCGAAGCCAAGGAGTCGCCCTTCGAGCCCGGCCCCGCCGGCCGCGCCTGGTTCGTGGACGAGGCCCTCGCCCGCGAAGAGGCCAAGCCGACCGTGGTGGTGAAACACGCCTCGCTGAATGAGCTGGCCGTCACCTGGGGCACTGAAGACGGCAGCAAGTTCGCCCACAAGGTCACCGACCTGGAGCTGGCCGCCGAGTCAGTCACCAGCGACCCGGTCGCCTACCGCCTGCCCATGAAGTTCAAGGCGGCCGGCAACCTCAACGGCCAGGCCGAGCGCCGGGTGGAGCTGGGACTCACCCTGCGCTTCGACCCCGACGAGCTTATCAAGCTGGAGCAGGTGGACGGCGCGGCCGGCATCAAGAGCCTCGACATCTCCAGCCTGGTGGACACCAAGGTTTTCGGCGGCACCCTTACCGACGCGCGGCTTTCCGTGGCGCACTTCGCCTCGGGCCACGGCGAGTTTTCCGGCCGCACGCGCCTGCAGCTTGCGGGTGCGATCCAGCCGCCGGGTTTTGCCAACCCGGCCAAGGCCAGCTTCGCGATCTGGTTCGGCGGCTTTGCCAAAGACACGTCGGCCGCCGCGTTTTTGCCCAGCGGCATCAGCGTGCAGGTTGAGGACTTCCCGTTGCAGCCGATGCTGAATCTCGCCGGCGGCTCGCCGCTGCCGCTGGCCAATGACAACGCCACCATCAGCTTCGGAACCTGCGATGCAAGCGGCAACTACGCCACGCCGGAAAGCGCGCTGAGCTGGCACGACGGCATCAAGGTGCACCTGCGCTTGCAGGTGAAGGGGCTGGCGTTCGCCGACCCTGAAGGCGACCTGGCCGGTCTGCCCGGTACCTTCATGGTGCGCGGCCTGAACCGGGTGATCGACGGCATGGGCGGCCTGGATGTGATCGTCGGCTTTGAGGGCAGCAAGGACAAGATCGCGCTGGACCTCGAGCGGCCCGGCCTGCGCGCGTTCGTGGACGCGGTGATCAACGCCCTGAGCCTGACCGCGCCGGAAATCAGCTCAATGGTCGAGTTGCCCTTCAACGTCAGCAGCAACGCGACCTTCGGCCTCGCAAGTGTCAACGCAGACGGCAGCCAGCGCGATCCGAAGCTGAGCCTCGAGGGCGAAGCGCGCCACGACCTGAACGACCTGCGCGTGAAGCTGAACCTGCGCGACGTGAACATCGCCCCCAAGCCAGGCCAGGACTCGATCATCGGCCTGCCGGCGGGCGACTTCTGCCGCGCCTTCAACGCCTTCATGGGCACGCTGGGGCCCGAGGGCCTGAGCCTGCGCACGCGCCTGATGAACGCAGAGGGCGCCTTCAGCCCCGCGCTCGAAAGCCCCGGCATGCGCGGCATGGTGGACGCGCTGGCCGGCGTGCTGAGCTACAGCGGCCAGCAGATGAACGCGCAGTTCAAGCTGCCGTTCACGATTTCCAGCAACGCGCAGATCAAGTGCGAAAGTGTCGATGCCGACGGCAGTGTGCGCACGCTCAACAGCCCCGGCGCCGACAGTGACGACCTGGGCAACCTGCGCATCCGCCTGCGCGCGGCCGGCTTCAAGGTTTCGCCCAAGCCTGGTGAGCCGAACATCCTGGGCCTGCCGGCCGCGGACTTCTGTGAGGCCTTCAACAATTTCGTGGCGGCGCAGGGCCCGGGCGGCCTGGCCTTTGATTGGGGCATACTCGATGCCGGCGGCGCCTTCGCGCCGAAGTTGCTGGCGCCTGGCACACGCGGGCTGATTGACGCCATGGCAGGAACGCTTCAGTACACGGGCGCGCAGCTGAATTCGCGCTTCAACCTGCCGCTGACGATCTCGCCTGACACCGTGATCAAGTGCGAAAGCGTGGACACCCAGGGCAAGGCCCGCACTTTCGAAAGCCCGGGCGCCGACAGCGGCGACCTCGGCAACCTGCGGCTGCGCCTGCGCGCGGCTAATTTCACCGTCTCGCCCAAGCCGGGCCAGACCACCATCATGGGCATTCCGGCCAAGGAGTTCTGCACGGCCTTCAACACCTTCGTGCAGGCCCAGGGGCCGACCGGCGTGGCGCTTGACTGGGCGCTGCTTGATGCCGCCAGCAACTTCTCGCCGGCGCTGAAGCAGCCCGGCACGCGCGGCCTGCTTGACGGTGTCGTGGGCACTCTGCGCTATAGCGGCGCGCAGCTGAACCAGAACTTCAACCTGCCCTTCAAGCTGGATGACACGGCGACCATCACACCCAGCAGCATCGAGCCCGACGGCAAGGTGCGCAAAATCGACGGCCCCGACAGCGCCAGCAACGACCTGAAGGGGATGACGCTGGCCGTGGTGCTGAAGAACGGCTACGCGGCCAAGAAAGACGGCGTCAACACAGTGCTGGGCATCCCGGCCGACTACTTCACGTTTGCCTGGAACAAGCTGCAGGCCAGTTACGGGCCGAACGGCATGCCGATGCGCCTGCGGCTGTTCAATGACAAGGGTGAGTACGCGCCCGGGCTGGTCGCCCCCACCGAGACCGACCTGGTCAAGCAGCTCGGCAACAACGTGGGTATCGCCGACTTCGGCAAGGACTTCACCAAGCTGGCGGAAAAGTACGCGGCCGAATTCCCGGCCTTCCAGAAGGACGGCTTGAAGGTGGCCAAGGACATCGCCGAGGGCAAGTTCAAGCCGCCTGAGCAGCCGAAGGTTCCGCCGATCGAAATCCCGAAGCTGCCCTGGGGCAAGTAGACGCCAATGAACACAGCAATACGCGCGGCCGTGGCGGCCGTGATCGTCCTGGCCGCGGCCCTGGGCGCGAACATGGAAGAGAAGCCGACAACCAAGCGCATCGAGGTAGTCGCCCACCGCGGCGCCAGCAACGACGCGCCGGAGAACACCCTGGCCGCATTCAAGCTCGCGCGTGAGCAGGGCGCCGACTGGTTCGAGCTCGACTGCCGGCAGTGCAAGGGCGGCGAAGTCGTGGTGATGCACGATGAAACCGTTGACCGCACCACCAGCGGTAAAGGCAAGGTCGCCGAGCTTACGCTGGAGCAACTGCAGGCCCTGGACGCGGGCAGCTGGAAGGACGCCGGGTACACCGGCGAGCGTGTGCCCACCCTGAAGGCCGCGCTGGAGTTGGCTGATGCTGACTGCGGCTGCTTCGTCGAGGTGAAGCCCATCAACCAGGGCAACCTCAAGGACCTGCTGGAGCGCACCGCCGCAGGCAAGCTCGGCCGCGATGAGAACTTTGACCGCGAGTTTTTAGCCGCGGTGGCTGACAGCCCCGACGCAACATTGGCGCGGGCGGTAATCGCCGACATCCGCGCGGCCGGCAAACAGAAGTTCGTGGTGCTGCAATCGTTCTCACCTGTGGTGTGCGGTGTGATAGCGATTGAAGCGCCCGAGCTGAAGGTCGAGCTGCTGGGCGGAGCAAAAGATGCGGCAGCATGGGAAGGCTATTACCGCTGGCTGTTCCTGTTCGAGTTCAACGGGCTGAACACCAGCGCGTCGGCGCTGACGGAGGGGCGGCTGGACGTGATCCAGAGCGGCGGCAAGTCCTGCGCGGTGTACACGGTGGATGACACGGCCGAGATGCAGCGCCTGGCCGAAATGGGCGTCAACCGCATCATTACCAACAAGCCCGCCCTGTGCCTGGAAGAGCTGGCCAAGTTGGGCAGGCGATAGAGCCCCGGCCGAAAGGCCGGGGTCAGGCGCGCGTCTGCGCCTGAACATCCCTGTGAATTTGGCGGAAGGTAGAGGAATCGAACCCCCGTCTGTTACGACGGCCCGGTTTTCGGGACCGGTTGCCCGCCTTCGGGCGCTACCCTCCGTGGGCGCCGCTTGCGCGTCGCCTGGTCTTTGCCTCGCACAGAGGACACAGAACGCGCAGAGAAAGGCCGTTCTCTGTGTACTCTGCGTCCTCTGCGCGAGGTCTACTTTGGTAGCTCCGGTGGGATTCGAACCCACACTGTCCTCGTTCTGAGCGAGGCGACTCCTTCCGTGTTGGTCTACGGAGCTGTGAATTTTACGGGGGCGCGCGCTAACGCGCCCCCTGAACGCACCAGTTGTCAAAGAGAAAGGCCCGCTGCCGTGGGGCAGCGGGCCTGTGAATTCGTGCAGCCGCGACTACCCCGTACCAACACCCTCACCCAGGCCAAGGCCCGAGCCGGTCAGTGTGAGATACAGGGTCCACGTCTTCATCGTTCTGCTCCTGCCTTGACTTTACACGTCAAGACTTGACTTGTCAATACATAACGAGGAAGGCGATCTGCGGGTTTCGTATTTTCTGTCGCCCCTGCGGGGCTTGGGGGCAATGTCACGAAAAACCCCGGGCTTACGCCCGGGGCTAAGTTCTGGCGCCCCTGCGGGGCTCAATTCGGACAGCTCTTCCGGGCCTGTCCACGTTCAAGAATGCTTTCTCCAAATTCCACGATCCTGAACCCTGCATCCTGAATCGTGAATCCGCAGTCCAGAACCCTGAATCCTGAATCCCCTACACGTACTCTTCGCTGGGCTCGTCACTGGCTTCCTCGGCCCCCGCCTTGCCGGTCGCGCGTTCCTTGTCGGCCTTCTCTTCTTCCTCGCGCTCGGCCTTGATGCGTTCGTACTTCGCTTCGGCCTCTTTCACCTTCTGCTCGTCGCGCTTCAGCGTGCCGGCCTCGATCGCCTCGCGGGCCTTGGTCGGGTTGTAGGTGTTCTTGCAGTCCGGGTAGCCGCTGCAGCCGATGAACGGCCGGCCACGGAAGAACTTCACGTTCATGGGCTTGCCGCACTGGTCGCAGGTCAAGCCGGCAAACTCGGCCTCGGTCTTCAGCTGGCGCAGCGACTTCTCGCTCTCCAGGCTGCGCGTGCCGCGGCAGGCGGGGAAGGTGCTGCAGCCCAGGAACGGCCCGCGGCGGCTCATGCGCACCACCATTTCCTTGCCGCACTCCGGGCACTCCAGGTCTTCCTTCTTCACCCGCAGGATCTTGCCGTCGCGGTTGAGCGGCACGGTCCCCTTGCACTCAGGGAACTTGGTGCAGCCGTAGAATTTACCGAAGCGGCTCCAGCGCTCCATCATCTCGCTGCCGCAGATCGGGCAGGGCAGGGGCTTGCCCTCTTCATCGAGCGCGAGCTTGCCCTTCACCTTCTCGATCCTCTGCTCGGCCTCGGCCAGCTCTTCGGCAAAGATGGCGTAAAAGTTGCGCAGCACCTCGACCCACTCCAGCTCGCCGTCTTCGATCTTGTCGAGCTGCGCCTCCATCTTGCTGGTGAAGTCGGTCTGCATGATGCGCTGGAAGTTGCCCACCAGCATGTCGTTCACCAGCATGCCCAGCTCGGTGGCGAACAGGCGGCGCTTGTCGCTGCGCACGTAGAAACGGTCCTGGATCGTGCCGATGATGCTGGCGTAGGTGCTGGGACGGCCGATGCCTTCCTTCTCCAGCGTCTTGACCAGGCTCGCTTCCGTGTAGCGCGGCGGCGGCTGGGTGAAGTGCTGGTCGGGCTGCACGCGGTGGTCGGTCAGCCTTTCGCCCTCGTCCAGCTTGGGCATCAGCTGCTCGTCCTTGTCCAGCTTCACGCCCGTGATGCGCGCGTGGCCGTCGAACAGCAGGCGCTTGCCGCTGGTGCGGAACAGCGCATCGCCGGCGGTGATGTCGATGGTGGTGACCTCGTAGACGGCCGGGTTCATCTGGCAGGCAATGAAGCGCTCCCAGATCAGCGTATAGAGCCGCAGCTGGTCACGATCGAGGAAGCGCGCCACTGCGTCGGGCGTGCGCGCCACGCTGGTCGGGCGGATCGCTTCGTGGGCGGCCTGGGCGCGCTTGCTGCTCTTGAAGAAGTTGCCCTTCTCGGGCAGGTAGCGCTCGCCGAATTCTCGCTGGATCATTTCGCGCGCGTCCGTCACCGCGAAATCGGACAGGTGGAAGCTGTCCGTGCGCATGTAGGTGATCAGGCCGGTGGGGCCGTCTTCGCCGATCTCGATGCCTTCATACAGCCGTTGCGCCAGCTGCATGGTCTTGCGCGCGCCGAAGCCCAGGCGCGTGCTGGCCGCCTGCTGCAGGGTGCTGGTGATGAAGGGCGGGCGCGGGCGGTCGCGGCGTTCTTTCTTCTCGATCTTGCTGACCGTGAAGGGCTTGCCGCTGATGTCCGCCAGCAGCGCGTCCACGTCGGCCTGGCTGGCCAGCTGCGGCTTTTCGCCCTTGAACTGCTTCAGGTCGGCGTGGAATACGCCCTCGGGCAGCCTGGGCTTTTCGACCGGCGCCGCGACCTCCGGCTCGGCGGAGTCGTCTTCCTCTTCGACCTCGCCCTCGGGCTTCTCGGTGGCTTCCTCCTCGCGGCTGACGCCGTGGTAGGCTGCGAGGAACTTCGCCAGCGCCTCCTGTCCCTGCTCATCCAGCCGCTGTTTGCCGAGGAAGGCCGTGACGGTCCAGTACTCCTCGGGCGTGAACGCCATGATTTCGCGTTCGCGCTCGACGATCAGGCGCAGCGCCACGCTCTGCACGCGCCCGGCGCTGAGTCCGCGGAACACCTTCTTCCAGAGCAGCGGGCTGAGCTTGTATCCCACCAGGCGGTCCAGCATGCGGCGGGCCTGCTGGGCGTTGACCAGGTTCTCCGCGATTTCGCGCGGGTGCTCGAAGGCGTGCTGGATGGCCTTCTTGGTGATTTCATTGAACGTCACGCGCTTGGCGCGCTCGTCGTCGAGGCCCAGGGCCTCCTTCAGGTGCCAGGCGATGGCTTCGCCTTCGCGGTCCGGGTCGGGCGCGAGGTAGACGGTCTTGGCCTTGTCGGCCGCGGACTTGAGTTCCTTGATGATGTCCTTCTTGCCGCGGATGGTGAGGTACTGGGGCTCGAAGTCCTTGTCGACATCGATGCCGAGTTTCGACTTGGGCAGGTCGCGCACGTGGCCGACGCTGGCCTTCACGATGTAGCCGTCGCCGAGGTAGCGGTTGATGGTCTTGGCCTTGGCCGGCGATTCCACGATGACGAGCGGCTTGCCGCGCCGCGCGCCGCTCTTGGCGCCGGCCTTCTTCTTGCGCTTGGCCTTGGACGCCTTGCCGGCCGCCTTTTTTGCAGGCTTTTTGGCGGCCTTCTTCGCAGGCTTTTTGGCGACCTTTTCGGTCGGTTCCTGCGGTGCGCCTTCCTCTTTAATGTTCTCGGGCTGGTCCATGGGCGGGGGATGATAAGCACCATCT
>JAANMX010000059.1_pt1 | contig 119545 bp, 94 predicted proteins | sample 7279681 | NCBI WGS metagenome assembly JAANMX01 (sample SAMN14094542, study PRJNA606508) | bioreactor metagenome | isolation source: A lab-scale SPAN reactor treating ammonium-rich wastewater day 351 | place: Ireland: Galway | collected 2018-01-01 | reverse complement strand
GCCGGAAGTCGGCGTCCGCGCCGCCCGCGGCCCGCGACGGTGCCGCGGCCCCGGCGGCGGCGCCCGTGCGGCTCGCGCCCCGCCCGCCGCCCCCCGATCCGGACGACGACGATGACGATGAGGAGGCGCCCCCACCCGCCGCGCGGCCACGCTGGCTGGTACCCGCCGCAGGGGCCGCCGTGGCCGTGCTCGTGATCGGCGCCGGACTGGTGTTCCTGGGCGGTCCGGGCGACGAGATGGCCGACGGGTCCCGCTTCATGAAGCGGGACCGCGCGACGTCGGCCGCGAAAGAGGGCGTTGCCATCGACGAGGGCGGTGACGGCGAGGTTGCCGTGGACGCGCTCGAGGCGCCGGTCGAGGCGGTGCTCTCCGGGCCTGCGCCCTTCGACCTCGACACGCCGGTGGTGGACAACCTCGAACAGTCCATCGCGCTGATCCGGCGCGATCTCATCATGTCATCGTCCGACGAGCAAACCCCGGAGGCGCTCGCCGAGGCCGCGGTCATCCAGCCGCGGGAGCGGCGGCTGGCGAAGATCCTGCAGCTCTACGACGAGGGCAACCCTGAGCTGGCGGGGGATGCGCTCGGCATCTTCCTGCGGGATTTCGAGGACGATCCCATCAGCCAGCGCATCCTGGGCACCCCACCGCCCGCAAGGTGACCGCCCGGCCACTGCCACCGCCAGCGTCGGGCGGCGTGCGGCACGCCGGGGAATCGACAAAGGAGTACTGAGTGACCGACAGGAACCTGGAATCCATCCTGCACGAAAACCGGCACTTCGAGCCGCCCCCCGATTTCGTCCGCCAGGCCCGCATCGGGCCCGCCGAATACGCAGCCCTCACCGACGAGGCCGCCCGCGACCCGGTGGCCTACTGGGGCCGGCTGGCCCGGGAGGAGCTGCGCTGGCACCTGCCCTTCGGCCGGGTGCTGGATGATTCCCGGGCGCCCAACTACCGCTGGTTCCCCGATGGCGAGCTGAACGCCGCCTACAACTGCCTGGACGTGAACCTGCCGGGCCGCGGCAGCAAGCCTGCGATCCTGTTCGAGGGCGAGCCCGGCGATCGCCGCAGCCTGAGCTACCGGGAACTCACGGCCGAGGTGTGCCGCCTCGCCAACGGGCTGCGGTCGCTCGGTATCTGGCCCGGTGACCGGGTGGTGATCTACCTGCCGATGGTGCCCGAGGCCGTTATTGCGATGCTGGCCTGTGCCCGCATCGGCGCCACGCACTCGGTGGTCTTCGGTGGCTTTTCCGCCAACTCCCTGCGGGACCGCATCCTGGATGCCGGTGCGCGGCTCGTGATTACCGCCGACGGCGGTTTCCGGGGCGGCAAGGTGGTGGAGCTGAAACAGGCCGTGGACGAGGCGCTCGCCCAGGGCTGCGACACGGTGGAGAAGGTGGTGGTGCTGAAGCGCACCGGGCAGCAGGTGCCGCTGCACAGGGGTCGCGACCTCTGGTGGTCGGATCTCGTCGCCGGCCAGCCGGACGACTGCGAGCCCGCCTGGGTGAATGCGGAACATCCGCTGTTCCTGCTCTACACCTCGGGTTCAACGGGCAAGCCGAAGGGCATCCAGCACGCCACGGCCGGTTACCTGCTCCAGGTCAAGGTCACGAGCCAGTGGGTCTTCGACCTGAAGGAAGACGACGTCTTCTGGTGCACGGCCGACGTGGGCTGGGTCACGGGCCACAGCTACGTGTGCTACGGGCCGCTGGCGGCCGGCGCGACCATCGTGATGTACGAGGGCGCCCCGATGGTGCCGGACGGAGGGCGCTTCTGGCAGATCTGCGAGCAGCGGGGCGTGACCGTCTTCTACACGGCGCCCACGGCGCTGCGCGCGCTGATGAAGCTCGGCGACGGGATTCCCGCCCGCTACGACCTGTCGAAGCTGCGGCTGCTGGGCACGGTGGGGGAGCCCATCAATCCGGAGGCCTGGATCTGGTACCACACGGTCATCGGCCAGGGCCGCTGCCCGATCGTGGACACCTGGTGGCAGACCGAGACCGGCGCCATCCTGGCAAGCCCCCTGCCCGGGGTTAACGCCACCAAGCCCGGCTCCTGCACGCGGCCGATCCCCGGCATCGATCTCGCCGTCGTGGACGATGAAGGCCACCCGGTCACCCGGCCCGACCAGGGCGGCTGGCTCGTGGTCCGCCAGCCGTGGCCCGGCATGCTCCGCACGCTCTGGGGCGACAACCAGCGCTATATAGGCACCTACTGGGCGCGCTTCGACCACCGCTACTACGTGGCCGGCGACACCGCCCACCGGGATGCCGACGGCTACTTCTGGGTGATGGGGCGCGCCGACGACGTGCTCAAGATCTCGGGCCATCGCCTCGGCACCATGGAAGTCGAGAGCGCCTTCGTGGCCCACCCGCGGGTGGCCGAGTGCGCCGTGGTGAGCCGGCACCACGACATCAAGGGCGAGGCGATCTTTGCCTACGTGTCCCTCAAGGGCCCGCGCCCGTCCGGCGCGGAGGCCGACCACCTCGCCGCCGAGCTGCGGGAATTCGTCGCCAGGGAACTGGGCGCCATAGCCCGGCCCGACGACATCCGCTTCGCCGACAACCTGCCGAAGACCCGCTCCGGCAAGATCATGCGCCGCCTGCTGCGCGCCATCGCCCGCGGCGAGCCCATCACCGAGGACATCTCCACGCTGGAGAACCCGGCCATCGTGGAGCAGCTGCGGGGAGGCGGTTGAACAGGGGGCAGATCTTTTTTCCGGGCATCCCGGTCAGGCTTCACCGCGGTAGGGAATGTCCATCTGTCGGGCCGTAGCGATGGCCAGATCCGGGCCCGCCAGACGGGCGACCAGGTGCAGGCTGAGGTCAATGCCGGCGGCGATGCCTGCCGAGGTGACCACCCGCCCCTCATCGATCCAGCGCACGCCAGCCTCGACCTGAAGGTCCGGGAACTGCTCCCGAAGGGTGTCGATGTCCTCCCAGTGGGTAGTGGCCCTCTTGTGCGCCAGCAAGCCCGCCCGGGCCAGCAGGAATGCGCCCGTACAGACCGATGCCGTGATCGCGGCCTGCCCTGAACGTTCCCGGATCCAGTCGATGAGCGGCTCGCTCTTCATTTCTTCATCGACGACACCGCCCGGGATCAGGAGGAGGTCGATCGGAGGGCATGACTCGAGGGTGAAGTCCGGCACCACAAGGAGCCCGCCGCGCGCCCGCACGGGCCCGATGCGCCTTGCCACGGTCACCACGCCGAATGGCGCGGGTTGACGCGGATTCCCGCGCAGCGCAACCCGACTGGCCGTGGTGAATACCTGAAAGGGTCCGGCGAAGTCGAGGACCTCGACTTCCGGAAACAGGTAGATGGCCACCGACCTGGTCATGGCTGAAGACCGCCGGCCGATGCGGTCACGCCGGGCCCGAGCCTTCGCCACACGCTGGCGAGCCAGGGCTGCTGTTCGGGCGGCAAACCCGGCGGACGATAGTAATGCTCCAGCTCCGCAAAGCCCGCGTCCCGAAGAAACCCCCGCCATGCGTCAAGGTCGTGGTACGCGCCGTACCGCCCGGCATTCCAGCCCTCCCGGTTGTCCCCCCGCGGGTTCGAGCTGAAGAGCACGCCCCCGGGTTTGAGCGCAGCGTGCAGTGCGGTCAGCACGCGCGGCAGCTCCCGGGACGGCACGTGAAACAGCGAGGCGTTGGCGAAGACGCCGTCGAAGTGGCCGGTGGGTAGATCAAGCGCCAGGAAATCCTGTTCCCGGACCTCGCAGCCGCTGTGCTCGCGCGCCATGGCGGCGAGGCGCGGGGAGCCCTCGAGGCCGGTCGGTTCATGGCCGAGCGCGCGAAACGCCGCCAGGTCACGTCCCGGACCGCAGCCCAGATCGAGTATGCGGAATGGCGGCGCGCCGCAAATGTGCCGCAGCAGCGCCTCGATGTTCTGGCTGACATCGTGGTCGCGGGTGCCTGCCCGGAACGCGGCGGCGCGCGCGTTGTAGTGCGCGATCGTCGTCGCCGTGATGAGGGCTGGATCCTCGGGCAGTTCTGTCATTCCGGCTCTGTCCCTGCTGATGAGAGCTGGCGTCCCCGTGGTCGCGGTGGCCGATCAGCGACCTGGCAGACGGTCCCGGCACCGTCGATGTCTGCGTATCAGATCCGGACGGCGGTGAGTGTGTAAAGCTCCCAGCGCATCCCGATTTCGCCGTCCCGCCCGGTCACGCCCAGCTGCTGCTCGATGCCGTCGGCCACGGCCGATGCGCTGATCTCCCGCATGTCGAAGAGCAGCCGGCAGAAGTCCCCCATGTCGGTGCGCGTGGCAAACCACCAGTGGTAGGCGAGCCGCTCGGCCTGCGCCACCCGGAAGCCGCAGGACGCAAGCCGGGCAATATCGGCGCCCGTCAGGAAGGTGCCCTGGTGGCCGGTGCTGTTGTAGCGGCCGACGAATCTGTCCAGAAAGCGCGCCACGGCCGATTCCTCGTGGGCGTCGGCCAGCACGAAGCGCCCGCCGGGTTTCAGCACCCGGTGGATCTCCCGGTAGAGCGGCAGCCTGTCCTCCTGGTGATGCACGCCGGCGATGCTGAGCGCCGCATCCGCGAAGCCGTCTGCCCAGGGCAGGGGCAGCAGCGGCCGGTCGCGGGCGGCAGCCGTGTCCCCGTCGAAGAAGCTGGCGCAGGGCTCGTGCCCGAACCACCGCACCGCTGCCGGCAGGTAGCGCTGCAGGTAGCCGCCGCCGGCCGGCACATCCACCACCACGTCGCCGGTTTTCAGTGCCGCCCGGTCGGCGGGCAGCAGGAACTCCTCGCGGCGTGCCTCGGGCCAGGTGGCCATGGCCCGGGCGTAGGCGGCACCCCGCTCCCTGAAGATGTCTTCGTAGTTCATGCCGTGCCCCGGGCGGCGCGGCTCTCCAGCACGGCCTGGATGTCCGGCCAGGCCCTCGCGCTGAGGCCGTCCGCTGCCAGGTCCCGGCGCACCACGCCACAGCAGTCCTTCAGCAGTCCGCCGGCTGCGCCGGACAGGCCGGCGCCCTCGGCCACCAGTGCCAGGTCGAAGCGGTCCAGGGGCAGTCCGTGGGTGCTGATATCGTCGGCCGTGGCGCCGACGACCAGGGCTTCGGTGGCCGGATCGAGCACCAGCGCGGTGACGCGCTCCGGCAGCGTGGCCGGCTGCGTGAAGCGCCGCTCGCCGTCCACGCCCGTCGTGTTGCCGTCGCTCCAGCCCACCCGGCGACCGGTGGCCGCGATCGCGGCGGTGACTGCCGCAAGGCTGTCCGCGCCAGCCCCCACCAGCAGCACGCCGGGCAGGCGCCCGTCGTGGCCCGGCGGGAACTTCGCCGCCAGGATGATCCCGGCCCGGCCGTCCGAGGAGAAACCCGGCGTGGAGTTCACTTCCAGCACGCCGCAGTACACCTCGCGCCATGAACGCGTGATGTCCGGGGTCATGAAGTCGATGCCGGCGGCATCCAGGTGAAAGCTGCGCGCGATGGCCTCGGCCATGGCCCTGTTGTCCGGGTGAATCTCCGCGGAGCAGTCCGTCAGCGTGCCCCCCCGGGAGATGTTCGCAATGCGGCCGAGCGCCACGTCCGTGCCGGCGGCAGGCCGGGCATCCAGATCCAGCCCCTGGCTGGCGAGCAGTGCCTGCACCTCTGCATCCACGACGATGGCGGTGCCGGCGATGTCCGGGTTGGGGGCGGCACGGCGCCGGGCGTTCTCGGCGTCGATCAGTTCCCGGATGCGCCGTACCCCGTCGCCGGTGACCTGCGGCGGTGAGCGGCGCACCGCCCACGCAAAGCGGCCGCCAAACACGGCGAGCCGGTGATCGTCACCCTCGATATGCGCCTCGACCAGCACCTTGCCGGGCGACAGCCGTTCCGCACGCAGGAAGGCGGCATCCACGCCGTCATCACTGCTGATGCCTGCCGTGACCCCGCTGCCCTTGCCGCTGTCCGCCGGCTTGACGACCACGGGAAAGCCGATCCCGGCGGCGATCTGCCGGGCCTCGGCGGCCGTCGCCGCCAGCCGGTGGCGGACGCCGGGCAGGCCCAGACCCGTCACCAGCCGGTTGCTGTACAGCTTGTTGCGCGCGAGCCGGGCGCCGGTGAGCGAGTCCCGGTGATTGGCAGCCTCGAAGAACTGGAACCCGGCGGCACCCTGTCCGTAGACCCAGACCCGCGAGCCCGGCGCTGCCGGGTACGCGGGGATGCCCCGCTGCCGGGCGGCCCGGATCAGGGCGCGGGCCAGGGGGTCGGGCTGGCGCCGTGATATCTCGGCCACGGCCTGCTGCAGCTTTGCGCCGAGGGACCCCGTGTCCACCGCATGGCCAGCCAGCTGGCGGAACAGGGCGGCGGTGATCTGCAGCCCGGTCCGGAGCGCGACGACTGCGGCGCCTGCATCGTGGAACCCCAGCAGTACGCGCCCGCGGCCGTCGATGCCCCGGGTGGCCCGCACCGGCAGGCCACAGGGACCGGGGGCGTCCTGGAGCGCGTTGGCCAGCGCACCGGCCACGGTCTCGAAAGCACCGTCCGCCAGCGGCAGCGCCACCCGGGACATGAAATCCGGCGTCAGGAATCGCCCGAGCGCCTCCGTGACCTCGGCGGCCGTCCGGGAGGGCCCGGGCAGGACGGGAAACTCGGCCACGACGGCGGCAAAGGGCGCCAGCACGCTGGGGCCCTGGAGGACGGCAATGTGGAAGCTGGCATCCGGCTGCACGGGGCGATCCCTCGAAGGGCGGGAATTCTAGCAGCGCTGCTCAGGCACAATAGCGGCCCCCGCCTGTCGAGTTCAGTTGCATGTCCGAGCCCCCTGTCACGGCGTCCTTCGCGGACCTCGCGCTCCCCGATGCTTTGCTGAAGGCCCTGTCGGACGTGGGCTACGAGACCCCGTCACCGATCCAGGCTGCGACCATCCCGCCGCTGCTCGCGGGCCGCGATCTGGTCGGTCAGGCCCAGACCGGCACCGGCAAGACCGCTGCCTTTGCCCTGCCGATACTCGCGCGGATGGACCTGGCGGGCTTTGGCCCCCAGGCGCTCATCCTGACGCCCACGCGGGAACTGGCCATCCAGGTGGCGGAGGCCTTTCACCGCTATGCGAAGCACCTGCCGGGCTTTCACGTGCTGCCGATCTACGGCGGCCAGGCCTACGGCCCCCAGCTGGGCGGCCTGCGGCGCGGCGCGCACGTGGTGGTGGGCACGCCGGGGCGCGTGATCGACCACCTCACCCGGGGTTCGCTGGACCTCGGCCAGCTGACCACGCTGGTGCTGGATGAAGGCGACGAGATGCTGCGCATGGGCTTCATCGACGACGTGGAGACCGTGCTGGAAAAGTCGCCGGCCGGCCGGCAGGTGGTGCTGTTCTCCGCCACCATGCCGCCCGAGATCCGGCGCATCGCGAAGAAGCACCTGAAGGATCCGGCCGAGATCACCATCCGCAACACCACCAGCACCGTGGCCAACACGCGCCAGCGCTACTGGATGGTGAGCGGCATGCAGAAGCTCGACGCGCTCACCCGCATCCTCGAGGTGGAGCCCTTCGACGGCATGATCATCTTTGCCCGCACCAAGGTGGCCACCGAGGAGCTCGCGGAACGCCTGGAGGCGCGCGGATTTGCCGCTGCCGCGCTGAACGGCGACATGGCCCAGGCCCAGCGGGAGCGCACCATCCAGCGGCTGAAGAGCGGTGACCTGGATATCCTCGTGGCCACCGACGTGGCGGCCCGGGGGCTGGACGTGGACCGCATCAGTCACGTGGTGAATTACGACATTCCCTACGACACCGAGGCCTATATCCACCGGATCGGCCGCACGGGCCGGGCAGGACGCAAGGGCGAGGCGATCCTGTTCGTGGTCTACCGGGAGCAGGGCATGCTGCGCGCCATCGAGCGGGCCACGAAGCAGTCCATCGAGCCCATGCAGCTGCCGACCGTCGCCGCCGTCAATGACCAGCGCATCACGAAGTTCAAGCAGAAGATCGGCAAGGCGCTCGGGAGCCCCGATCTCGGGATATTCCGCGGCGTGATCGAGCAGTACGAGCAGGAGCACGGGGTGCCGGCACTGGACATCGCCGCGGCGCTCGCCCGCCTGGTCCAGGGTGACGCGCCGTTGCTGGTGCCGCCGGAAGCAGCGCGCCCGCCGCGTCCGGACAAGGTCCGTGCGGAACGGCCGGCGCGGGATCGACCCCCTGACGGGCGCCCGCCGCGGTCCGGCGCGGAGCGCCCGGCCCCCGCAAGGCCGCGGCCGGAGCCCGGCTCACCCTTCGAGCGCGCCCGGCGCCCGGCGCGGGCAGATCGTCCGGACGGGGGCGGGGCGGCCGGGGCCGGCATGGTGCGTTACCGCCTCGCCGTCGGCCACGCCCATGGCGTGAAGCCCGGCAACATCGTCGGCGCGATTGCCAACGAGGCGGGCGTGGACAGCCGCAACATCGGCCGCGTGGACATCCGCGAGGACCACAGCCTGGTGGATCTGCCGGCCGGCATGCCGCGGGCCATCCTCGTGCACCTGCAGAAGGTGTGGGTGGTCGGCCAGCCCCTGCGCATCACGCCGGAAGGCGAGCCCTTTCCACCCGTCCTGAAACCGGGAAAGCTGCATGTCGGCAAGAAAGTCGAAAAAGGGGTGAGGCCTGTTTTTCGCAAGGCGGCTCCGGCAGGCCGGCACAAAGGCAAGCGGCATCCGCTCAAGAAATAGATCTGTCCCCTTCAGGGACTGGAGGAGTGTCGTGGTGAGAATCGTCGTTGCAATGATGCTGGTCGCCTGCAGTGGCCTGGCCGAGGCGCAGTTCATGCCGGAGAAGCTCTCGCCCCTCGGCGAGAAGATCGAGGCGGCAGTGAAGGGCGATATGCGCAGCGCCGACGAGAAGGCCCGCGACACGGAGCGCAAGCCGCGGCAGACACTGGAGTTCTTCGGCCTGAAGGAGGACATGCGCGTCGTCGAGCTGTTTCCCGCCGGGGGCTACTTCACGAAGATCCTGGCGCCGGTGCTGGCCGACAGGGGAGAGCTCTACGTGGCGATTGGCACCGCGCGCGCCATCGAGCCGATGATCCGCGACGTGCCGGCCATGGCAAAGGTCCGGGTGGCCCCGGCGGACGCGAAGATCGTACCGGCGGCGGGCCAGATGGGCCTCTTCGACCTGGGAGACTTCTCCCTGGGCGTCACGGATGTGGACCTCGTGCTGACCTTTCGCAACTACCACAACCTCACGCCGGCGGCCCGGGCGAGCCTGAACAGGGCGGTGTTCGGCGCGCTGAAGTCCGGGGGGCACTACGGCATCCTGGACCATACCCGGCGCCACAACGAGCCGGACAGCCAGGAGAACTGGCGGCGCATGGACCCGGTGCGGGTCATCCGGGAAGTCCAGGCGGCCGGGTTCCTGCTCGAGGACTTCTCGGGCCTGCACTACACGCCGGACGATGAACTGCGCTATGAGGTCGGGCGAAAGTCGGTGGCCGGCAATACGGACCGCTTCGTGTTGCGCTTCAGGAAGCCCTGAAGTCCGGACTGGGGTATCCCGTACATGATGATTCTCTACGGCATCAACCTGTCCACGTTCACCCGCAAGGCGCGTCTCGCCCTGGCGGAGAAGGGTCTCGACTACCGGCTCGAGGTCACGCCCATGGGCTCGACCCGCCTGCGGGCCCTGCATCCGCTCGGCAAGATCCCCGTACTCGAGCACGACGGGGTGATCGTGCCCGACTCGTCGGCGATCCTCGGTTACCTGGAGCGCATCCATCCCGTGCCGGCGCTGTACCCGGACGCACCCGCGGCGCTGGCCCGTGTGCTGTGGCTGGAGGAATACGCGGACACCCGGCTGCGGGAGGTCACCCTGCCGTTCTTCAGCGAGCATGTCGTGAAGCCCGTCTTCCAGAACCGCCCCGCCGATGAGGCGGCGCTGGCCGCGGCCGCGGCCGGACGGGACGAGGCCTTCGACTACCTCGAACGGGAGCTGCGGGCAGGCCTGCTCGGGGCGCCCGGGCCTGTTTCGGCGGCCGATATTGCCGTGGGCGCCCAGCTCATCACCTACTGCCAGGGGGCGGGGGAGATAGCCGCCGCGCGCTGGCCCCGCCTGGCGCAGTATCTGGCCGCGTTGCGGGCTCGCCCGGCCTGGGAGGCCATCCTTGCCGAGGAGCAGGAGTCCCTGAACGCGGCGCGGGCCCGGCGCCGGCTCACGCCACCGGCTGACCGCACTTAGGTCGCTGATCCGCCGCCGCTCGGTTATCCTGCCGGCTCATATCCCCCGGACGGAGTACCCGATCGTGAGCATTGCCCACAAATGGCTGGAGCAGGAACCCTGGCCCACCGCGACCATGCCGAAGTCGCTGCTCGAGAGCCGTATCGAACGGGTGCTCTCCATGACCAACATCTGCTACATGGGCACCGTGCGCAAGGACGGCTCGCCCATCGTGAGCCCGGTGGAGTTCTATGCGGACCGCTTCTCGCTCTATATCTTCCCCCAGCCCAACAGTCCCAAGGTGAAGGCGCTGCGCCGCGACCCGCGGGTGAGCGTCGCCATTGCCAACCCGATGGCGGGCTGGGCCTGCGTGATGGGTGCGCAGGTTCTCGGCCGCGGCACCCTGCTGGACCCGGGCACGCCGGAGTGGCAGCACGGCATGAAGGTCTTCAAGTGGGTGGCCTCCGGTTTCGAGCTCGGCAAGAATCTCGAGCGCCCGCCCCAGGGCCAGCTGCTGCGCGTGGACCCCGAGCGCATCGTCTACACCGAGCACATGATGCGCAAGGAAGGCTACGCACCGCGGCAGATCTGGACACCGGCAGGCGACAGCCCGCAGGTGATCCCGGGCGGCAACGTCAGCTGAGGGCAGCACGGGGAATGCGCCCGATGCCCGCCAGGCTGCCCGTCATCCGCGGCTATACGGCGCCCCGTTTCTGGCAGAAGCTGGGCCGGGTTGCCGTTGCGGCCGGGCGGGAGGTGGTGGAGAAGGCCCTGTGGCTCTACTTCGCGGCCCAGCGCCCGGAAACACCCCGGTGGGCCCGCGCGACCGTCTACGGGGCGCTGGCCTACTTCATCCTGCCGGCCGATGCGGTGCCGGACCTGATCCCGGCAGCGGGTTACGTCGACGATCTCGGCGTACTGATGGTCGCCCTCGGCACCATTGCCGTCCATGTGGACGCTGCCGTCAGGGAGCGCGCCGCTGCCGTGCTGGCCCGCTGGTTCGGGGATCAGCAGAGTCCCTGATTCGCTTCCGCCCGCCGCCTGATCGCGGGCGCTGCGCGTGCCGGGGCTGACAAGCACCGCAAGCCTGTGCCACTCTACGCCGGTCGTGGCCGCGCTGTTGTGTTTTGGCAACAGATAAATCCATGGCGAGTAAAAACAAACCGGGGGAGCTATCAACCATGCAACAGGCTAACAGGCTGTATCTGGTGTCGGCCGCAGTAGTGTTCGGCCTCGCGGCCGGCGCGGCCCAGGGCGCCGAGGACGAGATCATCGTCACCGCCACGAAGCGCGCAGTGGCCATCCAGGACGTGCCCTTCTCGGTCAATGCACAGACCGAGGCCGATATCCTTCGCACCGGCGCCCAGAACATCGAGGACATCTCCCGCAACGTCGCCGGCCTGTCCATCCAGAATCTGGGCCCCGGCCAGAGCCAGGTGGGCATCCGCGGTGTCTCCGCCGGCCAGATCGTCCGCGACCAGCCGGGCGTCAAGGAGCAGGTGGGCATCTACCTCGACGAGTCGGTGGTCTCGCTTTCCCTGTTCACCCCTGACCTCGACCTGTTCGACCTGAACCGCGTCGAGACCCTGCGCGGTCCCCAGGGCACGCTGTTCGGCTCCGGTTCGATCGGCGGCACCCTCCGCTACATCACCAACCAGCCGAAGCTGGGCGAGTTCGAGGGCATGGTCGAGGCCAACCTCAACACGGTCACCGACGGCGAGGAAGGGGGCCACCTGAAGGGCATGATCAACCTGCCCCTCGGCGAGCGCGCCGCGCTGCGCGTCGTCGGCTACTACACCGAGTACGCGGGCTTCATCGATGCGCTGCGCGAGGGTGGCGGGATCGACGAGGACGTCAACGACGGCGACCGGCAGGGCGTGCGCGTCGCGCTGCGCTACGAGCCCACCGACAACATCGCCATTACCCCGCGCATCGTCTACCAGGAGGTGGACGTGAACGGCTTCAACCGGCAGGAGAACTTCAATCTCTTCGCCAATCCCTTCACCACGACGCGACCGGCCGTGACCTTCACCGAGCGCCAGCAGTTCCTGCTGCTCGACGAGGAGTTCACCGACGAAACGACGATCGCGGACCTGACGGTGGAGGTGGGCTTCAGCGGCATGGACCTGACGTCCATCACCAGCTACACCGAGCGCGACATCCTGGTGAGCCGCGACGCCAGCGCGTTGACCAGCAGCGTCTCGGTCGACCTGGGTTATGACGACGCCGACATACTCCTGCCCTCGAACCTGCGCGACACGACCGATCTCGAGCAGTTCACCCAGGAAATCCGGCTTGCCTCCAATACCGACAGCCGCATCCAGTGGCTGGTGGGCGCCTTCTACTCCGATGTCGAGCGCACCTATGCCCAGCGCCTGCCGACGCCTGGCTATGACGCGGCCACCGATGCGGCGCTTGGCGCCGGCACCTCGGCCGACGTCTACGCCGCCACGGGCAATCGCTACGGCCCGGATTCGCCCTTCAATTCGGACCTGCCCTACGACATCGAGCAGTTCGCGGTCTTCGGCGAGGCCTCCTGGAACGTCATTGACCCGCTGACGCTGACGGTCGGCGCCCGCTACTACGATTTCGAGGAGAAGCGCACCATCACCTTCGGCGGCCTCTTTGCCGACACCGTCATCGACCAGGTGGACAAGACCGAGTCCGACGGCGTGACCCCGCGGTTCCTCGCGAGCTACAAGTTCAGTGACGCCGTCACCGTCAATGCCCAGGTGTCGCAGGGCTTCCGGCTGGGTGGCGTCAACGACCCGCTGAACGTGCCGCTCTGCACCCCGGAGGATGAGGACATCTTCGGCGGCTTCCAGAGCTACGACGACGAGAAGCTGTGGAACAAGGAGATCGGCGTCAAGGTGAACGCCGGCGGCGTCCGGCTGAACGCCGCGCTGTTCCGCACGGACATCGATGACCTGCAGGTCACGCTGGATGCCGGTTCCTGCTCGTCGCGCATCACCTTCAACGTGCCGAGTGCGCACACCAACGGCCTGGAGTTCGAGGTGAGCACCAACCCGCTGGAGGGCCTCGAGCTGTCCTTCGCCGGTACGCTGCTGGAGGCGGAGTTCGACTCGACGGTGCGCGACGGCAACGGCAACGTCATCGGCGGCATCATCGACGGCAACCGCCTGCCTTCGGTGCCGGAGTTCCAGATGGCGGCCAGCGCCACCTACAGCTGGCCGGTGACCCTGGGCGGCAGCCAGGCCGAGGCCTTCGTGTCCACCACCCTGCAGCACATCGGTGACCGTTACACCCAGCCGTCCGACCAGTTGCCGGGCGCGGGGATCTTCGTCTCCAACCTGCCCTACGGCGGTGCGCCCGGCACGGACCAGACCATCCTCGACCTGCAGCTCGACGCCTACACGATCCTCAACCTGAGCGGCGGGATCGATTTCGACAACTGGTCGGTGCTGGTCTATATCAACAACCTGACCGACGAGAATGCGCAGCTGGCCTTCGACCGCGAGCGCGGCGGGCGGGCCCGGCTGGGCTTCCACACCAATCAGCCGCAGACGGTTGGCGTGACGGCCCGGCTGCGCTTCTAGCCGTGGTTCGGGCCTGCGGTTCCGGGGGGAAGTCGCAGGCCACATGACCCGGGCCGGCACCTTTCATCGGGGTGCCGGCCCGGGGGACTACCCGCGATGCGTCATGCCGCCCGGGCACCCCGCCCGGTGGCAGCGCCCAGGTACAGGATCGCCAGCGCCGGCAGCCAGGGCACGACCCGCTCCCAGAGGCCGCCCGGCCCCGGATTCCACAACTGGTTGAAGCAGACGGCGAGAGTGAAGCCGGTCAGCATGGCCGCGACCACCGCGCCGCCTTTCACCCGCCAGCCGAGCACACGGGCCACGACCACCGGTCCGAGCGCGGCGCCGAGCGCGGTCCAGGCGAACAGCACCCGCTCGAAGATGCTGGCCGGTACGGTCAGCGTGATCAGCACCGCGGCGGCGCACAGCGCGGCCATCACCACGCGCGCGATCAGCACCTCGCGCCCCGGCAGGTGCCGGGCGAGGCCGGCATCGTGGGACACGGCGCCGGCCGATATCAGCAGTATCGAGTCGACCGTGGACATCACGGCAGACAGCAGGGCGGCGAGGGCCAGGCCCTGCAGGACCGGCGGGAAGAGTCCGCCCACGACCTGGAAGAGCAGCTGCTCCGGGTCGCCGGGCGGAAGGGCGAGCGCCCGGCCCGCCAGGCCGAGTACGGACATGCTGACGAACACCACCACGGCCCAGGCGAGCGCAATGGCGAAGGCGCGCCGCCGGGACACCGCGTCGCGCACCGCCATGACGCGCACGAGCAGCTGCGGCTGGCCGGCGGTGCCGAGGCCGACGCTCATCAGTCCGGCGGCAAAGCCGGCGGCGAGCAGGCCGGGACGCCCGCCCAGCCAGTCCAGATGGCCGGGATGGCTCACCTGCAGGGTGGCAAGCACCGCGGCCGGCCCGCCGGCGGCGGCCACGGCCGCCACCGGCGCCGCGATCGCCACCACCGCCATCACGAGGCCCTGCACCATGTCGGTCACGCTGACCGCCCAGAAGCCGCCCAGCAGGCAGTAGAGCAGGACCACGCCGGCCCCGAGCACGACGGACGGGGTGGCGCCGATGCCGAAGTAAGTGTGCATCGCGACGCCCGCCGCCTGCAGCTGGGCCGATATGTAGAAGATGAAGCAGAAGACAATCAGGCCGGCGGCAGTCAGGCAGACGGCCCGGCGGCTCCCGCCCGCCGTGTCGGCGGCCAGGTAGTCCACGGGCGTGACATGGCCGCGGGCGGCCGACTCGGCCTGCAGCGACCGGCCGAGTACCGTCCAGACCAGCGTATAGCCGCCCCAGATCCCGGGCAGCATCCACAGGGCACTGACTCCGGCCACATAGACAAAACCGGAGTAGCCGAGCAGCACCCAGGCCGACGAGGAGGTGGCGGCATAGGACAGGCCGGCCACCCACGGTCCCAGCGTCCGCCCGCCGATCAGGAAATCGGCCTCTGCGCCCGCGCGGCGGCTCGCCCAGACGCCGATCAGGACCATCAGCAGCTGGTACCCGGTGAGGGTGGCCAGCACAGCGTTGCCCTCTGACAAGGTTGGCGGCCCCTCCGCCCGCGAAAATGACGGGCGATCATACAATGCGCCCCGCGGTAATCCGGCCCGGGGGCTTGGCGCGGGACGCGCCCGGGTTTACAAGTGCCCTGTGAAGCCAAAGTCCAGCGCCAGGGTGTCGCGCGTCCGTCAGGCCGGCAAGGGCAGGCGGCCGCCGCCAGCCTCCCGGCGAACGACCGGGCCCCGGACTCCCGTGCCGGCCGTTCCGGTGGCCCATGAGGGCAGCTGCCACTGCGGTGCCATCGAATACACCTGGACCACGGCGCTGCCTGCCCGCCGCTGGCCGCTCCAGCTCTGCCAGTGCGCCTTCTGCCGGGGGCATGGTGCCCGGATGGCCGCCGACCTGGCCGGCGAGCTGCAGTTCCGTTTCGAGCGGCCGGAGTTCCTGCGGCGCTACCGCTTTGGGCTGCGTACGGCCGATTTCCTGGTGTGCAAGGAATGCGGCACCTTCGTGGCTGCCGTCCTGCTGTCCGGCCGGGGCGCCCAGGGGGCGGTGAACATCAATACCCTCAAGGCAATGCCGGCCGGCGTGCAGCCCGGCAAGCCGGTCTCCTGGGACGGGGAATCCGCTGAACAGCGCCGCGCCCGCCGGGTGCAGTCCTGGACGCCGGTGGTGGGGCCCGTCTGAGGTGAGTATCCGCGACCGGCCGGTGGCCTATGCCCTCGAGGCCGCGATCGTGAAGGAGATCGAGCGCAGCTTTGCCCCGCCGCACCGGGACTACGTCAGCGCGAAGCTCGCCAGCACCGGCCTGCCGATGGGTGCCGTTGCGCCGCCGCCGCGGGTACACGCCGCGATCCTCTGGCTGGCCCGGGGCGACGTGGCGAGGTTCGACCAGCTGCTCGCTGCCGCCTGCGCCGACTGGCGGGACACCCTGGCCGCTGCCGGCCTCGCCAACCAGAACTGGAAGCTCGTGCTGGCCAAGCGGGGCATCGACTGCCAGGGCTGGACGTCGGGGCCGGTCTGAGCCGTCACGACGTGCCCGATCGCGACTAGCGGCTCAAGCCGTCACCGTAACGATGTCACCATAGCCGGCCAGGACCGTATCATTGGTCAGGAGCCGCATGGGCTCTGCGAGGGCCTGGGCCACCAGCAGCCGATCGAAGGGATCCCGATGCAGCGGCGGCAGCCTGATGACGCCGGCTGCATGCTCCCCCGTGACCGGCAGTTGCAGAAAGCCTGCCGGTTCCAGAGCGCCAAGCACCTCGATGGGGTCCGCAGCGAGCTTGCCGAGGCCGGCCTTGATGCTGATTTCCCACAGCGAGGCGGCGCTGACAAACACCTCGCTGCTCATGATGAGCCGACGGGCGCCGGCGGGGAGTTTCGACGGTGATCCCAGTGCCCATAACAGCAGGTGGGTGTCGAGCAGCAGCCGCACGGCCTAGCCGGCCTCAAACTCGTCAATCACTGCAGTGGGCAAGGGCTGGTTGAAGTCGGCAGGCACCCGGATACGGCCCCTGAGCAGACCCAGCTTCTTTGGCTGCGGTGACCCGGCCAGCGGCACGAGGCGCGCCATGGGCCTGCCGGCCTTGGCGATCACCACCTCGGCGCCGGCCGCTACCTCATCCACGATGCGGGAAAGATGCGTCTTGGCTTCGTGAATGTTGATAACAGTTCCCATGGCCTCGTCCCGTCGTACTGAACTAGACTTAGTCTAGTCGCATAACGTCGCGATTGCCACTACCCATGCCGCCGGGCCCGATCCGGGCCACCATCGGATTGTCATCGCCGCGACGGAGTCCGTCGCCTGGAGAAAAAGGGCAGTTCCCTGCGGAACACCGCTTGCGGAATCGCCGCTTCTGCGCTCCGTCCCTATAAGATGGCGCCCGGTCCATCAAACCGAAGCCGCTGCCCATGCCCACCATCTCCCACCGTCGCGACTTTCCCGTGGATACGAGGCCCCTGCCGCCGGCCGGGCTGCCGGCCTCCAGCCTGCGGCCCTTCGCGCCGGGGGATGTGTTCGTCGGCGCGACAGAACTCAACGACCCGGCGGACGACCATGCCGGCATCGGACGCATCTTCCAGTTCGACGCCGACCTGAAGCTGCGCGGCGTGGGCTACCTCAGGGGCACCACGCATCTCGTCTACGGGCTCGGCTTTGCGCCGGACGGGGTGCTCTGGGCGCAGGATCCGTGGGCGTGGACGACGCTGCGGGTGGACCGTGACGGCAGCCAGCTGCCGAACCTGCAGTTCGATGAGCGGGCCTTTTCCCGGGTGCACTTCCTCGCGGATGACAGCCTGCTTTTCACCGAGAACCTGGTGGGCAGCAACCAGCCCCTGCCGCTGACCACGCGCTTCCGGCCGCTGCCCGGCCACCGCACCCGCCTCGGTGACGGCGGGCTCTGGCGCTACCTGCCCGATGGCGAACTGATCGCGATGTACGAGCCCGAGGTGCACGGGGGCATGAGCGGCAGCATGGGCGTCACCCATTCGGTGCTCCCGCCCGACCAGTCGCGGCTCTTCTACGTGTCGGAGACCGGCCCTCGCCTGATGCAGTTCGATCTGCAGAAGGGCCGGCAGCTGCCCGACCTGCGCACTGCCGCGGAGGGCGACCGGACCATGATGCACTTTGACCTGTCGCTGGCACCGGACGGGACCCTGCTGGTCGCGATGGGCAATCGGGTGGATGCGCTCAGCCAGGATGGCGTGTGGCTGCGCAACTACCGTCTGCCCGGCTTCGGCTGGGCCCTGATCGAGGCCGGCAGCGGCACGCACGCCTATGTCGGCAACTGGTTCAGCGGCGAGCTTCGCAAGCTCGACCTCGCGAACGGCGAGACCGTTGCCAGCGTCCAGGTGGCCGCGAAGTGCATGGGCGGGATCGCGCGGTACGTGCCGCCGGAGGGCCAGGGCCCACGTCCGTGACTAGTGGCGGTTGACGTTCGCCTTGGCGCGGAGTTCAACCAGCTTTTTCGTCGTGGCCTTGGTGCGGATGCGCCGGGCATCGTCCTTGTTGACGCCGGCCGCCACGGCTTCCTTGACGGCTTCCAGCCGCTGGCGGCTGTGCTGTACCTTGAGCGTACGGGACGCAATCGCCCGGTCCACCCGTTCGAGGGCCGGCTCCACGGACAGATCGCCCTCGTAGAGTCTTGCCTCGAGTTCACGCCTGCGCGTCTGTAGTTCAGTCAGCGTCGCCATTGCTCAGTTCTTGCCCATCATCGTGCCGGTATCCGAAGCAGCATATGATACTGCCATCGGCCGGATCGTGGTGTCATGTCCCGAAAATCCCGCAAGGGCTATTACGTCAATGGCGACTTTGTGCCGGCCGGCAGCGATCTGGACCGGCAGCTCAAGGCCGAGCTTGCGGGCACCGGGGCGCTGAGCCGCACCGGGCAGAAGCAGGAAAGTGAGCAATTACAGGCGCTCGGTGAGGAACTCCTGTTGCTCCACGGAGATGCGTTCACCCGCCTGCAGTTGCCGCCAAAACTGGCGGATGCCGTTCACGAGGCCCGGCGCATCAGCGCCCGGGGTGGCAAACGCCGCCAGCTGCAGTTCATCGGCAAGCTGATGCGCCAGCAGGAGCCGGCCACCGTTGCCGCCATACGCGCGGCATTGCAGCTGCAGCACGGCCAATCCGCCCGGGACACCGCGGCGCTGCACCGGGCAGAATCCTGGCGTGACCGGCTGATCAGCGACGACGGCGCCTTCGGCGAGTGGCTTCGTGAGCACCCGGGCACGGATGCCCAGCAGTTGCGCGCGCTCGTCCGCCAGGCGCGCAAGGACGCCACGCCGCCACCGTCCGGGGAAGCGCAGCGCCAGGGCCGGGCCTTCCGCGCCATCTTCCAGCTGGTCCGCGAGCAACTCGCCGCGCCGGACGCGCCACAGCAGGGCCTGCCTCCATCCCCGGCCGGGCCGACCTGACGGCCACAACCGCCCGTTCATGACACCCGAGTCCCCGACGTCGTCCCGCCGGATTCCCGTTCTGATCGCCATCGTGCTGCTCGGCGCGCTGCTCGCGTCGTCGGCCGAGATCCATCGCCGCATGATCGATGCCATCAACCTCGCGGAGCCGGCAATCAGCCAGTTCCCGGTGGTTGGCGCCCTGCTGTTCATGGCGCTTGCAGCGGTGTCGGCGATGTTCGTGTTCGTCTCGAGCGTCGTGCTGGTCCCGGTCGGGTTGCAGGTGTGGGGTGCGCCCGGCAGCTTCCTGCTGCTCTGGGCCGGCTGGGCGCTGGGCGGCGTCATCACCTACAGCATTGGCCGGTTGCTCGGGCGTCCCGCCGTGCAACGGCTGCTCTCCGGCGGCACGCTGGAGAAGTACGCCGGACGGATTCCGCAGGAAGGAAGCTTTCTCACCATCCTGCTGATCCAGCTCGCGGTGCCTTCCGACGTGTCCGGTTACTTCTTCGGCCTGCTCTCCTATCCCTTCAGGCGCTACCTCGGCGCGCTGGTGCTGGCCGAGCTCCCGTATGCCCTGGGCACCATCTTCCTCGGTGCCGCCTTCGTCGAGCAGCAGCCCCTGCTGCTTCTGGCCGTGGCGGTCATTGCGCTCGTCGCGCTCGGGTGGAGGCGTTACCGCAGGCGCAGGGGCGAGACGTAGCCGGTCATTTCCAGATAGCCGCGCCCCACCGGCTGTCCGCCCTCCAGCAGGCGGCTTGCGCCTTCCCAGTAGACGGCGCCCGTGGTGAGCCGGGAGTCCAGCTCCTGGTCGGCAAACAGCGGCTCGGTGTCGAAGCGGTGCCCGCCCACCCGGATCCGCTGGGCGACGGGCCATCGGCCACCACTGCGTGCCGAGTGCCACTGTGCGAGGGGCGTGAAGTCAACGTCACCGGGCGCAAAGGTCTGCACGCTGCCCGTCCGGTTGCGAAGGGCGGCGTAGCGCATGACCGGATCGGCCGCGCCAGCGGTGGGGTCGCGACGCACCTGGAAGGCCACCAGGCTGCTGCCGTCGTCCAGGTTCATGCCGAGCCAGTCCCAGCCCACGGCCTCCGGCGCCAGCGGTGCGCTGGACCATTCGTGGTCCAGCCAGGCGGTGCCCTGAAGGCTAAGCGGACTGCTGACCTGCCCCCCGGCGGCCGGTGCCACCGCCAGCGTGGCGGCCACCTCGAGCTGGGGGCGCGAGTAGTAGTGGCTCGCGTCGGTGGCCCCCGGCCCCTTGCGGGAAAATCCCGCGTCACCCTGCAGCCAGGGCGGCGCTGTTGCGCGGGCGCTGAAGTCCAGGCCGAACTCGCGGCTCGCGATGCGGCACTCGTAGGCGTCCGTCACGGGATCGCGGCGGAAGCGCCAGCGGTCGAGAAGCACCCCGGTGTCACCCGTGCGGACCTCGCCGAGGCCGAAGCCCGTGCGGCCGATGCGTTCGGCCACCAGCAGCCGGCCCCGGGCCGGGTCGGCGATGGCAGCGTGGGCGATGAGGAGCTGCCGGGCGGCGAAGGCGCTGGGATTGGCCGGGTCCACGTCGGTGCGAACCCGGAAGAAAGTCACCTGGAATCCCACCGGTCCGTCCGCGGCCTGCAGCCAGCCGGTGAGATACCACCACTCGTTGCGGTAGTCGGGGTGGGCGCCGAAGTCCGTGGGGAAGTCGAGCCGCCGGGGCACGACGTCCGGATAGGTCACCGCCGCGACCGTCTCCGGCCCGGCCCCGGTACCGGCCCCGACACGGGGTGCGGCGGTGAGGCCGGCGAGACCGGGCAAGGCCGCAAGCAGCCGTCGGCGGCTGATCATCACCAGTCCTCGTGCACTGCCCGCAGCGGGCTCGTGCCCACGGCGCGGCGGCCCGCTGCCGCTGCCGTGAGCGTGGCGCACGTGAGCAGCGCCGCCATCAGGCCGATGATGAGCCCGGCAGGGGCGGCGAAGTCCATGGTCCAGTGGAAGGACTGGCGATTCACCACGTGTATCAGGACGAGCGCAATGACGAGCCCGGTGGCGAGGCCCACCAGCAGGGCGTTGACGGTGGCGAGCGCGCCCTCCAGCGCGAGGATGCCGAGCACCTGGCCACGGGTCACGCCCAGATGCCGGAGCATGCCGAACTCGCGCGTGCGGGCGATGGCCTGGGCGGCAAAACATGCCGCCACGCCGACCATGCCGATCACGATCGCCGCGATCTCCAGCAGGTAAGTGACGGCGAAGCTGCGGTCGAAGATGCGCAGGCTGAGCGCGCGCAGCGGCCCCCGCGCGCTGTACTCCACGGCCTCGCCCGAGGGCAGGCTGGCCCTGAGGTCCCGGATCACGGCCTCCGGGTCGGCCCCGGGCCGGAGCCACAGCGCGGCGTCCGTGCGGCTGCGATCGCCGGTCAGCCGTTCCCAGATGTCGCCCTGAAGGGCCACCGAGCCAAACTGCCGCCCATAGTCGCGCCAGACGCCGGCCACGGTGAAGCGCTGCAGCCGGCCCGCGAGGGGGAGTTCCAGGATTCCGCCGGGCCCTGCGCCGTACAGATCCACCATGGCTTCCGACACCCAGGCCGGCGGTGCGGCGCCGGGCGGGGGCACGTAAGCGGCGCCGACCAGCGGCAGCACCTCGCCGGCCCGCTCCACGGGCACCGACCGCGCGACGATGGCCACGGGCGCCCGGTCGGGCGCGAGCTGCACGCTCGTCGCCCGGGAGAATTCAGCGCGGCTGACGGCCGGGTGGGATTCGAGTGCCAGCAGATCCGCCGCCGCGAAGTGCGTGTCAGTCGTCGCCTGGCCGATGCGCACGTACACGTCGGCCGGCAGGACCTTGTCCAGCCAGTCCGTGAGCGACGCGCGGAAACTCGTGACCATGGTGGCCATGGCCACCATCAGCCCGAAGCTCGCGACGATGCCGGCCATCGCGATCGAGGCGCCGCCGGGCGCGCGGGCCAGGCGGCTGGCCGCGAGCAGCAGCAGGGGAAAGCGCACACCGGCGGCCGAGCGTCGCAGGCCGGCCGCGAGCGGCGCGAAGATCAGGCGGGCCACGCGCGGCTGCAGCGCGATCACGCCCACCAGCGTGCAGGCGATGGCGGCGTAGGCCGCAAGCGGCAGGCCCGCGACCGGCGGCAACCCGACGAGGATCAGCGCAGCCCCGAGCGCGAGCACGCCGGGCAGGGCGCGGCCGAGTGGCCGGAGCGCATCTTCTTCCGCCCCGGCCCGCAGCGCCGGGGCCGGGGCGGTCCGGGCCGCCTCGCGGGCGGGTGCAAGGCCCCCGGCCAGTGCCGCCAGTACGCCGAGGGCACCGTAGGCCGCGGCGGTGAGCGGTGACCCGATGAGAACCGGCGGCCGCACGCCGAAGTAGCCGCCGCCCAGGTCGCCGCCAACGGCCGCGAGCACGGTCCGGGCGAGCAGCGCGCCCAGCAGCAGGCCAAGCAGGCTGCCCGCGAGACCCAGCGCCAGCGCCTCGCCCTGCAGCAGGCGCGCCAGATCGCGCCCGGTGACGCCGGCGACGCGCAGGTAGGCGAGCTGTGAGCGCCGCGCGAGCGTGGCCTGGGCCTGCAGCGAGAACACGAGGAAACTGCCGGTAAACAGCGCCACCAGCGCCAGGACATTGAGATTCACCCGGTAGGCGCGGGACAGCGCGGCGAGCCGCTGCTCGCCGGTGGCGGGTCCGGTCACCGCAAGGCCGGGCGGCAGGGGCAGGCGCGCGGCCAGCACCGGCGCCGTCACGCCCGGCGCCAGCCGGAGATCGATGCGCGTGAGCAGGCCCAGCCGGTCGAGGCGCCACTGGGCAAAGCCCAGGTCCATGACGCCGAGCAGGCTGCCTGGCCGCACCGCCGGCAGGCTGCCCCGCACGCGGAGCTGCGCCTGCCGGTCACCGCTCTGAACGCGCAGCGTGTCGCCGGCCGCGAGGCCGAGGCGCTCGAGGGCCGCCGGCGACAGGAAGATCCCGTCGGCGAACAGGGCGAAGCGGCTGTTGCCCTCCTCCGCAGGCGCTGCATCATCGTCTGCACCGGCCGTCCGCCCGCCATCGTTTCCCGGGCCGGGCAGCAGGGTCGGCATCACCCACCCCGCACGCAGGGCGTCGAGACCGAGGATCGTGAGCCGCACGGGGCGCAGCGCCGTGCGGTCGTCCGGTGCAAAGGCCAGCACCTCCGTCGCCAGCACGGGACTCGCGAGCGTCACATCCGGGTGGCTTGCCACGGTGGCGTAGAGCGCCTCGTCGAAGCCGCTCCGCGGCCCCTCGATGGCCGCATCCGCGGTGCCATTGACCTCGCGGATGGCGGCGTTGAACTCGCCCAGCGCCGCCGTGTTGATCAGCCCCACCGCGTAACCGAGCGCCACGCCCACGGCAATCGCAAGGACCTGCACCGTCGTACGCAGCCGGTGGCTGCGGGCATGGCCGGCGATGACGTGCCAGAAGATCCAGAGCATGTGCGCAGCGGCCAACTCGACCCGGGGTCGGGCAGCCAGTTGACCAGAATTGGCCGCCGGCGTCAGGAGTAATGAGTCCGGTGTCGCCCCAGTTCCGATTCGCTATGCTTCGGGCTGCGGGGGGCACCCGCGCCATGGAGTGCAGCTCATGACCGGACTCATCATCCTCGGCCTTGTCGCCGCGACCGTCATGCTGGCGATCAGCATCTACAACCGGCTGGTGGAGGGCCGGAACGGCTTCCAGAACGCCTTCGCCCAGATCGACGTGCAGCTCACCCGCCGCCATGACCTGATCCCGAATTTGGTGGAGGTGGCCCGGGGCTACCTGAAGCACGAGCGGGAGACGCTGGAGGCCGTGATCACGGCGCGCAACGCCGCGGTGACGGGCCTCAGGGCCGCGGCCGCCAATCCCGCCAGCGCGGTTGCCGTCGAGCAGCTCGCCGGTGCCGAGAACGCGTTGACCGGCGCTCTGGGCCGGCTCTTTGCGCTGGCCGAGGCTTACCCCGACCTCAAGGCCAACCAGACCATGATGCAGCTCTCCGAGGAACTCACCACCACGGAGAACAAGGTGTCCTTTGCCCGGCAGGCCTACAACGACGCGGTGATGGCCTACAACAACCAGCGGGAGATGTTTCCCGGCAACCTCTTTGCCGGCGCCTTCGGCTTCCAGCCTGCCCAGCTGCTGACCATCGACTCGGCGGCGACGCGTGAGGTGCCGCGCATCAGCTTCGGCTAGACGAGGCACGCTCCATGGATTTCTTCGGGCGCCAGGCAGAAGCGCGGCGTTTCTCCCGCTGGCTGGTGCTGCTGTTCGTCCTCGCGGTGCTGGCCGTGGTGCTGGCCGTGAACCTCGTCGTCCTGACGCTCATTGCCAATGCGGCCAGTGAAGGCCAGACGCTGGTCTTTCCCGGGCCGCGCTGGATCGCAGCCCACCCGGGCCCGGCCCTGTGGACCACCCTGCTGGTCACCGGACTGATCGGCATGGCGAGCCTCGTCCGCAGCGCCCAGCTCGGGCAGGGCGGGGGCTTTGTCGCGCTGTCCCTGGGCGGGCAGCGGGTGCTGCCGGACACGACAGAGCCGCTGCGCCGGCGCCTGCTGAACGTGGTGGAGGAAATGGCGATTGCCGCAGGCGTGCCGGTGCCCGAGCTTTACGTGCTGGAGCACGAGGCCGGCATCAACGCCTTCGCGGCGGGACTCAACCCGGCGGACGCCGCCATAGCCGTCACGCGCGGGGCGCTCGAGCAGCTGGACCGGGCCGAGCTGCAGGGCGTGATCGGGCACGAGTTCAGCCACATCCTGAACGGCGACATGCGCCTCAACACCCGCCTCATCGGCCTGCTCTTCGGGCTGGTGGTCGTGGCGCTGGCCGCCCGCCTCGTGCTTTACCACGCGCCCCGGGTGGCGGGCCGCCGGGGGCGGGCCAACGGTGCGGTGCTGCTGATCGTGGCGGCGGCCAGCGTGGTGCTGGTCATCGGTTCGGTGGGCGCATTCTTCGGGCGGCTGATCCAGGCGGCGGTGTCGCGCCACCGCGAGCGGCTGGCGGACGCGTCCGCCGTGCAGTTCACGAGGGACACCACCGGGCTGCGCAATGCGCTGGTGAAGATCGGTGCCGCCCTGGCGGGCTCGCGCATCGTGCAGCCGGAGGCGGCAGAGATCGCCCACATGCTGTTTGCGCCGGCCCGGGCCCTGGCCTTTGCCACCCACCCGCCGCTGGTGGAGCGCATCAGGGCGCTGGACCCGGGCTTCGACCCGGCCGAGTTCGGGCGGACCCGGCAGGCCATGGACGCCGCGCTGCGGGCCGGGCGGGCGCCGCCGGCCGCAACCGGCACGGGTGCCCCGCGGGCCCCCGCGGGAGCCCGCGACCGGCTCGACCAATTCACCCGTGGCGGGATCCTGCTGGCTCCCGGGGCGCTGCCGGGAATGGTCGGCAATCCGCTGGCCGTGCACGTGGAATATGCCGGGATCCTGCGCAACTCACTGCCCGCGGTCGTGGCGGATGCCGCCCGCGCAGGCAGCTCCGCCGCCCCCCTGCTGATGGCGCTCGGCCTGGACGGCGACGAGCAGATCCGCGACGCGCAGCTGGGCTTCGTGGCCCGCCAGCTGGGCGATGCGTTCGGGGCGGCGGTCGCGGCCCTGCTGCCGCACACCGATGCGCTGCACCCGGCAGGGCGCCTGCCCGCCGTGCTCCAGGCCTTGCCGGCGCTCAGGCGGCTCGCGCCGGACGAGCGCCGCCGGCTGCTCGGCGTTCTCCACGCGCTGCTGCAGCGGGAAGGCGCCCGCGTCTCGCTACAGGCCTACGCCCTGCGCAAGCTCGCTCACACCGGACTGCAGGACGAGCTGGAGCCGGGCTACGCGGGCGGCCGGCTGTCGCTCGCCGCCGTCCGGGAGGAGCTCGCCGTGCTGTTCGCCGTGCTTTCGGGCAGCGGCAACGACCCGGAGCCAGCCAGCGCCGCCTACCGGGCCGGATTGGGCCACCTGCTCCCCGGCAGCATCCCCTCGCGGGCGGTGCCCGAGAACTGGCCGGCCCGGCTCGACCGGGCGCTCAACCGCCTGGACCGTCTGGCGCCTGCCGCCAAGTCCCGACTGGTGGAGGCGCTGGGGCTCACGGTTGCCCACGACCGGCGACTCTCGGTCGCGGAGTCCGAACTGCTGCGCGCCGTGTGCGCCGTGCTCCACTGCCCGCTGCCGCCGCTGGTGGCGGTGCTAGAGTGACGGCCCGCCCGCGAAAGACCGCCCATGGCACTGAAACGACCCCGGTGGAAAGAAGGCACCGTCGTGGTGCTGGAGCACGACTCCCGCATCCTGCGCGGCAATCCGCTCGATGATCCCCACGTGCGCAGGCTCGCCGTGTGGCTGCCGCCCCAGTACGACCAGGGGCCGGCCCGCGGGCCGGGGCGGCGCTTTCCGGTGCTCTACGACCTGGTGGGCTTCACGGGGTCCGGCCTCTCCCATGTCGCCTGGAAGAACTTCAGCGAGAACGTGCCCGAGCGCGCGGCGCGCCTTGTCCATGAGCGGAAGATGGCGCCCGCGATCGTCGTCTTTCCCGACTGCTTCACCGCGCTGGGCGGCAACCAGTACATCAACTCCTCGGCCATTGGCCGCTACGCCGACTATCTCATCCGCGAGATAGTGCCCTTCGTGGACCGGTCGTTCCGCACGCGCGCGTCCCGGGAGCATCGCGGCTGCTTCGGCAAGTCCTCCGGCGGCTATGCGGCGATCATCCACGGCATGAAGTACCCGGCCACCTGGGGCGCGGTGGCCGATCACTCGGGCGATGCGTATTTCGAACTGGTCTACGGCCACGACTGGCCGAATACGCTGAACGAGCTGGCGAAGTACCGGCGGGGTTCCGTCAAGGCCGGGAATCACGATGTGCTGGCCCGGGAGCAGGGCGCGGATCGCGGCCTGGACGACGGCCGGGTGCGGCGGTTTCTGCAGGCGGTCTGGAAGAAGCCCGCGCTCAGCGGTGCCGAGGTGCACGCCATCATGAACCTGTGCATGGCGGCCAGCTACGACCCGGACCCGAAGGCCCCGAACGGCTTTCGCCTGCCCTATAACCTGGAGACGGCCGAGCTGCTGCCGGCCCGCTGGCGCGCCTGGCAGAAACACGATCCGGTGAACCTCGTGCAGCAGTACCGCAGCAACCTGAAGTCGCTGCGGGGGCTATACATCGACTGCGGTTCCCGGGACCAGTACCACATCCACTACGGGTGCCGCCTGCTGTCCAAGCGGCTGGCATTGGCCGGGATCAGGCACAGCTACCGGGAGTTCGACGGCACGCACTCCGACATCGATTACCGGATGGAGGTCTCGCTGCCGTACCTGAGCCGGGCGCTGCGCTGATCGCGCTGCGCCATGGCGGCGCGCAGGGTGCGCGCGGGAACCAGCGGACGGGACGGGATCAGGCGCGGGTGGCTTTCCGGCGCGCCCACCCGAGAAGCCCGAGAGCGGAGCCGAACAGCCAGGCGGCTGCCGGGACCGGAATCAGTGCCGCGTCCCCGTCCACCACGGCCCAGGCCGTATTGAGAACGCTCTTGTCGAGGGGCCGCTGCCCGCCGGACGGCATCCCGAAATACCAGGCGTTGTCGGGGCTCAGCAAATCCGCGAGGGGCGGGTTGCTGGTGGTTTCCAGGTCATACCAGTAGAGGGTATTGCCCAGGTTCGCAAAGGGCGCGGTGTTCTGGATGCCAAGGACCGGCAGCTGCGGAATGCCGTTCGTGTCGTAGTAGGCCAGGTTGCCCAGCGTCTGGTAGAACAGCGACGCCATCTCGGAGGCGTTCGGCCCCACGCTGACGGCGTTGTAGCCGCAGTCCGTGTTGTTCATCGCAAAGTTGTTCAGGCAGCCGTCGCCGCCTATATCCACCATCTTCGGCAGCCGCCAGCTGCTGATGCCGAGGTAGCTGGCCGAGTTCATCGCGGCGATCCAGTCCTGGGCCGTGTTCCAGGACATCCGGCCGATGGTCTCCGGTGCCGCACTGATGCCCGCGACACCAAAGGTGTTGGACGCGGCGAGGTTGGCGTCGGTCAGCCAGGAGATATTCAGCACATCGTCGTAGTAGGCCTCGAAGGTGGCCGGATTGCCATCGAGGTCCCGTCCGGACAGTGAGGCCTGGGCGGGCATCGAGAGGACGCACAGGGCGGACAAACCGAGCAGGGACCTGAGATTCATGACGGGCAACCTTCCAGGCATTGCAATGGGACCAACGATCAGGACGGGGGAGGGGCGCAGGCCCCGGCTGGAGCCTGCGCCCGCCGGCAGTTGCCTGCCTCAGCCCGCCTTGCGGCGGGCAAAGCCCAGCGCCGCCAGCGCGGAGCCGATCAGCCACACGCCGGCCGGCACAGGCACGGCGGCAAAGGTCAGCGTGAGGGTCTGCGAGGCGGTTGAAGAAATGGACTCTGACAGTGCCCGGCGGATCCTGACCTGCAGGTCGTTGTTCAGCCCGACGATGGACACATCCACGCGGCAGCGGTCGTTGATGCAGGCGGTGGCGTTGTCGCTGCCGATCCCGGTCAGGAAGGACATCCCGCCCAGCCCCGAGATGACATTGCTGACGGTGCAGACCGTACCCGCCACGTTATTGCAGGTGGGCGCCGGAGCGGCGAGTTTGTCCAGGGACGTGCCGGCGGCGAGCGTCGTGGTTGCGTCGAAGGAGATGTTGTAGTTGTTGCCTCCCGCATTGAAGGACCAGGCAATGCCCGTCAGGGAGATGTTGCCGAAGCCATCGTCCACGGCCAGACCGGTTCCGCAGGCGATGCAGTTCGCCACATTGATCGGGGCGGGTGCAAAGGTATTGAAATAGGTGATGCTGTTCAGGATATAGGACTGGCTGGCGGCCTGGGCACCGCTGGCAAGCAGCAACAGGGCTGCGACGGACAGTAGCTTCTTCATGAGTTCCCCCACCGGGTTCAGTTCTGGATGATGAATAGACCGACGTTCTTATAAGTTCGTTGAGTGCCGGCCGGAACGTTCCCGGGCCAGGCCAGCACCGGTTCCGACAATGCCCGTGCTTCGTGGAAACCGTCAACCGCTGTTTGTCATAATCCCGCAGTTGCGCGCCGTTCCCGCGATCGCCGTAAATTTCGTCCGGAGGGTGGTCATTGCTCGCCGGTGCGCGGCGGTGCCCACCGGGCACGAAAATCCCGGTGCACGGCCAGCGGGTCGCCGGCCGTGCCGGTGGACTTCGCCACTTCCGCCGGGCGATAGCCGGAGTCCAGGGCGAGCACGGTGATCGCCGCGCCCTGCACCGTAAAGCGCACCCGCCAGTCCTTCACCTTGAGGCGATACGCGGGCCCGTCCCGCACGATGCGCCGGTAGGCGTGGGGCTGCGGACCGAGGGTCAGCGCGGCCGTGATGCGCTCCCGCAGCGGCAGGCCGGTGCGGTCCTCGATCCAGACGGCCTGCTCGTCGGCCCGCGGTGCGAACTGCACCGTATAGCGGCTGGCGGGATCCGTGGGCCTGGTGCCCGGCGGCCCGCGCGCCTCGTCGCCCAGCCAGCCGGTGGCGGCCTCCGGCCAGGCATCCGTGTAGGGCACGTAGGGCTTGAGGTCGAGCACGGGCGTGCCGTCCAGCATGTCCACGTCGCTGATGAAGAGGGTCAGGCCATCAACACGCTCGAGGCGCACGGTGGAGAGTCCGAGGGGATTGGGCCGGTAGGGCGCCCGGGTCGCGAACACGCCCTTGCGCCCGGTGGTGCTCCGGGGTGGCAGCACCTTGGGCCGCCAGCCCTTGTTGAGGTGAAACCAGAACAGCACCCAGAGCCGCTCGAAGCCCGCCAGATCCTCGAGCGCGTGCTCGAAGTTGCGACCGGCATACAGCTCGATGGTGCCGGCGAGACCGGTGGCTGCCGCCGGCTGGCGGGGCGCCTCCACCTTCGTCAGCCGGCTGCACCGGACCACGCCGATGGGCGACAGGGTGAGCTGCGCTTCACCAGCGGCCGATGGGGGTAATGGCGTCATGCCGCGCGCTACGCCCGCGCCCGCAGCTGGCCGTGCTCGAGCACCAGCACCCGGTCGGCCAGCGCCGCCGCGGCGGTCGAGTGGGTCACCAGCACCCCGGCGGCCGAGCGGCGGCGGATCTCGCCGGCCAGCAGGCCGAGCACGGTCACGGCGGTGTCGGGATCCAGGTTGCCGGTGGGCTCGTCGGCCAGCACGAGCGCCGGCCGGTGGACCAGCGCCCGCGCCACGGCCACGCGCTGCAGTTCGCCGCCGGACAGTTCCCGCGGCAGGCTGTTGCCCCGGTCGCGGAGGCCGACGGCAGCCAGCAACTCGAGCGTGCGGGCGGTGCGCTCCGCAACCGGGACGCCCAGCAGCACCAGCGGCAGCTCCACGTTCTGGCCCGCCGACAGGTGGGGCAGTATGTGAAAGGACTGGAAGACGAAGCCGAGCTTTTCCCGGCGCAGGCGGGTGCGCGCGTCGTCGTCGAGCGCCGACAGATCCTGCCCCCCGACCCGCACCTGGCCGCTGTCCGGCGTGTCGAGGCCGGCGATCAGATTGAGCAGCGTGGACTTGCCGGAGCCCGACTCCCCCACCACCGCCACAAGCTCGCCGGGGCGCACGGTCAGGGCGAGCCGGTCCAGGATCGGGCGGTCGCCGTAGCGCTTGCAGAGGCCCAGCACCTGAAGGCCGCTGGCGGGCGTCGCGGCAGATGCCATGCCTTCAGTGCCGGAAGGTCGGGTCCGCGTCGGCTTCTGCGGCGGCATCCGGCGGGGGCAAAGCCGTGTCGGGATCGTCGTCGGGCGGCTCGGCCTGATGCACGAGGGCGGCAGGCAGCGACTTGCTGGCCTTGGCGCCCAGCTCCCGCAGCTTCAGGGCCCGGCCCACCAGGTTGCCCTTGCCGGTGTGCAGCTTGCCCACCGCCTCGTCCAGGGCCTTGCCGGCGTTCTGCAGGCCCTTCTCCACCTTCTGCAGTTCGTCGCAGAAGCCGACGAACTTGTCGTGCATCCTGCCGGCCTCCTGCGCGATCAGCAGCGCATTGCGGTTCTGGCGCTCGAGCCGCCAGACGTTCTCGACGACCCGGGCCGTGGCCATCAGCGTGGTGGGGCTGACCAGCACGATGTTTTTCCTCCAGGCGTACTGGTAGAGGCCCGGATCCCCCTGCAGCGCCGCGAAAAAGGCGGGTTCGACGGGCACGAACAGCAGCACGAAATCGAGCGACTGGAGGCCGTAGAGCGCCGGATAATCCTTGTCGCCCAGCGCCTTCACGTGGCTGCGCACCGACTGGACGTGTTCTTCCAGCGCGGTCTCGCGGGCCTCGTCATCCGGCGCATTCGCATAACGCTCGAAGGCCACCAGCGACACCTTGGAGTCCACGACCAGGTGCCGGTTGTCGGGCAGGTTGATCACCACGTCCGGCTGCTGCCGGTCGCCGTCCTCGTTGCGCCGGCTGTCCTGCACGTCGTATTCCCGGCCGCGGGTGAGCCCCGCGGCGCCCAGCACCGTCTCCAGGATCATCTCGCCCCAGTTCCCCTGGGTCTTCGCCTCGCCTTTCAGCGCGGTGGTGAGATTGCGGGCCTCCACGCTCACCTGCTGGTTGAGGTCCATCAGGCGCTTCAGCTCGTCCTTCAGGGAGCGCCGCTCGGTGGCCTCGCTGAGCTGGTTGTCCTCGATGCGCTTCTGGAGCTCCTTCAGGCGCTCCCGGAAAGGGTCGAGGATCTCGGTGAGCTTCGTCTGGTTGGTCTCGGTGAACCGGGCGGTCTTTTCTTCGAGGATCTGGCCGGCGAGGGCCCTGAAGGCATCGGTGAATCGGGCCTCCGTCTCGGTCACCAGTGCCGTGAGCCGGCTTTCGTTCTCGGCCTGCTGGCGCGTGGCGGCCGCCAGTTCCCCCTCGAGGCGGGTGATTCCGGTCGCCTGCGCCAGGATCCGCGCGTTCTGTTCACCGGCACGGTGTTCCGCCTCCGCCAGGGCCGTGCGGGACGCCGTGAGCTGCTGCTCGAGGCCCCGCAGGCGCTCCTGCTGCACCGACCGGGCGCTGTCCGCTTCGGCCGCCGCCAGCCGCAGCGCGGCCTCGAGCCGCTCCCGGCCCGCCCGGGCGGCACTCCACCAGCCCAGCAGGGCACCGGCCAGCAGCGCAACGGCCAGATAGACCAGCGTGAAGGTGTCGACGGCAACCACGGGGCGAGTGTAGCGGGCCGGGGCCGGGTCCGCAGTAGCATGCAGTCATCGCCCATCCCGGATACCGCACTGGAGTGCACCCCATGACTGATGGCACCTACAACCCGCCCCGGGTCTGGACCTGGAACCGGCAAAGCGGCGGGCGCTTTGCCGCCATCAACCGGCCGGTTGCCGGTGCGACGCACGAGCGGGAGCTGCCCGTTGGCCGGCATCCGCTGCAGCTCTATTCCCTCGGCACGCCGAACGGGGTGAAGGTCACGGTGATGCTGGAGGAGCTGCTGGCCCTCGGCCATGCCGGCGCCGAATACGATGCCTGGCTGATCGACATCATCGAGGGCGACCAGTTCTCCAGCGGCTTCGTGGCGCTCAACCCGAATTCGAAGATCCCGGCGCTGCAGGACCGGAGCACCCGCCCACCGACGCGGGTCTTCGAGTCGGGCGCCATCCTGCTGTACCTCGCCCAGAAGTTCGGCAGCCTGCTGCCCGCTGATCATCCGCAGCGCACCGAGGCGCTCAGCTGGCTCTTCTGGCAGGTGGCCAGCGCGCCCTTCCTCGGCGGCGGCTTTGGGCATTTCTATGCCTACGCGCCACAGAAGATCGAGTACGCCATCGACCGCTACGCGATGGAGGCGAAGCGCCAGATGGACGTGCTCGACCGGCACCTGGCCGGCAGTGAGTACATGGCGGGGGGCGAATACTCCGTTGCCGATATCGCCATCTGGCCCTGGTACGGGCTCCTGGCGACCGGAGAGCTCTACGACGCCGGCGAGTTCCTGGACGTGCAGTCCTACGGCCACGTGCAGCGCTGGGCCGCGCAGATCGCGGCGCGCCCGGCCGTGCAGCGCGGACGGCGCGTCAACCGGATCTCCGGCCCGCCCGGAGAGCCGCTGCGGGAGCGCCACGACGCCAGCGATTTCGGGCCCGCCCCGGCTTGAGTCAATTCGAGGATTGACGACTTCTGGTGCCGGATATTCCGAGACCATCACGGTGCCGGCAGCCGCCGGATCCGTGAGATTCAGCTCAGTCGGGCCCGCTCAGCCGGCCGTCGCCCAGACGCTGCACCAGCCGCCTTCGTTGACCAGCCGGGCGGGGAACACCGGGCAGGGGCGCCACTCGTCGCCCGGGGTTCCGCGCAGGTGGACGCAGGTGGCGCAGCGCTGGCCGGGCTCGTGGCGCGCCGCCAGCGGATGGTCGGCGGGCACGCGCCGCGTGTCCGGCACATAGAGCAGGCTCTGCGCCACCGGATCTTCGGCGCGCAGCTTCCGGATGCCGGCGGGCGTTTCGGCGGGCGGCGCTGTGGCGCAGCCGGCCAGAACGGCCGGGGCCACTGCCGCGGCCTGTAGCAGCTGCCGCCGGCTGAGGCCGGGTCCGTTCTTCATGGCCGCTTCTCCCCCTCCAGCAGCGCAATCACCTGCCGGGCCAGCAGCTGGCCGATGCGCGGGTCCGCATTGGGCGGTCGCCACAGTTCCCAGGTGCCCCGGTACTGCCCCTGCACCGGCTGGTCGTCGCGCGGTGCCCCCCGGGACGGGTCATAGCCGAGGTGCCCGTACGCCGATACATCGAAGGCCAGCGAGGGGTCCACGTCCTGCCGGGCCTGGTTCAGCGGGGTCTGCCGCGGCGGCGGATAGGGGCGGTGATCGCCACAGCCGCCCATGGTCAGGCAGCAGGGCTCGGTGGCGCCTTCAGGGCCGTTCTCGACGCGGCACATCGTGTTGACCCACATGCCCCAGTAGTCCGCGAACGGGTGTCCGACTTCGGGGTAGGTGCGGAAGTCCAGGGAGCCGGCGCGCAGCCAGGTTTTCCAGCCGATCTCCTTGGCGATCTGGTTGGGCAGTTCCACCAGGTTGAGCACGCTGTCGGTCACGATCTGGGTGAAGGCAATGACGATGTGGCCCACCTCCCGCTGCCGCAGCAGGTCGAGGGCGTCCCAGTAGAGATAGCCGTGGTCGCCGCCCGGGAACTGCCGGTCACTGAGGTACAGCCAGGCATCGCCGAGGCTCTCGCCGCGCATCTCCCGGCTGCGCTCGAGGCCCGTGTCGCCGGGCCGTCGTGCGGGGATGTCCGGATTTGCCACCCGGCGGCCCATCCAGCTGCCGAGGATGTTGTCGGCCTTGAGATCCGGGTAGCGGCGCAGCAGCTCCGCCTTGACGAGGCCGTCCATCAGCACGGTGTCGTTCACCTTCGGGTCGAAGGCCTGGTTGCCGTCGCGTATCGAGTGATTGACGATCAGCACGGCGGTTCGTGCCGCGCTGACCCGCGGGTTGAAGCCGGCCACGATGCCGTCCGCCATGCTGTTGATCAGCAGCGGGTCCTGGATCAGGGGGTTGGGGCGGCCCTCGAGCGGGGGCTCCGGGTTCACGCGGGGCTCGCCGAGCGAGCGGGTCCAGTTGGGCGGATCCGTCGGGTAGCTCTCCTGCATCAGGTCGGTGGGATCATTCACCCAGCGCACGCGCACGGCGGTGCCGTTACGCCGGTTCCAGTCGTCCACCATGCGGCGCGTCATCGTGACCACGTCGAAGGTCTTCCAGAAGCGCACGCCGGAGGTGGTCAGGTCCACCATGACCAGTTCCTCCGCGCCACGTTTCAGCAGGCGTTCGCCGGGGCCGTCCACGTTGTAGCGGCCGGGGCTGCAGTGGGCCCAGGGTCCGCCGTCCTTCGCGCTGCCGCAGTAGGTGAGGGGGCTGCCGCCGGGCACCTGGGGCCCATACAGGTAACGGGGCCAGGGCAGCCGGTGGATGAAGGTCTGCGAGCCCAGCCAGTGGGCGATGTCGGTGACGAATTCAATGCCCCGTTCCCGGCCGCGGGCCTCGAGTTCGCGGGTCATGGCCTCGAACTGCCGGTCCGTGATGTCGGGCGCCGGGTCTGCGCCGCCGATGCGGGCGTTCTGGAAGGCGTACTTCCTGTACTGCGTCGAGGCGTTGGCGTAGTCCTGACTGTCGTCGGCCCTGACGACGGCAGGCCATGCCTTCGGGTTCCAGATCACGCGCTGGAAGAGCACGTTGTTCGGGTCGTACTGGAAGAACTGCAGGGAGTTGTCGAAGGTGTTGCCGAGGTCGTTCTCCTCGGAGCCGCCGTGCACCACGAAAAGTACGCCCACCCGGCGCGGCGCGTCGGCTGCCTGCACCGTGAAGGCCAGCAGGGCGCCCAGCACCAAGCCCGCCCATCTGCCCGCTGCTCTCATTGCCGGTCTCCGCCGTCCGCCACTGCCGCCTCGCCGAAGGCTAGCATTCCGGCCCGACGGGCTCGTGCCTGCCGTTTCCCTGTCCGCCGGGAGGTCACCGGTGGGGGTAGGCGTGGCGCGGAGGCCCGGAGGGCGGCGCGGGCGATACACTTCGTCTTCCGCCGGCCCGCGACCGGCGGCCTGCCTGTGGCAGCCACCAGGGAGAAGGCCCGTGAAGAAGGAAGCGAAGATCCGCCCGTTCTGGTACTCGGACGTGTGGCTGTTCCCCAAGCTCATCACGATCATCACCAGCCTCGACAGCGAAGGCAGGGTCAACGCGGCCCCTTACTCCCACATCATGCAGTACGACGTGATGGCGAAGAACCCGCGGATGATCGTCGGCTTCCGCCAGGACTCCCACACCTTCCAGAACATCTGTGCGACGCGCGAGTTCGTCGTGAACTGCCCGCCTGCCGATTATCTCGACGACATGATGGAGACGGCGCGCTTCTACCCGGAAGGCGTGAACGAGCTGGAGCACACCCGCTTCACCATGATTCCCTCCCTGCACGTCAGGCCGCCCTCCATACAGCAGTGCCCGCAGATCGCCGAGTGCGAGGCGGAAGAAATCGTCCGGCTGGAGAAGAGCAGCGGCATCGTCATCGCCAGGATAAAGGCGCTTGTCTTCGACGAGGAGCTGATCGAGATGGGCCGTGAGGAGCGCATCCGCCGGATGAACCTGCCCATCGGGCTCGGTGACGAGGATCGCCAGGACTATTTTCACGCGACGCTCGGCCAGATCCACGTGCACCAGCTGGGCGAGGCGCCCGATGCCTTCAAGGGTGGCGAGATCCGGCTGGGCATGACCTGGGATGCCGATGCACTGCAGTCGCTGATGACCATTCCGCCCATGGTCCGCAAGATGGTGACCGACCAGACCGAGGACTACTGCCGCTCGAAGGGCGACGCCAAGGTCAGCCAGGCGCGCTTCTCGGCCTACGCCGCCGAACAGGGCATGACGCCGGAACTCCTCGAGCGCTTCCAGAAGAAGAAGAGAACGGCCTGAGGGACGGGTGACGATGTGGCGTTCCATCGGCCGGATCCTGGGCGTGCTGGCGGGACTTGCCCTGACCGGGCTGGCCATTGCCCTCTGGGCCTACAGGGACATTCCCGGCGCTGAACTGGAGGCCCGGTACGCCGGGCCGGCGTCCCGCTTCATCACCATCGACGGCGTGCGGATGCACTACCGGGACGAGGGTGCAGGCCCCGTCGTGGTGCTGTTCCACGCCAACTTCTCGAACCTGATCGACTGGGATCCGTGGGTGGATGCGCTCAGGGACCGGTATCGCGTCGTGCGCGTCGACATGACGAGCCACGGGTTGACCGGCCCCGACCCGACCGGTGACTACAGCCTGCCCCGCGCCCTGCCCGAGTTCATGCTCCGCAGCGGCTTTGGTGACCCGACGAAGCTGCCGGACGAACTGGTAGACCGCTGGTACGACATGTGGATGCGGGAAGGCCAGCGCGAAGCGCAGCTCGACCGCCTGTCGCAGTACGAGGCGGGCGACATCGAAGGGCTGGTGCGCTCGATCCGCGTACCGGTTCTGCTGCTCTGGGGCGAGGCCAACACCACGGCGGTGTTTGCCCAGGCGGCCGAGTTCAGGCATCTGCTGGCGGATGCGCCGTCGCTGACCTTCATCAGCTATCCCGGCGTCGGTCACATGGCCGTCGAGGAAGCGGGGCCGGAGATCGGCAGGGACGTTCGCGCCTGGCTGGACACGCCAATCCCGTGAAGGTACAGGTGATCCTCTCGCCGGAGACCTCGCCACGGGAGGTGTGCGAGCTGGGACTGCTGGCCGAGCGTCTGGGCATCGACGCGGTCTGGAGTTCGAACTACCCGTCTTCCCGCGATCCGTTCCTGACGCTCGCCCCGCTGGCGCTGGCGTCCACGCGGATCCGGCTCGGGCCGCTGGTGGTGACCGCCTACGAGCAGCACCCCTACAAGACGGCCAAGGCGCTCGCCACCCTGAACGAGCTCTGCCGGGGCCGCGCCAACATCCTGATCGGCGGCCCTACCGGCGTGAATGCCGCCATGGGCATGGGCGTCGACCGCATGGTGGGGCGGGTGCGGGAGACGGTAGAGGTCGTCAAGGCAGCGGGCCCGGCAAGGCCGCTGAATTATCCGGGCAGGATCTTCCAGGTCTGGAACTACCAGCCCGCCTGGGCCACCGATCCGCCGGCACGCCTGTATGTAGGGGCGAACAAGCCACAGATGATGAAGATGGCTGCGCGGGTCGCCGACTACATCATGGTCGGCGACCCGCTGCCCGGGCGTTTCGCGCGCAGCATGGCGATGCTGGAGGGGTACCTTTCCGAAGCCGGCCGCACCCGGCGGGACGTTACCGTGAGCGGCCTCGTCGCCTGGCACATCAAGCCCGACCGGGCCCGGTCGGTGGCTGAGGCCCGCCAGCAGCTCGCGCTCCGCGGCATGCTGGACCTCTGGTACCTGGAGGAGTTCCTGGGCGCGGAGGAGTGCGCCCTGGTGGACCAGAACCGCAACGCCTTCTTCACGGCCTACAAGAACCGGACGGACGTGGTGCCGGGCGTGCCCGACGACCTGCTGCGAAAGCTCGTGGATAACCTGAGCCTGGCCGGCACGCCCGCGGAGCTCGACCTGCACATCGAGCGGCTGCTTGTGCTCGGCCGCCTCGGCCTGCAGGAGGTGGCGCTGAAGCTGCACGAGGACCAGGATGCCGCCATCCGGCTGATCGGCGAGCGCGTGGTGCCGGCGCTGCGGACCGGGGCAACCGGAGAGTGAATCACATGCAACCCGACGCCACCACCGACCCCTTTGTACAGAGCCCGATGCGGGATAACTGGTACCAGTCCAGCTCCTTCTACGGCTCGTCCTTTGCGCTGATCACTTCCGTGGACGAGGCCGGCATGACCAGCATCGGCCCCTACCAGCTCAGCTTTCCCTTCGAGGTCATCAAGCGCCGTTCCTGGATGGTGATCAGCCGCCCGGGCTCGAACACCGTGACGAACGTCCGCCGCACGCTGAAGTGCGCCCTCAACTTCGTCGAGTACAACCGGGAGCAGATCGAGACCATCCTGAAGTTCGGCTACCCCGGGCAGACGCCGGCGGAAAAGATGGCCTACAACACCTTTGCGCTGGTGGACAGCCCGACGCCCGGCCGCACCGGTCCCGGCCTGCCGCAGATCATCAGCGAAGCCTACCAGGTGTTCGAGTGCACCCTTGATGTGGCGCGCACCGCGGAGAACCCGATCCTGCGCGATTCGGCCTCGGCCCACCTGCTGCTCAATATCGACAGCATCCTCGTGAAGGAGCGCTGGAAATCACAGATTGACGGCAGCGGCGGGCAGATGCCCCGCGTGCCGCTGACTTACGGCTTTCGCGGCGGGGCGACCTTCTGGTTTGGTGAGGCGCAGCCGGCCTACAAGCTGCCGATCCCCGATCTCGGCGCCCGCCACGAGGTGGTGCACTACGAGGCGAACCGCATCGATGACAGCGTGCGTTTCACGCTGGACGCCTCGAAGCAGCTCACGGGGATTCCACGGCCGTTCCTGCGCCAGGTCCTCGAGGGTATCGTGCGGCAGGCGCAGGCGCGGGGCGTTGCAGAAGTCGACCCGGACTTTCTCGCCGTACTCAACAAAGAGCTCGGCTAGCCCTTCGCGGGATACGCCAGAACAGTCATGCAGGGAGTCGGGACCGGATGAACAGGGATACGGCAGTCAGGATGGCGCAGGAGGCCATCAAGGCAAAGAACAGGCGGCTCGTGGACGCCGTGCTGAAACAGCAGGCGGAGCGGGGGCTCACGCCCCCGGTGCAGCGGCCGGTCGCCGAACTGCCGGTGATCGGCGTGACCTGCGCCACCGGCTGGGAATGCCATGCGATCGTCGACGAACTGGCGAAGACGCGGAAATTCCGCGTGCGGGCCCTGTACCGCACTCCGGGTACCCAGGCGGCAGCCCGGCTCGAAGCCCTGCTGGCGCGCACCGAGGCTGTCCATCCCGGCCTGCTCACCCTGCATCCGGGTGTGGACATGAATTCCGAGGCGGCGCTGACGACGGCCTTTGCCGGCTGCTCGGGCGTGGTGCTGTACGTCACCGCCAATACCAGCAAGGCGGGCAAGATCACCAATCACGGCAACGACCCCGTGGGCGGGCGGCGGGCAGTGATGCGCCAGGTCATGGCCTCGCTCGGCGCGCTGAAGGCCAATCCCTCCGTCACGCACGTGATCACGCTGATTTTTCCCACCGACAAGGTCACCGGCATTGCCGACGACGTGCCGCCCGTGCCCTGGTGGATCCAGCAACGCCTGCGCATCACGGATTTCCTGCGGGGGCAGGGGATCAACGTCACCTGCATCCACCGGCCCGCGTATTACTACGCCATGCACCGCGTGGAATACGACACCGCGCAGACGCAGATCCGCGGCGGCACGAAGCTGTCGAAGACCATGATCCGCGAGGGCAACCTGCCCGGCGTCACCGACGCGGACTACCTGGTCAACTGGCTCGACGTGCGCGACGTGGGAAAGTGGGTGGGAACCTGCTTCGAGTACCCCGAGGTCTTCCTGAACCAGGACTTCTCCATCGCGTCCTCGGCCCACACGGGCCACGAACTGGTTGCGATTGCCGACAGGAGCAACCGCCACGGCACGCGCTTCCGGTACCGGCAGTTTCCACGGTGGGTGATGAAAATGATCAGCCTCTTCACCGACGAGGTGGTCTATCCCCTGCGTTATGCCCAGTGGTACAACGACAGGGGCAATGGCTACGACTTCGCCAGCAATGACGACCTGGCCGACCTCGAGAAGATCCATCCCCGCTGGTCCTTCGAGCGGGAGCTGGAGGCGTGGGGCATCAACGACATCCGGCCGGCCCGGGGGGGCTGAGCGTTCCCGCCCCGGGCCCCTGGGTGCAGATCGCCAATGGAGCGGGGGATTCTTCGGGCATTATGTTGTCAGTTGCTGCATTTGCCACGGAAAGGGTGCAGCATCGTGAGCAATAGAAAACCCGTGCCGGCAGGAGCAAAGCCGGCCAACGGCCGGTTTCGCGGCGCCACGCGCAAAATCCCGCGGATCCCGGGCCGGTAATCAACAATCAAAAAGAGGTGGGCTAACCCATGAAAAACCCAGCAGTCAAAGCGCTGATGGCCGTTGTTGCCCTGGCGGCATCGGCGGGCACGCAGGCGGCTCCGGTGGAACTCACGCAGGTCGGTCTCCGCGCAGCGAGCGGCACCTACTACTCGCTGTTCTTCGACGGCTCTGATGGCGGTCCTGTCTCCACGGCAACGTGGGACTGGACCGGCGGCGTCCTGACCATGACCAGCGGGCAGCTGTTCGCAACCCAGCGCGTTGGCCCGACGGCCCTGCTGTCCGACGTGGTCACGGGGCTCGTGATCGACACCAACCTGGGCACCACGACCGCCACCAGCTACGAGTGCATCGATGGCGCCTTCGGCCTCAACACCGGAGCCAACAGCTGCACCAATACCGCCTTCGGCGACAACTTCGCCAACGATACGACGGTCCTCTACAACTTCGGCGGTGATGCCAGCTGCTCCATTCGCCAGATTGGCGGTGACGACTCGTCAGGTGACCCGCCCGTCTACCGCGGTCTGCGTTCGTGGAGTGGCGGCGGCCCGAATAATTGCGGTGACAACACCGGCCGCGGTGCCTTCGACATGATCACGGTCGTCCAGGACACCCTCGGCATCGGCGGCTCGCTGGTCCTCGCCAATTTCAATGGCCAGGGCGCGATTCCGGCCGCCTGCCTCGTTCCCGGTTCGAACCCCGGAGATACGCTCGGGTGCCAGCGGGCCCACTGGATGGTATTCACCAGCAGCAGCGCGGTGCCGCTGCCCGCGTCCGTGTGGCTGCTCGGGACGGGCATCGCCGGGCTGCTGTGGAGACGGCGCGCAACGCGGGCCTGACGCCCGGCAAAGCGCTCCCGGCGCCAGCGGCGGCGGGAGAGTCGGGCTGATCGGGGCGCGATTCGTCCCGACCGCGCAGACCACAGCGCCGCGAAAGCGGCGCTGTGGTCATGTTATTGTCACGCTTCCCCCCGTGGCTTCCCGTGGCGAACCGCATGCCAGCCGAATCCTCTTCCCTGCCGGACGCCGACAGCCTGCGCGAGGCGCTCACCCGGGTGCTCGATCCCGAGGTGGGCATGAACATCGTCGACCTCGGCCTCGTCTACGCCATCCGGGTTGCCGATGGGCGCATTGAGGCGGATATCACCATGACCACGCCCTCCTGCCCGATGGGCTCGATGATCGCGGACGAGGCGCGCGGCGTGCTGGACGCCGCGGTGCCGGCGGGCACCGTCGTCGCGGTCAACCTGGTCTGGGATCCACCGTGGGATCCCTCGATGATGAGCGAACGGGCACGCGAGCGCTTCGGCTGGTAATGAGCGCCGACCTGCCACGGCCCTGGCGGGTACCGCTGCTGGTCCTCGCCATGCTCTCGCTGGTGGCCGGCACGCTGGCGGGCCTGATCCGCATCGGCTGGAGCGTGCCGCAACCCGGAGCCGCTTCCGTGCTCGATCACGGGCCCCTGATGATCGGCGCCTTCTTCGGTGCCGTGATCAGCCTCGAGCGTGCGGTGGCACTGGGGGCGCGCTGGGCTTATCTGGCGCCCCTCTGCGCCGGGCTCGGCGGGTTTGCGATGCTGGTCGGGCAGGATGGCAGTGCGGGCCGGGCACTGCTACTGTCCGGCAGCCTCGTGCTGCTCGCCGGGTCAGTGAACGTCTATCTCCGCCAGCGGGCCTGGCACACCTTCACGCTCACGCTGGGCGCGGCGGCCTGGGTGGCGGGCAACGCGCTGTGGCTGGCCGGTCGTCCGATACCGGCGGTGGTTCCCCTGTGGATTGCATTTCTCGTGCTGACCATCGCCGGTGAGCGACTCGAGCTGTCGCGGTTCCTGCCGCCGTCGCCGCCGGCGCGACGGCTGTTCGCGGTGATTGTCGCCGTCCTGCTGTTCGGCGCGCTGCCCTTCGCGGGCGACCTTCCTGGCGGACCCCTGGTGCTGCCCGCGGCCCTGCTCGCGCTGTCCTTCTGGCTCTTCCGGCAGGACATCGCCCGGCGCACCGTGCGGGAGGCAGGCCTCACCCGCTACATCGCGCTCTGCCTGCTCACCGGCTATGCCTGGCTTGCCCTGGGAGCGCTAGGCCTGTTGCTCGCAGGCGGCATCGTGCCGGGGAGCCCCGGCTACGATGCAGGGCTGCACGCGATCCTCCTGGGCTTCATCTTCTCGATGGTCTTCGGTCATGCGCCGATCATCTTTCCCGCCGTGCTCGGCGTGCGCCTGCCCTGGCACCCGCTGTCCTACCTGCCGCTCGCGGTGCTGCACGGCTCGCTGGTACTGCGCGTCGCCGCCACGCTGGCCGGCGACCTTTCATTGCGCAGCACAGGTGGCCTGCTGAATGCCGCCGCACTGCTGCTGTTCGTGCTCGGCATTCTGGTTTCGGTGGCGCGCGGCCGGCGCGCAGCGGGACCCTGATCGGGCAGTCCGCCGCGTGCTGCGGTGCTGTGCGACTTGCTTTCACAGTGGAGAACGACATGTCTGATTTACCGGTGCGATCTGTAATCCTGATCATGGCAGTGCTCGGCGCGGCCTGCGCCCCAACCGGTGACGGGGAACTGCTCGCCGAGGCCCGCGGCATTGCCTCGTCGGTTCCGCCCCGCCTGCTCAGCGTGCTGCAGGCGGAGATCGACAAGGGCGGTTTCGAGGGCGCCATTGCCGCCTGCCGCGATTTTGCGCCCCGACTGGCGCAGGCGGCATCGGAGGAGAGCGGCTGGAACATCCGGCGCGTGAGCCTGCGTAACCGCAATCCGCAGGCGGTGCCCGATGCCTGGGAACGGGCCACGCTCGAGGACTTCGACCGGCGCGCCGCGGCTGGCGAAAGCCCGGCCATGCTCGAGAAGGGGGAAACGGTCGCCGTGGGCGATGGCCGGGAATATCGTTACCTGAAAGCGCTGCCGACGCAGCCGCTGTGCCTGGCCTGCCACGGGGGCATTGACGATATCAGCCCAGCCGTGCGGGCCCGGCTCGGGGAACTCTATCCGGACGATCACGCGACAGGCTACAGGACCGGTGAGATCCGCGGGGCGCTCACCCTGCGCAAGGTGCTGTAGGGGGCGAGGACGTCAGCAAAAGCCACGTCACGGCGGGCTGCTGCACTCGTCCTGCACCATGAAGGCCTCCGCAAGCCACCCTATGTCCGCGTATCCGGTGAGGATGGGGTGGTCGCGCAGGGGCCTGCCGCTGTCCTTGGCAGCCCGGTATCTGTCGAGCGCTTCGGCATACAGTGCGCAGGCCTTGCCTCTGTCACCGCGCAGACTCCAGGCATTGCCACCACCGATCAGGCATTTGACAGCGCCGATCTCGTCGCCGGCTTCCTCAAAGAGTTCCTGGGCACGTGCAAAGTTGTCGATGGACTTCTGGTAGCTGCCGTCCCAGGTACCGAGCTTCTGGAATTGGGCCGTCCAGCGCCCGTCCTGGTACAGCCCGTTCTTGTACAGGTTGCCAAACGCATGGTGGGCCTCAGCCATTCCCACGATGTCTTCGGCCTCACGGAACTGCCGCAGGGCCTGACCAATCACATCCTCGGCGAGCAGCAGGCGGTCCTCGGCGACCAATGCCTGGGCCTGGCTCAGCTTGCCGTAGGGATCACTGGTACTGATATGCCCGATACCGGTACAGCCCACCAGCAGCGGGCCAGCAAGGAGAATGATCACGATGAATTTCATGGGGTGCCTTCCTGGTCAGTCCTCGGCGGCGATCACGACTGCCGGCGCACCCTGCAGCAGTGCGGGGTAGGTGAGCGCCGCAGCAACCGGCATGCCCGGGTAGTTGAGACCGGAGCGCAGCACGCTGCCGAAGCGGTCGCCGCCCAGCAGGTCGAGGCGCACCTGGAACACATCGTGCAGTCCGGCGATGGCATTCATGCCCGGTATGCGGTTCATGACGCGGCTCAGCTGACCGCCCTCGGCCAGCCAGGCATTCGCGCGGATCTGCGTCGTTGCCTCGCCCAGGTTGTTGGCGCGCTGCACGGGCATGTCATAGCGTTCCTTGGCTTGCGCAGCACCCCCGGACTCCCAGGTGGTCCCGTAGCCCACGATCCTATCGTAGCCCCAGGCGAGCCCCGCGGCACCTCCGGCCAGGACGAAACCCTTGCCGAAGTCGCCCCCGGTCGCCGCCGATAGCGTACCGCCGGCCACGCCGGAAGCCAGTACCCTGCCCAGGGTCCACTGATTGTCGAAGGCAACACCGATGCCGGAAAATACACCACCGGACACCCCGCCGAGCAACGCGCCCTGCACGTCGCCGCCGATAATACCGCCGGCTACCGCACCGCCGGCTATTGCGCCCAGCGTAGAGCCGGTGGCCGCTGAGGCGGTTGCCGGTGCCCCGGCCATCCAGGCGGCGTTGGTCGCGCCCATCGTGTAGTAGCCGGCCACGCCCGCGAGGATCTCGCGGCCCCAGTTGTCCACGACGCGCCGGACGAAGCTGCCGAGGCGCCGGACCAGCCGCTTGAAGAAGTCGCCGATCCGGCCGAGAAAGAAGCCGCTCGGGTCTACCCGCGACAGCGGGTTGTTGGCCACGTAGCTGTAGCGGTTGAGCGTCTGCGGGTTCAGCAGGTTGCCGAGCAGCGGGTCCGGCGACAGCAGCGTACCGAGCAGCGGATCCTGGACGCGGCCGTTCATGTGGATCAGCCGCACCGCGTCGAGGTGCTCGTGCCCGGTGTAGCCCCGCTCGGTGTAGTGCGTATCCCCGGCCCGCGCGTCAGCGGGATCCGCCGTCCAGTCGGCGTTACGGCGCTTGCCGAAGGCGTCGAAGCGCTGGACGGGGTTCTGGGCCCCCGTGCCGACCATCCTGGACAGGGTGGTTACGCTGCCCTGATGGTCACGGTGCAGAAAGTAGCCTTCATAGACGGCCGGGCTGTCCTGCTCCACCTGGGAATAGACCGCCTCACCGTTGGCGAAGGCCGTGGAGCGAAAACGCCTCGACGAGCCGCTGACCTCCACCTCGAAGTGCGGACCCACGTACCAGGTGGTGACCGTTGTGCTGCCGTTCTTCGCGACCTGGCGCAGCCGGCCCCGGTCGGGACCGTAGGCGAACTCGCTGTAGTTTCCCGCACCGTAATCGATGCGTTTCGGCAGCTGGAACGGGTACCAGGTGATGGGCTTGCCATTGCGCAGGACCATACTGCCGTTGGCGTCGTAGCCAAATGCCTGGTTGCCCCGGGGGCCGCCGGCGATGGCGCTGACCGCGCCGGGGCGGTTGCCCGAGTAGCTGTAGGTGCCCACATCGGACTTGCTGCGGATCCGGCCGCCCGCGTCGTAGCTCAAGGCCAGCGTGAGCGTGCCGTTCAGCCGGGCACTGGTCAGCCGCTCAGCTCCGTCATAGCCAAAGGCTTCGGTCACCCCGAGGTTCAGCTCCTGACGCTGCAGCAGGTTTCCCGTGCGGTCCCAGGCATAGGCCTCATTCTGCAGCGTGCTGCCCATGCCGGGTCCGGTGCGCAGCGCCGTGAGGCGCGTGCTTGCGCGGTCGTAGTCGCGCTGTTCGTCAATGGTGTAGTAATCGCCGAGGCGCACATGGCGCGCGCGGCCGAGCGCGTCCTGCGCACGCAGCTGCCAGAGCGTGAGCCACCAGCCGATGCCGGCGCCCAGGTCCTGGTCTATGGCGCCCAGGAAGCCCCGGTTGTCGTATCGGTAGCGCAGGTGCATCCGGCCACCAAAGGCGGCGGCGGGATAGGTCATGCTGGCGACCCGCCCGAGGGCGTCCCAGGTGTATTCCGTCAGGTAGCCGAGGCCGCCAGCCGTGGTGTTCACGGCGGTGCGCCGGCCGAGACTGTCGTAGCCGTACAGTTCGATGAATCCTGCAGGGCTGCCGTCGAGCGTGGCCGTGACCCGGCGCGGCAGACCGAGCAGCGGCCCACTGGCCGTGTGGAACTCCCAGGTCGTGTTGCCCTGGCCCGCGTCGTCCCGCTGCACCAGCCGGCCGAGCGCGTCGTAACTGAAGGTGATGGTCTTCGCGGGCGAGCCGGCATCGGTCTGGCTGACGAGTTCGCCAAAGGCGTTATAGCGGGAGGCGCGCCGGCCGGCGTCGGGTGATTCAACCACCACCGGCAGACCGCGCTCGTCGTGGGTTAGCGTGGTCGTGCCGCCGTTCGGGTCGGTGATGCGGCTGAGTTCGCCGAACGGCGACCAGGCGTAGGTCGCCGTGCCGCCATCCGTCGAGCTGACCGAGATCAGCCGCCCCTCGGGGTCCAGCGTGCGGGTCTTCACGCGGTTCTCGCCATCCCGTTCCGTATGGCTGAGCCGGTTCGAGTTCCACCGGCTGCTGGCCACGGCGCCGTCCTCGCCGGCCGGCCGGTCCTCGCCGCGCTTCTGTCCTGCCACGTCCCAGCTGTAGGTTGTCCAGTACGGATCCTCGCCCGCGATGAAGGGCACGCTCTCGCGCGCAAGCCGTCCGAGGACATCAAAGGCGCGCAGCTGGCGGCTCGCCTGTCCGCCGGCCAGCGCCGACTCGCTGCCCACCGTGCGGCCCCACGGGTCGTGCAGCGTGCGCGACTCGAAGCCATCGGTGCGGCGCGCCACCACTTCGTAGACTGCCGTCGGCGCAAAGCATCCTGCGGCACACGGCACATAGTCCCAGGTGGTGGAGGGGCCGTCCGCACGGTTCTCCGCGAGCAGCCGGCCGAACGCGTCATGATTCCAGGTCGTCACGAGGCCACGGGCGGAGGTCCGGCTGGTCTCGAGCTCGAGGGCTTCGTTCCAGGAAAACTGGATGGTGGGACTGCCGTCGCCGGCGGTCAGGGCCGACTCGGAAATCGCCCGGTCGCTGGCGTTTCCGTAGCCGTACACGGTCCAGCGGTACGGGATCGAGTTGTCGCCTGCTGCCCGGCCCACCACCACCAGTTGACCGGCGCCGTTCCAGTAACGGGTCGTCACCAGGCGCTGGTCGAGGGGACCGGTGGCCGGGCTGGTCTCGGTAAGCTGCCGGCAGGTGACGGGTGACCAGCTGTACTCCGTGGTCCGTGTGGCCGTTCCGCTGCCGTTGTCACGGGTGACCTCCACACGCAGGGGCAGGCCCAGGCAATACTGGCTGCTGCGCAACGACTCGTCGAAGGTCGTGGTCGTGGTCGTCACCAGCGCCTGGGACGACGCGGGCGAGCTGATCACCGTGGTCTCCCGGACCGGCTGGCCGTGGTTGAAGTCGATATCCCGGCTGCTTGAGATACGGCGGACGAGTTCGCCGAGTGCGCCCCCGTCCGGATCGGTTTCGTACTCGTCGCGGATCTCACCGGTCTGGTGCACGAAGTGATAGTCCTGCGCCGCGTCGCCGGCGGCTGCCGGGCGCGGGTGCGCGCTCCAGCTGTTGTTCTGTACGCCGACCAGCCGGTCGTCGCCACGGGCCGTGGTGACCCGGGCGACCTGGCCGGTGAAGGGGAAATCCTGGCGATAGGCTGTCTCCGTGTAGACGGCCACGCCGTGCAGGTCGGCATGGCGGGAGTCCGTGGCCCGCAGTTTCTCGAAGCCGAGGAAGCCGCGACCCAGGCGGCTTGCCCGCGCATTCGCGTAGCTATAACTGACGCCATGGCTGCCGCCGATGCCGTCACTGGCGCTGTAGTCGCTGACCACGTACAGCGGCCCGCCCCGAAGCAGCCGCTCGCCGGGTGCGGCGCTGCCGCTCGCGGTATAGCCCGGCAGCCCCGACAGGGGCCGGTATGCCGGTTGCCAGCGGTTGCCGAGGCCGTCCTCGGCCGAGACCAGGAGGTCGGGACGGGCCGGCTGGTGGGCACGGTAGTGCCAGCGCTTTCTGTAGTCGAGGAACAGGAGGTCCGGCAGCCCGTCGCCATCCGGGTCGGTCACGGCCAGTCGCAGCAGCTCCGCCGGCACGGGCGAGGCCGGCAGGTCCACATAGCGGTCGGGGTCCGTGTTGCTGTAGCCCGGGCCGTCGCCATCGCCCCCGGCCAGATGAATGCGCCAGGTGCTGCTGTCGAGCTGCCGGAACAGGTCCTCGCGGCCGTCACCGTTGAGATCGAGGGAGCGCGCGATCGTCCCCGCGCCGGAGCTGAAGCCCAGAGCCTGCGCTGTGGCCAGTGCGTTACCGTTACTGATGCGCGTCTGCCAGCCGAGCGCGTTGTCCCGGTAGGCCACGTCGCTGAGACCATCACCGTTGATGTCCATCGGCACTACCGTCGAGGCATTGGCGACCGTGAAGAGGCTCTGGAAGTCGCTGCCCGTGGACAGGAAGCCCTCGTACTGGGCAGGCGGCCCGCCGGGATTGAAGCTGCCCCGCAGGATCAGCAGGTCCTGCCGCCCGTCTCCGTCGAAATCCGGTGCGCTGCTGAGACCGTCCAGCAGCGGCAGCAGGGTGCTGGTCCCGGTGATGCCGGTAGCCTGCTCCGGGCCAAAGCCTGTGCCCGTGCTCCTGCGGAAGCACACGACGAAGTCACGCACATAGACGAGGTCGTCCAGCCCGTCACCATCCATATCCATGGGCAGCACGGCGTACACGTTGCCCAGGGAGAGCCCGGTGCTGATTGCGGGCAGCAGCCCGCCGTTGCCATTCGACCGGTACACGAGCCAGTTGCCCGGCGAGCCGGAGCCGGGCGTGAGCAGATCCTTGCGCCCGTCGCCGTCCATGTCGAGCGCGATGCCCACGCCGTAGCGCCTGATGCCGGTGTTGGTGGCCGGGGCATTGAGCGGATCTGCCGTTGTCGTCCGGGCCCGGCGCACATGCCAGCTGATGGTGCTGCCGACCTTGACCGGCAGGTAGAGATCGGGCGCCCCGTCGCCATCGTGATCGGCGACCACGGCCTCACTCCCCAGCGTGTCGGTGAGTCCGGCGATGCTCGCGCGGAAGTCCGGGCTGCTGTCCTGCCAGCCGAAGCGGGTGGGCGGCAGGCAGGCGGTCGGGCTGCACTGCTGGACGCTGGCGAGCTGGCTCCGGCGGCTCCCCCCCGGCGCCGGGTTTGCATAGCCCAGTTCGTAGCGATGCACCAGGCCAAAGCCCTGGCCCGCATCGTGCTCATAGCGGATGCGGGTGAGGCGCTTCAGGCGCTGCCAGTGACTGCCCCAGCGATAACCGCTGCGCTGGTCATCGGCGGGGCGCTGCTCGTAGTCAAAGGCCAGACGAAAGCGGGCGCCGGCGCCCGTGCTGTCGCCGGTCCAGCGGATCTCGACCGGCAGGGCATCGCCGCTGGCCTGGTCGGTGCTCCAGCTAAAGCTGATCCGGTTGCCAAACTTGTCTGCCACCTGGCGCAGCGCCCACTCAGCGGTTTCACCCGCCGTGCCGGTGGCCGGTACGCGGGAGGCCGCATCACCGCCGTAGGACCACGTCAGGCCGTCCGGGTGCTGAACCTCGAAATACGCAGGACCGCTGCCCTGCCGTCCGTGCGAGCGCACCCGCTGCAGGTTATCCACCTCGGTGCGGTACTCGGCACCGTCGCCACCGTAGCTGCCCGCCACCAGCACCAGGGGCTGGCCGTCCAGGCAGTAGCGGTCACCGGGCGCAAAGCGCACGCCCTGCACCCGCCCGTCCACCGCCGGGGTCAGCGCGCAGCGCCCGATGCGCGACAGCCCGCCGAGGCCAAATCCCATGCCTGCCACGCCGTCCCCGGCCTGGCTGTGGTAGCGGAGACTGATCCGGGGCCGCAGCCCGCCCCGGCCGGCGGCCACGTTGATCGGGATCAGGTAGCTCCCCGCTCCGGTTGCGGTCACGCCAAACTCGGCCGCCGTGCGGCCGACGGTCAGGCTGGCCGGCTCGGCCAGCGACGGGATGCTGCCGGTGACGATCAGCAGGGCGAGCGCAAGCCCGCGCAGCGACAGGAGGGAGTAAATCGCGGGGACGAGAAGCGAGCGTGACATGGTGGCCTCCGGCAGCCCTGGCTGAACGACGGAGGCGTATCAAAGCAAGCCACGGCCTGTGCCCGCGACCGGTGAAAGACAGCCGTTCGCCAGGTTTGGGCTGCGGTGGCGGGAATCTGCGGGAAGCGACCGGTTCTGGAGGACCGGCTGCCGGACAGTGCGGTGGACGGAGTCAGAACCTCACCGCAAGCCGTGCGTCGAAGTACTGCTCGTCGTAGTCGGAGTTGAACTGGCCGCGGTAGTCGAGTGAGAGCAGTGCGCGCGGGCCGCGCCAGGCGATACCGGCACCAAGCACGGTGCTCGATTGTGACAGGTCGCGGTCATCAATCGTGAACTGTGTTCCCGGGGCGCCGGCATAGCCGTAGCTGATGCTCGCGTCGTCAATATCGAAGTCGTGGTTGACCGCCAGCGAGGCATGCCAGTCGAGGATGGAGTCGCCAACCCGTTGCAGCAGGGATATCCGTCCGCCGGCCTCGCCGCGCAGTGCATCCGTGCTGCGCGCGGCAACAACCTGGTTCAGGGTGTCGGCGCCGGTCTCCACGAAGGCATCTTCCTCAACGCGGTAGTAATAGAGGCTTGCATAGGGTTCGATGGACCAGGTGCCGAATCCATACTCGATCCCGCCTCCGAGGAAGGCCGACCAGAGGTCGCCGTCGTGGGCGCTGGTGGCCGTGCGCTCTACTTCGCCAACGGTGACTTCGCGCGACGTGTCGTAGGACTGTTCCCCGTACGTGAGGCCACCCTCGAGGTAACGGTTGCCGTCGAACCAGGTCGCATAGACCGAGCCGGACCACGAGTCGATCCCGCCGCTCGCGGCCAGCGAGGGTGCCTTGAGGTCCCCATCGGACCGGGCGTAGCCCAGGCCGGCTATCCAGTTCTCCCCGATGCGCAGGTCATAGCCCGCCAGGAAGCCGTTCGTGTCAGTGTCGAACGCGGTATAGCCTCCCACCGCGTCGTAATCGCCATCGGCGCTGAAGCCCGCGAGCCAGGCCTGGGATCGTGCGGGCGACTGCGCTGCCGGCAAGCCCCCGCCCGCGGCAGTGCTGTTCCCCGCGAGCTGCCACATCCCGCCCGGGTCGCCCAGGTAGCTGGTCATGAGCGGGTGGCGACTCGATCCCATCCCGAAGCTGCCGGTGCCATTGCTCGAGAAGGCAAAGGACACGCCGCCGGTGACGGCGCGGACTTCCGGTGCCTTGCGGTACATGGCGCGGGTGGCGCCGAGGTGCCCCTGGACCAGGAGCGCCATACGTTCAGTGATGGCAATGGTGCTGCCGGTCGTCACCAGGTGGGCATCCGGACTCAGGCTGCCGAAGGCCCGGTCGAAGCCGTCCTCGAGGGTCTGCAGGATGCCGAGCACGCCGAGGAAATCGCTGTCCCCGGCAGGGGCGCTGCGGAATACGTTGCCGGCAATGATCCTGTAGAGCGGGTTGGCGGTTACCGTGTCGAACGATGCCGCATTGGCGACCACCCTGACACTGTCCGATGACTGCGCGAGGCTGAAGGCGAGCAGGGGCCGTGATTCCGGCAGGGACACCTCGGCGAAGTCGCCGTCGATGCCCCCGCCAGCCTGCAGCACCGTGTAGCTTGTGCCATCGGCGATGAAACGGGTTCCGCGACGCTCGACACCCAGGGCGCCTTCCAGGCTCGCCGGTCCCGTGAGATCGAGTTGTCCGTGGCGCCCGTCGGCATAGATCACCGTCGAGAAAACGCCTTCGGGGTCAAAGCTATAACCGCTGTCCAGGCGCAGCGTGCCCTCGTCGATGCCGAGGCCCTGCAGGCTGGCCAGGGAAGGCAGCTGGTAGGTCCCGGGGCCCGTCTTTGCCGCCCTTTCAATGGACAGGGGAGTGCCCCCATAAGCGCCGGCTCCGGCAAGCACCAGCGTGTCGGTTCCGGAGCCGGCGTCCACGTTGATCGCGGCGCCGCTGGCATCGACGATCGCGGGTGTCCCGCTGAGGACGAGGCGGTCGTCGCCCTCGCCCAGGGTCACGCTGCCGACGATCAGCGAGCCATCGCCGAGAAAAAGTTCGTCATCACCTGCGCCGGTGTCTATGGCCAGGTCGGCGGAAGCAATGCCGTCCCGGAAGACCAGTACGGACAGGGATCCCGTGTTGCGCACGATGTCGTCGCCGGCCCCGGTGAGGATGCCGGCAGCCGATACAGTGCCGGGATTTACTCCCTTCGCAACGGTCAGGCTGCGGCACCCCGGGGAACTGCAGGCGCTCAGCAGGTCCCATGCCTCGATGCTGATGCTGCCGTTGTTCTCGACCCGGTCATTTCCGTCGCCGGTCTCGATGCCCACCGCCCGGGAGGACAGGCTGACGCTGACGGTCTCGCCGTTGTCCTGCCGCACATCAGCGACGAACTCCCCGCTGCGCGGGTCCACCCGGATCTCCGGGCGGGCGATCACGGTGAGGGTGCCCTCATTCACGATCTCATTGCGACCGTCCCCCGCCGCAATGCCGGTGGCTGCGGCCGTCAGGGTGCTGCGTGCCGTGCCGATTCCGTCGCCGCCGCCGCCGCACCACCAGCCGAAGAACCAGATGCAGACGTCCCCGCCCGTGACGTTGACCAGGGCCTGGGCCTGGGGCGCGGCGGTCACGCGGATGTCCCCCCCGCTGCGAACCGTGTCGTCGCCGTCACCGAGCTCAATGCCGGTTGCCCGGGCTGTGGCGGTCGCCGTGGCCGTGCCCCTGGCATCGCCGAAAGCGTCGCCATCGGCAGAGGCATGCATCGCCGCCTCGGCCCGGGCCAGCACGACCAGCTCGCCCGCGATTTCGACGTCGTTGTTGCCGTCACCGAGGCCGATGCCGGTGGCCTGGGCCTCGGCGGTGCCGCTCGCATTCGCGGTGCCATCGCCGTCCAGGCCGCTGCCGTTGGCGGCGGCATAGCTCGGGAATTCGGCCACCTCCTGCTGGATCACCACCGGCTGGATCAACCCTTCGGCCAGGAATTCCCAGTTCCACACCTCCACCGCCGGTTGGTTCCCGTCCGGGCCGTCCGGATCCACGGTCTCCACACGCACGATGTAGTGACCGCCGTCGACTTCGAGTGCGTTGTTCGGCTCCTGCTGGTCCGGGGGCGACGCGGTCCAGAAAACCACGGTACCGTCCGGATAGAGCTCCCGGGTCTCCGGGGCAGGGTTCCCCTGGTCGTCATAGAAGGCGGGCAGGGCATCTGCCGAGACCGTCTCTGGCGCCGGGGGCTCATCACCGTCGTCGGTGCTGCGTATATCCCGGTAGATGATGAGGTCCACGAACAGGCGCTTCGCGGTAACGGCATCGGCGGTTACCGACAGGTACCCGTTGCTGTCCGCGAGATCGTCGCCAGAACCACCCGCAATGCCGGTGGCCCGGGCCATGGCCGTGCTGTTCGCAACGGACCGCCCGTCACTGCCGAGCGAGATCACGGCGCCGCTGGAGACAGCAAGGGCGTAGGCGGTGCTGCTGGCGTTCACTATTACGTCGCCGCGCAAATCCACGCGATTCGAACCCTCATCGGCGGCGAGCCCCGTTGCCGAGATATCCGACCGCGTAAATGCCCCGGCCTGGTTGCCGTTGACTATCGAGAAGCCGTTGGTGGAGGCCTGGTTGCGGGATTCGGCGACACCGACGGCTGTGACCTGCAGCAGGCCGTTCGTCAGCAGCTCGTCGTCCCCCTCGCCACCGGACAGGCCGGTGGCCTCGGCGATCACTTCGGCCACGCCCGTCGAGACCGGGGTGGCGAGGCCCGTGATACTCGTCTTCGCGCCACCATTTCCGGTCAGCGTTGTATCCGCGAGCACGCGGACTTCCCCGCGATTCTCGAGGCGATCGTTCCCGTCATCACCGGCCATGCCCGTGACCCGCGCTTCCCCGGTCAGGGCCGCACTATTCTGGGAGCCGCCACCCAGGAAGGTGTAGGCGACGGCGTTGGCATTGACAAGGGTCCTGGCCTCGACGGAGAGGCTGCCATCTGCGAGGTTGACGATCATGTCGTCGGCCGCGCCGCCAGCGAGCCCGCCCGCCGAGGCGCGACCGCCCGAGGTGACACTGGCAGACGCGCCGCCGAAGGTGGTGTCAGAGCCGCCCCGGGACGTGAGTTCCGACAGTACCTCGATGTCGATGGCCCCACCGTTTGAGATCTGGTCGCTGCCGTCCCCACCGAGAATTCCGGCCGCCGTCGTGGCCGCGGCCAGCGTACCGCCGGTCGCGCCGGTCCCTCCGAAGGTGTAGCTCGCATTGTCGAGCAGGAGGGTCGATGTGGCCCGGAGCGTAATGTCTGCGGTGCTGCTGATCACATCGTCGCCGGCCCCACCGTCAAGGCCCAGGGCGCTCGTCATCGCTCCGGAGGTGCCGGTGGCGGCGGAGGTCCCGAAAATGGTCTTGCCGCCACCCCTGGAATCCAGCGAGGAGCTGGCCGTGACGCTGATGCTGCCGGCCGCCCCGATCCGGTCGGCGCCGTCGCCACCACTGACGCCAATGGCGTCCGTGCGGGCCTCCAGGGCCGCGCCAGTTTCGCCGGAACCGCCAAAAGTGAAGGACGTGCCCGTCTGCCACAGTTGTGACTCTGCCCTCACGCTAAGGAGGCCCAGAGTCTCCAGGTAATCATTCCCGGCGCCGCCATCCAGGCCCGTGGCGCGGGTAAATGCCCCGGACTCCCCTCCGCCGGATGAGGAGCCAAAGATGCTCAGGGCGCCAGAACCCGTGTCGCTGCGGGCAGTCGCGGCCACAGCGAGCTCGCCGGTATTGCTGAGGGTGTCGTCATCATTACCGCCACTGATGCCCGTCGAGAGGGTCCGTGCAAAGGCCGCCGACTGGGCCTCCATGTTCCCCGAGAAGCCGACGGACCCGGTGCCGGTAACCAGGCGCGACATCCAGGGGTCGTCATCCGGGCCGGGGCCGATCCGGATGACACCGCTGTTGACGATCGCATCGGTGCCGGCGCCACCGCTGATGCCCGTGACCGAGGTTTCAACCTCCGTACCGGCCCGGGCGCTTGCGGCTCCCGACACGCTGGTTGATCCACCGGTCGCCGTACTCCGGGACACGCCGCGGACGAGAACCAGGCCCAGATTGTCGATGGCATCGTCACCCTCGTCGCCGGAGAGGCCGACAGCCCCGACCGACGTGATGGTCCGGGCCTCGGCGTCCGCGGCACCGGCCACGTTGACGCTCACGCTGGTCGCGGTCACGTTGGCTGTGGCAAGCACATCCACCTCGCCGTCAACCTCGTTGATCAGCGTATCCGCGCCCGCGCCGCCCGAAAGTCCTGTGCCCTGCGAAACAGCGATGGAATTGGCCGACGCCAGGGCGGCGCCCAGCAGTGCCGCGGACACCGAGCGGGCCGTGGTGCTGGCTCCGGCGTCGATGCGGAGAGTGCCCGAGTTGATGAGCGTATCGGAACCGTCGTCGCCGCGCTGGCCGGCACCGCCCACGTTCGCGGTGGCTCCCGCGTCCGACAGGGCGGCGCCCGCCAGTGTGCCGCCGAGGGCCTGCCCGATGGCGGTGGCGCGAAGCGTCAGGTCCACCGTGCCGCTGTTCTCCACCCGGTCGTCTCCCGCGCCGCCTGCCATCCCGGTGCCGGTGGCCAGCCCGGTGGATGCCGCGGCAGCGGTGCCCGCGCCGAGTCCGGCGATGCTGAGCCCGCGAGCCACAGCCCGGGAACTGACGGTACCCGTCAGCGTGCCGGCGTTCACGAGGACGTCGTTGTCGTCGCCACCGTCGAGACCCGTTCCGGTGGCGTCCGAGACCGCGTTGGCATCGGCAGCAGAGAATCCCGCGAGCGTCAGCGCCACGGCGGTGTCCCGGGTTGCTGCAGAAACGTCGAACACAATGCTCCCGGACTCCGTATTGCCGAGCCCGTCCGCGCCTTCGGCACCCGCCATCCCGGTTGCGACTGCCTCGGCGCGCGTGGCCGCGTCAACGAAGGCGCCGGCGACTGCAGCGCCAATCGGGGTGAAGGCGACGCTCACGCCCTCGGCAGACGCGGTGGAGCGGGCAGACAGGGCTCCCTCGTTTCCCAGTTCATCCGCCCCGGCGCCGCCGTCCAGGGCGGTGGCGCTGGCCTGGGACGTGGACGCAGCAACGGCCGCCGCGAAGCCGCCGCTGGGGCTCACGCTTGCCGCGACGGCCACGGAAGTGGTGGCAGCCCCGGCCTCGGCGCTGGCGCTCCCGGCATTGACCACGACGTCGTCCCCGGCGCCGCCCGTGATGCCTGCCGCCCGGGCGTTGGCCTTTGTGCCGCCGTCCCAGAAGGAATCGGAGGCCAGGGCCGCTCCCGTACCGACCACGCTGACGCTGACGCTGGTTCCCCGGGCATCAGCCCGGCCGCTGATCACGCTGTCGTTGTAGACCTCGTCATCCCCGTCCCCGGCGTCAATGGCTGCGGCTTCGGCGATGGCGGTGGAGGTGCTGATGGCGCCGGCAATGCCGCCCGCGGTCACGGCGACCGATGCGGAGGTGGCGACGGAGTTTGCCACTGCATCGATCGTGCCCGCTTCGGTCGTGTTCCTGATGTCGTCGTCGCCCGCACCGCCCCGGATACCCGCCGACCTCATGTCGGAGGTGGTTCCGCCGTCCCAGACGGAATCCGATGCCACCCCGACCCCCACGCCGGTGAGCGCCACGTTCACCGCTACTGCAGTTCCCTCCGCCGTTGCGACCAGGGCGCCGGTGTTCGTGATCTCGTCCCGGTCAGCCCCACCATCGATCGCGATGGCATCGGCCCGGGTGCTGGCCGTCGATACCGCGGCCGCCACTCCACCCACCGTAAAGGCAACGCTGGTGGAAGGTGCCAACGCCGTCGCGGTGCTCGTGATCCCACCGCCGTTGTCGATGACGTTGAACCCGTCGCCACCGCTGATGCCCGTGGCCGTGGCGATGCCGCTTGCACCGCCATCCCAGGAGCCGGCTCCCGAAACCCCGAACTTGGTGCCGGCGACACTGACAGTGGTGGCCGTGGCGTCTGCGGATACCGCTATGGCATCCCGGGTTGTGATGGTGTCGCTGCCCGCCCCGGCGTCGATGCCGATCGCGCCTGCGTCAGCCGTGGCTGCCGTCACGGCCGCTGCAACACCCTCCACGGCAACGGCCAGGGCAATCCCGGCCGAGGAGGCGATCGACTCCGCCGACACGCCGCCGCTGTTCAGGATGTCGTTGTCGCCATCACCGACCCTGATGCCCCGGGCCCGGGACTCAGCCAGCGTGCCACCGTCCCAGTCGCCGCCCCCGGCGCCCGCCACGCCGGCTGCGGTGAAGGACACGGCGACGGCGGCCGCACGCGCCTCCGCCTTCGCCGACAGGCTTCCCGAGTTCTGCACATCGTCGTCATAGGCCCCTTCGCCGGCATCGATCGCGGTCGCACTCGCCGTCGACGTTGAGGTGGCCAGCGCCCCGGCCACGCCGCTCACGGCGATGCCGGCAGTCACCGAGCGGGTCACGGCCTCCGCATCCGCAGCTACATCGCCCGTGTTCAGGATGCCGTCGGCGCCACCGCCCGCAGTGATGCCTGCAGCCCGGGCATCCGCACCGGTACCGCCGTCCCAGGGGGCATCGGCGGCAACGGCCACGCCGCCCATGGTGAAGCTGACCGCAGCCGTGTTGGCCGTTGCGACGGAGTTCGCCGAGAGCCTGCCGTGGTTGATCACGGTATCCACCGCCGCGTCGCTGCCCGTGTCGATGGCAGCCACGTCGGACCCGGCGGTGGAGGTGGCCACGGCGCCCGCAACGCCGGAGACGGCGACGGCCGCCGCCAGGGAGGCGGCCGTGGCGTCGCCGGTCACGGTGATCTCGCCGGTGTTATCCACGGTATCTGCGCCGTCTCCCACGTCGATCCCGCGGGCCCGGGAAGTCGCGCCCGTGCCGCCGTCCCAGACGGCGTCGGTGGCGATGGCGACTCCCGAACTGGTGAAGGTCACCGCCGCGGAGGCGGCGAGCGAGTTCGCAGTGACGTCCAAGCGTCCCGTATTGGTCACCGTATCGGCGTCGTTGCCTTCCCGGGCATCGATGGCGATGGCGTCCGCCAGGCCGGTGGAGGTCGCGGATGCCCCGGCGATGCCGGAAATCGCGACAGCGACCGCTGCCGACAGGGTCGTCGCATCGGCAGTCACGTCCATGACGCCATCATTGATGACGGTCTCGCCGCCCGCGCCCACGTCGATGCCTCGCGCCCGGGCATCGGCCTTCGTGCCCCCGTCCCAGACGGAATCGGCGGCAATCGCCAGCCCCGAATTGGTGACACTGACGGAAGCCGCGGCCGCCACGGCGTCGGCAACCACCGTCAGCGCGCCGCTGTTGCCCACATTGTCCACCGACGCGCCGGCACCGGCGTCTATGGCGGCGGCCCGCGAGGTCGACGTGGAGGTGGCGGTGGCAACGCCGACGCCCGAGACGGCCACGGCCACCCCGGCGGACAGGGCCGCAGAGGTGGATCGGGCCTCGATTTCGCCCCGGTTCGTGATGGTGTCGGCGCCGTCGGCCAGCACACCGCCCGACTCGAAGGCGGTCTGGTCGGTGCCCACGGCGAGGAAGGTGGACCGCGACCGGTCGCCGCCGTCGCCCGCGATGCCGGTGGCGGTCGCATTCGCCCTGGTGCCCCCGTCCCAGACGGCGTCGGCCGCAATGGCCACGCCCTGGTTGGTGACGGCCACGTTGGCGGCAGCCGCAATGGCCTCGGCGGTGCTGGAGAGCCGGCCCTCGTTGTCCAGCTCGTCATCCCCGTCGCCGCCCCGGATCGCGGTGGATTCCGCCCCGGCCGTAGCGGTCGACACCGCCACCGCGAGGCCCGTGCCGGTGACGACCCCCAGGTTGAGGGAGGGCGCCGCAGCTTGGGCGAGGGTGGTGATCTCGCCGGAATTGACGACTTTGTCGTTGCCCGCCGCAGCTTCGACGTCCTTGTTGTAGCGGACCCGGGCGAGACCGGAATCCGCCTCGGCAGTGATCACCTCCGTGGTCCGCTCGCCGCTGTCGGCGTTGATGCCGGCCGCCACCGCCCTGGCCTCCGTCCCGCCGTCCCAGACCGAATTGGCGGCGACGGCGAGACCCTTGCCGGTAACGGCGACGTTGGCCAGGGCTGCCGTGGTCGTGGCGGTGGCCGTCAGTGAGCCGGAGTTCTGGATCTCGTCATCCAGATTTCCGCTGTCCATGCCGCTGGCATAGGACTCGGCGTTGACCCGGCTGATGGACACGGCCGCACCCTTGCCGGTGATCCCGAAGTTGCCCCGGGAGGCATCCGCAGTGCTGGTTGCCACGATGTCACCGGAGTTGATGAGCTTGTCACTGCCATCGCCGGTGATGCCGTCCTTGATCTTCTCGTAGCGGGCCTCCACGCCGATGTCGTTGAAGTCGATGAAACCGGTGATCGCCAGGGATCCGTCCCCGGTGAGTCCACCGGTCGAGATGCCCACCGCCTGTGACCTGGCGACGGTGCCGGCATCCATCAGGCCGGAATTGCTGATGGCACGGCCCTCGGTGGAAATCGCCGCGTTGAGGGTTTCGGCCCTGGCAGCGGCGTCGACCGTCAGCGCACCGCTGTTCGTCACCCGATCCGCACCGCCGCCGCTGTCCAGTCCCGCGCTGTCTGCGGTGGCTTTCGAGTCGGCTATGGCCCGCGCGGCGCCCTTGATGGTGACCGCCACGGCTGTCGTGCCACTGGTCGCGGTGGCATTGCTGGTGATGGCGCCCTGATTGTCCAGGGTGTCATCGCCGGCGCCCACCGTCGAAGACAGGCTGTAGGCCAGCGAAAAACCGTCCGCATCGATGCCGATCTCAAGGCTCTGGATCCCGGTACCGGCCGTACCGTCACCGCTGAGACCCGTGGCCGCAGCCTCCGCGATCGATCCGGCCTCGACCCGCGTCCGTGCGCTGCTGCTCTCGCTGGTCTTCTGGCCTACCCCGGCAGCGAGGGCGCCGGCCGTGGCGCTGGCTGTTGCCGTGAGTTCCCCCAGGCTCGTGATCTCATCGGCACCGCCGCCGCCGTCGACGGCGGTCGCCCGGGCCTTTGCCGTGGACTCGATGTCGGCCTTCGCGACACCATCGATGGCAATGCTGGCACCCTCGGCGCCGCTGGCGGCGATGGCCGTGGCGCTGACGGACCCCTCGTTGAGGATGAGGTCGTCGCCCTCCGCAGCATCGCTCTGGACGAGCAGGCTGGCGGAGACGCCGGACAGCCCGTCCTCGCTGCTGGCGCTGATCGTCAGTGCGGCATCCCTGAGTGTGTTTGTCCCGCTGTCGCCACTGATGCCCGTGGCCACTGACTCGGCCGTGGACGAGGCCTGCACCTTCTCGGTGCTCTTGCTCTTCTCGCTGCCCTTCTGTCCGAAGGCCACGCTCAGCGCATTGCTGGTGCTCAGGGCTGCGGCATCCACCCCGGCGAAATTATTGATCGTGTCCGCGCCACCGCCGCCGTCAATGGCGGTCGCCCGGGCCCGGGCAATGGCATCCACGTCGGAAGCGGCCGATCCGTCAATGGCGATGGCCGCACCGGCCGCGCCGCTGATGGCGGTGGCGACAGCGCTGACCTGGCCTTCGTTGCTGATCTCATCCGCGCCCCCCCTCGCGATGCCGGTTTCCGTCACGGACAGCACGACGCCACCATCTGACAGGCCCAGCGAGGCCTCCGTCCGCCGGGACTGGATGTCGCCGTCGGCGCCAATACCGGTGGCCACCGCATCACTCGTGGCCCGGGCATCGCTCCGGGCCTTTGCCCCCGGGCCGTCGGTCTGGGTGAAGCTCACCGCCAGCGCGCCGGCGGTGGCAGTGGCCGTCGAGGCCAGCACCCCGCTGTTCACGACGGCGTCGTCGCCTCCGCCGGTCAGCACCGCTCCGGCTGTCGCTTTCGCTTCGGCCGTAGCGGCAGACGAGGCCGTGCCTTCGGTATTGATCCTGATCTCGGCCGCGCCGGCGCCTGCGATTGCGCCGGCCGAGGCGATGACTGCGCCGCTGTTCACAACGCCGTCGTTGCCGGCCAGGCTCGTCACCTCGTCCAGATAGGTGGCCAGCCGGCCATCCCCGCCGTTACCGATGGTCAGGCTCTGTTCCCGCGCATGGGCCTCGCCTTCGGTGTCGATCCCCGTGGCCCGGGACTCGGCGGTGGCGTTCGCCACGCTGTGGGTGGTGGCAAAGAGGTCCTTCAGCTTGTCCAGCGTCGTGGGCTTGTTACCCGTGCCGTCCGTGGGCTGGCTGACGGTGATGCCAACCGACAGGGCCGTTGCCGTCGCGTCCGCATTGCTCTCGAGAAGGAAGGAATTATCCACCGTGTCGTCGCCGGCCCCGGTCAGGATGCCGCTGCTGGTGGCCCGCGCCTTCGAGGTGGCGTCGGCATCCACGGAACCCGCCGCGTTGATCAGCACCCCGCCGGCCACGGCGCCGCTCACGGCCTCGGCGTCGGCACTGATCGCGCCCCGGTTGATCACGGTGTCGGCGCCGGAAAGGGAGGCTTCGCTGCGCAGTACCTCGATATTCAGGCCGTTCCCGCTGATGGCAAGCGTGCCGCTCTGGGACTTGTCCCGGAGCGACCCATCGGCATCGATGCCGGTGGCGGTGCTTTCCGCGGTGGCGCCGGCGTTTACCTTGACGTTGCTCTTGTCCTTCTTCGGCGCCGGGTCCGGCGGGGGCGTGTCACCCGCGGGCTGCTCCGGGGGCTTCGACACGTTCAGCCCCAGGCTCAGGGCATCCGCTGTGGCTGTGGCACTGGCCGTCAGGAGCACGTTGTTGGTGACCGTATCGTCCCCGCCGCCGGTGTAGATGCCGGTGCTGGCAGACTTCGCCGTGGCCTCTGACTCGGAATTGACCGAGCCGGCGGCGTCAATCTGGATGGCGGCGTCAGTGGAGTCGGCACTGGCCGTGGCCGTGGCGGTGACGATGCCGTCATTGATCACCGTGTCATTGCCGATTGGGCCCGCCTGTTCCCGCCCGAGTGCGAGGCCGAGCCCGCCACTGCCAATGGAGAGCCAGCCTGTCGTGGTCGTCGTCAGGGCCTCGCCTTCCGTGTCGATGCCGTAGGCGCGGGCCGTTGCTTCGACCCCGGTTTCGGTGCTGGTGGAAAGTTTGCCCGGCGCCGCAGGACTGGCCGGCGTGTCGCCGTCGCCGCCGGCCGGGGGCGTGGTCTCCTGGGGGCTGCCGACTGCGAGGCCCAGGGTCAGTGCGCTGGCCTCTGCAGTTGCCACCGTCGTCAGGATGCCGCTGTTCGTCACCGAGTCATCGCCGGCGCCGGCGGCAATCGCTGCCGCATAGGCCGAGCCGGTGGACTTCGATTCCGCCTCGGTCGAGCCGCCGCTGCTCACCACGACACTGGCGTTCCGGCTTGCCGCCATTGCCGTGCCAAGGGCCTGGATTGCGCCCGTGTTGGTGACCGTATCGTTGCCGGACAGCGAGCCCACGACCTTCTCATAGCTGATGACCAGGGTGCCGTCGCTGATCTCCGCCGAGCCGGTAGTGGCCTGCAACTGGCCCTCGCCGTCGGCATCGATGCCCGTTACCCTGGCCGTGGCCGTGACGCTGGTGTTGCTGCTCGCCTTGTTGTCCTTGTCCTTTGACGGTGCGGGCGGCTTTGGTGCCTCGCCGGCGGGTGGCGTTGGCACCGGGCCGGATTCCGATGGCGCACCCGTTACCAGGGAGACGCTCACCGCCCCCGCCGTCGCGGTGGCCGCGGAGAGCAGTTCCCCGGAGTTCGTGACGGTGTCATTGCCGCCGCTGCCGGCGATGCCCGTTCCCTCGGCGGTGGCTTCTGCCGTGGCGCTCGCCTTTACGGTGCCATCCACCTTCAGGCTGACGGCAGCCGCCCCGGCGCCGCTGGTGGCGGTGGCCAGGTTGGTGAGGAACACGGAATTGGTCAGCGTGTCATCGCCGCTGACGGCGCTCACCGTGCGCTCATAGGTCACTTTCAGGCCGTCGATCCCGAAGGGGGAGGTCTCCTCCGCGCTGTCCTCGGTCTCGTCCTCCTCGCCCTCGATGCCGACGGCCTTCGCGGTCGCCGTGGCGTTTGCCGCCGCGTCGATCTGCGTTTTCTTCGGTGCCGGTGGCGTACCGGGATTCTGGGGGTCGGGAGGCGGCGTGCCCTGTGGTGCCACCAGCCCCACGGCCAGGGCGCCGGCGGTTGCCGTGGCCGTGTTGAGCATCACGCCGGCGTTCGTGGCGGTGTCGCCGCCGGCCCCGGCCTCGATGCCCGTGGCAGTCGCCCCGGCAGTCGACGTGAACCTGACGTTCACCGACTCGCGCACCGTCGTATTCAGCAGGTCGGCCGTGCCGCCGCTGGTGCCGAGCGCCGTGATCGTCAGCAGCCCGCTGTTCGTTACCGCATCCGATCCGGCCCCCATCCGGAAGCCGGCGGCTGTGGCTGCGGTGCTGATCGAGAAATCCAGCGCCTTCGGGGGCGGGGTGCCTTCGGCCGGCTGGTACTCGAGCGCGCCTGCATAGCTGCCGAGGGCATTCGCCAGTGAGAAAAATGCCGAAAGGCTGGTGACCGTGTCGTCCCCCTCACCGCCCGAGATGCCGATCGCAAGCGCTTCTGCGCCGGTCTTGCCCGGGTTCTCCGTCAGCAGGGCAATGGCGCTCGCATTGGTGGCAAGTGCTCCCGACGTGTCAATGGCGTCGTCGCCTCCGAGGGCATCGACGCCGGTGGCGGTCGCCTTGAGAGTCCCGCTGCCCGAGGTCTCCACGCTTGCGGTGGCCGAGGCGTCTGCCCCGACATTGATGACGTCGCCGTTGTCGGTGCCGGTTACGGCGACCTGGGTATCTTCTTCGGCCGCGAGCAGCACGACGCTGTCCGGCAGGGTGAGGGCCACAAGGAGAGCCGCGGTTGCGGTCAGCCAGCGCCGGCCGACCGGACGCCGGGTGGGCACTTCCGTGAGTAAGCGCATCTTCGCGAGCCCCTTTCGAAGGTTGCCGCAACGCTCAGGGGGGCTGGCAGCTCGTTGTTTTTATGGTTGCTGCGAGCTGTCAGGTGCGGCTCAGGCACCATCGGACGTTTACACCGTAACCGCATTCTCCCGCCGGGGCAATCCCGCAAGGCGGTGCTGCCGTCCGTACGCTGGCGCCCGCGCAGCACCCCGCGGCAGTGGGCCGTGCCGCGATCGGCCCTGTCGATCGCGCACCGGCGTCTGGTGCTAATCTGCTGCCCGATCATCTTCGGGCGCCGGAGCGCATCGCGATGAAGAAGTTCCTGAAATATGTCCTCGGCAGTCTGGCCGTCCTGCTGCTCCTGGTGACGGGCGGCTTCTATGCCTGGACCCGGGCCTCTCTGGCGGTCCCGGGACCCACGGCGCTGGCCGCGCTCGAGAGTGATGCCGGAGTCAGCGTCACCACAGAGCCGTTCCTCACCTTCCGGCCCTCGGGGCTGCAACCCACGGTCGGTTTCATGCTGTACCCGGGCGCCAACTGCGACATACGGGGCTATGCAGCCGTGCTGCACCAGGTCGCCGCACGGGGTTATCTCGCGGTGGGCGTGCCCATGCCGCTCAATCTGGCGATTCTCGCCCCCTGGCGGGCCGATGCGGTGCGGGAGGCCTATCCCGAGGTGCAGCGCTGGGTGCTCGCGGGACACTCGATGGGCGGCGCCATGGCGGCCTCCTACGCCCATGCGCACCAGGACCTGCTGACGGGGCTCATCCTCTGGGACTCGCACCCCACGGAGTCGGGCAGCCTGGCCGAGGCGCCCTTCCCCGTGTGGCTCATCCACCGGGCGACTGCGGACGGGCAACCGCCGGAGAAGTTCGTGAAGTGGCGCCACCTGTTCCCCGACGACAGCATCTGGACGCCGATTCCCGGCGGCAACCACATGCAGTTCGGCAGTTTCATCGGCGGCGGCTATGTGGAGCAGTGGCAGGCCACGCTCGGCCCGGAGGAGCAGCAGCAGCGGGTGGTCGAGGGCACGCTGGCGGCGCTCGCGACCATGGGCGGGCCGTCCCCGTGAGGCGCCTGGCGATACTTGCGCTCGCGCTGCAGGTCACCGCCTGCGGCACCAATCCCGTCACCGGTGAGCGGGAGCTGCAGTTCGTCTCCGAGTCCCAGGAACTGCAGATCGGCGCACAGGCCTACGGCCCCACGCGCCAGAGCCAGGGCGGGGATCTCAGGGTCCTGCCGGAACTGACCACCTACGTGAACGACGTGGGCCAGAAGCTGGCCGCCGTCTCCGACCGGCCGCTGCCTTACGAGTTCTCGGTGCTCAACAGCTCGGTGCCCAATGCCTGGGCGCTGCCCGGGGGCAAGATCGCCATCAATCGGGGACTGCTCACCGAGCTGGACAACGAGGCGGAACTGGCCGCCGTTCTGGGTCACGAAATCGTGCACGCTGCCGCCCGCCACGGCGCCAAGGCCCAGGAGCGCGGCACGCTGCTGCAGGTGGGCATGGTGGCGGCCCAGGTCGGCGTGGCCATGAGCGACGTGGGCGCCACGGCCGGCAACCTGCTGGTGATGGGTGCCGGCGTCGGCGCGCAGCTCGTCAGCACGAAGTACGGTCGCGAGGCGGAGCTTGAAAGTGACCTGTACGGCATGCGCTACATGCAGAGGGCCGGCTATGACCTGCAGGGCGCGGTCACCCTCCAGGAAAAATTCCTGAAGCTGTCCGAGGCCAGCGGCCGCAACCAGAACTGGCTGGAGGGTCTGTTTGCCAGCCACCCGCCGTCCGCTGAGCGGGTCGCCCGCAACCGGGCGAGCGTGGCCGCGCTCGGCAATCCGGGTGGCGACCTCGGCAGGGACCGCTACACCGCCCGCGTCGCCCCGCTGCGGGCCCTGAAACCCGCCTACGACAAACACGACGAGGCGCTGGCGCTGGCCCGCAGGGGCGACCTGGCCGGCGCTGCGACGCTGGCGGCCGAAGCGGTGCGCCTGGCGCCGCAGGAGGCACGCTTCCCGCAGCTGCAGGGCGATATTGCGCTGGCCCAGAAGAACCCCGAGGGCGCGCTGGCCTTCTACCGGAAGTCCATCGCGCTGGACGACAGCTACTTTGCCTCCCATCTGGGTGCCGGCACGGCCCGCTACCGGTTGCGCAGCGGCGACCGGGGCGAGGCCGAGCTGACGACGAGCGTGAAACTGCTGCCCACGGCCCCCGCGTTCTATTACCTGGGATCGATTGCGAAAGAGGCCGGCAACCGGCAGAAGGCGATGGAGTACTTCAAGGCGGCGGCCGGCTCAAGGAGCGAGCTTGGAAAGCAGGCCGCCACGGAGTACGCGCGCCTGAACTTTGCCGAGAACGGCACGAAGTACATCGCCAGCGGGCTGCAGCAGGACAGCCGTGGCCGGATCCTGGCGGTGGTCGAGAACCGGGCGCCCTTTGCCGTCAGCCAGATCCTGCTGACGCCCGTACTGGTGGACGCCAACGGCCGCGTCGCGCAGGAAGGCCGGCAGATACAGCTGAAGCAGACATTGCAGCCCGGTGAGCGGGCCTCGGTGAATGCCGGCGTCGGCGCCGTGACGGACGAGGTGCGCCAGCGCCTGCGGATCCGGGTGGACGCGGTAAGGGCCGAGTAGGGCTCTGCGACAACCAACATTATGTGAAACAACACTATCCCCTGTGACGATTTCCTGTTAGAGAAGATCAGAAGCACACACAAGACGACAGGGGGATCCTGATGAGCAACGTGTTGCGTGGCGCCCTGTGCGCCTTCACCGTGGTGGCCGTCAGTGCCGCCGGTCCGGCGCAAGCCGCCACCCTGAGCGCGGGCTACAGCGTCTCGGCCGTGACCTTCACCTGCAGTGCCTCCGGGCAGGGCTCCGGGGCGGTCAATGAACAAACCACCGGCTGTGCCAACTACATCGTCTCGGGTTCCTTCCTGGCATCCGGATCGGGCGATGCCTCCCATGACACCCTGCGCGCCACTGCCCGCGTCGGATTCTCGGCGCTCCGCCCGAACGTCTTCATTGGCGCTAACGCGAGTCTGGCCAGCGCCACGGGCACGGCGCGCTACACCGATACGCTGGTCATCGACATCGCCGGACGGACTGGCGAGATCGTTGAGCTGGTCTTCGAGACGGCCATTCACGGCGCGCTGAGCGCTGTTGCCGACTACACCTACACCTACGGCGTGGCGGACGCCAGCCTTGCGGTCAACGTGAACGGTGTCAACGTGAACGTGTCACGGGATGCAAAATCCTTCGGCACCTCCGTCTCCAGTGATTTCAATCCGGGACGGGTGCAGATCGTGCTCGGCAGTCCGTTTTCGGTGACGGCACAGCTCCAGACCCGCGCAAGACTCTTCAGGACCACCGGGTCTACCCAGTTCTATTCCGGCGACGTTGTTGCGGACTTTCTCAATTCCGGCGGCATCACGTCGTTCACGCTCTTCGAAGCCGGTGCCGGCGGTGCGATCATTCCGGCCTGGGAGCTCAGCTCCGAATCGGGTCAGTTCGGATTCTACACGGCCGTGGTACCGGCCCCGGGCGCCGCGTGGCTCCTCGCGACGGGCCTGTTGGCCATCGGCCGTTTCGCGCGCGCGGGGCGGGCTGCCAGATAGTCCGTGCCCGTGCGGGCCCGGTTCCCGCCCGGCTTATGTCGAATCCCTCGACGGGCAACTCCTTGTCCTGCTTGACAGGGCCGTCGTGACGGGCGCACATTTGGTTCGCGTGCTTTGCTTAGAAAGTGCGCAGACGACGTGCCTGCTCTGCGCAGGGAAGCGTTCTCTCACCTCTCTTTCTGCACCGTTCGATTCATCACCGACAGGATGTCGCCCGCGGCACGGGTCTGCGTTGTCGTGCGGCCCGGTGTCATGGAGAGCGGCTGATGAATCGCGCAATGAATCGAATGGCGTCCGGTGTCCTTGCCGGCGTGATGTCGTGTTGCCTGGTGTCGCCAACCACTGCGGCCTCGCTGACCTGGAACGGCCTCACGGCCGACTGGACCGTCGGCACCAACTGGACGCCCGGAGGCCCGCCGGGCACCACTGACACCGCGACCGTCAACGCGGGCAACGCCCAGCTGAACGCCGACACCACCATCCTGGGCCTCACCCAGGGCGGCGGTACCCTGTCCGGCACCGGGATTCTCACCGTCACAGGGGCGTCCGCGTGGACCGGCGGCACCCAGACCGGCACGGGCACGACCCGCTACGAATCCACGCTCGGCATTACCGGTCCCACCACCAAGTCGATCACCGGTGGCCGCACCATCAGCCTGAACGGCGCCACGAGCTGGAGCGGCAATACCGGCGCCAACAACACGATCTCGATGGCGAACGCCAGCGTCATCAACAACGCCGGCACGTTCACGGACTCCAATGCCTTCGGCAGCACCATCAGCGGCAGCGGCACCTTCAACAATGCCGGTACCTTCAACAAGGACTCGGCCACCACGACGTCCCTGGCCGTGGCCTTCAACAACACCGGCACGGTGAACGTGAATGCGGGCCTGCTGCTGCCCGGCGCCGGCGGCACGAGCACCGGCCAGTTCAACATCGCGAGCGGCGCCACGCTGGAATTCCGCAACGGCAGTCACACGCTGAACAACGTCACGACGAGCGGTGCAGGCACCTTGCAGGTCAGTACCGATAATGTGGGCGCTGACGCCGTCGTCACGATCAACGGCGGCACCCTCGATGCGCCGCTGTTGCTGAGCGGCAGCACGCTGACCGGCGCCGACCAGGTCTTCGCCGGCGCTGCCACCTGGACCGGCGGCACCCTGAACGGCGCGGTCGGCACGAGCACGGTCTTCGCCAGCACGCTGGCCGTGAACGGCCCCGGCACCAAGCTTTTGTCGGGCGGGCGCGCCGTCAGCGCCGGCGATACCACGTGGTCAGGCAACACCGGTGCCAACAACACGATCTCCATGGCGAACGGGAGCATCTTCAACAACACGGGCATCTTTACGGACAGCAACGGCTTCGACAGCAGCATCACCGGCAACGGCGTCTTCAACAACAACGGGACCTTCAGCAAGCAATCCGCGACGACCACCTCCATTGCCGTGGCCTTCAACAACAACGACACGGTCAACATCGACGCGGGAACGCTTCTGCCGGGTGGAGGCGGCACCAGCACCGGCGTGTTCAATATCGCCGACGGCGCGAAACTGGAGCTGCGCAACGGCAGTCACACGCTGAACAACGTCACCACCACTGGCGCGGGGCTGTTCCAGATCAGCACGGACAACGTGGGCGCGGACGCGTCGGTTGCCCTGAACGGTGGCACCCATGGCACGGCATTCCTGTTGAGTGGCAGCACCCTCAGTGGCGCCAGCCACACCCTGGGCGGCGCTGCCACCTGGACCGGCGGCACCATCAATGGCACGGCGGCCCAGAGCACCACCTTCGCCAGTTCGCTTGCCATCAGCGGCATCGGCGCCAAGTCGCTGACCGGCGGGCGTGTCCTGAACGCGGGCGATACCGTCTGGTCCGGCAACACCGGCGCGAACAACACGATCTCGATTGCCACCGCCAGCGTGTTCAACAGCAATGGCACGTTCACCGACAGCAATACCTTTGACAGCAGCATTGCCGTCGGCAATGGTGGCGGTGCCTTCAACAACAACGGGACCTTCAACAAGCAGTCCGGGACCGTTACCTCCCTGGGTGTTGTCTTCAACAACAACGGCACGGTCAATATCAATGCCGGCACCTTCCTGCCGGGCGGTGGCGGTACGAGCTCTGGGGTCTACAACATCGCCGACGGGGCCAGGCTCGAATTCCGGAACGGCAACCACACGCTGAATGGCGTGACGACCGCGGGGCTCGGCCTCCTGCAGATCAGCACGGATAACGTGGGCGCCGATGCCGTCGTCAGTCTCAATGGCGGAGTCCACACCACCAGTCTGCTGCTGAGTGGCAGCACGCTGCAGGGCGCGGATCACGCGTTCGCGGGCCTTGCCACCTGGACGGGTGGAGCGATCAGCGGCGCCGCGAGCACGACCTTCAACAATGATGTGACGATTTCAGGGAACGGCCTGAAGACCATCGCGGGTGGGCGCACCATCAACCTGAACCAGACCACGGACTGGAGCGGCAATACGGGCAACAACAGCAACGCCATCCGGTTCTGGAACGGCGCCACGGTCAACAACTACGGCACATTCAATGATGCCAACGCCTTCGATTCCTTCATCGAGCACAACGTGGGCAGCCCCCACAACTTCAACAACATCGGCACCTACAACAAGCTGTCGAACACCCTCACCACGGTGGACCTTGGTGTCAACTTCAACAACACCGGCAACCTGAACATCAATGCGGGCACGATGCGGGTGGCGAACGCCTTCGACAACGGGGGCACGGTCACGGTGGCGACGGGCGCGACCTTTGCGACCACGGCGACCAACCTGGACATGCAGAACCACGGCGTGCTCCAGGGCACGGGCACCTACGACCCGGCGGCCGGACGGGCCGTGATCAACCAGGGCCAGGTCCAGCCCGGGACACCCACGTCGGTGGGCGAGCTGCTGATTGCCGGCAACTACACCCAGAGCATGGCGGGGCTGATCGAATTCAACCTGGCGTCCCTGCTCAACTTCGACAAGATGGACGTGCTGGGCAACCTGACCCTGGCGGGCACGGTCCACGTGTCGAGCCTGGGGGGCTACAACCCGAACGACGGTGACACCTTCACCATCATCACCTTCGACGACGGCGTTGCGGATGTCTCCGACCTGCTCGGCACCTTCTCGTCCGTCACCTGGTCGGGGTTCGATCCGGGGGTGTCCTTCACGGCGCTCTACTTCGACCATTCGGTCGTGCTGAGCGCGGCGAATGCGGTGCCCCTGCCGGCCAGCGCCTGGCTGCTGGCCACGGCATCGGCACTGCTGGCAGGCCGGCAGCTGCGCCGCCGGCGAGCGAGGGGCTAGCCCGGAGCCAGCGGGCAAATCCTGCCGACGCCCGTACCGCCGGACGCCGACGGTCGCGTTGCTGCCCCGGTCAATGCAGCAGCCAGTGCGCATCACTGACCAGGCACATGCCCCCGACGCGCTGCAGGACCGGTCGGACTGCGGCCACGACCCGTGCTACCTCGTCCTGCGTGCAGGCGGCGAGCACATAGCTGTTCTGGAACACCCGGGTGAGGTCATCGCCGGAGCGCACGCCCCGCTGTCCCTTGCCCTCGACATGCCGGATCACGGTGTAGCCGGACACGCCTGACTGGTCGAGCAGCTCCAGTACCCTGTCCAGTTCGATGGCGTCGGTGACGATCTCGACGCGCTTCACGGCCTTCACGTTTCAGCTCCCCAGGCGTTCGATCAGGGCCAGGTAGGCCGGCATCCCGACGGTGATGTTGAAGGGAAAGGTAACAGCGAGGGCCAGCGGCAGCGAGAGGCCGGGGTTGGCCTGCGGCAGGGCCAGGCGCATCGCGGCCGGCACCGCAATGTATGAAGCGCTGGCGCAGAGGATCGTGAACAGCAGGGCATCGCCGGTGCCGAGGCCGAGCACCAGCGACAGGCCGATGCCGAGCAGTGCGTTGACCACCGGAACGCCGATCGCAAAGCCGAAGAGGAAGGGGCCGCTGGCTCGCAGGTCGCGCAGTCGCCGGGCTGCGACAATGCCCAGGTCGAGCAGGAAGAAGCACAGGATCCCCGGGAACAGCCCGATGGTGAAGGGCTGCAGTGCGGCCTGCCCGGCCTCGCCGGTCAACAGGCCGACGCAGAGGCTGCCGAGGATCAGGAACACGCTGCTGTTGAAGAAGGCGTCGCGCAGCAGGTTTGGCCAGCGGCCATGCTGCACGTCATCGCCCGGCGGATGCTCACCATCCGGTTGCCGCAGGGCAAGCCGGGCCAGGACGACGGCGACGATGATGGCCGGTGCCTCCATCAGCGCCATGGCGGCCACCATGTGGCCACCGTAGGCGATGCCGGCCCGGTCCAGGAAATCGCTGGCGGTGACGAAGGTGACGGCGCTGATGCTGCCGTATGTCGCGGCGATGGCGGCAGCGTTGTAGACATCGAGGCGCCGGCGAAGGATCCAGAAGCAGTACAGGGGCACGACCGCCGCCACCGCGACGGCCGCCACCAGCGTGGCCAGTTCCGTGGCGCCGGGCGCGCTGTGCGCCAGTTCGACACCGCCACGGAAGCCGATGGCGAGCATCAGGTACAGGGACAGGAACTTCGGTATCGGCTGGGGAATCTCCAGGTCCGAACGAACCCACACGGCCAGCAGGCCGAGGAAGAAGAACAGGATTGGCGGACTCAGGAAGCTTTCGAGGGCAATACCCGGGTCCGCCAAGTCGCCGTACCCCTAGCGCCGTTTCCTGCCCACCGATCCGCCGAGCGGCTGCCCGTGCAGCAGCCGGACCTGCGGGTCGTCCTGGTAATCCGCGTTCTCGAAGTCCGGCGGACCGTGGGGATGGTTGTGACCATCCGATTCCACCCAGTTGTAGAGCAGCGGCCGCTTCCGGTAGAGGAAGGCGGCGGCCCGGCGCTTGTTCTCGTCCGGATTGCTCCACGGATTGAAGTGGAAGTAATTGAACAACACGGAGTCCGTGCGACCGAAGGCGATGGTCCCGTACTTGCAGCGGAACGAGCCGTGGTTGATGTAGGGCGGCCGCCAGAAGTAGCCGCCCGTGGGCAGCTCGCCGAACTGCATCATCCAGGACGAACCCCAGATGTGATACGACTCCTCGGCGCTGTCGTGGTAAGAGATGTTGTCTTGGGCAAACTGTGGCGTCATGCAGTACAGGAAGCTCAGCGCCTCGGTGAGCGGATCGTAGTGGAGCACCTTGATCAGGCAGCCGGAGGCAACCGACGGTGACACCAGATTGCCCGGCGCCCAGGGCCGGTCCTCGTAACTGTTCACCGAGCTCAGGCCCTCGGTCAGGGCCAGCGGGTGATGGGTGCCGGATTCCGCATAGCTCGGCTCCGAGTCGTTGAACATGACCAGCGCTTCAGCCCCCTGGGAGGCTTCAATGGCGCCCACGGCCGTGCCTGCGGGGATGAAGGCGTAGTGGCCCTCCAACCACGTCTCGCGGCCGACCTTGAGCCTGCCGTTGAGGACGAAAATCTCCATGTCGGAATAGGAGAGCCCCGGCTTGCGCTTGAAACCGCCGTCGAAGCGGACCTTGAGCGTGCAGGCGCCCGTGTCGGTATCGAGTGACAGCACCTTGTAGGAACTGCCCTTGAATCCCTTGAGGTCAAACTTCCTGTAGGGGGTATCCAGTTCAACGTAGGGCTCGATATGCGGTCTGGCCATCGGAGTCTCCTTGATTCAGTAGACGACCTTGTGGGGGCGCTTCGGCTTCTTCGGCACCTGGGCGGCCGGGATCACCCGCCGCTGGTCACCGTTGGCGTTGAAGCCCTTCGTCTGCACGATCTCGAGGAACTCCCGGTACCACCGCTCGCGCTGTGGCGCCAGGTCCTCGTTCATTTCCTTCTGGATCGCGGCATGACGCTTCTTCTGCGCCGCGAGGTTGTCCTTGAGCCACGCCTGCGCCTCGCCGGAGCGGGCCGGCTTCTGGTCCTGCACTCTCTTCGTCATTCCGGGAGCCTCCGCCATCTGTCCTGATGGCGAATACACTAGCTTGCGGTATTCTGCCGACAAGTCGATTGTTTCTTCTATATAATGCGAGAATCCCGAAGTAATGGAGAACAGCCATCCGTCACCCGAACTACAACCACCTGCTGTATTTCTGGACGACGGTGCGCCAGGGCGGCGTGGCGCGGGCGGCCGAGAGCCTGCACATCACGCCGCAGACCATCAGCGGCCAGATCAAGCTGCTCGAGCGGGAACTCGACGGCGCTCTCCTGCAGAAGCAGGGCCGGCGCGTCGTGCCGACGGAGCTCGGCCAGACCGTCTATGAATATGCCGATGAGCTGTTTGCGCTGGGGCAGGACCTGGTGCGCGCTGCGCAGGGCGCGGCCCCGAGGGAGCGCCGCTCGGTCACGGTCGGCGTGGCTGACGGGGTGCCGAACCTGGTCACCTGGCGGATCGTCGCACCGCTGATGCAGGGCGACAGGCCGTTCCGGGTGGTCTGCCACACCGGCAGCCTCGATGCGCTCGTCGGCGAACTTGCCGCCCGCAAGCTCGACCTGGTGCTCGCGACCAGCGCCCTGCCGGCCAACGCCGGCCTGCGCGCCTTCAGTCACCTGCTGGGCGAGTGCGACATCTCATTCTTCGCGGCCCCGGCACTGGCCCGCAAGCTGGGAAGAAACTTTCCCGCCTGCCTCGACAAGGCGCCCTTCCTGCTCCCCACCGACCGCAGCCCGAATCGCCGGGTGCTGGACACCTGGTTCCTGGAGCACGGGATCACCCCCCGGATCGCCGGCGAGTTCGATGACAGCGCCCTGGTGAAGTCCTTCGTGCAGGGGGGCGCCGGCGTGTTCGCGGCGCCGTCGGCCATCGCCGGCGAGATCGTGAAGCAGTACGGCGTGCGGGTGGTCGGTCGCACCACCACCCTGCATGCGCGCTTCTATGTGCTGTCGATGGAGCGGAGAATCAGGCACCCGGCAGTGATGGCGATTACCGAGCAGGCCAGGGCGGGTCTGTTCAGGGAGCGCGCTGTTGCCGCGTTCACAGGGACGGAAACACCTGCCGGTAGTCCCCGATCTGCGGGTCGAGGATGATGTCCTCGTGGCGCACGGGTGCTGCGAGGGCGAGGCCGGCGAGGCTGCGGCAGCGGGAGAGGGCCACGTAGGTCTGGCCGTGCGTGAAGGCGCCGCGACCGAGATCGATATACACCCGGTCGAAGGTCTGGCCCTGGCTCTTGTGGATGGTGATGGCCCAGCCCAGGCGCAGCGGCAGTTGCTTGTAGGCGCCCACCACTTCCCGGGTGATCTGCTTCGCTGACCGGTCGTACTGGTAGGCGAGATTCTCCCAGGCGGTGCGCCGGATCTCGTGCTCGGTGCCACTCTCCGGCCCGTCCTCGACGCGCACCCGGGGCCCGTCCTCGCCAAGCGCAGTGACGGTCCCCCAGGATCCGTTGATCCAGCGCCGGTCCGGGTCGTTCTTCAGGAACATCACCCGGGCACCCACCTTCAGCGTCAGGGCGGAATCGGTGGGAAAGGCGCCGGCGTCGAATTTGCCGCTCACCTGCGCCTCGTAGGTCGCCGACCTGCCGGGCAGGGCGCTGAGCCGCCGGTGATTCTCCCGCAGGGCGGCCTGGTTGGTGGCCGTGAGCACGATGTGGCTGTCGGGGTCGGGTAGCGCCGAACGGGGCAGGACCCGCTCATTCAGCGCCGCCAGGATCTCCTCGCCGGGCTCGCCATCGCGGATGTGCTGGAGGATGTTCCGGAAGGCCGCGTCGTCCTGCTGGCGGTAGATTTTCGCGAGGTCCACCGAGCGCCCTGCCGTCTGGCGCCAGACCAGGGCCTGGAAGAAGTACGGGCCGCCAAAGGTCTCCGCGAAGTAGGCCTGCAGGTCCGGTTCGCGGACCACCGGCGGCAGTTGCCACAGGTCGCCAAACATCGCGAGCTGCACCCCGCCAAAGGGCGCGTCGTTGCGCCGGTTGAGGCGGAGCATGGTGTCGATGCCGTCCATCAGGTCGGCGCGCACCATGGAGACCTCGTCGATGATCAGCAGGTCCAGCGCCTTCATCACGCCGGTGTGGCGGAGCGCGCGCAGCTCGCGGGTGTCCACGAAGCGGGGCGGCAGCCGGAAGAAGGAGTGGATGGTCTGGCCGCCGACGTGGATCGCGGCGAGGCCGGTGGGCGCCACCACCGCCACGTTGCGGGGGGTCTCGTCGCGCAGCAGGTGCAGGAGGGTGGTCTTGCCGGTGCCCGCGCGGCCCGTGATGAAGACGTGTTCCTCACCCGCCTCGATCAGCGCCAGGGCGCGTTCGAAGTCGGCGCTGGGCTCGAGGCCGTCCCGGACCTGCGTCGGGCGGGTGACCGGGGCGGTCTTCAAAACCGCTGGCCGATCTCCAGCCGGATCACGCCCACATCGCTGTTGCCCGACACCCCGTCGATATCGAGCCAGCGCTGCTCGTAGCCGCCCCGGAAGAACAGCGCGCTGTTCACGTCCCAGCGCATGCCGACACCCAGCGACAGGGTCAGGAAGTCCTCGGTGGCCGTGTCCTGGAAATAGCCGCAGATATAGCCGTACCAGGGGTCCCACCAGCAACCGGGCTCCGGCGGGCCCTCGGCGATGTTCGTGTCCACCCAGGTCCAGCCGAGGCCGGCGCTTGCATAGGGCGTGACCGGCCCGGGCATGAAGTGCCAGGTGGCGGTGGCGCTCAGCGAGGCGGTATCGAACTCGCCGCTGAGCGTCAGCGGGTCTTCGGGCGGGTCATTGGCTGACACCAGTGTCCCCCGGTAGTCCACGCTGCCGACCGTGAACTCACCGCCCAGCAGCAACTGCTCGCTGAGGTTGTAGCCAAAGGCAAAACCGAAGCCCAGTTCATCGTCCAGTTCCAGGGTGCTGCCGCCCTTGAAACGCAGGTCTTCGGACAGCAGGAAGCGCAGCTGGGCGGTCGCTTCCCAGCGCCCGGCGCGCCCTTCCGGGCCGACGCCGGGCACCTGTGCGACAGCGGGCAGTGCGAGGCCGCCAAGCGCCAGCAGGACTGTGGCGCGCCGGACGGCAGAAGGCAGGGTTCGGGCCGGCATGACCGTTACTCCGGTGGTCAGGTGGACGGGATCGGCAACCTGTAAAGCAGCCAGATACTACATCGGCGCGGCCTGGCCGATGAAGTGCCAGGCAATGAAACGCGGACCCTCCAGGTAGGTGCGTTCCAGCGCCGCGAAGCGGAATCCGGATTCGCTGATCAGTTCGTCGATGGGCAGGTTCGGGCTGCAGCCGGCCAGCCCGCGGAAGACCGGTGCCAGGCGATCCTGCCACCGGGCGACGCCCGGGTCCGGGGCGCGGCCGTGCTCGAGGAACAGGAGCCGTCCGTCCGGCTTCAGTACCCTTCGGATCTCGGCGAGGGCCCGTTCGAGCTCCGGGATTGAACATAAGGTCCAGGTGCTGACCACGGTGTCGAGACTGGCCGTGGGCAGGGGAATGCTCTCGGCGCCCGCCGCGACCACTTCCACGGGAAAGGGCGCGGCGGCCACGTGCCCGGCGGCAAACTCCCGCAGCCGCGCGGAAGGTTCGAGGCCGTAGAGCCGCTCCACGGTGGCCGGATACCAGGGAATATTGAGGCCCGAGCCCATGCCGATCTCGAGCACGCGGCCCCGGGCCAGCCCGGGAATCCGGGGGCGGTGTTTGGCGATGGCCTTGTTCTGCATGCCTGCAGCAATCAGTCGCGGCTGGATACGCTCGGCGTAGAACCCCATGGCCCTGCTCCTGCCAATGCGGAGGGCAGTCAGTCGCCCCCCTGATTCTCGTAGCGGACGGCGGTCACCACGTAGCGGTGGCGGCCGCTGGCCAGCGCGAGCTCGACCTCGTCGTCCACCCCTTTCTTCAGCAGCGCCCGCGCCATAGGCGAGTCGATGCTGATGTAGCCGAGCGGCCCGTCCGTCTCGTCGGCGCCCACGATACGGTATTCCACCTCGGTGCCGCCCTCGTCTTCCAGCCGGACCCAGGCTCCGAAAAAGACCCGGTTGCCTGTGGGTACCTCGCGCACCACCTTGAGGTCCGGCAGGCGCTTCTGCAGGTAGCGGATGCGCCGGTCGAGGCCCGCCAGTTCCTTCTTGCGGTAAATATACTCGGCATTCTCGGAGCGATCGCCCTCGGCGGCAGCGGCCGACAGGGCCTGAACAACGCCGCTGCGGCGCTGCCAGAGCGCCTTCAACTCGGTTTCGAGGGCCTTGAAGCCGCTGCCCGTGATATAGGGCGATGAGCGGGGTTGCGGTGGGCGCCAGCGGGACATGTGGCCATGTTAAGCCCGGGATGACACGAACGCGCCCCTGGAGCGGCGAAAGCGCGCCGTCAGGTATTCGCCCCGGAGCAGCCAGCGCCAGTGCCGCTCGTCGCTGGCGTCCATCACATCCACGACCCGGAGCAGGGCGCTGAGTCCCTCGCATTCCACCTTGAGCAGCCTGCCCACGGGTACTGCCGCCTGGGTGAGAAAGCGCATGCCGTACAGGGAGAGATCGCGGGTCTCTCCCGCCAGAGCCGGTCCGGGCCAGGCCGGGTACCAGGCCACGGGCAGCCGGCGGGGCACACGGCTGACCGTGCGCTGGCCGCTCTCCAGGCGCTCGCGACTGACCGGGGCCAGCGGCGTGTTGCAGGTCGTGCAGGTGGCGGTGCTGGCCATACGGCCGGTGAGTCCGTGGAGCGCACCGCAGAACCGGCAGGTCCCCGGGGCGGCGGGGGCTTCGGGTTCCGGGGACTGACGGGCGTGTGCGGCAGCCTTCCAGGACCGGTCATAGTCAGCCCGCTTCGCCGGATCGCAGAGCACGGCCCAGGCCTCATTGATGACCGTGGCTGTCCAGTGATCACCGCCCAGGTCAGGGTGCTGGCGCAGCTTGGTCATCAGGGTGCGGTAGCTGGAACGGATGATTTCCGTGGGCGCGTCCGGCTGCACATGCAGGATCCGATAATAGTTGCGCCGGTTTTCCATAACGGTGGAAAGCCTAAGTCCGCTGCGCAGATCAGTCCGTGCCGGCCATCAAGAATCCGGAAAAGGCGGCCCTGCAGCCATGTTTTACGCGGGTTCTGGTGCCCTGCCGGGATGCAGAATCGCCAAGCCGGGGAATCTGGCGTATCGTGTGGCATGGCTATTGCAAGCGCGCCCGCCCCCCGGGCCAACCCCCTCGACGACGAACCCTTTGCCCTCAAGTCCCTGGCAAAGTCCTCGCCCCCGGACGGCGTGGACACCAGCAACTGGCATCGCTACGTCATCACCCAGGGGCGGAACACCATCGTTGGCATGCTCCAGGGCAGCCACGCCAGCGCCGAGCGGTCGGTGCTGGAGATCATCGACCGCCTCAACGAGCGCCGCCGGGGCAAGACCGGTCGCGTGCAGCTGAGTCCCGGGCGCAAGAAGAAAGGCGCCACGCCGCCGCCGGCCGAGGACCTCTAGGCCGTCTCGGTCTGCACGGCAGGCTTCGCAGCCTTTTTCTCTTCGTGGTCGGCGACGGTTGCCCTGAGTGCATGCCGGAACCACAGCGCCCCGATGCCCCCTGAAATCAGATTGGCGCTGGCCGCGGCGATGAAAATGCCGATGATGCCGAAGAAGTGGGACAGCACCCAGGCCAGCGGCGCGTAGACCGCTACCGTTCTCGACAGAGAGACCCACATGGCGGCCATCGGCTTGCCGAGCGCATTCAGTGCCCCGTTTACCGTCAGTGCACAACCCAGCGCAACGTAGCTCAGCGGCACGATGTGCAGGTGCAGGAGGGCCGTGTCACGCGCGCGGTCTGCCACGCCGAACAGGTCGGCAATGAAACCGCCAAAGACCTGCAGGAAGACCGCCACCACGATGCCGTAGACGAGCGAAAAGCGATAGGCAAAATTCACGCCGTCCCGCACCCGGTCCAGTCGCCCCGCGCCGTAGTTCTGTCCGACGAACGGTGTCATCGCCGCCGACAGCGACATCAGGGCCAGTATGAACATGCCCTCCAGCCGGGAGGCCATGCCGAAGCCCGCCACGGATTCTGCGCCATAGTTGGCGATCTGGTGAGTGATGAAGGCGGTGGTCACCGGCGCGACCAGGCTGCTCGTCAGGGAGGGCAGGCCGACATGCAGGATGCGCCGCCAGGAATCCCCGATGAGTCGCGGCGCCAGGTTGGCGAAATCCACGAGCTTTTCCCGCCACACCACGAAGTAGGCGGAGGCCCCCAGGGTGATTGCGTTCGCGAGCACCGCGCCCAGTGCCGCGCCTTCGATCTCCATGCGGGGAAAGCCGAAAAGGCCCGGGATCAGCACGGCGTTGAAGACGATGTTGAGGACTGCAGCGGTGGTCATGATCAACGCCGGCCGCTTTGCGTCGCCGGAGGCCCGCAGCACGGAGTTGGCGATCATCGGCGCGATCAGGAAGATGCCGCCCCAGTAGTAGATGCGCATGTAGCGGTGAATCAGCGGCAGGACGGTCTCGTCGGCGCCCAGCAGGCGAAACACCGGATCGATGGTGGCAAGCCCGATCAGGACCACCACGGCGCCACAAAGCACGCCGAGCAGCATGGCGTGGCCGCTGATCCGCCGTACCTCTTCGCGGTTGCCGGAACCGAAGAGCCGGGAAACCACGGCGGATGTGCCGATGCCGAGCGCCATGGAGATGGCGCCCACGATGAAGCCCACGGGGAAGGTGAAGCTGATGGCCGCGAGCTGCTCGGTACTGATACGGGCCACGAAAAAGGCGCCCGCCAGGTTGTTCACGACGATGGCGAGCATGCCGAGCATCATCGGCAGCATCAGGGAGAAAATCGCGGCGCTGACCGGCCCTTCGGTGAGCCGGGCGCCCCTGGCGGTGGCGGGTTTCATGGCGGGTCGATACCCGCGATGCAGAGGTACTTGATCTCCAGGTAGTCGGCGATGCCGTACTTGGAGCCTTCGCGGCCGGAGCCCGATTCCTTCATGCCGCCGAAGGGCGCCACTTCAGTGGATATCAGGCCGGTATTGAGGCCGACGATGCCGTACTCCAGTGCCTCCGGTACCCGCCAGCTCCGGCCCAGGTCGCGGGTGTAGAGATAGGCGGCGAGCCCGAACTCGGTGTCGTTGGCGAGGCGGATCGCGTCGGCCTCGGTGCTGAAACGGAATACCGGCGCGAGTGGGCCGAAAGTTTCTTCCCGGGCCACTTTCATGTCCGGCGTGACGTCAGCCAGCACGGTGGGCTCGAAGAAGGTGCCGCCGAGCGCATGGCGCCTGCCGCCGGTCAGCAGCCGGGCGCCCTTCGCCAGCGCGTCGGCAATGTGGTCAGCCACCTTGCTCGCGGCGGCTTCATCGATGAGCGGACCCTGGTCCGTTTCGCCCCTGAGGCCGTCCCCGACGCGCAGCTTGCCGACGGCAATGGTGAGCCTGCGGCAGAACTCGTCGTACACACCGTCCTGCACGAGCAGACGGTTGGCGCAGACGCAGGTCTGCCCGGAGTTGCGGTACTTGCTGACCATCGCGCCGGCCACCGCCGCATCAAGATCCGCGTCGTCAAAGACCAGGAAGGGCGCGTTGCCGCCGAGTTCCATGGACACTTTCTTGACGGTCGTGGCGCACTGGGCCAGCAGGAGCTTGCCCGTGGCCGTGGAGCCGGTAAAGGTGAGCTTGCGCACCTGCGGGTTGCCGGTGAGTTCCCCGCCGATGGCCCGGGCATCGCCGGTGACCACGTTGATCACCCCCGGCGGGATGCCGGCCCGGCTTCCAAGCTCGGCCAGCGCGAGCGCCGAAAGCGGCGTCTGCAGGGCGGGCTTTATCACGATGGTGCAGCCCGCCGCCAGCGCCGGGGCAAGCTTGCGGGCAATCATCGCGGAGGGAAAATTCCACGGGGTGATGGCGGCCACCACACCCACCGGCTGCTTGAGCACGAGGATGCGCCGGTCCGGGGCGTGACCGGGGATCACATCGCCGTAGACGCGCTTCGCCTCTTCCCCGAACCACTCCAGGAAGCTCGCTGCGTAGGCAATTTCACCCCGCGATTCGGCCAGCGGCTTGCCCTGCTCGGCCGTCATGATCCGGGCCAGATCGTCCTGGTGGCCCAGAACCAGGTCCCGGAAGCTCCGCAGCAGGGTGGCCCGGTCCCGGGCGGTGCGGGCGGCCCAGGCGGGCAGGGCGGTCGCCGCGGCCCCAATGGCAACTCGCGTCTCTGCCGCGCCGCAGACCGGCACGGTGCCGAGCACATCGCCCGTCGCGGGGTTGGTCACGGGTGTCGTGCGGCCGCTGTCCGCAGGCACCCACTCCCCGGCTATGAAGGCCCGGGCGCGGAGCAGCGTGGGATCGGCGAGATTCAGCATGGCGGCATGCGATGATACGTCAATGCGACTGGCAAGTTTCCGCGACGGTGGGCAGGCGACTTGGGGAATGGTCTCCCCGGCCGGCGTACAGCTCGCCCCGCCCGCCCTGCGGGCCCGCTACCCGGGGCTGCGGGATGCGCTGGCGGGCGGTCCTCTGGACGGGATCGCGGCGGAACTGGCCGGCGCGCCGCTCAGGGACCCCGGCAGCCTGCGTTTCGCCCCGGTCATTCCCGATCCGGTGCACATCATCTGCGTGGGCATCAACTACCTCGCCCATATGCACGAGATGGGGCGCGCCCGCCCGTCCCGCCCCAGCCTCTTCATGCGCTTTCCGGACACCCTGGTGGGTCACGGCGAGCCCCTGAGCCGGCCCCTGATCTCCCGGGAGTACGACTACGAGGGCGAGCTCGCCATCGTCATCGGCCGGCCGGCCCGCTACGTGTCCGCCGCCCGGGCCCTGGACCACGTGGCCGGTTACACCGTGTTCCTCGACGGGTCGGTCCGGGACTGGCAGAACCACACCAGCCAGTTCGGGCCGGGCAAGAACTTTCCCGCTTCCGGCAGCGTCGGCCCCTGGGTCGTCACCGCCGACGAGATTCCCGACCCGTCGCGGCTGCAGCTCACGACCCGGGTCAACGGCGAGGTGCTCCAGTCGGCGCCGACCAGTGATCTCTGCTTCGACGTCGCGCACATCATCGAGTACTGCTCGGGCTTCTGCCGCCTCGAGCCCGGCGACCTGATTGCCACGGGCACGCCAAGCGGCGTCGGTTTTGCCCGCACGCCGCCCCGCTGGCTTAAGGCGGGCGACGTGGTCGAGGTCGAGCTCAGCGGCATCGGTATACTCAGGAATCCTGTCATCGATGAAGTCTGAGCCATGAATGACGTCCAGCGTCCGTTCGTCGCCGGGTCCGGCAGCGTTGTTGGCGCGCTCGTCCTGGCGCTCGGCATTGCCCTCGCCGGTTATCTGGTCGGTGATGCGCTCCGGCAGAGCCGCAGCGCGGAGCGCCAGGTCACCGTACGCGGCTTCGCCGAACGCGAGGTCCCCGCCAACCTGGTGCTCTGGCCGATCGTCTTTTCCGTCACCTCCAATGACCTCGTGACCCTTCAGCAGCGGGCCGATGACGGCGTCGCCAGGGTGCTCGGGTTCCTGGGGGATGATTTTCCACGGGAACAGGTCAGCGTCTCGGCCCCCCGCGTCCAGGACCGCGAAGCGCAGGGGATGATGAGCGATGGCCGCCGCATGGACCGCTACACCGCCGAAGTCACCGTCACGGTGCGCACCGACCGCATCGACGTGGCCCGGCAGTCAATGCAGCGCAGCGGCGAACTCGTGAAGCAGGGCGTCGCCATCATCCGCAGCTACGAGTACAACACCCAGTATCTGTACACGGAGCTGGAAAAGGTCAAGCCGGCGATGATCGCCGAGGCCACCCGGGACGCCCGCCGCGCCGCCGAGCAGTTCGCCCAGGACTCGGGGAGCAGCGTGGGCGCCATCCGCCGCGCCCAGCAGGGGCTGTTCTCGGTGGAAGACCGCGATCAGTTCTCGCCGGAGATCAAGCGGGTGCGGGTGGTGACAACAGTGGACTACTACCTGGAGTAGGGGCTGCCGACGGGGCGGGCACGGGGGCAAGAGATCAGCTGGCTGTCCACCTCCCGGGAGGCTGGAACATGGGTCGCGACGCAGAACTTCTCATCGAGCGCATCCGCAATTCCATCATCGGTGAAGACCGCGTGATCGAGGTTCCGTACGGCCCGCGTCGCGTGACCTACGCGGATTACACCGCGTCCGGACGGTCGCTCGACTTCATCGAGGCGTTTATCCGCGATGAGGTGATGCCGCTCTACGGGAACACCCACACGGAGATGAGCGGCACCGGGCTGCAGACCACGCGGTTGCGGGAGGATGCCCGCGCCCTCATCCACGAGGCCGTGGGCGGGACAGTCGATGATGTCGTGCTGTTCTGCGGGTCCGGCGCGACCGGTGCGATCAACAAGTTCATCGACTGCCTGAACCTGCGGATCCCGGCGGATCTCGACGCCCGGTACGGCCTCCTGGAGCACATTCCCGTCGGGGAGCGACCGGTGGTGTTCATTGGTCCCTACGAGCACCACTCCAACGAGTTGCCCTGGCGCGAGTCGATCGCCGATGTGGTCGTGATCAACGAGGATGCCGACGGCCGCATCGACCTCGGGCAGCTCGAGGCGGAGCTGCGCACCTACCGGGCGCGCCCGTTGAAGATAGGCAGCTTCTCGGCCGCATCCAACGTGACGGGCATTGGCTCGGACACGCGCAATATTTCAGTGCTGTTGCACCGCTACGGCGCGCTGGCGTTCTGGGACTTCGCCGCGGCCGGGCCTTATGTGCGCATCGAGATGAACATGGCCGACGATCAGCCCGATGGGCACCTGGCCTACAAGGACGCAGTATTCCTCTCGCCGCACAAGTTCATCGGCGGGCCGGGGACTCCGGGCGTGATCATTGCGAAGCGCGCCCTGTTCCGGAACACGGTGCCGGCTACCCCGGGCGGCGGCACCGTGGCCTATGTCAATACGGACGATCACCGCTACCTTGCCGACATCGAGCATCGGGAGGAGGGCGGCACCCCGGCGATCATCGAGTCGATCCGGGCCGGGCTGGTCTTCCAGCTCAAGGAGGCGGTTGGCTACGAAGAGATCCGCCGGCGGGAACACAGCTTTGTCCGGCGCGCGATCGGGGCATGGAAGGATGAGCCGAACATCCGGATCCTTGGCAATCTCGACGCGTGGCGCCTGTCCATCGTGTCGTTCGTCGTGCGGCACGGCGACCAGTATCTGCACCACAACTTCGTCGTGGCCCTGCTCAATGACCTGTTCGGCATCCAGGCGCGGGGCGGCTGCTCCTGCGCCGGCCCTTATGGACACCGCCTGCTGGGCATCGACCTCAGCACATCCCGCGAGTTCGAGCGCGAGATCGTGCGGGGTTGCGAGGGCATCAAGCCGGGCTGGGTGCGGGTCAACTTCAACTACTTCATCACGGAGACCGTATTCGGGTTCCTGCTCGAGGCGGTCAAGCTCGTTGCCGAGCACGGCTGGAAGATGCTGCCGGACTACGAGTTCTGCCCGGTGACCGGGCTGTGGCATCACCGGGCCGGCCCAACCACGCCGCCGATGTCGCTGCGGCAGATACGCTACGCGGAAGGCACGATGCAGTACTCAGCCCGGCACGCCACCGAGCCCGAGTCGGCGCTGGCCGGCTACCTGACCGAGGCGAGGCGCCTGTTCGGTGAGGCACCCGCCCGCCTGCGGGCGAGCCAGGTCACCGACCCCGTGCTCTCTGCCGACTTTCACCACCTGCGCTGGTTCCCGCTGCCGGGTGAAGCGCACGCCGAACTGTGCGGTTCTGATGTGGCCGGGCACGAGAGGGTGCTTTTCCGCGGCGCGCAGCCCTGAGCAAACGAAACTCAGCCCCTGCGCTTCCAGCCCTTCAGGTAGCGATCCCAGTTCTGCGCCACGATCCCGAAGGATTCCGGAGCGAGTTCCTGGAGCACGTCGCGGTTGCGCCTGGGATAGACGGCCGGGCCACCTTCTTCAGGCAGCTGCCGGGTGGCGTCGATCACGATCTTGCTGCTCATGGGCCGCTTTGGTGAGCTGGGATCGAGCGCCATGCCGCGGGCTTCCCTGATGACCTCGGAGGCCGGGTAGGGTTGCCAGCGCGCGCCCACGGCCTGCATCACCTCGGTGCGGTTGAGGACGTCCACGTCCTTGTCCACGACGATGCAGGCCTTGGTGATGGGCACCAGGGTGGCGATCTTCCGCCCCGCTTCCAGTCCCTGGCCGGGCCCCGTCTTGTCGATGGACAGGATCCCGATGCCGGTCCATTCCACCGGCGAGTGGAAGGCCACGGCATTGGGTATCGCCTTGCTGAGGCGGTAGAACGAGAAGGCCTCGAGCGGCGCGGTGCAGAAGCCCCGCGTGACGCCGGTGAACTGGTTCAGGATCCAGGGCTGCCGGCGATGGGTCACGCAGGTGACCTTCATGACGAAGTTCTTTTCCTTCTTCAGGCCCAGGTAGCCGTACATCTCGCCGAACGGCCCCTCCGGCGCAAATTCGTCCAGCAGCACCTCCCCCTCGATGACGAGCTCCGAGGTGGCCGGGATCATCATGTCGTTGGTCTCGCACCTGACCACGTCGATGGCCTTGCCGCGGAAACCGCCGGCGATGGCGAGTTCGTCGGCGCCCCCCTTTGAAATGACCGAAGAGCTGATGAACCAGGCTATGGGGTCGTTGCCCATGACGATCGCGCAGGGCGTGGATTTCTCGCCGCGCTCGATCTTCTTCATGAACATGCGCCAGCCGGTCTGGCCGTCCTCGGGGTTGATGCCCATCAGCCTCGGGCCCTTGATCTCGCAGCGGTAAGTGCCGAAGTTCATGCCCAGGTCCTTGTCCTCGGTGAACACCGAGCCTGTGTTCACGTAGCGAGCCGAATCACCGGGATTGGACTTGATGAAGGCAAAGTCGAGCAGGTTGATGTCGTCGCCGCGGACGATCACTTCCTTTACCGGCGCCGTCGCTGCCGGCACGGGGTTGGTGGGAATGACGGGCGCGCGGCCCTTGCGCTCCTCGATCCCGTCATAGAGGAACCTGATCATCTGCCGGTAGGTGGCGGGGCCATCGCCCGGCACGGGCTCCCTGCCCCAGAGGATGGCCTCCGTGTCCCAGTGGCCCTGGTGGTTGGTGATCACCGGTCCCTTGATCCAGCGGCCGTCCTGCCTGACTTCGTCGGCGATGACGGCCGGTGCCCCGTACCAGCCGAACTCGTCGATCAGCCGGTAGGTGAGGGCGGTCATCTCGTACCGGTCCTGATCCAGCCGGGGCACCCGCAGTACCAGGCCCCGGTCCTCGAGAGCCTGCACATAGTCCCGGAAGCTGTCGAAGGGCCCTGTCTTCTGGCGCGCACGGCTCCTGCCGCCTGCCGCTGCGCTGCCGGGTGCCAGCGTGGCGGGAATGCCCAGTGCGGCCGCGATGCCGGCGGCCGCGCCCAGCAATTGCCGACGGTCGAGGCCATCGGCCCGGGGCGGGGATGCCGGTCGGGTCTTGCGGATGCTCATGCGGCACTCCTCTGAAAGCGGAATTTCTAATTACCCGCCCGGCGCCGGGCGTGCAAGATCCGGTCGCAAACGCGGCGCGGCAGGCCGCCAGTCGGACGCGGCCTCAGCCCTGACCGGGCTGCAGGTGCGTGGCAAGGAAGGCCAGGGTGCGCTCCAGCGCGAGTGCCGCGCTGGCCGGGTGAAACTCCGCCCGTTCATTGCAGTTGAAGCCGTGCCCGGCGTCGGCATAGGTGTGCACGGTAGCGCCCGGCCGCGCGGCGCTGATCCGCGCGATGACGTCCGGCGGGATGAGCGCGTCCCGCGCACCGTAGTGATACATGACCGGGCAGCGCGGCTTCTCCGTCAGCCAGTTCACGTTGGCGCGTCCGTAGTAGGCCACCGCGGCGCTGATGTCGGTGCGGCAGGCCGCCAGGTCGGCGATCGCGCCGCCCCAGCAATAGCCCACCGCGCCCACCCGGAGCCCGGCGGGGAGCAGCGAGCGGGTTGCGGCCACCGTCGCTGCGAGGTCCAGGGCCACCTCACTGACGACCAGTCTCTGCATCAGTTCCCGGCCGCGGTCTATGTCGCTGTAGGCCAGTTCCAGTCCGGGCTCCAGCCGGTCGAAGAGGGCAGGCGCCACGGCCAGGTAGCCCCGGCGGGCGAAGCCATCGGCAACCTGCCGGATGTGGCCGGTCACGCCAAAGATCTCCTGCAGGATGAGCAGGCCGGCTGTGGGGGCCGCCTCGGGGCGGGCCACGTAGGCCTGGAAGATGTGCCCGTCAACTGAATTGCAGGTGATCGTGTTCATGCGCTTGCGATTAGCATACCCGAGCCATGTACGCCCAGCTCATCCCGATTCTCGCACCGGTCTTCATCGTGACCCTGATCGGCTATGGCTGGGCGCGGCTCGCAATCCCCTTCCAGCGCGACTTCCTGACCGCCGTCGTCATGCACATCGGGGTGCCCTGTCTCATCCTCAACGGCATGGTGCAGCTCGAGGCGGATGCCGGTCAGTTCATGGGCATGATCGGCTACGCACTGCTGGCTCTGGCGAGCTGCACGCTGGTGGGTGCCCTCCTGCTCAGGGCGCTTGGCCAGCCCCTGCGCAGCTATCTCCCACCCATCGCTTTCGGCAATGCCGGCAACCTGGGACTCCCGCTGTGCTACTTCGCCTTTGGCAAGCAGGGGCTGGGTCTCGCCATCGGTTTCTATCTGGTGGGCTCGGTGACCCAGTTTCTCGCCGGGCCACTGTTCCAGGGCCGGCAGCCGGTCTGGCGGACGCTGCTCACGACGCCGGTGAACTATGCGGCGCTGCTGGGGGTGCTGCTGCTGGCCACCGGGACCGGGCTGCCGCTCTGGCTCGCCAATACGGTGGAACTGCTGGCGGGGCTCGCCATCCCGCTGATGATGCTGGCGCTCGGCCACTCATTGGGCAGCTTTCAGGTGCAACGCCTGCCGCTTGCGGCCGGTCTTGCCGTGGGGCGGCTGGGGCTGGGCCTGCTGGTCGGGGTCGGCATCACGGCCGCGTTTGGCCTGACCGGCATCGAACGGGGCGTGGTGCTGGTGCAGAGCGCCATGCCGGTGGCGGTCTTCAATTACCTGCTGGCGGCCCGCTATGACCGCCACCCCGAGGACATCGCCGGGGCCATCGTGCTGTCGACGCTGGTGGCCTTTGCCGGCCTACCCGTGCTGCTGCTGTTCGCGCTGCGGGGCCTCAACTGACAAATGCGGTGCATCCCAGGGGATCCGGTAGCCCCGGATCAGGAGGTACTCCCCGGGGTCCGGGGCCTCAGGCCGTTGCCCGGCCGGGGGCTGGAAGGACTTCAGCAGACAGCGCAGCAGTTCGGGGTCCATGGGTCGTCTCCTCCGGATGGGCGGCTTGCCAGACACGGGCCGGGCGACGGGCGGCATCTTCCGGAGCCGCCGTTGCAGGCGTGTGACTTCCTGATGGCACTTTTGCGACCTGAAAGGTCATGCGCAGCGCAACAGAATGGTCGGTTCGTGATGTTTAAAAACTATCTAAATAACTGTTTATAATTAACTTTAAATAAATACACCGATCCTCTTGCGATGCACAACATCCTGGGCTAGGATACGCGCTGCCCATCGTGGGCCAACCGCCGACCCAAGGAGATTCTTCATGACGACCCAGACCGATCCCTTCAATGCGTTCATTGGTTTCCAGAAGGAAGCCCTCGAGCCGATCCGGGCCGCCAATGGCATGGCTGCCGATGCCTTCGAGCGCCTGTCCCGCCAGAATTACGCCGTTCTCGGTGATTTCCTGAACTTTGCCGTCGCGCAGGCCCGCCTGCCGACCAGCGTTGCCGACTACAACGAATACCTTGCGAAGCAGATGGAGCAGTCCCGGGCATTCGGCGAGCAGCTGGTGCGCCGTACCCAGGAATACGTGGAGATCGCGAGCGCCTTCCAGGCCAAGGCCCAGGCCGCCGTGCAGGCCCCGGTCGCTGTGGCACCGAAGGCAAAGGCTGCCTGAGGCGCCGGTCTTCCGGCTGACGTGCCTGTCAGGGGCGGTGGCCGCGGCCACCGCCCCTTTTCATTGGCTGTCGTCAGTTGACAGAGTGGGGCGCCGGTCCCATTGCCGGGAGCCGCAACCGGCGTAGTATTCTTGCAGTGCTCCAGTACGGAGCGGCTTTCCCAGGTGGCCGGTCATGCCGAGGACAATCAAGAAATACGCCAACCGCCGACTGTATGACACCGAAGCCAGTCGCCACGTGACGCTCGACGGCATCCGCCAGCTGGTGGCCGGCGGCGAAGACGTGGTGGTGGTGGACGACACCACGGGCCAGGACATCACGCGCAGCATCCTGCTGCAGGTGATCTCGGAGCAGGAGCAGGGCGGCCGGCCGATCCTGTCGGCGGAGATGCTGAAGCACATCATCCGCTTCTACGGCAACCCGATGCAGGAACTGATGGGCGGCTACCTGGAGCGCAGCGTCGAGGTTTTCCTGAACCAGCAGAAGGCCTTGCAGGAACAGATCCAGAAGACCATGGGGCTCACGCCCTTCGGCACGATGCAGAGCCTCGCGGCCCGCAACATGGAAGCCTGGAGCCAGATGCAGAAGACGTTTCTCGACATGATGACCCCGCGCACGGGACCGGCGTCCGGCGACGAGTCACCCCCCAGGCCCGGCGAATCCAAGGACTGAGGTCTCGCCCTTGTCATCCTCCCCTTCGCCTGCCGATGCCCCGCCGCCGGGTGCCGCGACGCCCGATCCTGCCGCCTTTGCCCGCCAGCTCGCCGAGCTCTCGGCCCAGGCGCAGGCCATGTTTGCGGAACTCATGAAGGCACCGGTGTCCCGGGCCGGCTTCAGCCTCGAGCCCCGGAAGCCTGACCCCCTCAATGCCGCGCCGGCCATGCAGGCCGCTGCCCGGCAGCTGATGCTGGATCCGGCCCACCTGCTCCAGGCCAACCTGCGTCTCTGGCAGCAGCACATGCTGCTCGGCCAGCAGCTGGCGGCCGGCCTCGCCGGTCAGGCGACATCGCCGGTGGCGGAGCCGGACAAGGGCGACCGGCGCTTCAGGCACCCGGACTGGAACGAGCAGCCGCTGTACAACTACCTGAAGCAGTCCTACCTGATCACGTCCCGGTGGCTGGTGGAAACCATGTCCACCATCGCGGGGCTTGATCCCCAGACGGCGCGGAAGGTGGACTTCTATACGCGGCAGTTCGCGGACGCTTTCGCGCCCAGCAATTTCCTCTGGACCAACCCGGAGGTGATGCGGGCGACGATGGAGAGCCAGGGCCAGAACCTGGTGAAAGGGCTCGCCAACTTCCAGCGCGACATGGACCGGGGCGACGGCCAGCTGCGCATCACCATGAGCGATCCGGACGCCTTCGAGCTGGGCCGGAATCTCGCCACCACGCCCGGCAAGGTGATCTTCCAGAACGATCTCATCCAGCTGATCCAGTACTCGCCGACCACGGAGCGGGTGCACCGCACGCCGATCCTCATGGTGCCGGCGTGGATCAACAAGTACTACATCCTCGACCTGACCACGAAGAAGTCTCTGGTGCGCTGGGCCGTTGCCCAGGGCTACACCGTGTTCATGGTGTCCTGGGTGAACCCGGACGAGAGCCTGGCCCACAAGACCTTCGAGGACTACCTCACCGGCGGCATCATTGCGGCGCTGGACGCCATCGAGGCGGCCACCGGCGAGCACGAGGTGACTGGCGTGGGCTACTGCATCGGCGGCACGCTGCTGGGTATTGCGCTCGGCTACCTGGCCGGCCTCGGCGACCAGCGCATCAAGGCGGCGACGATGTTCACCGCCCAGGTGGATTTCTCGGAGCCGGGCGATCTGGCGGTCTTCATCGACGAGACCCAGCTCGACAACCTGGACCAGATGATGGGGGAGAAGGGCTACCTGGAAAGCCAGGCCATGTTCACCACCTTCAACATGCTCCGGGCCAACGACCTGATCTGGTCCTTCTATGTGAACAACTACCTGCTCGGCAAGGATCCCCAGCCCTTCGACCTGCTGCACTGGAATGCGGACGCCACGCGCATGCCGCGCAACATGCATCTCTTCTACCTGCGGCAGATGTACCTGCACAACAACCTGGTGAAGCCCGGCGCCATCACGCTCGCCGGCGTCCCCATTGACCTCACGAAGGTCACCGTGCCCGTCTACCTGCAGGCCTGCCGCGAGGACCACATCGCGCCCTTCCGCTCGGTCTTCAAGGCGCGGCACAATTTTTCGGGGCCGGTGCGCTTCCTGCTGGCCGGTTCGGGCCACATTGCCGGCGTGATCAACCCCCCTGAGGCCGGCAAGTACCAGTACTGGCTTAACCCGGCCGAGCCCTGGGAAATCGACGCCTGGCTGCGGGGCGCGGAGGAACACCCCGGCTCCTGGTGGCCCGACTGGCAGGCCTGGCTCGCGCCGCAGTCCGGCGGGATGGTGCCGGCGCGAGTGCCGGGTGAGCGCGGGTTGCCGGTGCTGGAGGACGCCCCCGGCAGCTACGTGAAGAACCGCTCGCAGTAGTCCGCGCCGCAGCCCCGCGTCGGCAGCACCAACCGGTTTCACGCCAGGGCTCATGGACAGCATCGATTCCGTCGTGATCGGGGCGGGCGTCATCGGCCTCGCCGTGGGTCGTGCCCTGGCGCTGGCCGGCCGGGAGGTGGTGGTGGTGGAGGCCGCCTCTGCCATCGGCACCGAGACCAGCAGCCGCAACTCCGAAGTGATCCATGCGGGGATCTACTATCCCACCGGCTCGCTCAAGGCCCGGCTGTGCGTAGCGGGTCGCGAGCGGCTCTATGCCTATTGCGCGGCGAAGGGCATCCGCCACCAGCGCATCGGCAAGCTCATCGTCGCCACCACCGAAGCCGAGGTGCCGATCCTCGAGAAGTACCGAGCCCAGGCCGGGGCCAACGGCGTGACCGATCTCGCCTGGGTCAGCGCCGACGACGCCCACGATCTGGAGCCCGCCGTCACCTGCGTGCGGGCCTTGCACTCACCGTCCACCGGCATCATCGACAGCCACGAGTACCTCCTCGCCCTGCAGGGCGACCTGGAAGCCGCGGGCGGCGTGGTCGCGCTCAATGCACCCGTCACCCGGGTGGCGAGAGACGGAGCGGGCTACCTGATCGCAGCCGGTGCGGACGAGGCGCCCGCCCTCCGCTGCCGGCAGCTCGTCAATGCCGCCGGGCTCCACGCCCAGGCCGTTGCCGCCACGATCGAGGGCCTGCCGGCCGTCACCGTCCCTGCGCGGCACCTGGCCCGGGGCCACTACTACACGCTGTCCGGCCGGTCGCCCTTCCGCCGGCTGGTCTACCCGGTGGCGGAAACGGGCGGGCTTGGCATCCACGTCACCCTGGACCTGGCGGGCGGCGCCCGCTTCGGCCCCGACGTGCAGTGGCTCGATGCCATTGACTACAGTTTCAATCCCGACACCCGGGCGCGCTTTGCGCACGCGATCCGCCGTTACTGGCCGGGGCTGGACGAGTCCCGCCTGCAGCCCGGCTACACCGGCATCCGGCCGAAACTCTCGGGCCCCGGGGAGCCGGCCGCGGATTTTCGGCTGCAGGGGCCGGCCATACACGGCCTGCCGGGGCTCGTGAACCTCTACGGCATCGAGTCCCCGGGGCTGACCGCGGCGCTGGCGCTGGCGGATGAGGTGGTGGCGCTGCTCGACGCCTGAGGTGAGACTTCGGGATCACCGCTTCGGAAATCGTCTGGCGGTCTGAAACGGCTCGCGGCCGAATATGCGGGGAACTGCCTGTGCTCAGCGCTTCTGGTAGCGAACAAGCACGCCCCCCATATCGGCTTCCAGGCCACCTTTGACCCGGGTCAGAGTGATTCCGGAGCTCCCGTAACAACTGAGCGTGATCAGCGTTTCACCGGCCTGGTATGTGCAATCCACGGTCTCACCCAGGCCGCCTTCCGTCATGCCGAATGTTGCCTTGCCCTCATCCAGGAAATTGATCTCCATGCTGTCGCCCTGCATCTCGGCGACATACAGGCCCGAGGGCGACGAAGATGCAGTATCGCTGCAGCCGGTCAGCCCGCAGGAGACGACCCCGAGGGTGCAACATGCGCGTTGCATTCTATTCATCGAAGATCTCTCCTTGTGAGGTTCCTGGAGGTTTCTCGCAGCATCAATCGCGCCATTCCCTGGACAGTGGCGGCAGCCATGAGGACGACAGGTACCCACTGGCTGTATGTCAATGCAGTCTCCCCGCTCGTTACTTCTTCTTGAAGATATTCTTCAGGTCGTCGACGGCCTTCTTGAGATCTGCCGGCGCGCTTCCAGAACCCGTCTCGATGGCAGGCATCCCGGCGCTCAGGTTGGTGAAGTGCAGGCTCGATTCGCGGCCGGTGCGTACCTGCTGGCTGGGCAGGATCTCCAGCTGGTTGACGACCACGTCGTAGGACCAGGCGGAACCGAGCTCCTTGCCCAGCGAGTTGAAGCGGGTAACCGTGAAGGCCGCATTGCGCGCTTCGCCCGGATTAAGCACGAAGGACGGATCCGCTGCCCGGGATGTCACGAGGCCGATTCCGGAAAAGCTGGTGTCGTGGGTGCCGGGGCGGCCGAACGCGTAGGCATTGCCCAGGTTGTCGATGCCCGCGCTGCTGTTGGACTTGTAGCCCAGGATCAGTGGCTGGCTGCTGACATTTCGGAAACTCAGGTTCAGCTTGAGGGAGTGATGCCGGTCCTGCGGGCCGCCCACGGTCGTGAGCGACACGACCTGGGCGATGAACGGTCCGCCGCTTGCGCAGCGCGGGAGGCCGGCGCAGGGGTCTGTGGCGGCACCCACCGCACCAGCAGCTGCCGGCGCGGCCCCCGCCGTCTGGCCGGCATTGCTGAAGTGCAGGACGCGTTCCCTGCCGGGCTTGTACCGGCCGCCGGCCAGGGACTCGAACTCCTGGACTGTCAGGTCCAGGTCGTAGGTGGTGCCGACGGCAGCCTTGGTGGCCCTCCAGGTGAACTCGACCCGGGCGTCGGCGGCTTCACCCGGATCCAGCATGAATTTCGCGTCCACATTGCCGCCAGCAACGGCACCGAGCCCACGCACGCTGTCCGGGCCCGGCAGATAGCGATTGCCCTGATCGTCGGTCACAACGCCGGACCCGGTCACGTAGCCCAGGATGAGCGGACGCGTGAGCTTGTTCTGGAAGCGCAGCGTCGCGGTGGCAATCCGGTCATTGCCGGAAACACTGGTGCGGAAATCACTGACTGTCGCAACGAAGCTCGACGTTTCGGTGCAGTTGGCGCCACCCGGGCAGGCCGGTCCGGCGGCCAGTGCCGGATCACGCACGAGCATGGTGGCGATTAAGAAACCCACTGCGCGCAATGGCGCCCGGCGATGCGACACGTGCATTTCGATACCCCCCGGCAAGCGCCACCGGCCAAAGGAATATTAGTTGCTGGCTGAACTCCTCAGGTGCCGGCGACGATGTTCCGGAATGAATATAGTCGAGCCTCCAGCGGATCGCTACCCGGCGGGTGATCGCGAGCATCGAGGACCCGGCGTTGATTGGGCAGATTCTCGGGCACCTGGCTTCGCGGGCGCTGCCGGGCGGGTCGAGGCTGCCGTCGCGGGGTCGCCCCAAGGCGAGTTCGGGTTGCCGTAACGGGGTCGGAGCGGCCCGGGTCAGGTTCACGACGCCGGGGGTTGCCCGCTGCGCCGCTGGCGGTCTGCGGTGCACCAATCCGATTGTCTCAGGGAGATATGCCGGCGCGTGGGTCGGCGCGCCGGGCGGCTGGCCAGACCGGCGGCCGTCGTGGCCGTCATTGTGGTCGTGCCATGATCGGGCCAGGGAGAGGGCGTTTGAACAGCCTAGTCACGGACCGCTTAATATCCGGTCATTCTAACAATCAAATCGTCAGATTCTCCGGCACCGTCCCGTCCTGTCGTGCCGTCTTGACACTGTGGTCCCGGCGGCGTAAATCCTGTTCAAAAGCAGAACCCGCACGTCGACTGCCGGTGGTGCAGGCCGGGCGGACGAGGCGGGCGCTCCCTTCGGCCGAGGCGCTCCGGCGCGTCGCGATAGAGTCACTCCCGGTGGAGGTCACGCTGATGCGCATCACCAGGTCACTGTCCTCACTCCTCGTCGTCGTCACGTTGGGCGCCGGACTCGTACCGGTCGGTTCTGGCGCGGCGTCGCTCTTCACGGTCGCGGTTGGCGGTCTGGTCGATCAGGATCCTGTGGCAGCGGCGGCGAACGCTGCCATTACGGACACCTATTCGACCGGCGCCTGGGCCGGCTTCGCGGTCGCCGACGGAATGTCGGGCGCGGGCGCCCGGTTGGTACTGACGGCCGGGAACAATGCCACGTACGCGTTCGTGTGTGGCCAGAACGCCTGCACGTTTGTCAACGCCAGCGCGAACACAAGCGATGTCGTGCGCATCACGCCCACCGTACTGGCACCAGCCGGCACTCCGGTCGATGTCCGCTTTGACGTGATGCTCGATGGCACGATCGTCGGCAACGGCGGCTGGGGCGTGCAGGCCAGCGGCAACGTCGGGAATGGTCCGGGCGTCGGGTACAACAACGGTACCGGTGGGACAGTAGCCGCCTACAACCTTGCCGTGCACGAGGTGATGAGCTTCACGCGGACGATGCTGGTTGGTACCAATTACTCGCTGGGCACGAGTCTCAGCATATCTGCGCTGATGCGGGGGATTGGCCCGCAGCCCTACGGTATAGACGTGGATTTTCTTGATACGCTGGCGATCCGGGGATTCGTGCTCAGCGAAGAACTGGGTCCGCTCCAGATGTTTGGCGACAGTGGTCGGGATTACCTCCTGGCTCCCGTGCCCGCGCCAGCTGCTGCCTGGCTGTTCGCTACGGGCTTGGGCGGACTCGCGGCGCTGCGTCGCAGGCGGGGTTGACGCGATATCACTCGCATCGGTCAGGCTTGCTCGCGACACCACGTTATAGGGCAAGCCGTCCTGCCTTCATGCACGGGGTAAATCGGTGACGGTCCCGGCTACAATGCTTGGGCAAGAGCAGTTTCAACGGTATCCCGGTCGAAACCGGTACTAAGGAAGGTCTGATTCAAGCGCGCGCCTGCGGCTCGACCGCAAGATCGAGGCGCAAACGGCCGCGCAAAGATCGCCGATGTGGGCCGGAAGCGGCAAAGCGGCGGTCACTTCCCCAGCCCCCGAGCCACTACGCCATCGCTAGCCGTAGCAACTGTCGACGCATCTGGAACAGATTGATCAGCGCGCAGGCCACCGTCAGTCGCTGGCTGTTCTTGAACAGGTCCCGGTAGCGAACCTTGGCGAAGCCGAAGACGACCTTGAGGATCAGGAACGGGTGTTCGCCACGGGCGCGGACCTTGGGCTTGGTCCGGTTCTTGCGCCGCCCGTCGGCTACACGCCCAGCCGGGCGCAGTGCAGCGCCCTCCGCGAGGACCTGATCAAGACGCCATCCCGTGAGTCCGGTATGGTGGCTCATCCTCCATGCGCGCACCGTCGGTGCAGGGGTTTCAACATGAGCCATCCTGTCCGGGCATTTCTGGACAACAGGCTGTCCCGTCGCGAGCTGGCGAGACGCCTCATTGCTGCCGGCCTGTCCACCGCGGCGGTGCGCAGCATGGTGGCCATGGCAGCCGAGGCCCGGCCAGAAGCACTGGCCAGGACGGAAGGCCGTGAATTCACCGGCACGGGCGCCCAGATCCTGCTCGAAACCCTGCTCGCGGCAGACATCGACTACCTGTTCGTCGCCACTTCCACGGGCATGACCTCGCTGTTTGACGCCATAACCCTGCGGCCGGGGCTCAGGCTCATCCTGGCCTTGCAGGAAGGGCAGGCAACCAGCATGGCGCACGGCTATGAACTCGCAACCGGCCGCACCTCGGCGGTGCTGGTGCCCGGCGTCGGCATCCCCAACGCGATGAACAACCTCTACAACGCGTGGAAGGATCGCTCGTCGATTGCCATCTTCTCGGATGGGCCATCGCTGGAATTCCGTGGTCGCGACGGCTTCCAGCAGATGGACGACTGGCTGGCGCCGATGGAGACCTTCACCAAATGGGCCTGGGAAATCGACGCCCCCGGACGCATCGCGGAAATGACGCGCCGCGCCATCAAGATGGCGAACACGGCGCCGGGAGGGCCGGTGCACGTGCGTTTCCCTTCCAACATGCTGGCTGCCCGGGACGTCACCGACACCATCTACCCGCAATCCCTGTTTCGCGTGAACACCGCCCTGCCGCCGCGCCCCGAGCTGGTGGAGCAGGCCGCGCGGGCCCTGATAGAGGCGGAATACCCCTTCCTGCATGTCGGTCATGAAGTGAGCCGCAGTGGCGCCAACGAGGACGTGCTCAGGCTCGCCGACCTCATCGGAGCGCCCGTGTCGCAGGGCATCAGCTGCTACGGCGACATGGCCTTCAATCACCCGGCATTTGCCGGTTTCTACGGTATGGGCTTCCCGCGCGGCCTCGCCCGCGCCGACGTCTTTCTGAATCTGGGCGGCCAGATGCCATCGCCGGCCTCGGTGACTGCGCCGGTCCCGCGCAAGGCGCGCGTCATCCACGCGAGGATGGAATTCGAGGAGATCGGCAACCATCAGCCAACCGATCTTGCCATTGCCGGCGGCACTGGCGAGACCGTGGCGGCGCTGATCGAGGCCATCCAGTCAATGGCGACGGCGGAACGGCTGGAATCCATCGCGGCGCCGCGACGCGAGGCGCTTGCGGTAGCGTTCAGGCAGCGTCGGGAGAGGCAGCGCGCCGCAGCCGCGGAGAACTGGAACGCCTCGCCCATGAGCTGGGAGCGCGCCTGCCATGAGCTGGACCAGGGGCTGGCCCGGGATGCCGTTGTCGTTTCCGAGACCAATTCCCGGATTCCCTATGAGCTGATGGATTTTCGGCCCGGGGGCAAGCGCCTGATTGGCCAGACCACCGGTTTTGCGCTGGGGTGGGCCGTTGGTGCGGCCTTCGGCGTGAAGATTGCGATGCCCGACCGCCAGGTTGTGGCTTTTGCCGGCGACGGCGCGTTCCTGTTCGGTCAGGCCGAGGCGCTCTGGACGGCCGTCCGGTGCGAGATCCCGGTGACCATCGTGGTGTTCAACAATGAATCCTACGACGGCGAACGGGAGCGCATCTTCGCCTTCTCCCCGCTGGCCAGCAGTCGCGAGACGCGCGGGCTGTGGCGCGACCAGACCTGCTACCTGGGGGCGCCGTCGGTCGATTTTGTGGCGCTGGCAAAGAGTTTTGGCATGGAGGGAGCGCGCGCGGACAACCCCGCGCAGCTGCGCAAGGCCCTGCAGCGCGCGAGCGCAGTCACCCGGGAAGGCGGCCCGTTCCTGCTCGACCTGCGCCTGATGCAGAAAGGCTACGGCGCCAATGACAACTGGTACCCGAAGGTCTCCATCGCCGATGGCAGGACAATCAGGGTATGACTGCACTCGCCCCCGATGAACTGCATCTGCTCGACGCCTGGTGGCGGGCGGCGAATTACCTGTCGGTGGGGCAGATCTACCTGCTGGCCAATCCGCTTCTCCGGGAGCCGCTCCGCCTCGAGCATGTCAAACCCCGCCTTCTCGGCCACTGGGGTACCACGCCCGGCCTCAACTTCATCTATGCCCACCTGAACCGGGCGATCCGCCGCCACGGCCTGGACATGATCTTCATTGCCGGGCCCGGTCACGGCGGGCCGGCAACCTGCGCCAACACCTGGCTCGAGGGCAGCTACAGCGAGCACTACCCGGACGTGTCCCGGGACGAGGCGGGCATGGCCCTCCTGTTCCGCCAGTTCTCCTTTCCGGGCGGCGTGCCGAGCCATGTGTCCCCGGAAACGCCGGGCTCCATCCACGAGGGGGGCGAGCTCGGCTACTGCCTCAGCCACGCCTTCGGCGCCGTTTTCGACAACCCGGATCTCATTGCCGCCTGCGTCGTTGGCGATGGCGAGGCCGAGACAGGGCCGCTGGCTGCCTCCTGGCACTCGAACAAGTTCCTGAATCCGGCCCGTGACGGCGCCGTGCTGCCGGTCCTGCACCTGAACGGCTACAAGATTGCCAACCCGACGATTCTGGCCCGCATCCCGGAGGAGGAACTCACGGCGCTGATGCGGGGCCACGGCTACGAGCCGCGCTACGTGACTGGCAGTGATCCTGAACCCATGCACCAGGCCATGGCCGCGGCGCTGGACTGGGCGGTCACCGGGATCCGGGATATCCAGCAGGCAGCCCGTCGGGACAGCAGCGGCACGCCCGGGGACCGCCCCCGGTGGCCGCTGATCATCCTGCGCAGTCCCAAGGGCTGGACCGGCCCGGCCGTGGTGGATGGCAAGCCCGTGGAGGACCACTGGCGCGCCCACCAGGTGCCCCTGGCGAAGCTCGCCAGCCACCCGGAGCACCTGTCGGCACTCGAAGCCTGGCTTCGCAGTTACCGGCCCGGGGATCTCTTCGACGGCACCGGCAGTCCGGTCAGCGAGCTGACCGGACTCATCCCGACGGGATCCCGGCGCATGGGCTCGAATCCCCATGCCAACGGTGGCCTGCTGCTCCGGGATCTCAGGCTGCCCCCCTGCCAGGAGTTTGCCGTGCAGGTTGCCGCGCCCGGTGCCGTGGACGGGGAGGCCACGCGCGTGCTCGGGACCTACCTGCGCGAAGTCTTCCGGCGCAATGCCGAGGCGCGCAACTTCCGCCTGTTCGGGCCGGACGAGACGGCCTCAAACCGGCTGGATGCCGTGTTCGACGTCACCGGGCGCACCTGGCTCGCCGAACGGCGGGAATCGGACGAAGGCCTGTCGCCGGACGGCCGCGTCATGGAGATCCTGAGCGAGCACACCTGCCAGGGCTGGCTGGAGGGCTACCTGCTTACCGGCCGGCACGGTCTCTTCTCCTGCTATGAAGCCTTCATCCACATCGTGGATTCCATGTTCAACCAGCACGCCAAGTGGCTGAAAGTGACGCGGGAGGGCATTCCCTGGCGGCGGCCCATTGCGTCTCTCAACTACCTGCTGACGTCCCACGTCTGGCGGCAGGACCACAACGGCTTCTCCCACCAGGACCCGGGCTTCATCGATCATGTGGTCAACAAGAAGGCCGATATCATCCGGGTGTTCCTGCCGCCGGATGCCAACACCCTGCTGCTGGTGGCAGACCAGTGCCTGCGCTCCCGCAACTTCGTCAATGTGATCGTGGCCGGCAAGCAGCCCTCGCCGCAGTGGCTCGACATGGACAGCGCCGTGAAACACTGCGCCGCGGGCATTGGCATCTGGGAATGGGCCTGCAGCGATGCCGGCAGCGAGCCCGACGTGGTCATGGCCTGCGCCGGCGACGTGCCGACCATCGAGACCCTTGCAGCCGTGTCACTCCTGAGGCAATACCTGCCGGAACTCAGGGTGCGGGTCGTGAACGTGGTGGACCTGATGACGCTGCAGCCGAGGGAGGAGCATCCCCACGGTCTTTCGGACGAGCGCTTCGACTCCCTGTTCACGACCAACCGGCCAATCATCTTTGCCTATCACGGCTACCCCTGGCTCATCCACCGCCTCACCTATCGCCGCAACAACCACGACAACCTGCACGTCCGGGGCTACAAGGAGGAGGGCACCACGACCACGCCCTTCGACATGTGCGTGCTGAACGACATGGACCGTTTCCACCTGGTCTGTGACGTCATCGACAGGGTGCCCGGCCTGGCCGTGCGGGCCGCGCATCTTCGACAGCAGATGCGCGACCGGCGCATCGGGCACCAGCAGTACATCGTGGAGCACGGGGAAGACATGCCCGAGATCCGGGAGTGGCGCTGGAGTACCGTCCGGTAGTGCACGGTTGGCCGGGCGCGCTGCCGGCGCCGGGCAGGTTTCAATCGCCGGGCGGCCGGCGACGGCCGAGGATGCGCAGGATCTCCCAGGGCGTGATGGGCATCGCGTTGACGGGCACGCCAAGCGCATTCGCCACGGCATTGGCAATCGCCGGCAGGGTGCAGACGATCGGCCCCTCGCCCACTTCCTTGGCGCCGAACGGGCCGAAGGGGTCGACGGTCTCGACGATGATGTGCTCCACGGCCGGCATCTCGTAGGAGCGCGGCAGCCTGTAGTCGAGCCGCGACGGGTTCATCACCTGCCCGTCCTCCAGCAGCATCTCCTCGTACAGCACCTGTGACATGCCGCTGAAGATCTGGCCGTCGATCTGGCCTTCCACGATGCGCGGGTTGATGGCCCGCCCCACGTCGTGCGCCGCGATCACCCGGTCCACGGTGACCATCCCGGTGTCCGGGTTCACCGTCACCTCGGCGATCTGGGCGCCGAAGGAGAAGGCCATGGTGCCGGTCTCCTTCGGCGAGTTGTAGAAGCCCCGCCCCATGACGAAGCGGCCCTCCCGGCTGTGCAGGGTGTCGTAGACGGCTTTACGGAAGGGCACGGATCTGCCGGGCTCGCCCCGCGGATAGATCATGCCGCCGCGGAATTCCAGGCGGGCGGGCTTAACGCCCAGGATCCCGGCCGCCGTCACGGCAATCTGCTGGCGGGCGTCGAGGCAGGCCGCCTTGACGGCATTGCCGGTGTTGAAGGTGCCCCGCTGGGTGAAGGCCCCCACGTCCAGCGGCGTCACGTCGGTGTCGCCGGCGATCACCGTGATGTCCGGGGGCTGCACGCCGAGCACCTCGGCGGCGATGATCGCCATGGCCGTGTGGGAGCTCTGGCCCATGTCCGGCAGGCCGATGAACAGCGACATCGTGCCGTCGTCCTGGATCTTGATGAAGGCGGCTGAGGTGTCGTGCCTGAATACGCCCTTGGCGCCCGAGGCCATGGCGCCGATGCCGAGGCCGATGCCCTTGAGCGGCGGCAGCTTGCCGTACTTGCGTTTCCACCCTGCCTTCTTCGCGGCCCGGGTGATGCATTCCTTCAGCCCGCAGCTGCCGAAGAAGGTGCCGGTCATGTTCGTGTGGCCCTTCGTCACCGCGTTGCGCAGGTGGAAGTCCACCGGGTCCATGCCAATTTCCCGTGCGAGGGCGTCCATGTGCAGGCCGAGGCCGAAGGCCATCTGGGCAATCCCGCCGCCGTGGTGAAAGTAGTAGGGGATGCTGTTGGTGTGGATCAGCCTGCCCGAGTAGCGCGTTGCCTCCAGCTTGTAGAGCGAATGGATGTAGGCGGCGGTCAGGATCAGCACGATCATCTGGGACTCGACGTAGGCGCCCGTGTCGAAGCGTAAGTCCGCCTCGAAGGCCTTGATCAGCCCATCGGCCGAGACGCCGGTGCGAAACCGGTACTGGACCTCGCCCCCCGCCCTGCAGACGATGAATTCCTCGTCGCCACCCACGCGGATCTTTACCGGCCGGCCGGCCTTCCGGGAGAGGAGCGGTGCGATGAAATGATGGGGCCTTGCAGCGGAGCGGCCCGTGAAGCCGCCGCCGGTGTGCAGGCTCATGATCCGCACCGCGCCGTCGGTCAGGCTCAATGCGCGTGCAATGGCCTTCTGGAACAGCAGCGCGGTCTGGGTGGGCGTCCACACGGACAGCTTGTCCGGCCGGGACCAGTCAGCAACCACCGAGTGGAATTCGGCGTAGCAGTTGTGGCTGGCCGGTGTGGTGTACGCATCGGTGCGGACATGGGCCGAGGCGGCGAAGGCGGCATCAATATCGCCGTGGTCGCGGCTCTGGGTCCAGGCGACGTTGCCCTTCGCCTTGGCGTGGATCTGCACGGCGCCGGGCTGCATTGCATCCTTCATGGTGAGCACCGCCGGCAACGGCTCGTAGTCCACCCGGATGAGCCGCGCCGCCTCGGTGGCGGTCGCCTCATCCATGGCCGCCACGGCAGCCACCTCGTCGCCGACGTAGTTGACGACGTCCTTGCGGAACAGCGGCTGCTCGATGCCGACGTACACCCTGGGCGCATCGGCATGGGTGATGACGGCCTTCACGCCCGGCAGGCGCAGGGCCGCGGATACGTCGATGTTCAGGATCCGCGCCCGGGGCAACGGGCTGCGAACGATCTTGCCGTGGAGCAGGCCCGGCAGCACGACGTCGTCGGTGAAGACCGCCCGTCCCGTCAGCTTCTCCGCGCCGTCGAGCCGCGGCTGGCTGCGGCCAACGACGCCGAGATCAGCCTTGCGGCGAGCCATCGCCATCCTCCGTCGTCGCGGCCATGCGCAGGATCGCCTGCCGGACCGCTTCCTTTACCTTGATGTGGCCCGTGCACCGGCAGATGGCCCCGGCGAGGGCCTCGTTGATGGCGGCCTCGTTCGGGCTCGCGTTGGTGTCCAGCAGCGCCTTGGCGGTCATGACCAGCCCGGGCGTGCAGGCGCCGCACTGTACCGCGCCGAATTCCAGGAAGGCCTGCTGCACCGGGTGCAGTCCGGCTGGCGTAGCCACGCCCTCGATGGTGGTCAGCGACCGGCCGTCCCACTCGATCGCCAGTGCCAGGCAGGACAGCACGGCCCGCCCGTCCTCGCCCTGGATCGTGCAGACGCCGCAACTGCCGCTCGTGCAGCCGCGCTTGGTGCCCATGAGCCCGAGTCCGTTGCGCAGCACGTCCACGAGAGTGTCCTGGACGGCGACGGCCACGCGGTGCCTGTCGCCGTTGACGGTGAGGGTGATGAAAGTGCGGTCCACGGCCATCCTCAGGCAGCGCCCGGCCTGATGCGCCGGAGCTGCTCCAGGGCCTGCAGTACGAGGCCGCGCAGCAGGCGCTTCTTGTAGCCGGGCGGCGAAAACAGGTTGACCACCTCGCCCAGGTCCGCGCGCACCGCCTCCGCCGCCGCCGTGATGGCCGACGGGTTGAGTCCGCGCTCGATGAGTACCTGCCCGGCGCTATTGAGCACGACCGGCCAGGAGCCCACTGAGCCCGCGACCAGCCGTGCGGAGCCAAGCGCCTTGTTGCTGCCCGTCAACGCTGCTGCGAGCGTGCCGTAGCCATAATCCAGGCCCGTCCGGGCGGCTGCCTTGATGAACAGCGTTCGGGCCCGCGCCGGCGGCACCAGCACCGCCGTGATGATCTCGTCGCGGGCCAGGTTGGTGTGCCTGATGCCGTCGTCGTTGTAGAACTCCGCGAGCGGCACTTCGCGTTCGCCACGCACGCTCCGGACCCGCAGCCGGGCGCCGAGCGCCAGCAGTGCCGGTGCGGTGTCCGAACTGTTGATGGCGCGGCAGGTGTCCGAGGTCTTGATCACGTGGCACAGTCCGCCGTCCGTCTTCCAGCACGGCACCCGCGATGTCCGCCAGTCCGCGCTCTGGTTCGTGTACCAGCAGCGGGTGGGCAGATGCAGGTTGCCGCCCAGGGTGGCCATGTTGCGCACGTGGCGGGACCCCACGGAGTGCGCGGCCTGGGCAATGGCCGGAAACCGCGCCAGCACCACGGGATGCGCGGCAAGATCGGTCAGGCTGGTGCCGGCACCGATCCGCAGGTCGCCGGATGCCTCGGTTTCGATGCCGTCCAGCTCTTCAAGCCCGCGGATGCCTATAAGGATCACCGGGGAGACCAGCCCCTGCCGCATGCTGATCAGCAGATCGGTGCCGCCGGCCAGGAGCTGCGCCCCCTCGCCGCCGGCCGCGAGCGCGGCAACGGCCTCGCCAAGATCAGCGGGCCGGAGGTAATCGAAGGCGGGTAGCAGCACGTGGTCTCCCGGTACCCGGATCAGCCTGGCGCAGTCACCGGATTAGGCGACGGTGGCCCACCGGCCGGGTATGCGTAGTTACCGCAAGCCGTCCTCAACCGGGTCCCGGCCGGTCCGTAGGTCCATGCAGCCGGCCCGGACGGAGCGCTGGTGCCAGGAGCGCCTCGCCGGGCAGAGGCCGGGTGTACCTGCTGAATGCGCGCGGCCAGGAAGGCCGGTACCTCGGATCAGTCCTCCAGGTCTTCGTGGATGATTTCGCCGGTGTGGCCGTTGATGTGCAGCTCCACGCGCTGGCCATCGGCTCGGGTGGCCTCCACTTCCCACAGGGCATCATCAAGGTCGAGGTCGCTGATGCGGGTGTAGCCGGCCGCCTCCAGCCTGGCGGTGATCTGCGCGGCAGTGGCCAGCGGACGGTCGCCGCGGTCGTCGAGCAGCTCGCCGGTGGCGCTGACGACGTGGACGTCGTGCCAGCGGCCGTTCTTTCCACGCACCTCGGCTTCCCACGTACCGTTGCTCTCGCGCTCGACGTCGCGCACCTCGGCGTAGCCGGCGTCGTTCAGTATCTTGCGCACCTGGTCACCGTTGATGACGGCAGCAACTTCGGCGAACGAGGCACCGGCGATGAGCGCCAGCGAGAGCGGCAGGACGAGCAGCTTCGAAGTCAGTCTGGCGGTATTCATGGTCGTACTCCTGATCATGGCCTCACGGCCGGTGAAGACAGTATCCCCATGCGGACTATCGGGACGATGAGGAAGCCATTCAGAGAACGTTTACACAAAACTGTCATCCTTTTTCCTCATGCGCAAACGGATCCTGCTGTTGCTGCTGTGCCTGCTGGCGCTCCCCGGCCTGACTGACGACCAGCGCCGGGCCCGGGACGCCGTTCTCAGCGGCAGGTTCCTGCCCCTGGAGCGCATCCTCGAGGCGGCACTGAAACGCCATCCCGGCAAGCTGATCTCCATAGAACTGGACGACGACGAGTACGAGGTTGAGATCCTCCTCGACGACGGCCGCATCGTCGAGCTGGAGTACGATGCGCGTACCGGGCGCCTGCTCGAGGAAGAATTCGAGGACGACTGATGCGCATCCTGCTCGCCGAGGACGACGCGGCGCTCTCGGAACAGGTGATCGCCGTGCTGTCGGAGGCGGGCTTCGTCGTCGATCACTGCAGCGACGGCGTCCAGACCGAGTTCCTCGGCCAGACCGAGGACTTCGACGCCGCCATCCTCGATCTCGGCATGCCCGGCATGGACGGCCTGTCGGCGCTGCACCGCTGGCGCGACGCCGGGCGCAACTTCCCGGTGCTGGTGCTCACCGCCCGTTCCCGCTGGCACGACAAGCTGGCCGGCTTCAACGCCGGTGCGGATGACTACCTCACGAAACCGGTCGAGCTCGCGGAGCTGGTGCTGCGTCTCCGCGCCCTGATCCGGCGCGCCGCCGGCCACGGACAGCCCCGCCTGCAGTGCGGCCCCCTGGAACTGGATGTGAACGCGGGCAGCTTCCGGCTGAACGGCAATCCATTCACCCTGACCCCGCACGAATTCCGCATCCTCGCCTATCTTATGCATCACCCGGGAAAGCTGATCAGCCGCGCCGAACTGGGCGAACACGTCTATGCCGGCGGCTACGACCCGGATTCCAACGTCATCGATGTCCTCATCGGCCGGATACGCCGCAAGCTTGGAGCCGGGCTGATCCATACCGTCCGCGGCCGCGGCTTCCGGCTCGGTGACGGTGGGTGAGCCAGGACGGATGAGTCGAGGCGGATGAGCGGGCGGACGACGAATGGAAACTCGCTGCGTGCCCGGCTGTGGATCGCGGGAGCCCTGGGCGTGCTGGGTGCGGCGCTGCTGTCGGCCTGGGGACTCGGTGCGCTGTTCGAGCGCGCCGCGCTATCCGCCTTCGACCGCCAGCTCGTCGAGGACCAGCTCACGCTCATCAGCCTGATCACGGCCGACGGCGACGGCGACGGCGCGGTACGTCTGCGCCGCGAGCCGGCCGACGACCGCTATGCGCGCGTGTTCTCGGGCTACTACTGGCAGATCGCCCATGGCGGTGAGACGCTGGGTTCGCGCTCGCTGTGGGACACCGGACTCGGTCTTCCACCCTCGATGCAGCCGTCCCCCGCCGAGCCAGTGCGCTTTCTGCCGGTGGCCGGACCGCAGGAACAGCAGCTCCGTGCAGCGGTGCGCACCGTCCAGCATCCCGGCATCAGCGGACCGGTGCAGGTGACGGTGGCGGGTGACGTCTCGCCCCTGCATGCGGACGTGCGCCGCTTCCGCGCGGCCGCCGCCGCCGGCGCGGCCGGCATCGCGGCGCTGCTCCTGACGGTACTCGTCCTGCAGGTTGGCTACGGCCTGCGGCCGCTGCGGGGGCTCGCCAGCAACCTAGCCGAGGTGCGCGACGGTCACCGCCGGCGCGTGGACGTGTCGAACCTGCCGCACGAGGTGCGGCCGCTGGTGACGCATCTCAACGATCTGCTGGAATTCCACGAACAGGCGATACGGCGCGCGCGGCACGCAGCCGGAGACCTCGCGCACGCACTGAAGACGCCGCTCGCCGTGCTCAGTGCTGCCGCGGAACGCTCCGACGCCGACCTGCCGGCGACGGTGGCCGCGCAGGCGACACGCATACGCGCGGCGATGGACCGGCATCTCGTCACCGGAACTCCGGGTAGCCTGCAGGGCCGCGCCGATGTCGCGGCGACCGTCGAGGCGCTGACGAGGCTGTTCCGCCAGGCCTACGCCGAACGCGGCCTGGACCTGCAGACGGATATCGCTCCCGGTCTCGCTGCGCGCTGCCCGCCGGAGGACCTCGAGGAGATGCTCGGAAACGTCATCGACAACGCCTGCAAGTGGGCAAAGACCGGCGTGATCGTGCGCGCTTCGTTCGCCCCGCAGCGCGTTATGGTCGAAGTGGAAGACGACGGTCCCGGCATACCGCCCGACGTCCGCGACGAGGTGCTGGGACGCGGGGTCCGCCTGGACGAACGAACGGACGGCAGCGGACTCGGTCTGTCGATCGCGCGCGAGCTGGCAGAAGTCTACGGCGGCGGACTTGTGCTCGGCGGAACCGCCGGCGGGGGACTGCGTGTCCGGCTGTGGCTGCCGCGGGGCGCGGACGGCCCGTAATCTGCCAGAGGTGCTGGGGGAATGGTACGTCCAGAAGCCGTCCCTGGCGGGCGTAGCCGACGGCGATCAGGCTGCCCGGACCGAAATACCGCCTGATCCTCCGGCGGTGCGCTTGAACGTGCTGCCTCCCTCTCGAAATCCAATAGACACCCACACGCGGAAATATAAGCAACAACATTGACAGTACTCCCGCCTTCAGCTATTCATGCGATGGGGGGCCGGCTCTGAGTTCGGAAAACCGAATACCTGCCTGACCCGGATCAGCCGGGCCCCGGCCTGTCCATGCCCCCGGTATCCAGCCGCACGGTGTAATCCCGATAGGCCGCCATCGCCTGGTGCCCGAGGAACCAGAGCACCGGGATGTTCACGAACAGCATGAGGCCGGTGCCGAAGCCGCGCAGGTTGTCGAGCTGGGCATCGGTTTCGAGAAACCCCAGGGTGGCGACCACCGCGAGGCTGCAATAGACGAGGCGCATCGGCATCAGCCAGCGCTCGCCGCCCAGGTAGTACAGGCCCTGCTCGACGTAGTAGCTGTAGGAGATCATCGTGGAGATGGCAAACAGCCAGACGGCAAGCAGGACGATCCAGCGCCCGAGGCCGGGCAGCACCGAGTCGAAGGCTGCCGCGGTGAGCGTGGCACCCGGGTAGTTCACGTAGACGCCACGGTCCCTGAGGCGCGGCTCCCGGGGGCTCGCCAGCGTGCCCCAGCGGATCACGGGCAGGGCCTGGTCCAGCGCCACGGTGCCGGTCAGGCGATGCAGATCGTTGCCACTCTGGGGATTGGCCTCGCCCGCCAGGATCACGAAGACGCTCTCACCGCCCCGCCAGTCCCGCCCGTTCCGGTCCGGCGCCGTCTCGGCCGGCAGGCTCCAGACGCCGGAAGCCACCAGCACGGGACGGACGTCCGGGCGCAGCGTGGCCTCCGGGGGACGGTTCCAGGTGCCGGTGGCGATGATCACCAGCGCGGTCAGCGTGCAGACGAAGATCGTGTCGATGAAGGGCTCGAGCCCCGCCACCACGCCCTCCCGCACCGGCTCGCGGGTGCGCGCCGCCGCATGGGCGATGGGCGAGGTGCCCTGGCCCACCTCGTTGGAGAAGATCGCCCGCTTCATCCCGTAGAGAAAAGCAAAGCCCATGGTGCCGCCAATGAAGGCCCCGCTGGCCTCGGTGGTGGCGAAGGCCGAGCGGAGGATCAACGCGAACAGCGCGGGGAGCTCGGCGTAGTGAACGGCCAGTACGTAGGCGGCCGCGCAGAAATACATCAGCACCATGAAGGGCACGAGCCGGCCCGCCATCGCGCCGATGCGCCGTATGCCGCCCACGATGACCAGGCCGACGATCACCGCCAGGGCCAGCCCGGAGGCGACGGCCGGCACGCCGAAATAGCTCTGGGTGAGCGTGCCCACGTTCCACGCCTGGAACATGTTGCCGCCGGTCACCGCCATGATCAGCAGCGTGACGCAGAAGAGCGCGCCCAGTGCCTTGCCCAGCCTGCCGAGTCCGGCGGACTTCGCAGCCAGCGCTCCTGCGAGCACCCACATGGTGCCGCCGTGGGGATTGGCCGGGTCCTGCGTATTCCGGTAGAGCATCACCAGGGTCACTTCGGTGACCTTGAGCGCCATGCCGAAGAAGCCCACCACCCACATCCAGAAAATGGCGCCGGGCCCGCCCAGGCTGATGGCGATGGCCACGCCGCCGATGTTGCCGAGCCCCACCGTCGCCGACAGCGCTGCCGACAGGGCCTGGAAGTGGCTTATGGCGCCGGGATCCGCGGGATTGTCGTAGACACCGCGGATCACCCGCACGCCGTGGGACAGCGACCGGAACTGGGAGAAGCGTGACCAGACGGTGAAGACGATCCCGGTCGCGAGAATGATGACCAGGACCGCGTTGTGCCAGAGGATGCCGTTGACGGTGGCGAGGATGCTGTCGAAGCCGTTCACGGCGGAAATCATAACCGCCGGCTGCCGGGGTGAATCAGTCGGGCGTCATGCAGCAGCTTCGCGTCACGTTGACCTCGAGGTCCGCCAGGCGATTGGTGGCTTCGAGAAAGCGGGTCGAGAACGACGCCATGACCAGCGCCGTGATGCCTGCGCAGAGAAAACCCCGCAGGCCCGAACGCAGAAAGCCGTTGGCGTTGTCGTGCATGAATGCGTCTCCGGGCGAGTGGGGCTCCCGGCGCACCCTGCCCCGAAAGCAACCCGGCCGGTCACTGCTGTGCGATGGAAGAGCCCCCCACAGCAGGCTGCAGCGCTGCCCGGACCGACCAGGTTATTGCAGGAGATCCCCACACCGGTGTGGCACTGCTGCGGTCAGGCGTGGGGTCCATTCCGCCGCAGTGAGCCTTCACCAGCCATGCACCGATCTCCCCGGCTGCAGCTGGACTGTGTGCCGGCTGGGGACGTCTTTCTGTCAGCTACTTGACACAACGTCGCAAATAAAGGGAACTGCCCGGCATGACGCTCACCGCCCGGGCCATCCTCAAGGCCAATCGCCTGTTCCGGGAGCTGCCCGATGACGCACTGGACCGCCTGGCGCGGCTCGCGGTGCGCCGGTCGGTGCGCAAGGGCATACGCATACTTGCCCAGGGCGATCCGGGGGATTCGCTGATCGGGATCATCGCCGGGCAGGTGCGCATCAGCACCACGACGGCGGCCGGACGGTCAGTGTCACTGAACGTGCTCTCACCGGGCGACAGCCTGGGCGAGATCGCCGTGCTGGACGGTGAACCCCGCACGGCCAGTGCCGAAGCGCTCACCGATGTCGAGCTGTTCGTGATCCACCGCCGGGACCTTCTGGCCCTGCTCGGCCGGGAGCCAGCGCTGGCCATCCACCTGCTGGCCCTGCTTTGCAGCCGCGTGCGCTGGTCGAGCACGTTGATCGAGGAGGCTTCGTTCCTGCCGGCCGCCGCACGGCTCGCGCGGCGCCTGTTGTGGCTGGCCGCAGAGCACGGCACGCGCGATGAAGCCGGCGTGACGCTGCGCCTCTCGCAGGCCGAACTGGCCGGATTCCTGGGGATATCCCGCCAGAGCGTCAACACGATTCTCCAGGACTGGTGCCGCAGCGGCTGGGTGAGCCTGGGGCGGGGGCGCGTCGTGGTGATCGATCCGGCGGGACTGCGCAGCGCTTCCCGTGAACGTGCCTGACACAGCTCCACGCGCCGCGTCGTCACGCGGGTGCCCGCCATGCTGAGCCGGGTCCGGACCGGCCTGATCTTCGGCGTGCTGGTTGCGCTGCTCGGCATGTTCGCCGGCAGCGTGCCCGCCCTGATCCGCTTCGAGGAGAACGCGGGCCTCGCGCTGCTCTTCCAGCTGCGCGGCGCCAGGCCCGCACCGGCCGAGGTGGTGGTCGTGAGCCTGGACAAGGTCTCCAGCGACGCCTTCGGCCTGCCGAACGAGCCCCAGAAGTGGCCCCGCACGCTGCACGCCTCGCTGGTCGGGCGCCTGGCTGCCGAGGGCGCCGCGCTCATCGCCTTCGACGTGGTGTTCGACGATCCCGGCGACGCAGCGGCCGATGCCGCGCTCGCCGGGGCCGTGCAGGCCGCCGGCAACGTGGTACTCGCCGCCTTCCTGCAGAAGTCCTCGCTCGGCGCGAGCCGTGACGGCCAGGTCACGGTCACCCGCGAGCGGCTGCTGCCGCTCATCGGTCCGCTTGCAGACAACGCGCTCGCGGTGGCGCCCTTTCCGCTGCCGCGGGTGCCGGTGCGGGTGAACCAGTACTGGACCTTCAAGGAAACGGCCGGCAACCTGCCGACCCTTCCCGCCGTCGTCTTCCAGGCGTGGATGCTCGCGCAGGGGGGCGGCTGGCTCAGCGACCTGCGCGCCGCGTGCGACAGCGTGCGGGACGGCTTCCCGGCCACGGGGGCCGATATCCTGGCCGGGCGCCGGGTCACGGACCTGCTGCGCGCGGCCCGGGAGTGCCTCGCCGCCGATGAACGGGCGGCGCACGGGCTGCGTACCGCCTGGATGGCCCGCGAGCAGGCTGTTCCGGGCCTGCCTGGCAGTGCGCTGCGCTCGCTCTACGACCTCTATGCCGGCGCCGATACCCGCTTTCTCAACTACTACGGTCCGCCCCGCACCGTGCGCACCGTGCCCTACACGCAGGCCCTGTCGGGGGAGCCGACCGGCGTGGCGGGTGCGATCGTGCTGGTGGGTTTCTCGGAGCAGTTCCAGCCCGAGCAGAAGGACGGCTTCTACTCGGTCTTCACCGACGACTCGGGCCTCGATCTCAGCGGCGTGGAGATCGCCGCCACCGCAGTGGCCAACCTGCTGGACGGGAGCCCGGTGCGTCCGGTCGAGCTGGGCCCCTACCTGCTGGTAATGGGTCTCTGGGGGCTGCTGACCGGCACCTTCTGCCGGCTGTTGCCGCCGCAGAGCGCGGTCGTGTTCGCGGTGTTCGCGATCCCCCTCTACGGGGCGTGGGCCTGGTGGGTCTTTGACATCAGCAACAACTGGCTGCCGGTGGGCGTGCCCGTGCTCGTTCAGCTGCCGGCGGCACTGCTGCTCGGCCTGCTGGCCCAGTACCGCGAGACGCGCAGGCAGCGCGAACGGGTGCTGCAGGCACTCGGCGCCTACCTGCCCCGGCCGGCCGTCGACAGGCTGATGCAGAACCTCGGGGATCTCAAGGCCAGTGCCGAGCTGCTCCACGGCAGTTGCCTGGCCACCGACGCGGAGCAGTACACGCGCCTCGCCGAGGCGCTGTCGCCGGAGGATCTTGCCGCTTTCCTGAACACGTACTACGGCCTGCTGTTCGCCGCTGTCGAGGAGACCGGCGGCGTGGTCACCGACGTCGTGGGTGACGCGATGATGGCCATCTGGGCCTCGGCCACGCCGGATGCCAGCACCCGCGCGGCTGCCTGCCGGGGCGCCCTGGCGGTGGCCGCAGCAGCCGACGCCTTCAACCGGATCCCGGGGCAGGCACGGCTGCCGACGCGCATCGGGCTGCACTCCGGACCCATTCGCCTCGGCAACATCGGCGGTGCGCGTCACGTCGAGTTCCGGGCGGTGGGCGATATCGTGAACACCGCCAGCCGCATCGAAGGCCTCGGCAAGACGCTGGGCACGCGGCTGCTCGTGTCTGCTGAAACCCTCGAGGGCGTACCCGGCTTCATCACCCGCGAACTCGGCACCTTCCTGTTGCCCGGCAAGACCACGCCGCTCGTGATCCATGAACTGCTGGGCGAGCGGGGCCCGGACAGTGCGCCGCGGGACGCCGGTCTGGTGCCTTTTGCCGCGGCCTTGCGAATCTTTCGCAAGGGCAACTGGGCCGAGGCCGAAAGACAGTTCCGTGCCTGCCAGGCTGACCGGCCGGACGACGGTCCGGCCCGTTTCTACGTCGCGCTCTGTGCCCACTATCTGCAGTCGGGCCCCGACAGCCTCGAGAACGGCGCGGTGCGCATCCGGGAGAAATAGCCCGCCCGCGCACCGCGACTTGCAAGGCGGGCGCTGCACTGCCTACACTCGCCGAAACAAGCCAGGCGGGGCGCTTCGTGGGGGGCGTGCCCGCCGGACAAGAATTCCGTATCGCTGGTGGGGAGTGAGCGTGCGTTTCCCTGAACCCCTGCGACTGTGCCTCCTGGGCGCAGGACTCCTGCTGTCCTCCCTGAGCCTGGCGCAAACGGCCCCGCCTGCCGGCTGCGAGCCCGTCGTCGCCCGCCTCATTGCCGTCGAGGGCACACTGATCCTGAGGCGCGGCGGCGCCCGCCGGGCGGGCGCCGTGCGGCTCGATGACGTTTTCTGTACCGGCGACGTGCTGGAGGTGGCTCCCTTCAGCCGGGCCGCGCTCCAGCTGCCGGACCAGACCGTGGTGCGCCTCGACCAGGACACCGTGGTCAGCTTCGCCACGCCCCGGGACGACAGGCGCACCTGGCTCGACATCCTCCGGGGCGCGCTGCAGGTGATCAGCCGCGATCCCCGCGCGCTGCGGGTGATCACGCCCTTCGCGAACGCCGGCATCGAGGGGACGGAGTTCTACGTGGGCGTCACGGCGGACGCGACCACCGTGATCGTCTACGAGGGCCGGGTGCGCGTCGAGAACCCGCAGGGCGCGGCTGTTGCCGGCAGCGGCGAGAGCGTGCGGGCCCGGGCAGGCACTGCGCCGGTGCTGGAACAGGTCGTGCGGCCCCGGGATGCCGTGGCCTGGACGCTCTACTACCCGCCCGTCGCCGCAGGGCCCCTGCCTGACGCCGATGAGCCTGCTGCCGGCCGCGACGCGGCCTTCCTCGTCGGCCGCGCCGAGCGGCGCCTCGGCCTCGGCCGGGTGGTGGAGGCCGAGTCCGACTTGGCCGCGGCGCTGGCCGTCGCGCCGGGCGATCCCGACGTGCTGGCGCGCCAGGCGGTGATCGCGCTGACCCGCAATGAGCAGGACAAGGCCACGGCCCTGGCGGACCAGGCCGTGACGGCCGCCCCCGCCAACCCGGCCGGACGCCTCGCCCAGTCCTACGTGCGCCAGTCGGCGGGTGACCTGGCCGGTGCCATCGGCAGTCTCGAAGCGGCCACTGCCGCCAGCCCGGACAACGCCCTCGTGCGGGCACGCCTCGCCGAGCTGCGTCTGGGTTCGGGGGATATCAGCGCGAGCGAGCAGGCTGCCCGTGCCGCCCTGGCGCTCGACCCCGCGCTCGGCCTGCCCCGCACGGTGCTGGGCTTCGTGGCGCTCGCCCGGGTGCAGCTCGCCGAGGCGCGCAGCCAGTTCGAATCGGCCATTCGCCTCGAGCCTTCCGCGCCGCTGCCGCGACTCGGCCTCGGTCTCGCCCGCATCCGCGGCGGCGAGCTGGCAGCCGGCCGCGCGGAGATCGAGACCGCCGTGATCCTCGACCCGGGCAGTGCGATCGTCCGCAGCTACATGGGCAAGGCCTACTACGAGGAAAAGCGGGACGGGCTCGCGGCCAGCCAGTACGCGCTGGCGAAGGACCTGGATTCCAACGACCCCACGCCCTGGTTCTACGACGCGATCCACCGGCAGACGGGCAACGACCCGGTGGGCGCCCTCCGTAACCTGCTGGCCGCCATCGGGCGCAACGGCAACCGGGCCGTGTACCGCTCGCAACTGCTGCTCGACCAGGACCTGGCGGCCCGCAGCGCCAGCCAGGGCCGCATCTACCGGGACCTGGGCTTCGACGAGCTGGCGCTCCGCCAGGGCTGGGCGTCGGTGGCCACCGCGCCCGCGGATTTTTCCGGGCACCGGCTGCTGGCCGACTCCTACGCGAGCCTGCCCCGGCACGAGATCGCGCGGGTCAACGAGCTGCTGCAGTCCCAGCTGCTGCAGCCCCTGAACATGACGCCGGTGCAGCCGCAGCTGGGCGAGGCGAACCTCTTCATCCTGGACAGCGCCGGCCCCTCGTCCGTGGCTTTCAACGAGTTCAACCCGCTCTTCAACCGCAACGGCCTGCGGGTCCAGGGCTCCGGCGTGGTCGGCGGCAACGACACCTGGGGCCAGGACGTGGTGGTCTCTGGCATCCAGGACCGCTGGTCCTTCAGCCTCGGTCAGTACCACTTCGAGACGGAGGGGTTCCGGGAGAACAACGACCTGGAGCAGGACGTGCTGAACGCGCTCGTGCAGTTCCAGGCGACGGAGCGGACGAGCCTGCTGATCGAGGCCCGGCGATCGGAGCGGGACCAGGGCGATCTGACCCTGCTCTTCGATCCTGACAACTACCTGCCGGATCTGCGTCAGCGCGAGGATTCCGATTCACTGAAGCTGGGCCTGCGCCACGATCTCAGCGCCCGAAGCACGATCCTGGCGCTGGCCAGCGCCCAGTCCACGGACCTGTTCTCCGGCCTGCCGCCGTTTTTGAGTAGCGACGTCGAGATCGACAGCTACAGCGGCGAGCTCCAGTACCTCTATCAGGGCGACCGCTGGTCGCTGGTCACCGGGATCCGCTACAGCAGGCAGGACACGGATGAGCAAACCGTGATTTCGTTTCCGATCCCTGATCCGCCCTTCATCATCGAGGACCGGGTTTCCGACGCTTACGACGCAGACTTTCTGGCCGCCTACCTCTACGGCCGTATTGCCCTCACAGAACAGCTGGATGTCACGCTGGGTGTGGCCGCGGAGTCCCTGGAGGGGCTCTCGGTGGACAAGGACCGGGTAAACCCCAAGTTCGGTCTGGTCTGGCGCCCGGCGGATGGCACCACCGTGCGCCTCGCGGCGGTGGAGACGCTGCAGCGCAGGCGATTTTCCCGCCAGGACATCCAGCCGTCTCTCGAGCCCACGCCGGTCGCCGGCTTCAACCAGTTCTTCGACGGCATCGAAGGCGAGGAAGGCCGGCGTTACGGACTGGGCGTCGATCAGGTGCTGGCCCGCGACCTGAGCGTTGGTGCGGAAGTCAGCCGGCGTGAACTGAAGATTCCCTTCGACGTCTTTCTGCCGCCCCCCGATTTCGGCATCAGCCGCGAGGAGGCTGACGTGGACGAGGATGCCGGGCGGGTCTACCTGTACTGGACGCCCTCACGCCGCCTTGCCCTGAGTGCAGAGTACCAGTACGACGAACTCCGGAACGATGCGGATTTCACGCCCCGGGGTTATATCGAGATAAAGACACACCGCGTCCCGGTGCAGCTGCGCCTGTTCAGCCCGTCGGGCCTGTCCGCGGGCGTCGGGGCAACCTGGGTGGACCAGGATGGCCTCTTCGCGCCGCCGGTGGATTTCCTGCCGGCCTTCAGGGACGGCGACGACTTCGTCGTGGTCGACGGCTTTCTGGGCTACCGGTTCCGCAACCGCCGGGGCGCCGTACGCCTGGAGGCGAGAAACCTCTTCGACAAGGACATCCGCTTCCAGGACGTGGATCCGGAGAACCCGCGGATCTTCCCGGAGCGGCTGGTGTTGCTGAGGCTGGAACTGTCCCTGTAGATCATCTCCACGACAGACTGACACCAACGAGGAGCATCCCATGAAGCGACCCCTCCTGATGGCCTTCCTGGCCGGACTGATCACGACGCCTTTTCTGTTCATCCTTGCCAATGTTTCCACGGCTACGGGCTCTGTAGCGGCGGTGACGCTCGCCGGCCTTCTCCCGGATCGCACCTTTGGCATCCGCCTGGAGCAGGGCAAACTTCCGGTCGTGCTGAATGTGCGGGGCGAAGCGAAGCCCACGAAGACGACCCAGGATGCCCCGTCAAACCTGGGTGAGGTCAGCGTGATCATCGTCGGCAAGGACACGGATCCCGGGTACGGCACGCCGACAAAGCCTGTGCCCCACACCCACGAACTCGACGACGGGATTTTTGGCTCTTCGATGAGCAATGAGGAGCGGTCGATCCACAACGGCTATGCTCACTGCTGGGTGCAGATCGGCGGAAAGTGGACCCAGATCCACTGCTGAGGCGGCGGGTACCTGCGCTGAACGAGGCCGCGCCAGGCCGCCGCTAGCGCTCCACGATCGCCGTCACGCCCATCCCGCCGGCCGTGCAGATGGAGATGAGACCGCGGCCGGCGCCGGTTTCGGCGAGCAGCTTTGCGAGCGAGCCGAGGATCCGTGCGCCGGTCGCGGCAAAGGGGTGGCCGATCGCGATGCTGCCGCCCTTCACGTTCAGCCGGCTGCGGTCGATGCTGCCCAGAGGCTCGCTGCGGCCGAGGCGCTCGCGGCAGAAGGCCGGATCCTCCCAGGCCTTGAGCGTGGCGAGCGTCTGCGCGGCGAAGGCTTCGTGGATCTCGTAGAAGTCGAAGTCCGCGAGGCCGAGCCCCGAGTGCTTCAGCATCGTTGACACCGCATAGGCCGGCGCCATCAGCAGGCCCTCGCTCCTGACGAAGTCCACGGCCGCCACCTGCCCGTAGCGGAGGTACGCGAGCACCGGCAGATTGCGCGCGCGGGCCCATTCCTCGGAGGCGAGCAGCACGGCGGCCGCGCCGTCGGTGAGCGGCGTGCTGTTGCCGGCGGTCATGGTGCCGGCGGGGCCACGGTCGAAGACCGGCTTCAGCCTGCCCAGGCTTTCCCGCGAAGTATCCCGCCGGATGTTGTTGTCCTGCGTCGCCCCGGAGAAGGGCACTGCGAGGTCGTTGTAGAAACCCTCGTCCCAGGCCCGCGCCGCCTTCTGGTGGCTTTCGAGCGCGAGCTGGTCCTGGTCGGCGCGGGTGATGCCCCATTTCTTCGCCGTGATCTCCGTGCTCTGGCCCATGCTGAGCTTCGTGCGCGGCTCCGTGACGCCCGGCGTCACCGGCCTGAACATGCGGGGTCGCAGGCCGAGCCAGGGCCTGAGGCGTGCCCCGGTGCTCCGGCCACGCGCACTGGCCAGCAGCAGCTCGCGGTACTCGTCCGGATAGACGATGGGCACGTCGCTGATGGTGTCAGTGCCGCCGGCGATACCGGCATCGATCTGGCCGAGCGCGATCTTGTTGCCGAGCAGGATCGCCGCCTCCAGGCTGGTGCCGCAGGCGCGCTGCAGGTCGAAGGCCGGCGTCTCCGGGGCGAGCGTGGTGCCGAGGACGCACTCCCGGGCCAGGTTCCAGTCTCGCGAGTGCTTCATGACCGCGCCCAGGGCCACGTCGCCCAGGCGTTCACCCTTGAGGTGGCAGGCGCCGACCAGGGCCTGGAGGGCCGCCGTCATCAGCTCCTGGTTGGAGTGCCGGGTGTAGGCGGTGTTGGCGCGGCAGAAAGGGATGCGCCGGCTGCCGATGATCGCGACCCGTCGGGGAGGCTGGTAGTGCATGGCGTCACCTGCTGGCTGGTGGGTGGAAGTGCCCGGTGGCTACTGGCTGAAGGTGGGCGCGCCGGCCTCCAGGTATTCGTCTTCTTCCGGCGTGTTGGGCCGGCCGAGGATCCTGTTGCGGTGGGGAAAGCGTCCGAAGGACTCGATGATGTCGTGGTGCAGTTCGGCGAACTGCGCGAAGGTGGCCAGCGTCGCCTTCAGCGTCTCCGACGCGCTGCTGACGAGCCCGGCGTAGATCTTCACCGAGCGCTCCTGGATCTTCGCCGATTCCGAGTGCTGCAGCGGCATGAAGAAGAAGGCCTGCTGCAGTGGGCTCAGGGCCTTGTAGTCACCGGTCATGGCGCCCTCGACGCACAGCTTCAGCGCCTTCGGGTCCCTGGAAAAGGCCCGTGGGCTGCCCCGGTGGATGTGCCGTCGGAACTGGTCGATGAGGATGATCAGCGCGAGGCGGCCTTCGGCCGTGCCGGCCCAGTCATCCAGTTGCCCCCGGGTGGCCTGGTCAACCAGCGGCGCGAACTCGCTGCGGATCACCGAGTCCAGGATGGGGTCGGCCGCGAACCAGCGGTCCATGCGGCTGTCGATGGTGGGCTGGTCCCGGCTGTCGCTCTGGAACCAGAACTCCAGCACCCGGCGGATTTCCGGGTTGATCCCGGGGTTGCCGGTACCGGCCGTGGCGGGCGACGCGTCGCTGCTCGTCGTGCTCATGGGCGGAGTATAGATTCAAAGCCGCTGCCGGGCAGGCCCCGATCCTCGGCAACCACGTGACTGTCGAGCAAGGCCAGCTGGTCCGGTGTACTGACCCGCCTCGGAACCTTCACCTGGGTGGCCGTGGCGGGCAGCGCGCGCTCGCGCTGGTGGGCCAGGAGGGCGTCAAAGGTACCCGCACGGACCAGCTTGAGGACCGGG
>JAANMX010000058.1_pt1 | contig 119584 bp, 81 predicted proteins | sample 7279681 | NCBI WGS metagenome assembly JAANMX01 (sample SAMN14094542, study PRJNA606508) | bioreactor metagenome | isolation source: A lab-scale SPAN reactor treating ammonium-rich wastewater day 351 | place: Ireland: Galway | collected 2018-01-01 | reverse complement strand
CGGCCGCGGAGCGCCAGCCGGGTCCGCTGCCGGCGGTAGTGGGTCCAGTCCGTGATCACCTTGCCGCTCGGCTCCCGGTCCGCGAACAGCACCTCCACCCGGCCGTCGCGGAACGTCGCCGCGACGTGGTTCGCCGTGGCGACGAGGCGCCGGTCCACGTCAACCAGCACGCCGCTGCCGATCACCTTGCCGTTGTTGAGGACAATGACGGTGGAGCGGGCGGCCTGCTGGTAGACGACCGGATCCGCGCGCCCCGACTGTGCGGCGGCGGTAAAAAGTGTGACGGCCAGCAGGGTCGCGAACGCGCGTCGCGGGGGGAAAGTCAACATCATGGCGCCTCCTCTGGTAGTGATCATCGGCTGAGCGGTCGGGGCGACTTACCCGAGGTCTCTGACATATCGTATACGCAACCCCCTGCCTCCCGTTAGAACTCTCCCGGAAAAACGAGAAGCTGTGGTCCGAGCCGCGCACGCCGCGCAGCGGAGGAAGCGGCCTGGCGCCGCAGTTCGACCGTGGGCAACCGTTGCGCCGAAGACGCGGACATTGCAAAAGAAAGTCGAGAAACGGCCCGTGCCGGACGAATGATATAGACGGACAGTTTGGTGAGGCCAGCGTCCCATCGGCCCCCCTCACCCGGGCCGTGTACCAGAGGGCGTGTGGGGGCTTTGAAGTTGCGCGCGGGAGCGGGCGCAACTGGCGAGCGCAGCTTCAGCGTGTGGGGTTGGGGGGCTTGCGGGCCTCCCGCGGGGCAGACAATCAGGCCGGGCGCCGTCCCGGGACAGCCGCACTTATTCCGCCCGACCGGCGGGATCCGTTGCCGATACAGGAGGGGCATTCTCATGACTTCCCGATTGCCCAGGAGAGTCCAAACGTTGCGGGCCGGCGTGGCCGCCCCCCTCCGGGTGGCGGTCGGCCTGCTGTGCGCGGCCGCATTCTTCCGGAGCGCCGAGATCCACGCTCAGGGGTTCAAGCAGCTGCCCGACGCGAAAGAGGCCATTCCGACCAGGCCGCCCGGCCCGGACCAGCTCTTCCAGCTGGAGTCCGAGCCGGCCCTGCGCGAGCGTCTGCTCGAGGAGGCGCGGCGGAAGAAAGCGCCGCCGCCGCTCTTCCCGGCCGAGCCGCCGCGCGAGGCGCCGTTCGCCGGCCGGTTCTGGGACCACCGGGTAACGTTCGTCGAGCCGAGCTACGTCTGCTACGGCCGTCTGTACTTCCAGCAGATCAACGCCGAGCGCTACGGCTGGGATCTGGGGTGGATTCATCCGCTCATCTCGGTCGGCAAGTTCTACTGGGACGTGGCGACCCTGCCATACCAGCTGGCGACCGACCCGTGCCGCTGCTACGACTGCAGCGCGGGCTACTGCCTGCCCGGGAGCTGCGTCCCGCTCCTGTGCTACCCGCCGGAGTGGAGCGTCACCGGGTCGCTGGCCGAGGCCGCCGTCATCGCGGCGTTGTTCCTGATCTTCCCGTGAGAAGGAACTCCTCCCCCCTCGGGGCGGGGTGAAGAGGAGAGGACCGGGGATGGGGTAGTAAAGCCCACGGGCTGCGGCCCGTGGGCGAAGTGCTGGAAACCTGGCCCACAGGCTGGTGCGCCAGTCGATCTGACCCCAGGCGCGGTTGCCGGCCGGGCCAGCGATGTAGTTGCGCCAGGCAGTGAAGGTCCGGGGCGTCAGCGCGTAGGCCGCCAGCGTCAGCCGGGTCGGCGCCTGCTTCAACGCCAGGGGGACCGTTTCCTCGGCCGGGTCGCTCGGTGCCTGCGGGACCGCGATGGGCGGGGGCGGCACAGGTCGGGGCCGCTGGGCCGTCGGCAAGTACGACCCCGAGACGGGTGAGGTGCTGATCCTGCAGATCGATCGGGGCGAGTGGGACGTGCGTGTTGTCCGGCCGGTGGACTACTACCTGGGCTACCTCAGCGATGGCCCGTTCCCGCCGGGGACGGCGGCGCTGGACAGCGTGTTCTACTTCCGCAACGTGCCGTACCGCTGGCTGCCGCTGCTGAAGGAGAAGATCAGGCACCCGCGCGGGTGACGGGACCGGGCCACGCTTCTTCTGTGACGTGATGCTGGGCGGGCTGGCTGCGCGCCGCCGGGTACGAGGCGCGGTGGGAGGAGTACCACCGTTGCGGTGGCGAATTACGCGAGATCCCGACACGCGCCGGATACAGCCACCCAGCGTGCGGCGTTCATGGGTTCAGTACGCGCGGGCGAAGACGACGCGGCCTTCGGACGGCTGGCCGGTCCGGACGCACTGGCCCGCCTCCTGCTTGCGGTCGAACGGGATGCAGCGGATCGTCGCCCTCGTCTCCTCCGCGATGCGTTCCTCCGTCGCGCGCGTCCCGTCCCAGTGCGCCCACAGGAACCCGCCCGGCTCCTCGATCCGCTGCCTGAACTCGTCCCAGGTGTTCACCTCGAACGTGTTCGCGTCGCGGAACTGCTTCGCCCGGTCGAACAGGTTCGCCTGCATCTCGCGCAGCAGCTTATCGACGTGCTGGGCCACGCCCGCCAGCGGCACGCCGACCTGCTTGCCCTCCTTGCCCGGCACGTCGCGCCGCCCGATGACGCACGACTGCTTGTCGAGATCCTTCGGCCCCAGCTCAATCCGCACCGGCACGCCGCGCAGCTCGTGCTCGGCGAAGCGAAAGCCCGGCCCCTTGTCGAACAGGGTGTCGATCTTGACGGCCAGCGGCTCGTAGCCGTAGAAGTCGTCGCGCGGCAGGGCGCGCAGCTCGGCCGCCACCTTCTCCGCGGCGGCGTGCGACGCCTTCTGCTCCGCCTCGGTGCGGCCCAGTGGGACGATGACGACGTGGGTCGGGGCGAGCCGCGGCGGGACGACCAGGCCGTTGTCGTCGGAGTGCGTCATGACGAGCCCGCCGACGAGGCGCGTCGAGACGCCCCAGCTCGTCGCCCAGGCGTACTCCAGCTTGCCGGTCGCGTCCTGGAACTGCACCTCGAACGCCTTGGCGAAGTTCTGGCCGAGGAAGTGGCTCGTGCCCGCCTGCAGCGCCTTGCGGTCCTGCATCATTGCCTCGATGCAGAGCGTGTAGACGGCCCCGGGGAACTTCTGTCCCTCGCTCTTGGGGCCGGTCAGCACCGGCATCGCCATCCACTCCTCGGCGAACCTGCGGTAGCAGTCCAGCAGGATGCGGTGCGTCTCCTCCTCCGCCTCCTTCTGCGTGGCGTGAGCGGTGTGGCCCTCCTGCCAGAGGAACTCGGCGGTGCGCAGGAACAGCCGCGTCCGCATCTCCCAGCGCACCACGTTGCACCACTGGTTGATCAGCAGCGGCAGGTCGCGATAGCTCTGGATCCAGTTGCGGTACGTGTTCCAGATGATCGTTTCGGACGTCGGCCGGATGACGAGCATCTCCTCGTCGGACAGCGCCGCGGCCGGGTCCGGGCGGAGACCCTTGCCGTCCGGTTTGGGAACCAGCCGGTGATGGGTGACGACGGCGCACTCCTTGGCGAACCCCTCGACGTGCTCGGCCTCTTTTTCGAGGAAGCGCTTGGGGATGAACAGCGGGAAGTAGGCGTTGACGTGGCCGGTCGCCTTGAACATGTGGTCCAGGGCGGCCTGCATCTTCTCCCACAGGGCGTAGCCGGTGGGCTTGATGACCATGCAGCCGCGGACGTCGGAGTTCTCGGCGAGCCCGGCGTTTTTGACGACGTCCAGATACCACTGCGAGTAGTCCTGCGCACGCGGCGTGATCTTCGCGGCCATGTTCTGCTCCCTGCCTGGGGTCGGAAAGACCTTCCGATTATAGAGGAAGGACGCCGGGGCGGGGAGTGAAGGTTCGGGAGCCACGCCGCCGACCGGGCGGCCAGGGAGCCTTTTTCATTGCGGGAATTGTGCGGGTCGAGTAAGCTGAAACAGCGTTTCGATGAAGGGACGGATCCCCCACGGCCTCCAGGAAGCGGGCGGGACCAACCACGCCTCGGAAGGGTGCTGCGGCCTGAACGGCGCGGACGGGAAGCGCCCGGCCGCCCGTAGCATGCCGGGAGTGTTTCATGTCCCAGCTACAACCGCAACCGCGGCATGCCCCGCCAATTCCCGACGCGGCGGTGCCGCCTCCCCCTGCCCCCCAACCACCCGTGTCCGCCCGCGGGAACGCCCTGGGAGTACTCCTCGCCTTCGGTTGCGGCCTGGTCCTGATCGCCACCGCCGCGCTGGTGCTCGCCTTCGGGGCCGGACCGAACGCTCCCTCTTCCGAGCCGAAAACTCCCGAACCGGGCGCCGGCTTCGGCCCGGTTCGCTCGGCCACCCCGGTCGTCAATCCGGAAAAGGAAAAGATCGCCCAGGCCGTGGGACGCGGGCTCGCCTATCTCAAGTCCCAGATCCTGGACCGGCAGGAAGCGTATTACCTCAACGACCCAGGCGGAGGCTCCACGGTCGGGGTGCGTGCTCTGGCCGGGCTGACTCTGCTGGAGTGCGGTCTGTCCGCGGCCGACCCTGCCGTGCAGGCGGTCGCCGCCGAGGTGCGCAGCCGTACCCCGACCATTACCTTCACCTACTCGCTCTGCCTCGCAATCCTGTTTTTGGACAAGCTCAACGACGTTCCCGCCGCCCAGCGCAACCCGAGCGACCTCGAGTTGCTGCGCGATCTGGCCCTGCGCCTGGTAGCCGCGCAGAACGCCCACGGCGGTTGGGGGTACAACACGCCGATCCGGTCGGCGGGGGAGCTGCGCACGCTGGCCGATTCGCTACGCAGCCGGACCTTCACGCCCGGCCGCCACCCGGACCCTTACGACGACAACTCGATCAACCAGTTCGTCACCCTTGCCCTGTGGCAGGCGCGCAAGCACGACGTCCGGGCCGAGCCGTCCCTGCTGCTGGTCGAGCGCCGCTACCGCGACAACCAGAACCCCGACGGCAGCTGGGGGTATCGGTCCGACCCGAGGTTCAACAACCTCAAGGACGCGACGACCTGCGCCGGCCTGATCGGGCTGGCGGTCGGCCGGGCCTGCGAGGACGTGGAGAAGGCGCGGGCGCGTCCGGAGCCGATCCAGGAGGATCCGGCCGTCAAGAAGGGGTTCGCGTTCCTGTCGGCGTCGCTCGGCCGCCAGGCGCCGCCGCTGACGAAGGAGGAGGTCGCCAAGCGCCGCCGCCACACCGCCGAGATGATGGCGCTGTACCGCGACTGGCACAGCGGCCCCGCGGACCGGCGCGAGGGGATCGAGGAGCGGTTGCGCGAACTGGACAACGCCGCGTGGCTGCGCGGCACCTACATCGACGCGGACGCCTGGGGCGATCTGTACTTCCTCTGGTCGGTCGAGCGCGTCGGGGTGATCTACGACAGGCAGGTGATCGGCGGGGTGGACTGGTATCGGCTCGGCGTACCGATCCTGCTCGCCAACCAGCGGGCCGACGGCAGCTGGCGCGACCGCTTTCCCGGCATCCCCGACACGTGTTTCGCCCTGCTGTTTCTGAAGCGCATCAACGTGGTCAAGGAACTGACCGACAAGTTGCGCACGCTGGCTCAGGCACCCGCCATCAGTGCGGCGCCACGCCCGCTCCCACCCCAGGTCATTGTCGAACCTATCAGGCTCAACTCGCCGCCCAAGACCCTTCCCCGAGTCCCGTAACTACAGGCCGAGTCCAGGGCCGGACTTCCCAGGAGTGAGCGATGCCCGTCCAGACGCGCTGCCCCGGCTGTAACAAACTCCTTTCGGTCAGCAGCAAGTACGCCGGCAAGCAGCGGGAATGCCCGATCTGCAAGGCGACGGTGAGCTTCCCGGCCCCGAGCGCCGCCGGTTCCGGGTCGTTCTCCGCCCTACCGGCCGCGTCCACACTCGTCCTCCCGACCGGGGTGCCGCGCACGCGCGGCGCGACCCGGTCCGCCGTGCCCCGCGCCTCGGCGGCGCCCCGCCCCCTCGGGGTGGTCGAGTGCCTGGCTCTGACGGCGGGCGTGGCCGGCGTGGTGCTGCTGAGTTGTGCCATGCTCGGCCGCTGGCAGGAGGGCACAGGACTGCAGAACTTCCCCCTCGTCTTCGCCCTCGCCCTGGCCGCCGGCGGGCTGGCGGTGGTGGCGCTTGCCCGTGCCTCCTGGGCGCCCATAACCATCCTCCTGGCCGGCGTCCTCGTCACCCCGCTGCTCGTCCGCACCGCTGCCGCCCTGGGCTGGTCGTCCGCCCCGCCGCCGGCGCCGCTCCAGCAATCGGGCTGGGAGTCAGGGAAGACGGCCACCCCGCCCCCGGTCGCCGTGCCGCCGGTCAAGGCGCCGCGCGACGTTATCGTGGTGCTGGAGGACTCGGAGGCGATGCGCCCCCACCTGGAGGGCGTCAAGCGCGACCTCCACGCCTTCGCCGACAAACTCCTGGCGACGGATCGCGACGCTCGCATCGGCCTCGTCACCTTCCACAACCGTGCGGCGGACGCCAGGCCGGGAGGGGTGGCGGGCGGGCCGGACAGCGCCACGTCGCCGTTCACCCGCAAGCTGGAGCGGTTCAGCGAGGAAGTCGGGAAGCTGCGCGCCTCCGGCGGCGGGGATCTGCCCGAGAGCATCCTCGACGCGCTCGCCCTGGCGGCCCGGCAGCCGTACCGCGACGACGCCGACAAGGTGCTCATCCTCATCACCGACACCACCCCGCATGTGCCGGACAAGGAAATCGCGTCGGTCGAGCAGGCGCTCGGAGAGCTGCGGGCGAAGAAGATCAAGCAGCTGCACCTGGTCGTGCCCGAGTACGAGACCTATTACCGGCACGTCTACCATCAGTACCAGGAGATGCAGGACGCCATCCCCGGGCGGCTGTTCCCGCTCAGCACGCGGCAGACGGTTCGGCCGGGCCGGCCGGGCGGTCCGGGGGTTCCGGCCGTACCGAGCAAACCCCTCTCCGACGAGGACAGATTTATCAAGCTGCTGCCCGAGGTCGGGCAGCAGATCGCCGAGCTGACGATCGGCGGGGGGGATCCTGGCAAGGGAGCCAAGGTGGACGTGGTGTTCGTGCTCGACGTGACCGGCAGCATGGGAGCGCAAATCAACGGCTGCAAGCGCGGCATCAGCGCCTTCGCCGCCGAGCTGTTCAAGCGCAAGCTGGACGCGCAGATTGGCCTGGTGGCGTTCGGCGACCAGATGTACGACGCCGTCCCGTTCGAGGTGCTGGACTTCGACCCGGCGGCCAGACAGCCATTCATCAAACCGTTGCCCGGGCTGCGCATGACCCCACCGGGGAAACTCCCGGCGGCCAGGCGCCCGCCGCCGCCGAAGGCGAAGGTGCCCTTCACGAAGGATCCGGATCTGTTCAGCCAGAGGGTCGGGCTGTTGCGGCTCAAGGGCGGCGGAGACACGCCGGAGAGCAGCATGGATGCCCTCAACCTGGCGTGCCTGCAGCCGTTCCGGCCGGACGCCGAGAAGGTCTTCATCCTCGTCACCGACGCCGCCCCTCGCGTGCCCGACACGTTTAACCAGAACGTCGCGCAGATCGTCGCCGTGCTGAAAAAGCGCGAGGTCAAGCAGCTGCACGTCATCGCCCCGGCCACCGAGGAGCGGCGCAAGCTGTTCCACAAGGAGTTCGACGAGCTGAACAAGGGAATGGCCGGGAAGATGTTCCCGCTGGCGGGCGACGAAACGGCATTCGTGCAGATGCTACCGCAGGTCGGGCAACAGATCGCGGAAACGTCGGCCGAGCAGCGCGGACTGACGTCGGCAGCAAAGCGCCTCAAGGTGGACGTGATGTTCGTGCTCGATGTCACCGGAAGCATGCAGGCGCAGATCAACGGGGTGACGCGCGGCGTGAGTTCGTTTGCCAGGGAATTGCTCAGTCGGAAGGTGGACGCCCGCATCGGCCTGATCGGGTTCCGCGATCAGAAGGCCGATAAGATCCCGTTCGAGGTGCTGCAGTTCCCGGCGGAGCCGCTGGACCTGACGGCGCCGCGCCCGCGCCCGACGGTCGCGGAGATGAAGGCGCGGCCGGCGAAGGGGGAGGCGCTGACGGCGGCTCTGCCGGCGTGGGGCGCGGAGCTGACGACGGTGACACCGGCGGCGCGCGCGGTCGGGCCGCAGAGCGGGCTGGACGCCCTGGCGTTCGCGGCCCGGCAGCCATTCCGGCCCGGGTCCGAGCGGACCATCCTGTTCGTCGGTGCGTCCAGCCCGCGCGTCCCCGACGGGGAGATGCTCGCGGTCGGCGATGTGGTGGACGAGTTGACCGCACGGAAGGTCGAACACCTGCATCTGGTGGTGCCGGCCGCGGAGCAGCAAACGTTCCGGCCACTGCTGGCGACGCTGCGGGGGCAACTGGTGCGCCTGGACGGCCCGCGCGACCTGACGCGGTTGGCCCAGCGCGCCGAACCGCCGGCCCCCGCCCAAACGCTCGCCCAGGCTCCTGCCCCCGCCCCCGAACCGCCCGCGCCGACCCCGCCTCCGCAACCTGTTCTGGGTGCCGGGGCGGGCGCGGTGTTCGGCCTGATCGGCCTGATCGTTGCCGCGTTCGCGTTTGGGCTGGCCGCGTGGCTGCGGCCGCTCGTGTTCGGGACGCCGGAGGGGCCGGACGAGTCGCCCGGCTTCTTCGCTCGCCGAGGCACCCTCCTCGCTGGCCAGGGATTGGCGCTCGTCGTCGGAATCGTTCTGGTCCTGGGGACGTAGGCCCTGACGCGAGATGACGTCTGCTCACCAACCCCGAGCGCCAGCGCCGGGCACCCCAAGCGCCCGGCGCTGGTGCGCCGGGCTGGTAGGCTGTAACACCTCTCGGTCTCTTTCTCCCGCCCTCCCAGATTCTCCAGTCGGTAGGTGCCGCAACTCCGGCGTTCGCGGAAACGCCAGAGGCCGGGCAAACCCCGCAAGGGGCGCGCGCGGTGATCGAGACGGCAAGACGCGGCCGATAAACAGGGGTGAACGGAATGCGGGCTTCCCCAGACTCGTGTCGGGGAAACGGCCCCAGGCCGTTGGGTCACGCGGAGGCAGGCCCGGATTCGAGCCCGTCGGGGCGATTGGCACCCGGGAGTCACGCACCAACCGACCCGCCGTCAACGGAAGTCACACAAGGGGAATGATGAGTGCGGAATGATGAGTGCGGAACGAGGGCGAACGGTCGTACCTCCATTCATCGTTCATCATTGATCATTCATCATTCTGGAGTGCCGATGAGGAGGCCTAGGATCATGAGGATGCGCTTGGGTGCATCGCTGCTGGTCGCGCTGGTCGGCCTGTGCGGGTCGGTCCAGCAGGCGGCTGCGTCGCACTGCGGTGCTGCCAGCTACTCGAGCTGCAGGCAGCCGTGTTGCGACGCCCAGTGTTGCTTCGGCACGGTGCAGCAGCAGTGCCGCACCAGCTACAAACTGGTGCATGATACCGTCCTGGAGAAGCGGTGGCAAACGTGCTACCGCACCGTGCAAGAAACCGTCATGCGGCAGGTCCACAAGACCTGCTATCGCGAAGAGTGCCGTACCTGCTACAAGAACTGCGTCCAGACGTGCTACAAGACGGTCCAGCAGGAGTGCAGCAAGCCGTGCTACACCACCTGCTACAAGGACTGCACCTACACCGTGTGCAAGCCCTGCTACCGCACGGTGATGAAGGACTGCGTCCAGACCGTTTGCAAGCCGTGCTACGAGACGTGCTGGAAGGAGTGCCCCTACACGGTCTGCCGGCGCGTGCCGACGACGTGCTACAAGGAGTGCCACTACACCGTCTGCAGGCCGGTGTACGAGCAGCACTGCCACGTCGCCTGCCACCAGATCGCCTGCCACGTGTGCGAGCAGCACTGCCGCCAGGTCGCGTGTCACGTTTGCAAGCCGTGCTATGAAACGTGCTACAAGACGATCTGCTGCCAGGTCTGCCGGCCGGTGACTGAGTGCGTCCTGAAGGACGTCTGCACGACGTGCTACAAGGATTGCGTCCAGACGTGCTACAAGGACTGCGTCCGCATCGTTTGCAAGCCGGTGACGACGTGCAAGACCGTCAAGCGGAAGGTGTGCGAGTGGTGCGAGGAGACGTACTGCAAGCCGGGCCGGACGTACCACACCTGGCAGCGGACGTGCGACGAGTGCTGCTTCGACCCCTGCACCTGCAAGACGTACCACCGGCCCGGCCGGAAGGTCCGCGTGACGTGCCGTACTCCCGACCAGATCTGCACCCGCAAGGTGAAGCGCGAGCGGTGGGTGTGCGAGCAGGTTCCCTGCACCACGATGGTGACCGAGCGCGTCTGCACGAAGGTGCCGCACACGGTCTGCACGAAGGTGCCGTACACGGTCGTCAAGAAGGTGCCCTGCACCGTCACCCGCATGTGCACCGAGACGATCACCAAGAAGGTGCCGTACACCGTCTGCCGGATGGTCCGGGAGACGATCACCAAGCAGGTGCCGTACACCGTCACCCGGTGCGCCCGTGGCGCCTACGTGGACGCCAACGGCAACGCTCACGAGTGCGCCGGCCCTGGCCGCAACTTCCAGGAAGGCGCCCAGATTCGCCGTAACATCTGCACGACGACCTGCCGGATGGTCCGGGAGACGTGCGTCAAGCGGGTGCCGTACACGGTCTGGAATACCGTCACCGAGCACTGCACCAAGAAGGTGCCGTACACCGTCTGCCGCATGGTCCCGCAGACGATCTGCAAGAAGGTTCCCTGCACGGTGTGCGAGATGGTGCCGCAGACAGTTTGCAAGAAGGTGCCGTACACCGTCTGCACGATGCAGCGCTACACGGTCTGCAGGCAGGTGCCGTACACCGTTTGCAAGCAGGTGCCGTACACGGTTCGCGTCCGGGTGCCGTACACGGTGACCGAGTGCGTGCCGACGACGGTCTGCCGCCAGGTGTGCGAGCGCGTCCCGGTGACGGTGTGCGTGAAGCGCTGCCGCATGGTCCCGGTCCAGGTGGCCGAGTGCTGCCCGCCGGCCCAGTGCTGCCCGACGACGAGCTGCTGTGACAGCTGCTGCGACAGCTGCTGCGAGCGGCCGACGCTGTTCTCCCGCCTCGGGTGGTTCCGCAACCGCAGCCGCGGGTGTGGGAACGACTGCTGCCAGGCGACGACGACCTGCTGCGAGCCGACCTGCTGCGACAGCGGCTGCGGTCGCGAGGGCTTCCTGAAGCGGCTGTTCCGCAAGCGGATGTGCTGCCAGCCGACCTGCTGCGACAGCGGTTGCGGCTGCGACAGCGGCTGCAACGGGTGCGGGTCTGCCCCGGTCGCTCCGATGCCCCCGGCCACCCCGGCCGCCCCGATGCCTCCGGCGAAGAGCTAACCGCCTCGCCTCCTCACGACCGGGGGGCGCAAGTTCCCCGGTCGAGCCTTTACCAACGCCCGGGGTCGGCAAGTCCGCCGGCCCCGGGCGTTTTGCCATTGCACCAGTCGCCAGCGTCAGCGAGCGGTCGGTCCCGCTCGCTGACGCTGGCGACTGGTAAATTGGAGCCAACCGCGTTATCTTGAAGGGTATGAGTATCACACCTCTCCCGCTGCGTTGTGCCCTTGCTGGCCTGGTGGTCCTGACCGTGACGGCGCTCGGCTGCGAGCAGGCCGAGAGGCCGATGAAACAAGGCGCAGCCGCGCCGGCCGGCAAGTCGCCCGCCGCCAAGAAGGTGTCGATCGGCAACAACGTCGTCCTGGAAATCGACGGTTCCAGGCGGCGCGTCCTGGTCAACGCCTCGGTGTGCCGCCGCGAGGACTACCTCGAACAACTCCTCTGCCGCAAGCTCACCAAGGAACACGAGTCGGTCCTGACGGCCGACATCGACGCCCGACACCTCCACGCGGCCCTGCTCGCCGCCGGGCTGAAGCCGGGCAAGCCGGTCCGGTACGACCCCGAGCAGCCGAAACCGAAACCGCCGACCGGCGATCCGGTCAAGGTTTCGCTGGAATACAAGGGGAAAGACGGCCAGACGGTCCGGGTGCCGGCGCAGGCCTGGGTCCGTCACATCAAGACGAAGAAGAATCTCGACAGGGACTGGGTGTTCGCCGGCAGCATGCTGTTCCCCGATCCGGAGAAGAAGAACCCGCCGTCGTATGGGGCCAACGATGGCAACGTGATCTGCGTCGCCAACTTCGAGACGGCCCTGCTCGACCTGCCTTTTGACAGCTCCAAGGAGGCCGGCGGACTCCTCTGGGAGGCCCACACCGAGCGCATCCCGCCGCTGGGCACGCCGGTCCTGGTCATCTTCGAGCCGGCCGCGAAGAAGAAGTAGCGGCCAACGGTCCCGCTTGTCCCACGAATTGGGCCGCAGCGTCGGAAACCGGCGCTGCGGCCCAATTCGTTTTAGGGGTGCCGCTCTCTTGACGAAAAGACTATTATATTGATAAAGATGCTTACACTTGCAACCCCGCCCGCCGGGCCGGTCGAGGATCGCAGGCGCGCGTACTCGGAGTGACAGGGCGATGGTCGAGGTGAAGTTCGGGCCGGAACAAATCGCCGAGGCGAACCGGAAGCTCGCGGGCGAGTCGCCGCAGGCGGTGCTGCGCTGGGCCGTGCAGACCTTCCACCCGCGTCTGACGATGGCGACAGCGTTCGGGGCAGAGGGGTGCTGCCTGATCCACATGCTCGCCGAGATCGAGCCGGGCGTGCGCCTGTTCAACCTCGACACCGGCTACCAGTTCCCCGAAACGCTCCAGCTACGTGATCGGCTCCGCGAACGCTACGGCATCGACGTGGAGTTGATCCAGCCGGACCTGACCGTCGCGGAGTACGAGGCGGAGCACGGCGGCCCGCTCCACGTCCACCGGCCCGATCAGTGCTGCCACGACCGCAAGATCCTGCCGCTGCGCCGGGCCATCGTCGGGTACGACGCCTGGGTAAGCGCGATCCGCAGCGACCAGACCAACCACCGGGCGGTGGCCGGCGTGATCCAGTGGGACGCCAAGTTCGGGTTGGTGAAGGTCAACCCGCTGCTAACGTGGACCCGCAAGGACGTCTGGACCTTCATCGTGCGGCACGACATCCCGTACAACCCGCTGCACGACCGGAATTATCCGAGCATCGGGTGCTGGCCGTGTACGCGGCCGGTGACGGCGGGCGAGGACGAGCGCGCCGGACGGTGGGCCGGGACGATAAAGAAGGAGTGCGGGCTGCACGTCGTCGAGCACGAGGGCGGGAGCGGTATCTGAGTTCGTCCGGCGACCGACCCCACAGAGGAGACGCGATGCGGCTATCGGCCAAGGCGCAATATGCGTGTCTCGCCATGCTGGACCTGGCCGCGAACTATCCCAGCCCGCAGCTCGTGCAGGTCAAGGCGATCCACGAGCGGCACGGGATCTCGCAGCGCTTCCTGGTGCAGATCCTGCTGCGTCTGAAGGGCCAAGGGCTGGTGCGCAGCATCCGCGGGGCGGCGGGCGGGTATCAGCTGACTCGCCACCCGGAGACCGTTTCCCTCGCCGACATCATCCACGCGGTCGATGAGACGGCCCCGCTCACGCCCGCTGTGAGGGGGCTGAAGGCGTCGCCCGCCGTCCAGGCGCTGGGGTCCGTCCTGCGGGAACTCGACGCCCGCGAGCGGCAAATGCTCGCCGAGGTGACCCTCGCCGACCTGCTCCGCCGCGCCGAGCAGGCCAGCCTGCCCAGCTATCAGATCTGAAGCACGACCGCTTCCGTCGGACCAGCCCGATGCTGGCGCTCCGGGCTGGTCCGACGGGGATTACTCGCCAAATGCGTACAGGTGCCCCGCAGTGCGCAGGTAGATTCTGCCCTCGACCAGCGCGGGCGTGGCACGGATCGTCTCGCCCAGGTCGTGTTCCGCCAGCACCTCGAAGCGATCTGCCGCCCGCAGCACCGTTACCACCCCGGCGTCGGATGCGAGGTAAATCTTGCCGTCGCCCGCCACCGGGGAGGCGTAGTACAGACCTCCGCCGGGCAGCCGGCTGCGCGGGAAGACCTCCTTGCCGGTCTTCGCGTCCAGGCAGGTCAGCACGCCGCCGTTGCGGATCAGGTAGAGGCGGCCCCGGTAGTACAGCGGCGACGGCACCTCGGGCGCGCCGCGCCGCGCCTGCCAGGCGAGGTGGGACGCGGTGATGTCCCCGCGCCCGCCGGGCCGGATCGCCAGCAGCGAGTTGGTGAACGGCGCCGCCTCCATCCGCCGCCACTCCGCCCGGTCGATGTGGCCGTCGCGATCCCTGTCGAACAGCCAGAACAGCTGATCCAGCCGAATGTCGCCGACGCCGTCCTTGCCGCCGCGGCTGAAGATGCGCTGGTCGCGCGGGATCTCCTGCCGGCTCAGCTTGCCGTCCCGGTTGCGATCGTACTGCTTCAGCAGCGCCTCGATGTCGGGCAGCACCATCCGCAGGTCCGGGTCGCCGCCCGGCTGGTGGTTGGCGACGAACAGCAGGCCGTCCCCCTGGGTGGGCGAGGAGGCGGCTTCGGGCGACAATCCCGGGATCCACCAGCGCCGGCTGCCGTCCTTCAGGTCGTAGGCCATCAACCCGCCCGCTCCGGGGACGATGACCTCGGTGGCGTCGGCGGTCTTCCACAGCAGCGGCACCGGGTATTCGGAGGGAAACGGCGTGCCCGCGGTGGTCCAGACGGTCGCGCCCGTGTCGGCGCGGACCGCCAGGACGTGCAGATCCTTGCCCTGGCCGTTGATGAGGATCCGGTTCCCCGCGACGATGGGCGAGGTGGCCGTGCCGAAGCGCGTGCGCGGCGTGGGCAGCGGGCGGCGCCATAGTTCCTTGCCGTCAAGGTCGTAGCAGAGCAACCCGTAGGAGCCGAAGGAGACGCAGACGCGCTTGCCGTCGGTGGCCGGCGTGGCGGCCGCGGGGTGATTGACCTTGTAGACGCGCTCGAGTTTCTCCGCAGGCGCGGCGCGGCGCCAGCGCAGCGCGCCGGTGCCGCGGTCGAGGCAGAGCGTTTCGAGCCTCCGGGTTCTGTCGTCGAGGCCGGTGAGGAAGATGCGGTCGCCCCAGACGCAGGGCGAGGAATACCCCGGCGGGAGGGCGACCTTCCACACCACGTTCTTCGTCGGGCCGAACTGCACCGGCAGACGCTGGCTGCCGTCCGCCACCGCCCGCGCGTCCAGCCCGCGGAACTGCGGCCAGCGCGGCACGGCGGCCTCCTGTGCCGCGAGCGCGCAAGTGAACGCGAGAGACACGACGAGACTCAACAGCGGAAAGCGCGCCATCTACGATCCTCTCACCTGTCCACGATTTCCGGGTGAGCCTGCCCGTTTGTCTTTCCCCCCTCTCCCGGACCGTGTATCAGAGTTTATGGGGCGGCGCGAGGACCGGCACGCTACTCCAGCCAGCTGAAGGGGTACTGCGGGTCGTCGAGTTCGAGCGCCTGGCGCGTCAGGGCCAGCGGGCCGACCGTATCGACCATCACCGCCAGCTCGTCGGTGCGCGTCGCGGTCTTGCTGGCAGCGATGGTGCCGGGGTGCGGACCGTGCGGAATGCCGCGCGGGTGCAGCGTCACCGACGCCTCCTCGACCCCGCGCCGGCTGCCGAACCGCCCGCGCACATAGTAGAGCACCTCGTCGGCCTGCACGTTGGAGTGTGCGTACGGCACCTTGATCGCCTCCGGGTGGGTGTCGAGCAGACGCGGGGCGAACGTGCAGACAACAAACCCGGTCGCCTCGAACGTCTGGTGGATCGGCGGCGGCTGATGTACCGTCCCGGTGATCGGCTCGAAGTCGTCGGCGTTGAAGGTGTACGGATACACCATGCCGTCCCAGCCGACGACGTCGAACGGGTGGCTGGCGAGGACGTAGCGCGTCAGGCGCGTGCCGTCCTTGATCAGCACCGTCGTTTCCTCCTCCCGGTCGAGGACGTGGGGCTGTTCCGGGCCGTGCAGGTCGCGCTCGCAGAACGGGGCGCCGAGCCGGAGTTGGCCATCCGGGTTGAGGTAGCGCGGCGGGATGCCGACGTTGCCGGCTGCCTCGATCACCAGCAGGTCCGGCTGCTCACCCGGGTCGAACTCCAGACGGTAAATCGTGCAGCGCGGGACGACGACGTAATCGTAAGGCCGGAACGGCAGCGGGCCGTACAGGGTGTGCAACGTCCCCTTGCCGTGGTGGACGAAGAGGATCTCCTCGCCGGTCGCGTTACGGTACAGCTCCGCCTGGCGCTGGGCGGGCCGGCAGCGCCAGAGGATGACGTCGTCGTTGGCGAGGAGCGGGACGCGGCCGGTGACGGGGTCGCCGGCCGGCGGCAGGTTCCCGGTCCTGAGGTGGTGGTGGCGGAGAACCGGCTCCGCCGCGCGTTCGACCGGGACCGAGCCGGCCGGCTCGACCTTCGTCACGCGGGTCGGCGGGCGCAGGTGGTAGGCGATGCTGTAGGCCCGGCCGAACCCCGCGGTGGTGATAACCTCCTCATAGTAGATCTCCTCCCCGCGAAATCCGGGCTCCTGCCGGTGGGTCGTGTGGCGTTTGGGCGGGATCGAGCCGAGTTGGTGATAGGGTGGCATGATCTTCGTTCCTCGTACAGGTCCGGGAGTGGGTGCCTGGTGCTCCCCTCTCTCCCCCCAGGGCGGCAGATTCTGTCTTTCCCTCTTGATTCTTCGCGGCGGGCGAATTACATTCAATAATTAACAGACCTGGCCTCGGATTGCTTCAACCGAATGCGCATGCTTCGTGGGCGATTAATCTGGGCTTTCCTGTGCTGTGTGATCCTGCGAGAGAATTTCCCCATTCTTCTCTCGATCGCCACACAGCCGGTCATGCGCTCCACCGCCAACACCACCGACAAGAGCCAGCTCCCCACGGACAACTCGGAAACTCCGGCCACTCCGGAACATCCCTTCCCTGAGTTGCGCGCGGATCTTGCCGGGGGAGCCCTCATCCCCCACGAAGGCTCGCCCGAGTTGCCCGCCTTCACCCACAGCTTCCTCCTCCACGCCACGTATCTTCCTCCTCCCTCTGCCCATTCTCTGTACGACCTGAAACACCTGCGCATCTAGCCCGCCCCTTTCCCCGGGTCGCTGCGCGCTCTGCCCGCGCTAGCCGCACTTCCCGGGTTCCGGCCCCTGCGCCTTGCGTCGCGCCGTAACATTGCCGCGCCGAGGCTCTGCGTCGCTCCCCGTCCGCCTACCATTACCTGGCTGCTCCGGTAGCGGCCCGCTCGCCGTGGGACCATCACGCATGAGTAGACCACTCACCCTGCCCGACCGCGCGCGCCTCGACGAAATCCCCTCTCGTGGGGCCGGCGGCGGCGACGGCAATCGCCTGCAGTTGCTCCGCAGTGCCATCGAGCACGGCGCCCACCTGCTGCCGGCGCAGGGGCCGATCACCGTCTTCATCCACCACAACACCCTGCACGCGCTGGAGGATCTGTCGTTCACCGAGGCGGTCCAGCGCGCCGCCCGGATCTTCGGGTGCCAGCCGTACCTCAGCGAGGACCACTATCGCGAAGAGCTGCGCCGGGGGCGTATTCGGTTCGCGGAACTTCGGGCGGTGCTTCGGGAAGACCTGGGGGATCGGGCCAATGACCGGATCTTACCCGGGGAAACGCGGCTCCAGCTGCGGTTGGGGATGCTCGAACACCCTCTCCGCTATGGACCGACCGAGGAGTTGGTCTGGTTCATGGCGGAAACCAATGCCCTGCGGCGCATCCGCCGGGCTGCCTCTCCTGCGATCCGTCAACGGCTCATTGGCGAGACGCGCCGCTGGGTCATGCGCGACCTGCGCGGCGGCAACGAGGCCGGTCGCAACGGCAACGGGTCGGCGGCGCGGGCCGAGCGCCGCGCTTCTGCCGGCCTGGCCTGGCTGCTCAAACAGTTCGGCGAGTCCGCCATCGAAAACTGGACCGATCGGACGTGGGAGGCGTTCACGCTGCAGGCGCTCTGGCGGGTCTGCCGGGACGGCGTGGCCGACGTCCCGGACCCCGCGGCGCCCGCCCCGCCGCCCACCCGCCACCGAGATCTGTTGCTCCGCGTCACCGGGGCAGACCCGGATCTGCTCGTCAACGATCTGCTCACCCGGTTCTGCGCCGCCTTCCTCGATCAGGGGGTGGCGCACTGGCCGCTGCCCCACCGCGACGAGGGCTTTTACCGGGCCTTCTGCGCCCTCTATGGCCGGCCGGGCGGCCCGCCGGACCGCTGGCTGCGCGGGCTGGCGGCGGAACTCGCCCGCCTGGATAACGGCCCCGTCACCCCGCTGGAGTCGGTCGAGGAATCCCTGCGGCTTCTCGGCGTCGGCCCGGCGGAGTGGGACGCCTTCCTCGCCGAGACGCTGCTCGCGCTGCGTGGGTGGGGCGGGATGACGCACTTCCTGGAACAGCACCCCGAGCGGGCGCCCCTGCCGGTGCCGCACGGCACCCTGATCGAGTTTCTGGCGATCCGCCTCCTCCTCGATCGGTTCGCGGTGGCGTCCACGGCCCGGGAGGCGTTGGGCTATACCGGCCCGCTGACCGGCCTGCGCGACACCCTCCGCAGTCAACTCCCCTCGCCCCAGCCGCCGAGTCCCGAGCAGCGCGGCTTCCTGGTGTTCCAGCTTGCGCAGGTTCTCGGCTGGGCTCCCGCCGCGCTGCACGACCTGGAGCCGGCCGAGTGGGCGGCCCTGGTCGCGGAGATCGAGGGCTTCTCGAGCCTGGAGCGGCGCCGCGTCTTCCACCTCGCCTACGAGCGTCGGTTCTACACCCAGGCGCTCGACGCGGTCGCCCTGCACCCGCGCTGGCGCCCACGCCGGACCGGCCCGCCGCGGTTCCAGGCCAGCTTCTGCCTGGACGATCGGGAGGAGTCGTTTCGGCGGCACCTGGAGGAGGTCGCCCCGGACGTCGAAACGTTCGGGGTGGCCGGGTTCTACGGCGTGGCGATGTACTACCGCGGGTCGGCCGACGCCCACTTCGTGCCCCTCTGCCCGATCGTGGTCCAGCCGCGACACTGGGTGACGGAGCAGGTGGCCGATCAGCTGGCGGACGCGCACCAGCGCCGAGCCCGGGCTCGGCGGGCGCTCGGCACGGCGTCTCATCGGCTCCACGTCGGCAGCCGGACGTTCGCGCTGGGGGCGGTGGTATCGGCCGGGCTGGGGGTGCTGGCGACGGTCCCGCTCGTGGCGCGCGTTCTGTTTCCGCGCCTGACCGCTCGATTCTGCCGGCTGTTCGGCCGGTTCGTCCAGGCTCCGCCAGCGTCTCGGCTGCAACTGGAGCGGGCCGACCCGACGCCCGGGCCGGACAACGGCCACCTCGGCTACACCGTCGGCGAGATGACCGACCTCGGCGAGCGGCAGCTGCGCGACATCGGCCTGACGGCGAACTTCGCCCGCCTGGTTTTCCTCTTCGGGCACGGGTCGTTCAGCGTGAACAACCCCCACAAGTCCGCCTATGACTGCGGCGCCTGCGGCGGCGCCCCCGGAGCCCCCAACGGCCGCGCCCTGGCCCAGATACTCAACGATCCGCGGGTGCGCACCGGGCTGGCCGGGCGCGGCCTGCGCGTGCCGGACACGACCGTGTTCGTGGGCGGGTTCCACAACACCTGCGACGACTCGATCACCCTCTTCGACCTGGACCGGGTGCCGGACTCGCACCGCGACGACCTGGCGGCGGCGTGGCGCGACCTGGAGACCGCGTGCGACCGCAACGCCCACGAGCGGTGCCGCCGGTTCATGTCGGCCCCGCTCACGTTGTCGTTTACCGCCGCCCGGCAGCACGTCGAGGCCCGGGCCGCCGACCTCGCCCAGACGCGGCCGGAACTCGGCCACGCAACCAACACCCTCTGTTTCGTGGGCCGGCGCGACCAGACCCGCGGGCTGTTTCTCGACCGCCGCGCGTTCCTCACCTCCTACGACCCGACGCAGGACGATGCCGACGGGTCGATCCTGACGCGGTTGCTGCAGGCGGCTGTCCCGGTCTGCGCCGGCATCAACCTGGAGTACTACTTCTCGCGCGTGGACTCGACCGGGTGGGGGTGCGGGTCGAAGCTGCCGCATAACATCGCGTCCCTGCTGGGAGTGATGGACGGGGCGGCGAGCGATCTGCGCACCGGCCTGCCGTGGCAGATGGTCGAGATCCACGAGCCGGTGCGCCTGCTGTTCGTCCTGGAGACGACGCCCGAGGTGATCCTGCGGATCATGGACCGCCACCCCGGGATCGGCAAGCTAATCCGCAACGGCTGGGTCCACCTCGCCGTGCAGGATCCTGACACGCAGGCGATCCAGGTATACCGTGACGGCGCATTCTTCGACTACCACCCCGAGGCCGAGAACCTGCCGCGGGCGGCATCGTCGGTCGATTGGTATCGCGGCTGGCGCGACCATCTGGAGTTCGCGGAGATCGGCCCCGAAGAGGAGCGGGAAGCCAGTGCAGGAGCAAGAGGAATGGCGTGCAAGGGGTTTTCGTAAAGCCCGCGGGGGGCGTCCCGTGGGCCAGGTGCCGGGGATCTGGCTCACGGGACGCCCCCCGTGGGCTTGCCCAACAACGGCTGCCCCCCTTGGCCCCGCACGAGGGACCAGGGAAACACCCCAGACCCTAACCTCCAGTCCCCGCAAACAGGAACCATGTTGGACCACGCAACACTTGTTACCGTTCTGGCCCTCACCGTCGTCGCCGCGCCGGTGCTGTTACTGTGCCTCCTGGGGATCCCGTCGTTGCTGGGCCGCCCCCTCGGCGAGGCCACGACCGGCCGCGCGGTCGAGGGCCTCATCGTCGCCGGGCTGGCGGCCGCCGTCGGCGTCCTGGCCCTCATGGTGCTCGACGGCACGCGGCACGAGTCGATCGGACTGGGCGAGTGGGCCGTCATCCCGGGTGAGTACCACTTCTCCGTCAAGCTGATCTTCGACCGGCTGTCGGTTCCGCTGGTGATCCTGTCGTTCGTGCTGTGCGGCACGGTCGGTGCGTTCGCCACCCGCTACCTGCACCGGGAGTCCGGGTACAATCGCTTCTTCGTGCTGTTCGCGCTGTTCCTGGTGGGCATGATCGTTACCTGCCTGGCGGGGACGATCGAGACGCTGTTCGCCGGGTGGGAACTGGTCGGGCTGTCGAGCGCCCTGCTGGTGGCGTACTTCCAGGAGCGCCCGGGGCCGGTCCGCAACGGTCTGCGGGTGTGGGTCGTCTACCGCATCTCGGACGCGGCCCTGCTGCTGGCGGCCATCGTCCTGCACCACGCCCACGGCGGCGGTGACTTCGACCGGCTGCTTGGCGCCGGGCCGTGGCCGGACGCGCACGCCACCCTGTCCGGGTCGTCGGCCCTGATCGCCGGGCTGCTCCTTCTCGTCGCCGCGGCCGGCAAGTCGGCCCTGGTGCCGTTCTCCGGCTGGCTGCCCCGGGCGATGGAGGGGCCGACGCCGTCCAGCGCCGTGTTTTACGGCGCCCTGTCGGTCCACCTGGGGGCGTTCCTGCTGCTGCGCGTCAGCCCCATTCTGGAAACGTCGATACTGCTGTCGGTCCTCGTCGTCGGCCTCGGGCTGGTGACGGCCGTGTACGCCTGGATCGCCGGCAGCGTGCAGACGGACATCAAGTCGGCGCTGGCGTTCGCGTCCCTGGTACAGGTTGGGTTGATCGTGGCCGAGATCGGGCTGGGGTTCCGCTACCTCGCCCTCGTCCATCTGCTCGGCAACGCCTGCCTGCGCACGCTGCAGTTCCTGCGCGCCCCGATGCTCCTGCAGGACTACCACCAGCTGGAGAACGCCCTCGGTGAGCACCTGCCGCACGCGGGGGGACCGCTGGGCCTGGTGTCCGGGCGGGGGCGTGCCTGGCTGTATCGGTTCGGTCTGGAGCGCGGCTACCTCGACGCCTTCCTGGCCGGGTACGGGGTGGCGCCGTTCGTCCGCCTGTTCCGGTGGTGCGACGGGCTGGAGCGGCGGTGGACCGACTTCCTGACGGGCCGCATGTCGCGCGAATCGGACCTGGTGAAACCTGCCTCGGCCCAGGTGGAGGAACTGCCGTGACGCTCTGGACCCTGCCGTGGCTCGAACTCACCCTCGCGCTGCCCCTGGTCGGCTCCGCGGTCGTCAGCCGGTTTCGGACGCCGGTCCGCGCGTTCGCGTGGGGTCTGACGTTCAGTGGAGCGACCCTTGTCTGCGCGCTGCTGGCCTGGGCCGGCTTCCACCTGGAGGCCGTCCCGCCCGAGACGGTGTGGAGCGTCCAGCCGTACCTGTTCGGCGGGCAGCCGTTCGCCCTGGATGAGCTGAGCGCCCCCCTGGTCGCGCTGGTGGCGCTGCTGCACTTCCTGACGGCGCTGGCGACCGGCCGAACGAAGATGCGGCGCTTCTCGCTGTCCTGGTCGCTGGCCGCCGAGACGATCCGCCTGGCAACGTTCGCGACCGCCGCCCCGTGGGTTCTCATTGGCCTGCTGGCGGCCGCGACGATCCCGGGATACGTCGAACTGGTCAACCGGGGCAAGCCGACCCGCGTGTACGTCCTGCACATGGGCCTGTTCGTCGTTCTGCTCGCTGGCGGGTGGGCGTTCGTCGATCCGGCGGCCGGCCACCAGGCGCAGAGCGCCTGGGCGACCGTACCGCTGCTGGCGGCCGTCCTCGTCCGGTGCGGCACCATCCCGGCCCACTGCTGGGTGACCGACTGGTTTGAGCACGCCTCGTTCGGCAACGCCTTGCTGTTCGTGACGCCGCTGCCGGGCGTGTACGCGGCGGTCCGACTGGTCCTGCCGGTCGCCCCGGACTGGGTGCTGAGCAGCATCGGCGTCTTCTCCCTGGCCACGGCGGTGTACGCGGCCGGCATGGCCGCGGTCCAGCGCGAGGGGCGGCGATTCTTCGCGTACCTGTTCCTCAGTCATGCCTCCCTGGTACTGGTCGGGCTGGAGCTGCACACGCCCCTGAGCCTGACCGGGGCGTTCGCCCTGTGGATCGCGGTGTCGCTGTCGCTGGCCGGGTTCGGGCTGACGCTTCGGGCTCTGGAGGCGCGCGTCGGCCGAACGTCGTTGCAGGACTATCACGGCCTGGCCGAAAACTCGCCGATGCTGGCTGTCTGCTTCCTGCTGACCGGACTGGCGAGCGTCGGGTTCCCCGGAACACTCGGGTTCCTGGCGACCGAGCTGCTCGTCGAGGGGGCGATCGCGGCCAACCCATACATCGGCCTGGCCGTCGTCGTGGCCGCCGCGATCAATGGGATCGCCATTGTGCGGGCATACTTCCGCCTCTTCACCGGCGTCCGCCATGCCTCGACCGTATCGCTGGCGATCGGCCGGCGCGAGCGGTTCGCCGTGCTGACGCTGGCGGCCCTGCTCCTCGGCGGCGGGCTCGTGCCGCAGCCGGGAGTCACGTCGCGTTACCGGGCCGCCGTTGCGGTCCTGCGGCTCCGCGACCCGGATGCCGTCGGCGGCCTCGCGGTCGGCACGCCCGCGCAGCCGTCAGCCAGCGGTCCCGCGCCCGCTCACCCTACCCCGACACCCAACCCCGAGACGGAGTGACCTCATGGATCCCGTTACCCGTGGCGCGCCCCCGACAGGCCCCGAAATCCCCCGGGGTAACTGGCACGGTCTGAAGAAATACTGGAAGGCTGACCTGCTGTCCGGCTTTTTGGTGTTCCTGATCGCGCTGCCGCTGTGCCTGGGCATCGCGGCGGCGTGCGGCTACCCGCCGATCGCGGGGATCTTCACGGCCGTCATCGGCGGCGTCGCGACTACCTTCCTGAGTAACTCCGAGCTGACCATCAAGGGTCCGGCGGCGGGGTTGATCGTAATCGCCATCGGATGCATTCAGGAGTTCGGCGGCCCCGGGAACGTTCAGGCGTACCGCATGGCCCTGGGCGTGGGCGTGGCGGCCGGGGTGTTGCAGATCCTCTTCGGCCTGCTCCGGTCGGGAGCCCTGGGCGAATTCTTCCCGACGTCGGCCGTCCACGGCATGCTGGCGGCCATTGGCGTGATCATCATCGCCAAGCAACTGCCGGTCGCACTGGGGGTCGGCAACCAGGGCGAGCCGCTGGAGTTGATTGCCGAGATCCCTGCGAAGATCGCGGGCATGAACCCCGAGATCGCTCTTATCGGCGGGATCAGCCTGCTGATCCTGTTCGGTCTGCCCCTGTTCAAGAACAACCTCGTCAGGCGCATCCCGGGGCCGATGGTGGTCGTCCTGGTGGCGGTCCCGCTGGGGATCTACTTCGACCTGTCGCACGACCACACCTACACGTTCGGCGGCACCTGGTACAGCGTCACGGAGCAGAAGTCCCTGGTGGACGTCCCGGAAGACATGTTCGCGGCCCTGACGTTGCCGGACTTCTCCGGGCTGACGACGCCTGGGGGGTGGAAGTGGGTGCTGATGTTCGCCCTGATTGGCAGCCTGGAGTCGTTGCTCAGCGCCAAGGCGATCGACACCCTTGACCCGTACCGGCGGAAGACCGACCTGAACCGGGATCTGCTGGCGGTCGGGGTGGCGAACACGCTGTCGGCGTTCGTCGGCGGGCTGCCGATGATCTCCGAGATCGTGCGCAGCAAGGCGAACATCGATAACGGCGCGCGGACCCGGTTCGCGAACCTGTACCACGGGCTGTTCCTGCTGTTGTTCGTGGCGCTGGTGCCGTGGCTGATTCACCGCATCCCGATGGCGGCGCTGGGCGCGATGCTCGTCTACACCGGCTTCCGTCTCGCCTCGCCGCGCGAGTTCCTCAACGTGTACAAGGTCGGCCGCGAGCAGCTGGCGGTGTTCGTGACGACCATCGTCGCGGTGCTGGCGACGGACCTGCTGATCGGCATCGCCATCGGCATCGCGCTGGAGTTCACGATCTACCTGCTCAGCTACCCGCCACTGCGGTCGCTGTTCGTGCCGGAGCTGTCCGTCGAGCAGCAGGACGACCGGACGTGCCTGGTGCGGGTGCGGCATGCGGCCGTGTTCACCAACTGGCTGGCCCTCCGCGGGCGCGTGGTTCGCATCAACCACGGGATGGATGTGGTCCTCGACCTGTCCGAAACGCACCTGGTCGATCACACGGTCATGGAGAAGCTGCACGAGCTGGAGCGGGAGTTCGAGGAGAACAACCGCCGGCTGGTGGTGACCGGGCTGGACAAGCACCGCAAGTTCTCGGCCCACCCGCACGCCGGCCGCCGGCGTTATGGGCACCCGGCCGGGGGCTAAGGCGCCGTTACAAAAGCTACCGACTGGCCCCGAGCGCCAGCGTGGGGCGACCTCTTGCTGGCGTTCGGGGCCAGTTTTGCAACCACTTCTGAGCGCCCGGGAGTGCGGGCGGGGACGACCCGCTGGCCTGCGGGGTCGAGTCGGCGGTCCCAACCCGCGGGACCGCCGACGACCCCGCCTGCACTCCCCGGCGCCCGGTCGATCCTCCTGCAATGGCTTTCTCAGACCGCGCGGGTTCCTTCCTTCGCTAACGTCCCCCGTCACCTTCACGCGCCCCGGATGCAAGGCGCGGCGGCGCCCTCCCGTCGGAATGCTCTGGCGGAATCCGCGTGGGGCGGGTAGAATCCGCCGCCCCTGGTGAGGGTACGCAGTGCCGGGACAGGCCGGAAGGAACCGGGATGATGAGCCGCCAGCCGAGGACGAGAGCCTTTCGACTCTGCCGCCTGCTGCCCTGCGCGGGCCTCCTCGCCCTGGCCGGCTGCCACGCGCTGCGCCTGGCGCAGGTCGGCCCCGACCGTCCGGAGAAGGAGAAGCCAACCGTCGCCCAGGCTCCGGTTCCTCCGCCCACGCCGGCGCCCGCGCCGCCTCCCGCGGTCAGGAAAGCCGAGTTCCGCGTCTCACCCCAGTTCGTTTTCCTGCACGACTTCGAGATCAACCGCAACCTTCCCCTGTTCCGCGAACTCGCCGAGCTGCGCGAGCAGGTCTACCGCGAGCTGCAGTTGCCGCCGTCGAACACCCTCATCTACGTCCACCTGTTCCGGGACCAGAAGGCCTATGAGCAGTTCATGCAGGCGCGCCACCCGGACCTGCCGAAGCGGCGCGCGTTCTTCATCGCCCAGGAGCGGGCGCTCGGCGGCGGGGAGGAGCTGCTCGTCTACACCTCGTGGGGCGAGCGCATCCATCAGGATCTGCGCCACGAGCTGACGCACGCTCTGCTGCACAGCGTCCTGAAGGACGTGCCGATCTGGCTCGACGAGGGACTGGCGGAATACTTCGAGATGCCGCCGGGGTGGCGGGGCGTCAACTACCAGCACCTGACGCAGCTTCTGCGCAGCCCGGCCGGCCCGTTCACCCCGAACCTGGCGCGGCTGGAGAAGCTGACCCGCGTGGAGCAGATGACGCTGGCCGAGTACCGCGAATCGTGGGGCTGGGTCCACCTGATGCTGCACGGCGAGCCGGCGGCGCGCCAGGCGCTAATCGGGTATGTCCGGGAGCTGCGCACGAACGCCAGGCCCGGGCCGCTGCGCCCGCGCCTGGCGGCCGTGTACCGTTCGCCCGACCGGGCCCTGCACCGCCATCTCACCCAGATCGACGCCGCTCGCCCGTCCGCCACCGCCCAGCGGTGACGGCAACCGCGAACGCCCCAGGACAGCGAGAGCGACCGGGCAGGGCCGTGCGCCTACAATGAGGTGGGCCAGCGGCCTCGGCCCGGTTTCGTGTCGCTTGCGTCCTTCGTGGTTTCCCCCGATGAACCTCCTGGTCACCGCCGGCAACACCCTCGTCCCGATCGACCGGGTGCGCTGCCTCACCAACATCTTCACCGGCCGCACCGGGACGGCCATCGCCCTGGCGGCCCACGACCGCGGCCACAACGTCACTCTCCTTACTTCACACCCCGAGGTGGTCGGCAGCCTGCGCGACCCGCCGCCGACGCCAGGCAAGCGCTGGGCGGTTCACCGTTACCGCACGTTCGCGGATCTGCAAACTCTCATGGGCGACCGGGTGTGCGCCGGCGGACTGGACGGAGTCATTCACTGCGCGGCCGTGAGCGACTACCTCGCCGCCGGAATCTACGCACCCGCCGGGGGGACGCGGTTCGACCCGGCGAGCGGCACCTGGCACGCCGCGCCGGACGGTCCGCCGCGACTGGAAGATCGCGGCGCGGGCAAGATCAAGAGCGACGAGAGCGAATTGTGGCTGCGCCTGGTCCGCGCGCCGAAAATCGTCGATCGGATCCGCGGCGAGTGGGGCTTCTGCGGTGTGCTGGTGAAGTTCAAGCTGGAAGTCGGAGTCAGCGACGAGCGGTTGCTGGAAATCGCCGAGCGGTCGCGGCAAACGTCGGCAGCCGACCTGATGGTGGCGAACACGCTGGAGGGGTCGCACGAATGGGCCTTCCTCGGCGCGGGCGCGGGCAACTACCAGCGCGTGGCGCGGGGCGAGTTGGCGGAGCGCCTGCTCGACCGCGTCGAGCGCGCGGCCCGGGAGAAGGCGCATGGCTAACGTCCTGCTGGGCGTGACGGGTTCGGTGGCCGCCGTCCTGACGCCGGCGCTGTACGCGGCGCTCGAGTCCGCGGGCCATCGGGTCAAGGTGGTGGCGACCGCCGCGTCGCTCTATTTCTTCGACCCGGCCGTACCGGGGGCTGCCGATCCGGCGCGGCCGTCGCGCAACCCCGACGTGGTGGTGCTCGACGAGGACGAGTGGCCGGGACAGGGGGAAGGGCAGCGATATCAGCGCGGCGACCGGGTGCTGCACATCGAGTTGCGCAGGTGGGCGGATGCCCTGGTGCTGGCGCCGCTCGACGCGAACACGCTGGCGAAGCTGGCGAACGGACTGGCGGACAACTGCCTGACGTGTGTTTGGCGGGCGTGGGACCGGGCGCGGCCGGTGGTGCTGGCGCCGGCGATGAACACGCTTATGTGGGAGCACCCGGCCACGGCGCGGCACCTGCGCCAGGTCGCCGCGGATCTGGGGGCGGCGCCGCCGGAGTCGCTGAGGCTGCCGGCTCTGGTGGCGTGGCTCAACGACCAGTGCCCGCGGCTGAACGTGGCGCCGCCGCAGAGCAAGCGCCTGGCGTGCGACGACGTCGGCGTTGGCGCGCTGGCGAGCCTGGACGCGATTCTCGCCGGACTGGAGCGCGTGCTGGCCGGTTATACCCCGCCTGTCTCGGCGCCGCCGTCGTGAACGGCGTTCCAAAGCAAGAGGCGCTCTGCCCGGTCCCCGCCTGATACATGGTCCGGAAAAGGGTGCCTGCTTTCGCCCCCCTCTCCCCTGGTGGGAGAGGGGCTGGGGGTGAGGGGGATCGCGGCGCCTTCCCCCTCGCCCCCTCTCCCACCAGGGGAGAGGGGGGAGCGAGAACCGGACAGGCGCCAGAAGTGACAGGGCCTTGACAGCGGTTATTTCTTCGGGGGAACCTTCCGTGCGCGCGGTCGATATCATCCGAAAGAAACGCGATGGCGAGGCGCTGAGACGATCCGAGATCGAGGCGTTCGTCGCTGGCGTCACGGACGGATCCTGGCCCGACTACCAGACGGCCGCCCTGCTCATGGCGATCGTCCTGCGCGGCATGGACGCGGACGAGACGGCCTACCTGACGCGAGCGATGGCCCACTCCGGCACGATCCTCGACCTCTCGGACATCCCCGGCCCCAAGGTCGATAAGCACAGCACCGGCGGCGTCGGCGACAAGACGTCGCTGATCCTGGCGCCGCTGGCGGCCGCGTGCGGAGTCGTCGTGCCCAAGATGTCCGGGCGCGCGCTCGGCCACAGCGGCGGGACGCTCGACAAGCTGGAGTCGATCCCCGGGTATCGCACCGCCCTGTCCCTGCCGGAGTTCCGTGCCGCGCTCGCCGCGATCGGCTGCGCCCTGATCGGCCAGACGGGCGAGATCGCGCCGGCCGACAAGAAGCTCTACGCCCTGCGCGACGTGACGGCGACCGTCGAGAGCATCCCGCTCATCACCGGGTCGATCCTGAGCAAGAAGATCGCCGAGGGCATCGATGCCCTGGTGATCGATGTCAAGTGCGGGCGCGGCGCGTTCATGAAGACGCGGGCAGACGCGCGCCGGCTGGCCGAGGCCCACGTCGCGACCGGGGCGGCCAACGGCGTGCGGACGACGGCCCTGATCACGGCGATGGACGTCTCCCTCGGCCGCGCCGTCGGCAACGCGCTGGAGGTGATCGAGGCACTGGAGACCCTCAAGGGCAACGGGCCGGCCGACCTGGAAGGGCTGTCGATCGCGCTCGCGGCCCGGATGCTGCTCCTGGGCGGGGTGACGGCGACGCTGGAGGAGGCCGCGGCGAGGGTCCGGGCGGCGCTCGCGGCGGGCCGCGGGCTGGAGAAGTTCCGCCAGGTCGTCGAGCGCCAGGGGGGCGACCCGCACGTCATCGACGACTACGGGCGGCTGCCCGCGGCGCCGAAACGGACGCTTGTGCGCGCCCCGCGGGCCGGGTATGTTGAGCATCTTGACGCGGAACTGGTCGGCCGCGCGTCGATGCGGCTCGGGGCCGGCCGCGACCGGAAGGAAGACGCGATCGACCACGGCGTCGGGGTCATGATCCAGGTCTGGCGCGGCGAGCAGGTCCGCGCGGGCGACGCGGTCGCGGAGGTGCATTACCGCGAGGAAGCGCGTCTGCACCCCGCGCTGGAGCTGCTGCAACAGGCGCTGGCGGTCGGCGACGCTCCGCCGTCGCCACACCCGCAGATCCTCGAAACGGTGGAATGACGTACCGGCGGGCGACCCGCCAGGGGGCCAGGCGCTGATGGGGACCGAGGAACTTACGCAGGACCGCACGAACTCGCCGTTCCCGGTCCCAGCGGAGCGTACACCGGGGAACCCGCAGGCTGCCCTGCCGCCGACGCCCCTGTGGTGGCGCCTCGCCATCGCGGCCGGCGTGGCGATCCTGGGACTGACGGCCTACCGCGTCCGCGACCTGATCGGCCCGCGCGGGCAGGCCGCCGTCGGCTTCTGCTGTTTCCTCGGCGCCGTCGCGGTCTTCTCCGCCAACCTGCGGGCGGTGAACTGGCGCACCATCGGCTGGGGTATCGGGCTGCAGGTGCTGCTCGCTCTGTTCATCCTGAAGTTCGAGGTCGCCGGCCGCCGGCCCGGGTACGAGCTGTTCCGCGCCATCGCGGGCGTGATCACCGCGTTCGTCGCCTTCGCCGATCAGGGGGCGCGCTTCGTGTTCGGGCCGCTTGCCGACCCGGAGGTGCTGGGCCGGGCGTTCGGCGGCAGCGGCTTCGTGTTCGCCGTCTCCGCCCTGCCGCCGATCATCTTCGTCTCGTCCTTCTTCACCGTTCTCTACTATTTCGGCGTGCTGCAGTTCGTCGTTCGGCTTTTCTCGCGCGGCATGATGTATCTGATGGGCACCAGCGGGGCCGAGACGCTGTCGGCCAGCGCGAACGTCTTCATGGGCCAGACCGAGGCGCCGCTGATCGTCAAACCCTACGTCTCCCGCATGACCGAGTCGGAGCTGCTGGCGCTGATGGTCGGCGGGATGGCGACCATCGCCGGCGGAGTCATGGCGGTCTACATCAAAATGGGCGCCGACCCGGTCGCCATCCTGGCGACCAGCGTCATGGCCGCCCCGTGCGGGCTGTACCTGGCGAAACTGCTGCTGCCGGAGACGGGCGTTCCCGAGACGAGCGGCCGGGCCGAGGTGCCGGTCGAGCAGGCGCACCGCAACGTGGTGGACGCGGCCGCGGCCGGCGCGTCCGACGGCATGATGCTGGCGCTCAACGTGGCGGCGATGCTGATCGCGTTCCTCGCCTTCATCGCCCTGATCAACGCCGTCCTCGGCCTCATCAACCCGACCCTGTCGCTCGACTGGATCTTCTCGCGCCTGTTCGCCCCGGCGGCGTTCCTCATGGGGGTCGAACCGGCCGAGGTGCTCAACGTCGCCGACCTGCTCGGGACCAAGCTCGCGACCAACGAGTTCGTCGCCTACGCCAAGATGACGAGCCGATATCCTGACGCGGCCGTTGCCGCCAGCGTTGTGGGCCAGCTGGGCGGGCTGGCCGGTTCCGACCCATTGGCGGCGGTGACGACCGCGATGGCGGCGCCGCAGGGGGCGGGGCTGGTGCGGGGGTCGCGCTCGTACATCCTGGCGACCTACGCCCTGACCGGGTTCGCCAACTTCGGCTCGATCGGCATCCAGCTCGGCGGCATCGGGGCGATGGCCCCGGGACGGCGCGGCGACCTGGCTCGGCTGGGCAGTCGGGCTCTGTTCGCCGGCTTCGTCGCCACCCTCATGAATGCCTCGCTGGCCGGACTGCTCATGTAGCCGGAACGGAGTCAACCCCATGTCCGCGCGTCCCACCCTGCTGCAACTCCTCGACGCCGCCCGCGCCGCGCGGCTCCGGGCGCACGCTCCGTTCTCGCGCTTCCTCGTCGGCGCCGCGCTGGAGATGGCGGACGGAACGATCGTCACCGGCTGCAACGTGGAGAGCGCAAGCTACGGACTGACCATGTGCGCGGAACGGGTGGCGGTGTTCAGGGCGGTGGCGGAAGGGCGGGCGCGGATGGTGCGGGTCGCGATCGTGGCCGACACGACGACGCCGACCCCGCCGTGCGGCGCGTGCCGGCAAGTATTGTGGGAGTTCGGGGGCGATATGGAGGTGATCCTGGGCGACCTGCAGGGCGAGCGAGGTCGATACCAGTTGAAAGACCTGCTCCCGCTGGCGTTCGACGCGCGGTTCCTGACGGGGTAGTTACCTGCGGCCGGGCGGGCGCCGACACGCTACTGCGCGTGCTTCTGGTCGGCGCCCTTGCCCTTCCGCGTTCGACGCGGCAGGTGCGGGTGCGGGAGCGTCGCGCTGCCGTCGTGGCGGAACAGTTTCAGCCCGGGGTGTTCGGCCGGAACGCCGCCGTCGGCCACGCAAACGAACGGCAGCAGTACCGGCCCGGTGTCCCCCGCGTCACCGGCGCGGCGTCGCCGGGCGGCTTCCTGCTCATCGCGGACCTGCGCGAACCGGAAGTCGTTCCAGATCTTCCGAAAGCGCGGGTCGCGCGAGTTGCGGAACAGGGCTTCCCGCAGGATCTTCTCCGCCTCCCGATACCGACGCCGCTGTTCCAGCCCGTCCGCCACCTTGGCGAAAACGGTCGGATCGTCGGCTCCCACCTCGGCTGCGCCGCGCAGCGCGGCGAGCCCCTCACTGTCCTTCCCGGTCCGCAGCGCCGCCAGCCCGAAATCCGCGAGGTAGCGCGGGTGGCGCGGCTTCAGTTCGAGAGCGCGCCGGTAGTGCTCGACGGCACGGCCGGGTTCGCCGCGCGTGTCCTTCTCGACGGCGCGGCCCATCAGATGATGGTAGTGGGGGTTGTCCGGGTCGTGGGCGAGCAGGGCGGCGAGGTGGCGGCGAGCCTGGAGGTATTTGTGCCGCTTCAGCAGCAGCTCGGCCTGTCGTCGCTGCACCTCTGCGGCCACTCCGGGGGGGAGGTCGCGGAAGGACGCGATGCGCCCCAGCAGCAGGAGGGCTTCCTGCTCGACCCCCAGTTTGTGCAGCTTGCGTGCCCGGGCGAGAAGGCGCCGGATGAGATGGAGCGTCCTGCTCATTTGTGCTGCCTCCATGCAGCCGTGATGAGGCGACGTTGTTCCGCGAGGCTGATTATAGCCCAGCACCCCGGCCAGACAAGAGGGAAGTGGACAGTGGTTAGTGGTTAGTGGTTAGTGGTTAGTGGACAGTGGTTAGTGGTCAGTGAAGAAAGTAGCAAAAAGCCCACGGGTGGCAGCCCGTGGGCCTCTTCTTTACTAACCACTAACCACTAACCACTAACCACTACCACTAACCACTAACCACTAACCACTAACCACTACCACTACCACTAACCACTAACCACTAACCACTAACCACTAACCACTACCAGCACCGGCGCGCCGTCTCCAGCATGGCGGCGGCCTCCTGGCGTGTGGTCTCGCCCCGGGATGCGCCGCGCAGCATGCTCGCCAACTCGTCGAGGCGGTCGGACTCGGCGAGCAGCGTGATCGTCGTCGTCACGCGCTTGCCGCGCTTCGCCTTGCGGATCGTCCACTGGTGCCGGGCGTAGCTCGCCACCTGCGGCAGGTGAGTCACGCAGATCACCTGATGCGACTGGCCCAGGACCGCCAACTTCTCGCCCAGCGCGTCCCCCAGCCGCCCGCCGACGTTGGCGTCGATCTCATCGAACACCAGCGTCGGCACCTGGTCGTGGGCCGCCAGGACCGTCTTGAGCGCGAGCATTGTCCGCGACATTTCGCCGCCGCTGGCCACCTTCCGCAGCGGCCGGGCCGGCTCGCCCGGGTTGGCCGCCAGCATCAGTTCGAGGTGTTCCAGGCCCTGGCCCGGCACCTCCGCCGTCGCCGGGTTGTCCCCGAGCGGTTGCGGTTCCAGCACCGCGTCGAGGCGAGCGTCGGCCATGCCCAGGTCGGCCAGATGCTTCTGTACCTCGGCGGTGAACCTCTTCACCACGCGCTGCCGCTGCTTGCTCAGGTCTGCCCCGGCCTGGCGCAACCGGCGGAACGCCTCGGCAAGCTCCGCCTCGATCGCCTCCCGATCGTCCTCCTCCTTTTGCAGCGTCGCTTCCTGGGCGTCGAGGGTGGCCCGGTACGCGATCAGCTCCTCGACGCTGCGGCCGTACTTCTGCTGCAGCCGCCTGAGGAACTGGAGCCGGTCGTCCACTTCCTGGCGCCGGCCCGGATCCGACTGCCAGCGCTGCGCCAGGCCGCGCAGGGTCTCGGCCAGATCCTGCGTCTCCGAGCAGAGCGCCTCCAGCCGGCGCACCACGTCGCCGAGCGACAGGTCCAGGGCGAGCCACGATTCCGCCTCGCGCTGTAGCTTGCCGACCTGCTCGAAGACCGCCCCTTCCTCGTCGTACAGCCGGGCGCAGCCGGTGTCGGCGAACGTTTGCAGGGCGCTGGCGTTGGCGAGCCGATCGCGCTCGCGCGCCAGCTCGTCCAGTTCGCCAGCGACGAGGGCCGCCCCATCCAGCTCCTCACGCTCGAAGCGCAGCAGGGCGAGTTCGCGCAGCCGCTGCTGCTGCTGGGCCGCCAGCTCGTTGCGCCGGCGCCGCAGGTTGCGGACGCGCTCCGCTGCCTCGACGTAGCCGTCGCGCAGGCGCTCCAGGTCGCCGAACGCATCGAGGAGCCGCAGCTGGTACGCCGGCTCCAGCAGCGACAGGCTCTCGCGCTGGCCGTGGACGTCCACCAGGACGGCCCCCAGCTGGCGGAGCGTCGCGGCGGCCACCGGCTGTTCGTTGACGTAGGCGAAACTGCGGCCGGCGCTGGTCAGGCGCCGTGTCAGGATCACCTGATCGTCCTCCAGGGCGGCGCCGAGGATGCGCTCGACCTCGCGCCGGGCCGTTTCGTGGGGCAACTCGAACCGGCCGGTGATGCGCAGCTCCTCCGCGCCGCTGCGTAACAGGTCGCTGGACCCGCGCTCGCCGAGGAGGAGCCCCAGGGCGCTCAGGAGCAGCGTCTTACCGGCCCCCGTCTCACCCGTCCAGGCGCAGAAGCCCGGGTGCAGCTCGACGCGCACGTCCTCGATCAGGGCCAGGTTTTGCACCGACAGTTCGCGCAGCATACCCCCATTATTGCGGAAACGTTCTCCCGGGGGCAGCCCCTGCGGGGGGCTTTCCGGCCCGTGGCACGAGTGGGAAAAGCCTTGCCCGTTCGGCCCCTTCGCGGCTACGATGGACGAACTGCAGACCACCCTACCGGACGCTGCCGCGGAGGACACGGCCATGCCGGACATCGAAGTCGGCCGGGGCGCACGTCGCTGCGACGGGCCGACGCGCCGCGACGCGATCCTGTGACACGAGGCCCACCGCAGTCGGTGGGCTTTCCCTCACCCGAGCGACCATGACCCACCCTACCCTGTCCCCCGAGCAGCTGCGCCAGTGCGCGGCCCGGTTGCCGCGCCTCCGCCTCGCCCACCTCCCGACGCCGATGGAGGAGGCCCCGCGCTTTGCGCGGCGGATCGGCGCGCCGCCCGTGTACCTCAAGCGCGACGACTGCACCGGGATGCTCTTCGGCGGCAACAAGACCCGGCACAATGAGTTCCTCCTGGCCGACGCGCTCGCCCAGAAGGCCGACGTCATCGTCTGGGGCGCGGGCGTGCAATCGAACAACTGTCGCCAGACCGCGGCCGCCTGCGCGAAACTCGGCCTGGAGTGCCACCTGTACCTGACGCGCACCACGCACAACGACGACGTCCAGGGCAACCTGCTGCTCGACCACCTGATGGGGGCACACGTCCACATTGTCGATCTGCCGATGGGACCGGCGATGGACGATCTGCTGCTCGCGAAGGCGGAGGAGCTGCGCCGGGCGGGGCGGCGGCCGTATGTCTGGGACCGGGTGAAGGGCCGGCCGATCGCGGCGGTCAGCTACGCCCTCTGCATGGCGGAAATGGTCGATGACGCGCGGCGGCTCGGGATCGAGCCGGCCGTCGTCTACAGCGCCGCCGCGGGCGCGACGGGTGCGGGGCTGGCGCTGGGGCGCGCCGTGCTGGGGTTGCCGTGGCAGGTTCGGCTCATTGCCCCGATCCGCTGGCCGTGGGACGTGGCGGACGACACGGCAGCGGTGGCGAACCAGGCCGCCGAGTTGCTCGGCCTGCCGCACCGCATCAGCCCGGCGGACATCAACACCACCGAGGACTATGTCGGCGCGGCGTATGGGGTCGTCACACCGGAGGGGCGCGAGGCGCTCGCCCTGCTGGCCCGGACCGAGGGCGTGTTGCTCGACCCGGCGTACACGGCCAAGGCGATGGCGGCCCTGATCGCCGACGCGCGCAGCGGCCGACTGGCGCCGGACAGCCCCGTGCTCTTCCTGCACACCGGCGGCACGCCCGCCGTGTTCGCCTACCGCGACGAGTTGCTGGGCGCGTACGGCTGACAACACCATGCCGGCAAGCGCTCGCGGGAACAATTGCCAGTTACCTCACCGAGGGCCATTCCCCCTGACGCCGGCAGCCCGACACGCGGCAACCCCGTGGCCTCCGCGCCGCCTCCGTTTTCCCTTGCATTCCCGCGGAAGCAGCGATAAAAAAAGTACACCTCGTCGTTTGAACACCTTCTTCCCTCGACCTGTCCCGGAGAGGGCGCACCAATGACCGAGCAGTGGTATTTTGCCAGGAACGGGCAGCAGGTCGGCCCCGTGGGGACCGCGGAATTGCAGCGGCTCGCCGTGATGGGGGAACTCGGGCCTGACGACCTGGTCTGGCGCCAGGGGATGCACCAGTGGGCACCGGCGAGCACCGCACGCGGCGTGTTCGCGGCCCCGCGTCTCGACGTCGCCCCTCCCCCCTCGGCCCCAACCGCAGCCTCGACGGTCGGCCCGGACGCGGATCTCCCGGGCGGTGCCGCGCTGTCCGCCGACGCCCCGACTGCCGAACCGCCAGCGACCCTTCGCGACGTTCGGCCGCGCCCCGGCGGGCACCGCCCGCGCCCCGCGCGAAAGCCACCTGGCGGCCTGACCACAGGGGGGCGGGTCGCCCTCTTCGTCGGCATCGCGGCCGCCGTCCTGTTCCTGGCGATCATCGTCGTGGCGCTGCTCACCCGGCAGCGCCGCGGGCCGACGCAGCACAACCGGGGAACCTACATCGTCAACCTGCAGCAAAACACCAGCGACTTCCGCACCGTCCGGTTCGTCGCCGGCCAGCCCGTCACCATCACCGTGACCAGCGACCATAACAGCGACGTGGATCTGCACGTCTTCGACAGCCGCGGCCACGAGGTCATTCGGGACATTCGCCCGGACCGGGATTGTTTCGTGAACTTCGTGGCGCCGCGCACCGACTGGTATCGAATCGAGGTAACAAACCTCGGCCCCGGCTTCAACCGCTGTACCATCAGGTATAATTGAGCGCCTCGCGGCAGCCCGCCGTGCCTCGCCGGACTGCCGATCCGGCCGGATCGAGGCCCTTCCGCGACGCCGACGGCACGAACTTCAGGGGAGAGCACCATGGCCGACGAATGGTACTATGCGAAAAACGGACAGCAACTCGGCCCGGTGAGCAGGGACGAGTTGAAGCAGTACACCAGCGCCGGTCAGCTGCAGCCCAACGACCTCGTCTGGACGGAAGGGATGGCGAACTGGGCGCCCGCGCAAACGGTCCCGGGCCTGTTTCCTGCCATCCCCACCTCCCGGCCGGTGCGGACCCTGGCCGCCGAGACGTATCGCCTCAACGACGTCGAAAACCCGGCCCGCCCGCCGGTTCGGCCGCTCGAGCGCGATTACGGCCCGGAGGAGGAAGAGGAGGAGGAAGAGGAACGGCCGCGTTACCGGCGGCGCCGATCCTCCTCGTCCGGCGCCAACCCGGTGCTGATCGCGGTGGGAGCCCTGGTCGGCATCCTCGTTGTGGTCGGCGGGATCATCCTCATCGCCACCCTGGCCCGGCAGCGCAACCCCGACAACCCGACGTCCTTCAGCCTGCGCAAAGGGACGGCCCACACACTGCGCATCAAGTTCCCGGCCAACACGAAGGCCGAGGTCTGGGTCACCAGCCAGTTTGACTCCGACGTGGACATCTTCGTCCACGACAGCGACGACAAACTGGTGGTCCGCGACGAGGGTCTCAGCAAGGATTGCTACGTCACCTGGCATGTGCCGCGCGAGCAGATCTACAAGGTCGAGGTGGTCAACCGTGTCCACCAGCATCCGGTGATGCGCCATCGCAACCGCGACAACGAGTGCTCGGTGCGCTACAGCCCAGCGGCGAAGGAGTAGGCAGTAGGCACCAGGGCTACTGCCTGCTGCCTACTGCCGACTGCCTACTCCCGCCCCGGCGCCCGCCGGCCAACAAACTGCGCCGGGTAGGGCAGGTCGCCGCGCGTCGCGTGCCAGAGGATGCGATTGAACGTGTCCTCGTCCGCTGCGTCCACGTCGTCCAGGTTCAACTCCAGCGACTTCTTCGCCCAGGACAGCGCCTGGCCCTTGAGCTTCTTCAGCGGCGGGTTCATCTCGTCGAGCGGCACCTGGTTCGGCAGGTGCGTGTACGGCGTCAGGTCTGGTTTCTCCTGGAAGCACGCCCGCATCGGCGTTGCCGACAGGTCGAGCTGGTTCATCGGCGGCAGGCCGAGAATCAACTCGATCGTCTTGACCATGCCGGTCTGGTTGTAGTTCGTGTGATCGACAAACTTGCGCTTCGTGTACGGGCTGATCACCAGGGCGATCGTGCGGTGGCCGTCCACATGGTCGAACCCGTTCTGCGGATCGTCCTCGACGACGAAGATGCAGGTGTCGGGCCAGAACTTGCTCTTGCTGACCGCCTCGACCACCCGCCCCAGCGCCAGGTCGTTGTCCGCTACCATCGCCCGCGGGGTCGGCGCGTCCGGCCGCGTCCCGCTCGTGTGGTCGCAGGGCAGGAACAGGTACACGAGGTTCGGGAAGTCGCCCTTGCGCTCGAACTCCTTGAACTCGTCCAGGAACAGCTTCGCCCGGTACACGTCCGGCATGACCATCGAGAAGCCGGGGTAGCCGGGGTGGCTGTAGTCGTCGAGCGTGTGCATGTTCGGCTTGCCCTCGACCTTCACCTTGCGCGTGCCGTTCTTGAAGTCCCGGTACAGCTCGGTCCACGAGGGCTTGGCCGGCGTGTAGACGGTGCGACAGAACTCGCCGTAGTTGCGGAACGTCTTCTTGTTGACCAGGGCGTTGTCCCAGAGGAACCCGGTCGGGGCGAACGCCAGCGCGTCGCTGCCCTCGTAGGGGTAGCTGCGCGTGAACCCGCCGAAGGCGCGCTCCAGATAGTCGGTGACGTAAGCCTCGTTCACCCACGAGTGGCCGTCGGCGCTGAGGACGCCGGAGCAGTAGAAGTTGTCGAACAGGGTAAACTGGCGGGCCAGAGCGTGGGCGTTCGGCGTCACCTTCTCGCCGAACATGACGAGGTTCGGATCCCCGTTCCCCTCCTTCAGGTCGCCGAACACCTGGTCGTAGGTGCGATTCTCCCGAATGACGTAAATGACGTGCTTGAACACCGACGGCTCGCCGTGACGCTGCGGCACCGGGACCGGCTTGACGCCGGGGCGCGGCCTCTCCAGCCCGGCCAGGCTGTACGTCAGCCGGTTGTTGGCGTTGACCTCCTTCGTGTACCCGGCCAGCTTCTCGGCCGACGGGACGTCGATGAGCGACACCGACCCGAGGTGGTCGTGGGAGTTCCTCCCCTTCTCCTTGGCGCGTTTCTCGTCCAGCGAGCCGTGGCCCTTGACGTTGGCGACGAACAGCCGGTCCGTTGTCGCGACCACTCCACCGGGATACCATCCGGTCGGGATCAGGCCGAGGAGCTTGCTGGTGCGCGGGCGTGCCTCCGTCTGGCGTCCGTCCGACGACCCGCCGGCCAGCGCCACGACGGCGACGCAGTTGTTGGTGCCGTTGGCGGCGTAGAGGGTGCCGCCGTCGGGGCTGAGGGCCAGGGCGTTGGTCCCGCTGCCGAACGGCAGGCGGTGCGCACTGCGGCAGAAGATGGTTTCGACCACCTTGTCGGTGCGGGTGTCGATGACCGAGACGGTGTCGCTGTTCGCGTTGGCAGCGTAGACGAAGCGTCCCTCGGGACTGATGGCCAGTCCGCTCGGGTGCAGGCCGACGTCGATGGTCTTGACCTGCTTCCATCCGCCGTCGGCGCGGGCGAGGACCGACACGGAGCCGTGGTTCGCGACGCCGGTGCGCGGGTCGATGCGCACCGGGGTTTTCGAGGACGGCGCCTGCGGGTCGTCCTTCTTCGGCGGGTTGCCGCCCCAGTTACTGACGTAGGCGCGGTCGTCGCGCGGGAAGCAGATCGCGAACGGCGCCACCCCGACCCCGACCGTCTCCGCGACGGCACCCTTCTTCAGGTCGATGCGCTGAACGTTGTTGCCGCGCGTCGAGCAGACCCACAGCTCCCCGGGCGTGCGCAGGGCCATCCCGGCCGGGTGGGCGGCGCCGCCGACCGCCGGGGTTTTCAACGGGATGGTCTTATCCCAGGCATAGGCGCCCTTGCCTTTGCGAACCGCGACACGCACATGGTCCTTCGCGTCGCTCGTGCAGATCCGGTCGCCGGCCGCGACGAGTCCGACGACGCTCAGCCCGACCTTCGACGTCAGGGTTTGCTTGACCCTGGCGGCACCGACGTCGATGAAGACGAGTCCTGTCTTGTTCTGGACGGCGAGCGTCTTGCCGTCGTCGATGAGAGCGAGGGCGACCGGCCGGCCGGGGAAGATGACCTGCTTCCCGGCCGGCTTGAGGATCTGGTTCGTGGGCACGACGATGCGGCCGTCGGGCTGCTGGCCGACCTTGAGCTTGTCGATCTCGTCGGCGGCGATGAGGGGGACGAGTCCGAGGAGGAGGGCCGCCGCCGCGGTACGTGGGATACGCATCGAAGGTTCCTTTCAGGTGGGGGAGAAACCCAGGGCAGGGGCCGGCACTTCGCTCACGGGACGTAGTCCGTGGGTTCTGGCTTCCTCTTTTTCTGCTCACTCCCCTCTCCGTTCCGGGGAGGGGGGAGGGGTCTTCGCCGCATCACCGGCCGCCGGTCAGTTCGCGCGTCAGGTCGTCGGCGCCATACAACCGGCGCAGCGCTTCCAGGACGGCGCGGCAATGGACCGAGACATGCCGCGCCTGCTCGTCGGTGTAGACGTAGTTGCGGATCAGGCCGTGGCGGTTCCGGTCGAAGTTGAGGCCGACCAGCTCGCCGGCTCGGTTCAGCACCGGGCTGCCGGAGTTGCCGCCGATCGTGTCCGCCGTCGAGACGAAGTTCATCGGGGTCGCCAGGTCCACCTTTCCCTTGCCGTCGAGCCAGCGCCGCGGCAGGGTAAACGGCTCGCGGTATTTCTGCTCCTCCGCCCGCCTGTACAGGCCCGCGAACGTCGTCGCGAACGGGATCTCCTCGCCGGCGACCTGGTATCCCTTCACGACGCCGAACGCCAACCGCAGGGTGAACGTCGCGTCCGGCGGGACGCTGGTCCCGTGGCGCTCGAAGCGCGCCTTCGCGATGTTCGCGTAAGCCTGGCGCTCGACCTCCTCCAGCTCGTCGTGGCGCTTGCGCAGCGCGCGCGCCGCGTCGTCGAGCAGGCGGGCGAAACGGATCATGGTGTCGGACGACTTCGCGGCCGCCTCCCTGCCGCCCTCGACCAGGGCGCGCCGCGCGGCCGGATCCTTCAGCTTCGATCCGGCGACCAGCTCGGCGGCGCGGGCAGCCGGTCCCTTGCCCCCAAGCGCCTTGACCACTACCGGATGCTCCCCGCCGAGCACCTCGGCCAGGAACGCCAGCGACCCGGCCAGCTTCGCGCGCTCCAGCTCGGGGTAGATGGGGGCGGGTGAGAACAGCTGGAACCTCAGCGACTCCAGGGCGGCCGAGCGATACTCGCGCAGCCGGTCGGCGTCGTCCTTCACCACCTCCTCGGTCAGCCGGACGATCGCCCGCGCGATGCGGAACAGCCGGCTGTCGAACCCGTCGCCACGCTCCAGCAGGAAGTACTCTACCTCGAAGGGCGCCAGTTCCTCCTCAGCCCTGGCGATCTGCTGCCACGCCGGGCCGTAGCGCTTGCGGCGCTTCGGGTCGGCGTCCACGAACTGGCGCAGCGCCGCCTCGTCCGCCGCCTTGCGGGCGATGATGGCCGGATCGAGCAGGCCGTGGTACTGCCCGGTGTATGCCTTGCGGGCGTTGGCGACGGAATAGAGGTCGGTCCGGGCCATGCGCTCCTGGTCGGGCGACTCCGCCGAGAATTGCTGGTACAGCGCCTCGCGCTGGCGCAGCAGACGCAGCGTGTAGGGCAGCGTCAGATCGCGGCGGTGTTTCAGGCGGGCGAGGGTTTCGAGCCGGTTCGTTGTCCCGGGGTGGCCGGAGACGAAAACGAGATCCCCCTCCTTCGGCCCCTGCGTGCTCCACCGGAAGTAGTCGGGCGTTTGCGCCGGCGCGCCGTTCTCATAGGCCCGGAAGAAGCAGACGTCCAGGCAGTAGCGGGGGTACTCGAAGTTGTCCACGTCGCCGCCGAACGAGGCGCCGGCCCGCTCCGGGGCGAACACCAGCCGGACGTCGGTGTACTTCTTGTAACGGTAGAGGTGATACAGCCCGCCGTGGTAGAGAGTGACGACGTCGCTGCGCAGGCCGGTCTTCGCGAGCGATTCCTTCTCGATCCGGGCGATCGCCCCGCGACGCGCGGCCTCCGCCTGGGCGGGCGTCAGCCCCGGCTTGACGGCCGCCTGCACGAGCTCGGTCACGTCGGTGATGTTCTGGAGGACGTTCAGCTCCAGGTCGGGGCACTTCAGCTCCTGCGCGCAGGTGCGCGCGTAAAAGCCGTCGCGCAGGTAGTCCTTCCCGCCGACGCTCAGTTTCTGGATCAGGCCGGCGCCGACGTGGTGGTTGGTGGCCGTCAGCCCGTCGGGCGAGACGAACCCGCCGGACCCGCCGTTGTTGAAGCGCACCGACGCCTTCATGGCCCGCTGTAGCCAGGCGTCAGCGAGGTCGAAGCGGTATTTCTTCTGGAGCAGTTCGCGCGGCGGGCGGTTGAGCAGGTACATCCCCTCGTCGGCGCGGGTCCGCCCACCGACGAGGACCGACAGCAGCCCGAGCGGGAGAAGAAATCGTTTCACGGTGGCCGGCCTTTCAGCAGAGTGCCCCGCGGGCCGGCCGAGGTACAGACCGCCGCGCCCGCGGTGGTATGACACGCACGGACCGGGCCGGCGTCAAGGGTCGGGGGGCCTGGGGCTGGGGGAAGTGGGCGCGGGTGAACTGAAACCCTGCCGCTGGCGGCCTGGGAGCGGTTGCCAAGCGAGCCCCGGGCGCCCGCGCGGCGGGCCGCCCCGCGCGGGTGCCTGGGGCTCGTCGGCAGGGTTGGCAACTACCGCACGGCACCTGGCCGGCCGTCAGCCGCGCTGCGCGATGATGCGCGAGTCCTCGGTGTCCTCCTGGGCATCGAACTGCACCGCCCAGCGCATCACCCGGCGGGTGACCTCAGCCGCCTGGCGCGAGTGGATCGGCGGCAGTGGCTGTCCCAGCCCGAGCCCCAGGTCCACGCCGAGGCGGCGCTGAATCACGTCCGCCGTCGCCAGCGCGATCTCGCGGTTCGGCAGCCGGGCCAGGTCGCGCAGGGTCGCCAGCGCCATCGCGTGCAGCGGACCCTCCGTGTGGTCGGCCAGCAGGGTCTCGACCGCCGTCAGCCGCAGCGGCGCGGGGTTCGACGGCGCCAGCAACTTCTCCAGCAGCGGCGGATCCAGCTCCTGGTGCGTCTGCAGGACGCGCCCCAGCTCGATGCGCAGGACCGCTGGCGTCGGGGGCGAGGCCAGCTGCCTGCGCAGCGACTCGACCAGTGCCCCGCCCGGCTGCTCCGTCAGGGCGCGGGTGTAGTGGACCGCCAGCGTCAGGGCCGCCCGGATCGCCAGCACGCCCTTCTCGGCGCACCAGCCGGTCAGGTCGTTGACCGCCTCGGGGGAGAGGAGGACGCCGCTGGGGCACAGAGCCCCGTCGTTCTGGTAGAGTGGATCCGCCAGCACCCGGCGGACGGTGTAGCGGATCCAGCTCCAGCGCTGGGCGGTGTCCCACAGCAGCGACTCGGTCGCGGCCCGCCGCACCTCCCAGCTCGGATCGTGCAGGAACTGGGCGACGGCCTCGATCAGGTGCGGGTCGTCCATGTTCGCCAGGGCGCTGACGGCCGCCGCCCGAACGATCGGCTGCTCGGCGTGCTGGGCCGTCTGGAGGACCAGCTCGGCCTGGCCCCGCCGCCAGTCCTTGCGGAACTCCAGGGCGGACAGGGCGGCGACGCGCACCTCCGGGCGCGGGTGGTGGAGCAGGGCCAGGGCCGGGGCCGCGTCCATCGCCAGGGCGGCCCGCAGCGCCTTGACCTCCGGCAGCTGCCGGCACGCCGCCAGGTCGGTCGGCCACTCCTTGCGCTCCGCCAGCCGGTCCGCCAACCCGCGCGCCCGCCGGATCGCCGGCGCCCCGGACTCGGTCAGCGTCTGGTGGGCGAACACGGCCAGCGGCACCACCAGCAGCACCGACTTGCTCAGGTGGGTGTACCAGTCGTCGCGCCCGTCGCCCCACCACAGCCAGGCCAGGGCCACCAGGTACAGGGTGATGACGGTCGGGCCGATCGACTGGCGCCACCCGCGGCGGTTGGACAGGGTCAACAGGCAGCACCCCCCCTGCAGCCCGGTCCCCAACCAGAGCATCATCCGGTTGCCCTCGGGGGCGCGCAGGGCGGCCAGCGCGAGCAGGCCGGCCGGCAGGATCAGGACGGCGGCGCGGGCCACCGCGCCGAGGGCGGACAAACGCGCGGCGGCGCCACGGAGGTTGATCGCGCGGGACATGCTCTGGTTTCTCCCCGGATGCCGGACAGGAGGCCGCCGTCCGCTTCTTCCACGCCGACCCATCGGGCGGGCCTCTCGCTCCTTGCCTCAAATATGGGTCATAACGGCAGAAAAGGCCAAACGGCGCGACGGATTGGGGGCAGTCGAGGCAAGAAAGCTGCCGCTATTACGCCGGCGCGTGGGGCGGCGGTACGCTGGCGTCGCCATACGCGAAGAAGTAGAATGATTCTCCAGCTGCTGTCTCTGGCCCACCTCCTGCCGGGAACATGCCATGTCCGTTATCTCCGTCGCCGACCTCGTGACAGCGCTGTGCCAACTCTTGCCAGCACCCCAGCAACAGGAAGTGGAGCGATTGCAGACATCGTTCGCCGACCCGCGCGCCCTGGGGGACGAGCTGGTCAAGCGCGGTTGGCTCACGCCTTACCAGGTCGAGCGGCTGTTTCAGGGCAAGGCGGACGAGCTGGTGCTGGGTCCGTATGTACTGCTGGAGCGCCTGGGCGAAGGCGGTATGGGGGCAGTCTTCAAGGCGCGGCATGGGGTGATGAACCGGCGGGTGGCTGTCAAATTGCTCCGCCCCGAGTACCTCGACAGTCCCCAGGCCGTCCAGCGGTTTCGGCGCGAGATTCAGGTGGCCGCCCAACTGGCCCATCCGCACGTCGTACTGGCCCACGACGCCGGTCAGGTCGGGGACCGGCACTACCTGGTGATGGAACTGATCGAAGGGGTAGATCTGGCGCGGCTCGTGCAGCGCGGCGGGCCGCTGCCGGTGGGGCAGGCGTGCGAGTACATCCGTCAGGCGGCCGCCGGGATGCAGTACGCCCACGAGCAGGGGATGGTCCACCGCGACATCAAACCCAGCAACCTGATGGTGGACGGGCGCGGGACGGTGAAGGTACTCGACCTGGGCCTGGCCCGACCGCGCGCGACCGGCCCGGAAGGAAGCCTGGTCGAGGACATGACGCGGACCGGCGCAGTGATGGGAACGCCGGATTACCTGGCCCCCGAGCAGGCCCTGGATGCCCGGCGCGCCGACATCCGCGCGGATCTCTACAGCCTTGGCGGCACGCTGTACTATCTCCTGGCGGGGCATCCTCCTTTTCCCGAGGGCGGGCTCGCCCAGAAACTGCTCCTTCACCAAAACGCGGAGCCGCCGGGGATTGAGGGGGTCCGCCCCGACGTGCCGCAGGGCGTGGCCGCGGTCCTGCGCCGCCTGCTGGCCAAGCGACCGGAGGACCGCTACCAGACCCCCGCCGACGTGGTCGCGGCACTGACTCCGTTCTGTCAGGCCGGCGCCAGCGCGCCTGCCTGGCCGGCACGGGCCGCGACCGCCACACTGCCCACAGCCGGGGCGGGACCATCGTTGATCGACGGCCTCGCCGCCGCTCCCGAGCGTGGCTGGACGTTGCCCGTGTCGGGCAGCAGCGTGTCGCTCCCCGCGCCCGCACGCCCGCCGCGCCGCCTGCTCGTCTGGGCCGCGCTGGCCGTTGGCGTTGCGTGCCTGATACTCCTCGTGCTGATTCTGGTGGGTGGCGGCGGGGGCAGACCCCTGTCGCCGGGGCTGCCCGGGGCCGGAGGTGCTCCGGCAGGGTCGAATCCGGGCCGGGCGAGCAAGCCGGGGCCGGCGCCGCTGGCGCCCATTCCAGAAGGTCCGTTGGTCCTCGACCTGGTCACCAAGTTGGGCGCAACGAGGCGCGTGACGCCCGTCCGCGTGGGCGACGGCGGACATTTCGGGTACGCCCTGGGGATTCCGGCGCCGGGCGATCACCGGCTGGAGATGCGCCTGGCGCCCGGGGTCGAGCTGGTCGTCCCGATGGGCCTGGTCCGCAAGCTCGTCGCCCGGGGCGGAGAGCAGGTGGTGATCCTCGCCGACGGAACGGAGCACGCTGGCACCGCCCTCTCGGGGCTCGTCGCGCACGACGGGGAGAACTACCTGCTCAGGGAGATGGCGCAGGTGACGGTGGTCAGCGCCGGCCGGGTCTCGCCGCGGGCGGGGAAAGAGCTGTGGACCCTGACCCTCGCCGAGCCAGCGAAGCGCCGGTTCACCGTCCTGGCCCCTCGTTTCGCGTCAACCGACCGCGGCACAGCTACCGAAACGTTCCACGTGCGCGTGGGCGGTGAGGTGTTGCGCGCGGACTGGTCCGGCTTCGAGCGGGTCGCGCTTCGCAAAGGACCGGGGCTGAACTGGCAGGTCACCGTCAAGGCCCCCGCGGGGGAGTCGCGGACCGGCGCGTTGCAGGTAGCGCTCGGCGGCCCGCAGATCTTGCTGTGCGACTTACCCAGCGGCGCGGTGCTCGGCCTCTTCCTGACGGAGGACGTCCCGGCCGTCACCCTGGAGAAAGCGGATTCGCCGCAGTGAGTCCGCACCTGCGTACTCAGCCGCCGAAGCGTGCGCCCACCGTTACCGCTTCTTCGGCATGGCCACCGGCGTTTTTGGGTCGTTGCCCCACTCGGCCCAGCTGCGGTAGTAGTTGCTCACCTCGTCGCCGCCCATCAACTCCAGCACGAACGCCATCACCGCCGCCCGGCTGCCCGACTGGCAGTAGGTGATGGCCGGCCGCTTCGGGTCGATGCCGGCATCCTCGAACAGCTTCGCCAACTCGGCCGGCGCCTTGAAGCGCTGCGTGGCCCTGTCGATGGTCGCCGACCACTCCAGGTGCTTCGAGCCGGGGATGGCGCCGCCGCGCTTCGCCAGCTTCACGTCGCCGCAGTACTCGCCCTCGGAGCGTGCGTCGAGCACGGTAGCCCGCTTCGCCGCGAGGTTTTTCAGCACCTCCTGTTTCGTCGCGAGCAGGCCGGGCCGGGCGATGAGCTTCGGTTGGCCGGCCTCGGCGGCCTTCTGCCCCTTCTCCGTGGGGCCGCGCGCCGCCTGCCACGCCTCCCACCCGCCGTTGAGGAGCCGGACGTCCTTGAACCCCCAGTAACGGAGGAGCCACCAGGCGCTCGCCGCGCCGCGCACGTCGTTGCCGTAAACCACCACCGGCCGCTCGGTGTTCGCCAGGCCGGCGGCGCCAAGGCGTTTCGTCCACGCCTCCGGATCCTGCCCGGCCGCGAACGCCCTCGCCCAGGTGGCGGCATCGACCCGGACGGCGCCGGGGATGTGGCCGGCCTCGTAGTCGCTCTTCACGCGAATGTCGAGGATCTGGAACTTCTTCGCGGCCTCGGGTTTGGCCAGTTCCGACGCCTCGATCAGCAATTCGGGGCGGGCGTACTTCGCCGGCGGGTCGGCGCTGGCCGCACAGGCCGCGAGAACCAGGGCGAGGCAGCAGAGACGCGGTGTCATGGTGGGGTTCCTCGGGTTCGGAAACCGGCGATACCTTTTCCGGCACCGACAGTATACAATCACGCGCCGAAGCCCTTCCAGGCCACACGAACGCGAGGAACCTCCGTGAGCGCCGTCGAACCCAAGATCCACATCCTCGGCGTCGGCAGCGATGGGCTGACCGGCCTGACCGCCCGCGCCCGTGAGCTGCTGACCGGGGCCGACCTCGTCCTCGGGTCGGAGCATACCCTCGGCCTGCTGCCCGAGCTGAGCGCCGAGCGCTATCGCATCGGCCCGGACCTGCAGGAGGTCGTCCGCACCCTGGAAACCAACCTCGGCCGACGGCGCATGGTCATCGTCGCGAGCGGCGACCCGTTGTTCTACGGCGTCGCCCGCTACCTGTGCGACCGGCTGGGCAAGGAGCGGTTCGAGGTGCTGCCGCACGTCAGCAGCATGCAGCTCGCCTTCGCGCGCATCAAGGAGACATGGGAGGAGGCGTACCTGACGAACCTGGCGACGTACCCGCTGCAGGACGTCCTCGACCGCGTTCGGACGGCCGAGACGGTTGGGCTGTTCACGACCGAGACGGAGGGTCCGCCGGAGGTGGCGCGGCAGCTGGTGGCGCGCGGCCTCGACTACTTCCGCGCCTACGTCTGCGAGAACCTGGGCGGGCCGGACGAGCGCGTCACCCAGGGGGAACTGGCCGACATCGCCGAGATGGAGTTCTCCCCGCTGAACGTGATGATCCTCAAGCGCAAGCCTGGGGCGCCCGACCGGCGGCGCGAGGCGGCCCGGTTCCGCCTGTTCGGCAACCCGGACGATGTGTTCGCCCAGAGCCGGCCGAAGAGCGGGCTGATCACCCAGGCGGAGGTGCGGGCCATTGCCCTGTCACTGCTCGACATTCACCCCGGGACGGTGGTGTGGGACGTCGGCGCCGGGTCCGGGTCGGTGGCGATCGAGGCGGCCCAGCTGAGCGACCCGGGCATGGTGTACGCCATCGAGCAGGACGCGGCCGACTACCACCTGATCCTCGCCAACGCTGAGACGTTCGGGACCGGCAACCTCAAGGCGGTCCACGGCATCGCCCCGGCCGTGTTCCAGGGACTGCCGCCGCCCGGCGCGATCTTCGTCGGCGGCGACGGGCGCGAGATCGCGCGCATCGCCGAGGCGGCGTATGCCGCCCTGCGGCCGGGTGGGCGCCTGGTGGCACATCTGGGGACGCTGGAGATGCTGAGCACCGCCTACCCGATCCTCAAGGGGCTGGCGGGGTCGGTGCAGGTGCTGCTGGTGAACTTCGCCCGCGGCGTGGAGCAACTGGAGTCGCTGCGCTTCGAGTCGCTCAATCCAACGTTCCTGCTGTGCGTGGTCAAGCCGGCCGGCGGGAAGTGATGGCCCCCGCAGAAAAGCCCCGGCCTGCGGATTTGCGGGGGCATGCTTCTGTGCGGTCGGGCACGGTTGTTTCCCAGTTGGTCAACGCACCGGGTAGGCGCCGCGAACCGAGCCGCACCGCCCGGTCCATCGTTTGACGGATCTCGGGGCGCGTTCGTCGCGACAGCTCAACGCTCCCCCTGCGTTACCTCAAAACGCGGGAGATACCTCACGGGTTGGTTCTGCGCGAAAGAAGGGCTCGCCATGCAATGGAATCACGACTGGCCGCGTCAACTTCCCCTCGACAGCTCCGGCACCGACCGACCGGCCCCGACGATCCGTGAGCTACCCAGGGCGCTGGGAGACAGCCTCGCCGTCCTCGGCCAGCGTGTGGACTCGTCTCCGCTTTTGACCGCGCTGTCGGCGTTCCAGGCCCTCCTGCACGTCTACACCGGACAGGACGAGTTCGTGTTGCGAGCCTCGGCCTGCCGGCCGGCGGAACCGACGTCAAACGGCGCGGGGGGTTCCTCCGCCCCGTTGTTGTTGCGCGGCGATGTCTCGGAATCACCCTCCTTTCGTGAGTTGCTGCGCCGGGTTCGCGCGAGCACTTCGCAGGCGCTCGCCCAGCCTGGGGTATCGTCCGGCCCGTTCGCCGAAGCGCTGGCCGGCGAGCATGACACGGAGGCGGTTCGGCCGTTTCAGGCCGCCATCACCTTTGCAGACGAACCGCTCGGACGCCGCAGTCACCCCCGGCCCCCGGACTCGGTTCCGGAAGGCGAACTTCCGCTGGGCCTGAGCCTGCTGCTCGCCTCGGGACCGGAGGGCTGTCGCTGCGCGCTGGCCTATCGAACCCAGCGGTCGGACGAGGCCGCCGTCATTCGCATGGTGGGACACCTCCAGGCGCTGCTCGACGGTCTGGCGGCCGATCCCGATTTGCGGCCGACGCAGCTCTGCCTCCTCTCGCCGGCCGAGCGGCAGCAGCTGCTCGTGGACTGGCGCGGCCCCACCGAGCCGTACCCCGCGGACCGCTGCGCTCACCAGCTGTTCGAGGAGCAGGCGGCCCGCCGGCCGGACCACCCGGCGGTGTGCCAGGAGGACCAGCAACTGACCTACGCTGAGTTGAACGCCCGCGCCAACCGGCTGGCCCGCCATCTGCAGTCCCTGGGCGTCGGTCCGGACGTGCTCGTGGGCCTGTGCGTCGCCCAGTCGCCGGACCTGATCACCGGCCTGCTCGGCATCCTCAAGGCGGGCGGGGCGTATGTCCCGCTCGACCCGGCGTACCCGCACGACCGGCTGACCCACATGATCGGGGACAGCCGCATGCCGGTGCTGGTGACGCAGGCTCACCTGGCCGACAAGCTGCCGCTGAGCACCGCACGCCTGGTCATCCTCGACGACGCCCTCTGGCGCCATCTGGAATCCCTCAGCCCCGACAACCTGACGGCCGACCAGCCGCCGGACCGGCGCGCCCACCCGGACCATCTGGCCTACGTCATTTACACGTCCGGCTCGACCGGGCTCCCCAAGGGCGTGCTGATCTCGCACCGGGCGCTCGTGAACTACATCACGGTCGCCAGCCGAGCTTACAGCCTGACCGACCGGGACCGCGTCCTGCAGTTCGCCTCGATCAGCTTCGACGCCAGCGCCGAGGACATCCACTGCACTCTCACGACGGGGGCGACGCTGGTGCTGCGGACTCCGTCGATGCTCGAGTCGGTGGCCCACTTCCTCGACCGGGCCGCGGCCTGGGGGGTCACCGTCCTGAGCCTGCCGACCGCGTACTGGCACGAGCTAACCGCTGCGCTGGGGACGCCGAGCCTCGCGTTGCCACCGACCGTCGGCCTGGTGATCATCGGCGGCGAGGCGGCCCTGCCTGAGCGGCTGGCGGCCTGGAGCACGCGGGTTGAACCGCGCGTGCGACTGGCGAACTCCTACGGCCCGACCGAGACAACGATCGCGGCGACGCTCGTGGAACTGGCCGGCCCCCGGAGGCCGGTCGAACTGGACGGGAGCCCGGACGTGCCGATCGGCCGCCCGCTGGCGAACTACGAGGCCTATATCCTGAACCGCGACCTGCAGCCGGTCCCGCTCGGGGCGCCGGGGGAACTCCTCATCGGCGGCGTCGGCCTGGCCCGCGGCTACCTGAACCGGCCGGAGCTGACCGCCGAGAAATTCATTCCCCACCCGTTCGCGGCCCCCGCACCCCCCTACCTCCCTCTCCCACAAGGGGAGAGGGGGGAGACGGGTGCAAGCACCGGACCACCCTCCAGCCACCCCGACCCTGCTGCTCCCCCCTCCCCCCTCGTGGGGGAGGGGGGCCGGGGGGGTGAGGGGAAACCCCGGCTGTACAGAACAGGCGACCTGGTCCGCTACCGACCGGACGGCCAGATCGACTACCTCGGGCGCGTCGATCACCAGGTCAAGATCCGCGGTTTCCGGGTCGAGCTGGGCGAGGTGGAGGGCGCGCTGGGCCAGCACGCTGCCGTCGGCGGCGCGGTCGTCGTGGCGCGCCCGGACGGGACTGGACAGCAATCGCTGGTGGCCTACGTGGTCCCACGCGGCGGTACCGGGGAGCCGCTGCGGACGAGCGAGCTGCGGCACTACCTGCGCACCGTCCTGCCGGTTCACATGGTGCCGAGCCGCTTCATCCTGCTGGAGGCGCTGCCGATCTCCCCCAACGGGAAGGTCGATCGCCGCGCCCTGCCGGCCCCCGACCCGAACCAGGCCGAGGCCGGGCGGGATGTCGTGCCGCCGCGCGACGACACCGAGCGCGCCCTGGCGGCCCTGTGGGAGGAGGTGCTGCAGGTCAGGCCGATCGGGGTGACGGACAACTTCTTCGACCTCGGCGGCCACTCCCTCCTGGCCGCCGAGCTGACCGGGCGGATCAAGCAGCACCTGGGGTTTAGCCTGCCGCTGGGCGCCCTGATCACGGCGCCGACGCTGGGCCAGCTGGCGAGCGTCGTGAAGCGTGAGCAGCCGGCCGAGGCCGACAGCTCGCTGGTCCCCCTCCACCCGGGCGGGAAGGGGGCGCCGCTGTTCCTGATCGCCGGGGTGGGCGGGCACGTCTACACGTTCCACACCCTCGCCCGGCTGCTCGGGCCGGACCGGCCGATTTACGGCGTCAAGGCGATCGGGGTCGATGGCGGGCCACGGCCGCCGGACCGGATCGAGGACATCGCCGCCCACTACCTGCGCGAGATCACCGCCGCATGCCCGCGCGGGCCGTACCTCGTCGGCGGCTACTCCATCGGAGCGGTCGTCGCCCTCGAGCTGGCGCTGCAGCTGCGGGCGCAGGGCCACGAGGTGCCGGCCCTCGTTATTTTCGACATGTACGCCCCGAATTACCCGAAGAAACACCCTCTCCCGCGGCGCCTGCTGATGCACTGGCGAACGTTCGTGGATCTCGACCGGCGCGGCAAGACGCAGTACCTGCGCGATCGGTTCGAGAAGGTGAAGGCGCGCGTTTACTACCGGCTCGGGCTGGAGAAGTGGAACGCCCCGCGGGTCGGCGGCGTCGAGATGCTGACCGAGGACAGCCTCAAGGACGTGTGGGCGGCGCTGTCCACGGCTCACCTGCTGTACCGGCCGCAGGGGCAGTTCCCCGGTCAGGCGCTGCTGATCAGCGCGGCCGAGGGGTTCCACTGGGCGGCGACCGACTTCGACGATCCGCTGCTCGGCTGGGAGCAGTGGGTCACCGGCGGCATCGACCTGCACACCTTGCCCGGATCCCACGACACCCTGTTCGCCGAGGAGAACAGCGAGGCGATGACGGCCGCGCTCCGCGGGAGGTTGACCCAGCTCGCGAAGGCGCCGTCGGGCCAACCAGCGTGAAAGCCCACGGAACGTGACCCGTGGGCTTTCACGCTGGTTGGCCCGACGGCGCCGGGAGGGGCCTGGAGTTCAGCGCACCGGCAGCCCCCAGAGGCGCACCGTATTGTCGGCGCTGCCAGAGATCGCGCGGCCGCCGTCGGCGGAGAACGCCACGCAGATCACCTGCCCGGTGTGCCCCTCGAAGCGCTGGATTTCCTTGCCGGTCGCCACGTCCCATAGCCGCACCGACTTGTCCTCGTGGCCGGTCAGGAGGCGGCGCCCGTCCGGCGAGACCGCCATCCCCAGCGCGTACCCGCTGCCGGTCGGTCCCTCGAACCGCTTCACCTCCTTGCCGGTCGCGATCTCCCACATGTGGGCCGCGTTGTCCCCGCAGGCGAACACATACCGGCTGTCTCCCGAGAAAGCGACGTGGGTGGTCGGCGCCGTCGGCCCGGTGATCTCGCGCACCTTCTTCCCGGTCCCCAGCTCGTAGACGCGCACTGACCGATCCTGCCCGCCCGAGGCGACGTACCGGCCGTCCGGCGAGAACGCCACGCCGTAGACGTAGCCCTCGTGGCCGCTGTAGCGGCGCGTCTCCTCGCCGGTGTTCAGATCCCACAGGCGCACATACCCGTCGTCGCACCCGGTCAGCAGCCACCGGCCGTCGCGCGCGACGGCGACGCTGTTGATGTCCTTGGGGTGGCGGTAGACGCGCACCTCTTTCCCCGTCTGGGCGTCCCACAGCCGGGCCGTCGTGTCCCAGCTCGCCGACAGCACCTGCCGCCCGTTCGGGTGGTAAGCAACCCCCCACACCTCCTTGGTGTGGCCCTTCAGGACGCGCTCCTGCTTGCCGGTCGCCACGTTCCAGACGCGCACCGTCTCGTCCTTGGCGCCGGAGACAGCATGCTGCCCGCTGGGCGAGAAGGCGACGCCGCGGATCTCGCCGGTGTGGCCCTCGAACACCTTGATCGGTCCCACCGGCCCGGCCTTGACCGGCACTGACCCCTGAGCGAGGGCCGCGACCCTGTCCAGACGCTTGAGCGCCTTGGTGCGGCTCAGACCAGACAGCCCGAGGGCCGCCTGCTCGTACCAGTGAGCGGCGCGCCGCAGCATATTCAGCCGGACCGAATCCTTGTACTTCTCCGCCAGGTTCCACCACCCGTCCGCGACCGCCAGCTGCGGCTTGCCTTCCTTCGGGCGGCCGAGGTCCAGCGTCGCCTGCGCCCGCAGCGCCGCATCGCCGCCGCGAGCCAGCAGCGGCAGCGCCTTCTCCCACTTGCCCTTGAGCAGGCCGTAGTACTCGCCGAGCTTCAGGTTGGCCTCCGCATCCTTGGGGTCGTTCTTGAGGCGATCGAGATACGGCTGCAGCCGGCTGTACCCCTTCTGCATGGTCGCGACCTCGTCGAGGCGCTTGCGGACGGCGTTGACGAGCGGGATCTTCTTCGCCTTCTTGGCGGCATTCTCGGCCACCTCGCCGAATCGGAGGGCGGCCGGGTAGTTGTCGGCGTCGATCGCATCGCCGACCAGCCGCAGCGCCACATCGACCAGCGATCGATTCGGCTCCTCGCCGACCAGCACCTTGCCGGCGGCTGTCAGGGCGTCGGCCTTCAGGTCGAGGGCGGGGACGTCGAACTCGGCGGCCTGCTCGTCGGCCGTCTGGAGAGCGAGCTGGTAGTTGCCCCCGGCCGCCGCCGCCGCGCGAGCACGTTCGTAGAGGACGTAGGCGGCGGGCAGGTCGTCGCGCCGACTGTCGCGCGCCTGCTGCAGGAGGGTGGCGGCCAGCCGCGTCCGGGCGTCGGCGTCCTTCGCGTTGGCGAAGTCCTGCTGGAAGATCTCGTCAACGAGCTTCGCGGCGGCAACGCGGGCGGTCTTGTCCGGGACCGGCCGGCGCCTGGCCGCGGGCTCCTGCGCGCCGCCGTCGAGGGTGGCGAAGGCGAGCGTCAGCGTCAGCACGGCCGCGAGGCAAGTGCGGGGCAGATGGGGGAGCATGGGAACCTCGTCAGGGTAGCAGATCACAGGTGTTCGGCCGCGGGCGGCGCGGGCTGAGGATCATTCTGGCGACGCGGGAGGGCAAGTCAATCGTGCGCCTGAACCTCGTCGGTATCAGCTGTAGCGTCCGGGTTGGTCGGATCACATCCGCTCGACGGTCCGAATTCCCAGCAGCGACAGACCGAGCTGGATCGCGCGGCCCGTCAGATCGCATAGCAGCAGCCGGCTCCGCCGCAGCTCGGACGTGTCCGCTGTCAGTACGGGACACGCCTCGTAAAAGGCGTTCAGACTCTTCGACAGCTCCCACAGATAAGCCGTAATCGCGTGCGGTTGCCGCTCGCTACCGGCCATGCGCAACGCCTCACCGAGCTGGAGCAATTTCAACCCCAGCGCCCTCTCTTCCGGAGTTTCCAGAGAGGGTAAGGGCGGCTCGGCGCGGAAGGACGCCACCTGTTCATCCCCCTTGCGGAAGATGGCCCGCGTGCGCGCGTAAGCGTACTGCATGTAGGTGCCGGTGTTGCCGGACATGGCGAGCATCTTGTCCCAGCTGAAGACGTAATCGCTCGTCCGATTCTGGCACAGGTCGGCGTACTTGACGGCGCCGATGCCGACGACTTCCTCGATCTCCTTGCGCTCCTCGGGCGTCAGCTCGGGAACCGGGATGTGATGCTCCTGCCGCTCCTTGCGCGACTGCTCATACGCCTGGCCGGCGCGCTCAACTGCCTCGTCGAGCAGAGCGCCGAGTTCGATCGCCCCGCCCTCCCGGGTCTTGATCGGCTTGCGGTCCGGCCCCACCACTGATCCAAACGAGACGTGTTCCAGCCGCACCCGGTCGTAGCCCCACCGCCGCGCGATCGCAAACAGGTTCTTGAAGTGGAGCGTCTGCCGGAAATCGACGACGTAAAGGATGTCGTTCGGAGCCCATGTCTCGACCCGGTAGCGGATTGTCGCCAGGTCCGAGGTCATGTACGTGAACGCCCCGTGCGACGACCGCACCAGCGCCGGCGGCCGGTCCTCCGCCAGGAATACCACCACCGCCCCGTCGCTGGTCTGCGCGACGCCGGCCGTCAGCAAGTCGTCAACCACGCCAGGCAGCATCGGGTTGTAGAAGCTCTCGCCGTGGGTGTGGTCGAACGCGAGCACGCCCAGCCGCCGATAGATTGCGTTCAGATCCTCCAGGCACGACGGCATGAACGTCTCCCACAGGCGCACGTTCTCCGGGTCGCCCGCGTGGAGCCTGGCCGTCTCCTGCCGGCAGGCGGCCAGCACCTGCCGCGACTCCTCCAGCCGGTCGGCGGGGTACTTCGTGGCGTTCTCCGGAGCGTCCTCGACGTCCTCGGCCGCCTTGATCAGCTCGCGCACCGCGACGTAGAGCCGGGCCAGTTCGCGCACCGGGTCGGCCTGCAGCGCGGCGTCGTCCCGGAGATGCTTGTAGCCGTACAGCAGCATCCCGAACTGCAGGCCCCAGTCGCCCAGGTGGTTGTCGGTGATGACCCGGTGGCCGAGGAACCGCAGCAACCGCGTCAGGGCGTCGCCGATGATCGTACTGCGCAGGTGGCCGACGTGCAGCGGCTTGGCGACGTTCGGTGAGCTGTAGTCGATCACGACCGTCTGCGGCGCGGCCGCCGGGAGCACGCCGAGCCGCTCGTCGCGCGCCATCTCCCGCAGCCGGGCCGCGATCCAGTCTTTCTGAAGGCGGACGTTGATGAAGCCCGGCCCGGCCACCTCCGGCGGTTCGAGAAAGTCGCCTCGCGGCAGGTGGGCGGCGATCTCCTGGGCCACGTCGCGCGGCTTCCTGCCCAGCTCCTTCGCCAGGCTCATGGCGCAGTTGGCCTGGTAATCGCCATGCTTCGCGTCCTGGGTCGGCCGGATGAGGGCGACGTACTTTTCGACGTCAACGCCGAACCCCGACAGCGCCTGCCGGAACTGGTCCTGGATCTGGTCGAGGAGGTTCATGAGGGAAAAGCCGAAAGCCCACGGGTCGCGCCCCGCGGGCCGGGTGTTCAGCGCATGACCCGCGGGGCGCGACCCGTGGGCCTGGTGGGGGTATTGTGGGAAAAAAAGACCCTCTGCCCACCCGCCGGGGCGGGTGGGCATGAGGGGAAAGGTGTTGAGGTAACTCGCTCAGTCGCTCTTCCAGTCCACGCGCGGCGCGTCGGCCCACAGTTCTTCGAGGCTGTAGTAGTTCCGCGTCTCCGGGTCGAACAGGTGGACGACGAGGTCGCCGTAGTCCTGCGCCACCCAGTTGCTGGCCTCGTAGCCGTCGATCGAGGTGCGGGTGTCGCCGAGCCCGCGGAGGGCCGCGTCGATCTCCTCGGTGATGGTGTGGATCTGGCGGCGGCTGGCCCCGGTCGCAAGCACGACGAAGTCGTACAGGGGGGTGATGCCGCGCATGTCGAGGACGAGGACATCACGCGCCTTGTTGTCCTCGGCGATGCGGGCCGCCAGGACGGCGCGATCGGCGACCGGCGCCAGGGTGCGAGGCGGTTTCGATCTCATCGCTGTGACGCTCAATGGGCCTCCTTCTGCGGATGCGACTCCGAGCCGGAGGGCCGGTTGCGATGAGCACTGAGTCGCGCTAGCGCTGTCGCCGTCGGTCACCTCCAGGTCGGATAGGGTCCGATTCTCGTGTCCGCCGCGAAGGACGTTCTCGCGGGCAGGCGAACCAACCAGGGAAGGAGGGTCGCGGCCGGAAGGTTCCGAGCGGACCCTTTTCCCCACCCTACCTGGCATCATCCCGTGGGGGATGAGGCGCGTCAAGCAGTCAGCGGCGAATCTCCTTCCCCCAAACGGTTCCGGGGGTCGGGCATGCCCGGCACACCCGCCACAATCGGCAGGTTGCGCCACCCCGAACAACGCCGGGGGCCGCCATTGACTTTGTTCGGGACACCGGCGGAACGGTCGGAGTTCACACCCGACCGCGATTTCGCCGCCATCCCAGGCAGGGCAGCACTGTTATTGTACACAGATTGCGACCGCGTCACAAAAGTCCAGCCGGGAAATCTGGAGAAGGCGCGCGGCGGGCTCTGCCGCACGCTCACATGCTTCGCCGCAGGCGCTTCATTTCACTCTCGCGGATGACCTTGCGCCGATATGCCGCCGTCTCGTCGTAGAGGTGGAAGAACAGCTCGCTGTGGGTAGCGGTCAGCTCCCGGCCGCGCCGCCCCATCACGATGTTCGCCGTCGCGAAGAGCTGCCGCAGATCCCAGCGCTCCTGGACCTGGCCCGGTCCCATGACGCAGAACGACGGGACCAGCTGCGGCAGCAGGCTGCCGGTCGGCAGCAGGTTGCAGAAGACGCCGGCGGTGGTTCCGGTGTTGAGGAGGGTATTCAGGCCCGACTTGGTGTGGTCGCCGAGGAACGAGCCGACCTTGCTCAGGCCGCTCTGAACACGCTGGCCGTTAACGGTGACGCTGACCGGGCCGTAGTCGTTGCGCAGGTCGCTCACCTGGGTGCCGGCCGCGAGGTTGACCCACTCGCCGAGGTAGCTGTGGCCGAGGAACCCGTCGTGATACTTGTTGCTGTACCCCTGGACGATGCTCGCCTCGAACTCGCCGCCGATGCGGCAGCCGGGTCCAACCGTCCCGCCGCGGAACTTGGCGCCGAGGATCCAGCTCCCCGGGCCGATGTAGCACGGCCCTTCCAGCCGGCTGAAGGAGTGGACGACGGCGTCGCGGTCGATCAGCACCGGCCCGTTGCGCGTGTCCGCCACGACGAACGGATCGACCGCAGCCGTTGGGTGAATCACGAGCGCCTCGTCCGGCCCGACCACCGCCAGCCCCGCCGGCCGCGGCCCCGTCCCGTGCTGCGCCCGGAACCAGCCGAGGTCGTCGCGCAGTGCCTGCGCGTTATGGTGGACGAGATCCCACAGGTAGCGCACCACAACTCCGCCCGCCGCGGCGCGAGGCAGGGTGTCGCGGCACCCGGCGACCCAGTCGTCGATCATTGCGAACGTGCAGTCGGGCGATGCCTGGGCGGGCAGGACGACATAGGCGACCTCATCGCCGACGACGCCGACGCGCGGCGCAGTCGGGTTCTCGACAGTACCGGGCGGAGGGAGCCAGCGGGCGTTGACGAGGACCGTCGTCCCGTCGCGCAGCCAGTCGCGGTTGTTGACGATAAGGCCCGGGTGAGCGAGCCGGCACAGGTCAACCAGCTGCGGCCGGGCGATGGCGCCGACCTCGTCGGCCGCGAACGCCCGTGCCTGACGCTCGCGGAGCGTCTCGGCGCCGCAGCGCAGGTCAAACACCGGGCGCGTCAGGGCAACCGGCTCCAGATTGACGACGTCCCGATCCTCGAAGACACAGATGCGCATAGGCGAATTCCCCTCGGGGCAGCCGGCAGGAGGCAGGCGGCACCGCGAACTGATCGCGGTGCCGCCTGCCTCCTGCCTTTACTCCACCGTCACGCTCTTGGCCAGGTTTCGCGGCTTGTCGATGTCGCAGCCGCGCAGCAGTGCGACGTGATAGGCGAGCAGTTGCAGCGGGATCACCGCCAGCAGCGGCTGCAGGTGGTCCGGCGCGTCGGGGATGTAAATGACGTGGTCCGCCTTGGCAACGATCCGCTCGTCCCCCTCGCACGCCACCGCGATCACCGGCCCGTGCCGCGCCTTGATCTCCTCCAGGTTGCTCATCACCTTGTCGTAGACGGCGCTGTGCGGGATCAGGAACACCGACGGCGTCTGCTCATCGACGAGCGCGATCGGGCCGTGCTTCATCTCGGCCGCCGGGTAGCCCTCGGCGTGGACGTAGCTGATCTCCTTGAGCTTCAGCGCCCCCTCCAGCGCCACCGGGAACAGGTACTGCCGCCCCAGGTACAGGCAGTTGCGCATCTCGTAGTAGCGCTGGGCGATCTCCTTGACGGCGTCGTGGCACCGAAGCGTCTGGCGGATCAGGTCCGGCAGGGCGTGCAGCTCGCTGATGAGGCGCGCGCCGGCGACGCTCGACACATGCCGCATGCGCCCGAGGTACAGGGCGAGCAGGTTGAGCACCGTCACCTGGGCCGTGAACGCCTTGGTGCTGGCGACGCCGACCTCCGGGCCGGCATGCAGGTAGACGCCGCCGTCCGCCTCGCGGGCGATCGTACTCCCGACGACGTTGCACAAAGCCAGCGTCGTGATCCCCTTGCGCTTGCACTCGCGCAGAGCGGCGAGGGTGTCGGCCGTCTCCCCCGACTGGGTGATGCCGATGACGATCGTGTTGCGGTCGATCGGCGCGTTGCGGTAGCGGAACTCCGACGCATACTCGACCTCGACCGGCAGACGCGCCAGCGTCTCGAACAGGTACTCGCCGATCAGGCCGGCGTGATAGCTGGTGCCGCAGCCGGTGAGGATGATCCGGTCGATCTGGCGCAGCTGGGCCGGCGACAGGTTCAGGCCGCCGAAGTGGGCGGTTCCCTCCTCCTCGTTCAGCCGGCCGGCCATCGCCCGCTCGATCACCTCGGGCTGCTCGTAAATCTCCTTGAGCATGTGGTGCGAGAACTCACCCTTCTCGGCGTCGCCGGGATCCCAGTCGAGGTGGTGGACCTGGGCGGGGGCGCAGTCGCGGCCCGGGGTGACGAGATCCCACTTGTCGGCCGTGAGGACGCACATCTGGCGGTCGTCGAGGTAGACGACGCGGTCGGTGTACCCGAGCAGGGCGCTGGGGTCGCTGGCGAGGAAGTTCTCGCCGGTGCCGATCCCGAGCACCAGCGGGCTGCCCAGGCGCGCGCCGACGACCACGCCGGGGAAGCGCGGGCTGATGACCGCCAGGCCGTAGGTGCCCTTGAGGCGGCCGCACGCCTTGTGGACCGCCTCGACGAGATCGCCGTCGAGGTAGCTGGCGATCAGGTGGGCGATCACCTCACTATCAGTGTCGCTGCGGAACTCGTACCCCTCGGCCTGGAGCTGCTTCTTGAGGGCGACGTAGTTCTCGATGACGCCGTTGTGAACGACGGCGACGATCCCGTCGCCGCCGACGTGCGGGTGGGCGTTCCGATCGCTGGGCGGACCGTGGGTGGCCCAGCGCGTGTGACTGATGCCCTCGGTGCCGGGGGCCGGTTGCTGGTCGAGCAACTCGCCGAGACGGGCGATGCGCCCGACGCTCTTGTGAACGCGCAGCTTGTTCCCGGCGACGGTCGCCACGCCGGCGCTGTCGTACCCGCGATATTCGAGGCGCCGCAACCCCTCCAGGAGCAGCGGGACCGCCTCGCGACGGCCCGTGTACCCGACGATGCCACACATGGAGTGCCCCTCCCGTTTTCAATGCCAGGCTGCCAGAGTATAGAACGTTCCCGTCCCGCTCAGAGGGAGCAGGGGCAACCTTCCGGGCTGGGTCGCCACAGTCGTCAGGGAACGGTGAGAGGTAAAGGCATCGGCCCTCTACCCGGATCATGTTCAACCACGCCCAGAGTCGGACGCCAAAGACGAGGTTTCCCCTTCCCGGGCGTCGGAAGATCGGGTCTATCTTGACGGCGGCGCGGGGCGATTACAAGCCCTTTCCCGCGCCGTTCCCCCGACCGACTCGTCCGGACGAGGTCGGGCGTCTGGCGTTTTCCTTCGCCGTCCGGCCCACCGCCGCTTATACTCCCTCGAAACGATCCGAGGCCAACGGAGATCCCGCCATGCCCGCACGCCGTACCCTGACGCTGTGTGTCGCCGCGCTGCTCGCTGTCGCTGCTCCCGCTGCCGGACAACCGCCGAAGGACGCAAAACCCGGTGACGTCATGATCGAGAAGTACCTGGCCGCCGAGACGGACCGCCTCGGCCAGCGCTTTCTCGACGGTGCCAAAACCCTCGACGAGTGGCAGCAGAAGCGGCCGCGCCTCTACCGCGAGTACATGGACATGCTCGGGCTGTGGCCGCTGCCCGAGAAGACGCCCCTCAGGGCGACCGTCACCGGCACGCTCGAACGCGAGGGGGTGGTGATCGAAAAGCTGCACTACCAGAGCAAGCCGGGCCTGTACGTGACCGCCAACCTGTACCGGCCGAAGGCGAGCAAGGGCAAACTGCCGGCGGTGCTGTACGTCTGCGGGCACTCGGGCAAGGGCCGCGACGGGAACAAGACGGCGTTCCAGGACCACGGCATGTGGTTCGCGTCGAACGGTTACGTCTGCCTCGTCCTCGACACGCTGCAGCTGGGCGAGATCCCCGGCGTCCACCACGGCACCTATGGCCGGCCGTGGATCCACGCGAAGGCGTACGGCCTCAAGGACAGGGACAAGCTGGAGAACCGCTGGTGGTGGCGGGCGGCGGGCTACACGCCCGCGGGCGTCGAGTGCTGGAACGGCGTGCGCGGCATCGACTACCTGGTGAGCCGGCCGGACGTGGACGCGGACAGGATCGCCGTGACGGGCATCAGCGGCGGCGGCGCGGCGACGTTCTGGATCGCCGCCGCCGACGAGCGCGTCAAGTGCGCCGTGCCGGTCAGCGGCATGAGCGACCTGGAGAGCTACGTCAAGAACAAGGTGATCAACGGCCACTGCGACTGCATGTTTCTCATCAACGCCTATGGATGGGAGTGGACGACGATCGCGGCGCTGGTGGCGCCGCGGCCGCTGCTGTTCGCCAACTCGGACAACGACCGCATCTTCCCGATGGACGGCAACCGCCGCATCATCGAACGGCTGCGCAAGCTCTACAAGATGTACGGCAAGGGCGAGCTGGTGGACGAGCACGTTAGCAAGGGCGGCCACGACTACCGGCCGGATCTGCGCGTCGCGATCTTCAAATTCATCAACCAGCACGTCAAGAACGACACGACGACGCCCGTCGAGGACTCGGCGAAGTTCAAACCGCTGCCGGGGAAGGAGCTGCGCGTCTTCCCGACCGACGCCGACCTCCCGAAGGACGCCCGAAACGCATCCATTGACGAGACGTTCGTGCCCCGGGCGAAGGTGGCGCTGCCGGAGAAGGGGAAGTTTGAGGATTGGAAAAAGCAGTTGGTTCAGCAACTAAAGGAGAAGTGTTTTCATACGTTCCCGAAGAAGATCCCCACGCCCGAGATGACACAGAGCGCGGGAGTACGCGGTGGGAGTGCCAACAGCAGCACCGTCGTTCTCTTTTACGTGGACCAAGGCGCTTTCAAGTTCAAGGACTTTCAGGAAGGTCGTCAGGTTGAGAAGACATTCGCGCGCGAAGGCGATGCCATCATCTGGATGTACCCCAGGGTTTTGCCCGTAACGCAGGATGGAATTCGGGGTGACGATTCCTGGACCAAAAAATCGCCGCCGAATTACGTCGAACGATCCCTCGCCTTACTCGGCAAGACTGTTGATCAGGAGAAGCTATTTCACTTCCTGTCTTTCATCAAAAAGGTCAACTGGGAACATGACCCCGCGAATAAGAACTGGGGGCATCGACACAACAAGCCGGGCAAACTCGACTGGAAAGTAGTTGGCAAGGGTGAGACGGGGATCATCGCCGCCTACGCCGCGCTTCTGTTCGAGCCGTCGATCAAGGAAGTGGTGATCATCGACCCGCCGAAGTCGCACACGGAAGGGCCGATCTTCCTCAACGTGCTGCGCGTCCTCGACATCCCCGAGGCGCTCGGGCTGCTGGCACCGAACGTGAAGCTGACATTGATTAACGCGCGCGACCCGGCCTTCGATCGGACCGAGCAGCTTTACCGGCTCGCGGGAGCGGCGGACAAACTGACGCGGAAGTGAAAGCCCCGCACCGACGCCTCGGGCGCGGACGCCGCCGGAAACGATCAGCGACCGTCCGCGCCCGAGGCGTCGGTGCGGGGGAGAGACAAAGACCCGCGCTGACATGCGAAGTTAGACACGACCCACCAGCAAGGATTCCTGAGCGGCGCAGGAGGCAGTAATGCTATCCGAGCCGCGTCCACGCCCTCACCTCAGTCCCGGCCGTCCCGGAAAGTTCGGCGGAGCCACGACCGCCCGGAAACTACCGCCGGACTGCACGGCGATGCGCTGCAGCAGCGCGCCCGCGAGCCGGATCTGCTGCACGTCGCGCATGGCCTGCGCCGGGCCGGGCGGACGCGACGGGTTTTCGTGGATGAAGAGGATGGTGTTGATGGGGATGCGCGGCCCCTGCCGGTTGAGGAAGGCGACCCGGTCTGCCACGCGAGGGTCGAACTGGCCATCGGTCATGAAAAAGATGGCGTCCGGCCGGGGCTGCAGCTGAAAGGCCAGCTCCAGGGCCGGGGCCGGGTTCGTGTTTCCGTCCCCGCGGATATTCGCGATCCACGGCAGCACGGCCGGCACGCCCGTACCCCCGGGCAGCCAGCGCAACCCCGGTTGCGGGAACGCCTGCGTGTTGAAGAAGATCGTGAAGAACTGGTGTACCGGCCCGATACTCCTGAGCGTCCGCACCAGCTCGAACTTGACCAACTCCAGCGCGTTGCCGCGCATGCTGGCAGAGCGGTCGGCGATGATGCAGAAGCGCCCGCCCTCCGCGACGCTGCCGAGGAAGCTGATGCGCTGCCCCGGACTTTTTCCCTGCGGCACAACCTCCGCCGCGCCCGGCTGTGGACTCGGCCCCTTCGGCGTTGTCGGATCGCCCAGCCCGCCGCCTGTCGCCTCGGATTGCCCTGTCGCGGGAGGACTCCCCGGATCGGCAGGATTGGCCCTGTCCATAACGCCAGGTTCACCCGGCCGGGGCTGAGCGGGGAGCACGAGAGGCGGCGGTCGTTCGGCGGTTGCTTCGCGAGGCTGGCGCGGCGCGGCCGCAGCCGCCTCCTCAACGGACAGCGACAGCAGGGTGACAGGGAATGGCAGCGGTGCATTGTTGGGGCCTCGCTGTTCTCCGTTGCCGGCGCGGCTGTCCGGCACCTGTCTACCCGGCGCCGCGTCGGGTGCAACCTTCCAGTCACGCGGCGCTGCGGCAACGGCCGCCCGCGTGGCCTGAGCGGGCTCCCCGTCTCCGGTCAGCAGGAAAAGGCAGAGGGCTACCGGCAGGGCCAGGCAGGCGACGAACGCCGCACCCACCACCACGGTACGCCGCGTTGCAGGCGAACCGCCGCCGGCGCTGCCGGAAACCGGCTCGGAGTTCGGCGGCCCGATGACGGTCCCGCAATGAGGACACCTCAACCCGACCGTAGTGGCGCCGGGAGGCACGGCGACGCCGACGACGCACGACCGACAGAGAAGGACCATTCCGGAAGGCTCCGACGAGCGACGTGAGACGCGGCGGGGCGACCCGGAGTTATGCTACCTCGTGGCGGGAGCGGCGACAACGGGCGAGGGTCGAGGGCCGAGGCGGCGGGATCCTGGAGCTTGTGGGTCAAGGGAGCCTCCGGGTGATCGAGGAGGGCGTCGGCCCGCTCGCCTGGACCGTGCGCCATCTGCTCTGGCTCTCCCCTCTCCCCTGGTGGGAGAGGGGAGCAGGACCACGGCCCCCCTTCCGACGGGTTCCGCCACGCCGACTCTATGCGAGGGGCGGCCCATCGGGTAGGATGATAGCGCCCCGAGGAGGTGGCTGCCGTGGAGGTCGTAACCCGTCAGTTCGTGAGCGACCTGACCGAACTCGGGCCGATCCGCGCGTTCGTCCGCGAAGCCTGCGCCCGCGCCTGGGGGCCGGGCCACGACGAAGCGCTGAACCGGCTGGAGTTGGCGCTGTCCGAGGCGGTAGCGAACATCATGCTGCACGCCTACCGGCGCGAGCCCGGCCAGCCGATCGAGGTGACCGTCACGACCGCGCTCGACCACGTCGGCGTCACCATCTTCCACGAGGGCGAAGGGTTCGACCCGGACGCCGTCCAGCCGCCGGTGTTCGACGCCGGCCGCGAGTCCGGCTTCGGCGTGTACCTGATCCGCCAGTCGGTTGATGAGGTGGAATTCCTGCGGGACGACACCGGCCGCCACGGCGTGCGGCTCGTCAAGAAACGGCACTGAGCGACGTTCGGCCGGGCGCACGCGGGCAACCCCGGCGGGGTTGGCCGACACGGCCCAGGGGCGCGGCCCGGCGACCTCTGGGGACTCTCACGGGGGAGACATGGAACCGACTGTTGAGAAGATCGGCGACGTGACGGTGGCGACGGTCAACGCCGACGCCCTGGATGCCAGCAACGCGGAGAACTTCCGCGAGGACATGTCCCCGATCCTTGCCGGGTGCCGCAAGCTCGTCCTCGACCTGGGCCGCGTCCAGTTCATGGACAGCCGCGGCTGCGGCGCCGTCCTGTCGTGCCTGAAGCGCCTCTCGGAGGCCGGCGGGGATCTCAAACTGTGTCACACCACGCAGATCGTCCGCACCGTTCTGGAACTGATGCGGATCCACCGGATCTGCCAGATTTGCGCCACCCGCGAGGAGGCAGTCAAGGCGTTCCAGGCGTAGGCCGGGCCGGGCTCGCGAGGTTCGACTGCCCGGAGGGATCGTCATGGCCTTCCTGCGCGACGAGAGCGGGGGACGAGACTACCCACTGCGCGACAAGACAACGGTACTCGGGCGCGACCCCGGGTGCGACGTGGCGCTGCTCGTCGCCCAGATCTCCGGTCGCCACGCCGCGGTGATCTACCAGGACGCGGCGTACCACCTGGAGGATCTGGGGAGCCGCAACGGGACGTCCCTCAATGGGTTCCCGATCCACCAGCGCGTCCGTCTGACCGACCGGGACCGGATCGAACTGCCGGGGCTGACCCTGACCTTTCACGCCGGCCCGTTCCCCGGCTCGGGCGGGATCGGCGCCCTCCCCGCCGTGCCGGCGAGCGCGCTGGAGGCGACCCGGCCGGCAGCCAGCCCGACCATCCTGGGATCCCTCGAGCTGACGGGCGGGCTGCGCGTCGAGGTGGCCGCCGAGGCCAAGTTGCGGGCCGTCCTGGAGATCGCCAACGCCCTCGGCGCGTCGCTCGACCTGGGCGAGGTGCTGGCGAAGATCCTCGAAAGTCTGTTCACCATCTTCCCCCAGGCCGACCGCGGGTTCGCGCTGCTCCAGGATCCGGCCACCGGGCAGATGGTCCCGCGCGCCGTCCGCCAGCGCCGCGGCCCCGCCCCCGCCGCCCCGTCGTTCAGCCGGGCCGTCGTCACCCACGCCCTGGCCACCCGGCGCGCCGTCCTCAGCGCGGACGCGGGCACGGACGAGCGGTTCGACTCCAGCGAGAGCATCATGGCGCTGGGTCTGCGGTCCGTGATGTGCGTCCCGCTCCTCAGCCAGGCGGGCGAACCCCTCGGCGTGATCCAGATCGACACGCGCGACCGGCGCAGCATCTTCAACCAGGAGGATCTCGACGTTCTCCGCTGCGCCAGCTCGCAGGCGGCTCGGGCGGTGGAACTGGCCCGCCTGCACGAGGAGTTGCGCGACGTCCAGGCGGCCCGGCGCATCCAGCAGAACTTCCTCCCCGAGGGTCCGCCGATCGCGCCCGGGGTAGACTTCTTCGACCACTACGAGCCGGCCCAGCACGTCGGCGGCGACTACTACGACTACGTCCCGCTGACTGGGGACCGGCTGGCGGTTGCGCTGGGAGACGTGGCCGGCAAGGGCGTGTCGGCGGCCCTGCTCATGGCCCGGCTGTCGGCGTCGGCCCGTTCCTGCTTCGCCGCGGCCCCGACGGCGGCGCAGGCGGTGCGCCAACTCAACCTGGCGCTCGCCCGGGCCGTCGGCGACGATCGATTCGTCACCTTCGTGGCGGCGGTGCTCGACCCGGCCCGCTTCTCCCTCACCCTGGTGAACGCCGGGCACCTGCTGCCGCTGCTCCGCCGCCGAGACGGGACCGTCAGTTACATCGGCGACGAGATTGCCGGCCTACCGCTCGCCGGTATCGATCGGCCGTACCAGGAGGCGACGCTGCATCTGGAGCCGGGGGACTGCCTGGCGCTGTACACGGACGGGGTGACCGAGGCGCGCAACCCGACGGGAGATCTGTACGGGACGGACCGGCTCCACGCGGCGGCGCGGGCCGCCCCGCCGGGAGCGGCGGCCCTCGGCCAGGCGATCCTTGACGACGTGCTCCGCTTCGCGGCCGGCCGGCCGGCCGGCGATGACCTCACCCTCGTCTGCTTCGGCAGAACCCGCTGACGGCCCGAACGGTCATGGCTTGTTGTGAGAGGGCGAGGACACTGGCAGTCCTCCCCCTCTACCGGCGGCGGATTCGGAGGCGAGCCCGGCGGCTCAGTTGCGGTCCGGCGGTCCGGCCAGCACATGGTCCACCGAGAGCGCTCCGGAGCCTTTTACCATGACCGCCAGTGCGACGGCGATGAGAACCAGGTTATACTCGAACCCCTTCTGAGCCAGGAACAGCCCGTGCTGCCCATGCACCATTGCGATTGCCCCGACCATGATGACGATGATCCCCAGTGCCGCCACCCGGCCCAGGAACCCGACCACCAGCGCGGCCCCGCCGAGGAACTCACACGCCATGACCAGGTAGGCCACCGGAGCGGGGATGCTCATTTGCTCGGTGAACATGGTCACGGTTTGTTCAAACCCTGGCCCCCCCCACCACCCGAGCACCTTCTGGGCACCGTGGGCGAAGAACACCACGCCGAGTACGACCCGGAGCACCGTCAGCACGAAGTCGTTTTCCGTCCGGAGCAGTTTGCAGCACATGTCACTCTCCTTTGTTGATATCACCCGGCGACAAGCGTGAGCAGATACCGTGCCGGCTGCCCGCCGTCCACACGCGCCCGGGGCAACGGTCGGCGTAACCGGCACCGCTCTTGCTGGATCACGTCAGCTTCACGTAGAATTGATTGAGTTTTCCCAGATCGCACAGGTGCGGTGGCGACGATGATCATCCCCAAGCTTCGAGCCTCGATCGTCCTGATCCACGGATTTTTCGGGTTCAAGCGCATTCGCCTTGCCGGGCTGACGCTGGCCTCCTACTTTCCGGGCATCCCGGCCCTGCTCTGCGCCGCCGGCAACCGCGTCCTCGTCCCGCGTCTAAGCCCCACCGCGGGTATCGCCGAGCGGGCCGCCCAGCTGAAGGCGTTCCTCGACCGAGAATGTCCCGCGGAGCCGGTCCACCTGCTGGCGCACAGCATGGGCGGGCTCGACAGTCGGTATCTGATCAGCCGCCTGGGCATGGCCGACCGCGTCCTCACCTTGACCACCCTCGGCACCCCGCACCGGGGCTCTGCCTTCGCCGACTGGGGCCTCACCCGGTTCGAGCGCCTCGTCAAACCCCTGCTCAACCTCTTGCGGATCCCCACCCAGGGATTCTACGACCTGACAACCGCGCGGTGCTGCCGCTTCAACGAGGAGGTTCTGGACGCTCCCAATGTACGCTACTTCTCCGTCGCCGGACAACTGGAATCGACCTGCCTCAACCCGGAGTGGTTCCTCCCGAGCGGCATCGTGGAGAAGTGCGAGGGACCGAACGATGGCGTCGTGTCGGTGGCGTCCGCGACTCACGGCGAGAGCCTGGATCTCTGGGAGGGCGACCACCTCAGCCTGGTAAACTGGTTCAACCCGCTCGGGCGTCACCGCGGGTTCTGGCGCGACCCGCTGCCGCGCTACGGCCCGCTCATCCGCCGCCTGGCCGACGAGGGATTCTAGCTGGATAGCGCACGGGCGCGGTTAGCCGGACGCGCCAGCGACGGCAGCCTGGACAAAGCCGGCGCTGACGTTTCCGGCTCGTCGGCGTCAGGGCGTTTGGTCCGCCAGTCCTGAACCGCTGCTTCCTTCTTGCACCTGTTCCGGGTGGTCTCGCGAACACGGTTCGCGACAGCAGACGTTTGGAATCGATGATTCAGGAGATTCTATCTATACATAAAATCAGCCCCGCGACACCGCCACGGCACGCGCCGCAGCGCAGCCGCAGATGCTCGACCTGCCCCAACCGCACAACGAGGGTTTATAACAGGATCGCCTGGCTCACCTGCCCGACGCGCACCCCGGTCCGGGGCACGGGGACGTCCTCGGGCCGGGCCGTGCCCAGGGCCAGGTGCACGGCCCAGTAGGGGAAGGCCACGCCCGACAGGCATGCGAAGTGGAGCCCCCCGGACATGCGCGGGTTGATCTCCAGCAGGTGCGGCACCCCGTCGGCGTCACGAAACTGGACGTTGCACAGCGCGTCCAGACCGAGGCGCGCCGTTAATCGCCGCACCGCCTCCACGATCTCCGGGTTCTCCTCCAGCAACTGAGCGCCGCCGTCCCGGTCCGGCTTGCGGCGCACAACGCAGCGGATCAACTCGCCGCGCCGTGCCAGGCAGTCCACACTTCGCTCTACCCCAGGCAGGTACTGCATCACCATCAGATCGGGGAAGGTCCGCGCCGCGCCCAGGTGGCGGCGCGCCTCCGCGACGTCGATCCGGAGCACTCCCCCGCGCAGCAACCGCTCCAGCCCGCTCCGGCCAGGCGTGAGGATGTGGAAGCCCTCGCCGAACATCGCCACCGCCGGCTTGAAACACACCGCCGCGTGCCGGGCCTGGAGCCGAGCGCACGCCGCGTCGAACCCCGCCAGGTCGTTGACCACCGCATACTCGGGCAGGCGCACCAGGTCCGGGCCGAGCGCGCGGTACAGCGCCGCCTTGTTCTCCAGGAGGGGCAAGGTGTCCGCGTCGGCCGCCGCCAGCAGGCGCACCCCGGCCGCCTCGAACCGGCCGCGTGCGCGCACGATGGCGGCCAGTCCCTTGCCGGGGACGAACAGCCCCACCCGGTGCCGCCGCGCGAAGTCGAGGCAGTAGTCGAGGTAGGCCGCCTCACTCAACCCGCGCGGCTCGACCTCCGCACCGTCGCCGACGCGCAGCGCGGGCGCGTCCGGGTTGGTGTGCGTGCAGAAGATGTGGAATGCGCCGGCCGTGTCGGCGGCGCGGATCGCCTCGATGGCGTTGAATACGCCGGAGAGGTTCTTGTTCAGCCAAATGGTCGTCGGCGTCATCCCGGCATGGTAAAGGTGCCGGCCGCGTTGTCAACTGCCCCGGCGGAGAGGGCGACTGGCCTCCGTCAAGACCAGCTTTCCCGCCGTCTGCTCTCCGCCCGCCGACTTTAGCCAAACGCGCCACTTTCGCCGGTCTGCGCGCGCGTGCGGCGGAAAACGTCCCCGGGGCGTCACCTCTTGCCCCGCCGGCACCATTTTGTCTGGCCTACCGGCCGCCCGGGGGGAATCTTTAAGTGCCCGTGGTTGCGGCTCTCGCTGGTGAGATCTGAATCGGGCAAGGCAGAACAGCAGAGGAGAACGAAACGTGAAGCGTTTCCTGATCGCGGGCGTTCTTGCCCTCGGGCTGACGGTCGCCGCCGAGCAGCGTGCGTCCGCCTGGATCAAGTTCAACATCGGGTTCAATATCGGGTTCGAGAGCGGCAACAACTGCTGGCTCTGGGGTCTGTTCCGTAACGGCCAGGTGCCGGGGTGTCCGACCGACGTGGGGTGCTGCGGCGTCTCCTTCGGCTACATGCCGTCTCCCTACGGCGCCGATGGCGGCTACGGTGGGTACGGTGGGTACGACGCCGGCCACTACTACGATTCGCATGCCGGGACTCCGGCTGCGGCCCCGCAGGGGCAACAGGGCGGCGATCAGGGCGGGCAGCAGGGCGAGAGCGGCAAGACCGTCGCCAACCCGAACCGGATCTATCAGCCCGTCGCCTACTACCCGAACCAGGGCTACCACCCGTCCGCACACTATTCGTACCCGAACTACACGCAGCCCTACGGCTACACGGGCTACGGCTACCAGGCTCCGTCGTACTGGTACGGCCACGGCTACGGCTATTGAGGCGATCCTTCCGCGTCGGACAGTCGCCCCGGGGCACGGATGCCTCTTCTGCCCGCGCCGTCTGGCGCGGGCGTGTCGTTTGCCTGACCGCCAATTTCTCCCGCCGTGAACCAGTTTCGCTACCCCCCCGAGTTTCCTGGGTAATCCTGGAGTGTGCAGCGGAAGCACGGCCGCCCCTGGCGCGAACGGACGCGCCGAGCGGCGCGGCCTGCGGGCCGGCGCCGGCCACCCCGGGGCAGTTTCCTCCTTCCCGTTCGCGAAAGGATGTCACCGTGAGAATGGCGTTAGGGACAACCGTGCTGGTCGTGTCGGTGCTGGCACTGCCGGCCCCGGCGAGGGCGTGGGGTCTTCCCGACTTGAAGGTCAGCGGGACGTGCCGGATCCAGTTGCGGGTCCAGGTCGGCAACACCAACGTCGAGCTGGCGCCGTGGTATCTGTACTACCCGGCGGAGGCCGCGGCCCAGCCATACGGCGCCGCCGGTCATTTCCCCAACTGGCCGGCCCAGCCGACGGCCACCGCGTTCGGCTACCCGCCGGCGCCGGGCTTCGCGCGGCCCGGCAACACCCCCCTGCAGCGCACCGGCGGCCTTCAGCCGGTCGTCTACCACCCCACCGGAGCGCCGGGGTACTGGTACGGGGACTGAGCCGGAAGCTGATCGCGTGCAGGTTCGAGGAGCCCCGGACGCCGTGGGCGTCCGTCGCTGACGCTCCGTGTTGGTAGAAGCGTCAGCGACGGACGCCCACGCGGCGCCAGCAGGAACACACCACTCACCGCACTTTCACTTCGATTTCACCCCGCGCCGGGCTATAATGCGTCGTTGAGGCGCACCGGCCCATCCGTACCCGCGTGGGGCGTTTATGATCGCGATTCTCAGCGATATCCACAGCAACCTCGAAGCCTTGCAGGCGGTCCTCAAGGATGCCGCCGCCCAGGGGGTCGATATGTACTACTGCCTGGGCGACGTGGTCGGGTACGGCCCCAACCCACGCGAGTGCCTGGAGCAGGCGATGGGGTTCGCCATTACCATCCTCGGCAACCACGACCAGGCCGCCCTGTTCGACCCGAAGGACTTCAATCCGACGGCCGAGCGGGCCACGTACTGGACGCGAGACCAGATCGACGCCCCGGTCCGCAATCGCCAGGCCGCCGACCGCCGATGGGAGTTCCTGTCCGAGTTGCCGACGACGCACCGCATCGGTGACGTGCAGCTCGTCCACGGCTCGCCCGCCAACCCGCTGCACGAGTACGTCTTTCCCGAGGATGTTTACAACCAGCGCAAGATGGACCGCATCTTCGGGCTGATCAAGCGCTACTGCTTCGTCGGACACACCCACGTCCCGGGCGTCTTCACGGAACCCCACGCCTTCTACAGTCCCGACGAGATCGACCACACCTATGAGCTGGACGGGCGCAAGACGCTGTGCAACGTCGGGTCGGTCGGCCAGCCGCGCGACGGCGACCGGCGCGCCTGCTATGTTCTGTTCGACGGCAAGACGGTCCGCTTCCGCCGGGTCGAGTACGATTGCGATGCGACTGCCCAGAAGATTTACGCCTTCCCGGATCTGGACCGATTCCTCGGCGACCGGCTGCGTACCGGGCGCTGAGCGCCCGGCAGCAGCCGCAGAGCCTTGCGCCGCCGCCCGTCCGGGGCAGTCCTTTTCCCCTTCCAGGCAGGTCATCAATGGCGACGACGAGCAAACCCGAACCGGCCGCGACGACGCCCGACGAGGAGCGGTTGGGTCAGGCCCTGGTGACGCGCGGGCTGCTGACGCGCGACGAGTTCCAGCAGTGCCGCGGAGGCGAGGGCGGGGCCGACGGGTTGCTCGTCCGTCTGGTCAAGGGCGGGTTCCTGACGGCCACCCAGGCCCGCCGGGCGAAGCAGGAACTCGCCGCCCTGCTGGCTGAGCAGATCCCCGGCTATCAGCTGCTGGAGCGGCTCGGCCAGGGGTCGATGGGAACCGTCTACAAGGCCCGCCAGGTCAGCATGGACCGGCTGGTGGCGGTCAAGATGCTCAGCGCGCGCCTGGCCGCCAACCGCGACTTCATCCTCCGCTTCCAGCGCGAGGCGCATCTGGCGGCGAAGTTCTCCAGTAACAACGTCGTGCAAGCGATCGACGTCGGCGCCGCCGGCGGAGCCCACTACTTCGTCATGGAGTACGTCGAGGGGCCGACGGTCAAGGAGGAACTCGACCGCGGGCGCGTCTTCACCGAGCGTGAGGGGCTCGATGTGGTTGTCCAGGTGGCCCAGGCGCTGCGCGAGGCGCACCGCCGCGGGCTGATCCACCGGGACGTCAAGCCGGGGAACATCATCCTGACCGCGGACGGCGTCGCCAAGCTGGCGGACCTGGGCCTGGCCCGCGAGACGGCCGACCGGGCCGCCGCCCGGGTCGAGAAGGGACTGGCGGTCGGCACCCCGCACTACATGGCCCCGGAGCAGGTCGAGGGCCGGACCGACATCGACATCCGGGCCGACATCTACGCCCTCGGCGCGACGCTGTACCACATGGTGACCGGCCGGCCGCCATTCGAGGGGAAGAAGCGCGACGACATCCTCGACGCCCACCTGTACACCCCGCTGACGCCGCCCGACCACCTCAACCCGAAGCTGTCGGCCGGGCTCGGCGAGGTGGTCGAGTTCATGATGGCCAAGGGTCGCAAGGACCGCTACCAGATGCCGGCCGACGCGATCATCGACCTCGAATGCCTCCTGAACGACGAGCCGCCGCGGCTGGCTCGCCAGCGCATGGACGTGGAGATGCTCGCGGGGCTGGCGAAGGGCCAGGCGGAGCGCGACGAGGAGGAAGAGGACGAGGACGACGAGGACGACGAGCAGGAGATGGTGCCGATCCTGTGGGTGTACGTCGGCGGCGGGGTGCTGGCGCTGAGCTTGCTGAGCAACCTGATTCTGCTGTTCGCGCGCTGAGGCGCGGCCCGGCGCTGGCGCTCGCACCAGCCCGGAGCGCCAGCGCCGGGTTCTGCCGGCGCCCGTCGCTGGCGTTCCGGGCTGGTGGGTCAGCAATCACGCGCGGCGCCTGAGCGCATCGCGCTTCACACTCAGCGGGGGGGCAACTCCAGCCGCAATTCCCTGAAGCGCACCTCACCCGGAGCGCCGGCCGGGAGTTGCAGGGCGATGATCCCCCGGCGGGCGCCGTCCGGGTCGGCCGCCTCCACCCACGGCACGCCGTTGACCGAGACACGAATGCGGCCGCCCGTCGCGCTCACCTCGTAGCGGTTCCAGTCGCCCTCCCGAAGCGCCGGCACGCCTCCCTTCGTCGTCAGCGCGCCACGGCCCTCGACCTCTTCCAGCCTGCCCCAGGCGCCGTTGCCCAGCCCGATCCGGTAGCCCTTCACCCCGCCGTCCGGCAGACCCTCGCCCCGGAACAGGACGCTCGCCGTCGCACCGGGCGCCAGCTTGAACTGGAACGTCAGCCGGAAGTCGCTCACGAGCATCTGGCTGCGCAGCGACTCGGCGCGCTTGCCGGTCGTGCGGCCGACCAACTCGCCGTTTTCGACCTTCCACGCCGCCGGATCGCCCTCCCACCCGGCCAGATCGCGGCCGCTGAAGAAGTCCCTGGCGTTGTCCGCAGTCGCCAGCAGCGGTATCTGGCCCGGGCTCGCCAGGTACGCCACCAGCGCCCGCACCTCGTCGTCCTTCAGCGGCGCCAGCAGGTCGTCCGGCATCATCGACTGGTCGGTCGGCTTGAGGGTGTCGATCTCGTCGCGCGGCAGGGTGACGGTTTCATTCGCCGTCACCACCACCACGGCCCGCTTCCCCTCGGGGCGCACGAGCCCGCTCAGGACGCGCCCGTCCTTGGTGGTGACGGTCGTGCTCGTGTACTCCTTCGCGACGACGGCGCTGGGATCGAGGATGTTCGACAGCAGGTAATCGAGGTCGGGGCGGTTCGACCCGGTGATATCCGGGCCGATCTTGCCGCCGACGCCGAACAGGGTGTGGCACTGCTGGCACGTCTTCGCGAACACCACGCGCCCGGCCGCCGGGTCGGGCGCCGGCAGCTTCGGGTTGGCCAGGAGCTTCTTGTAGCGTGCGATCAGTTTCGCCTTGTCCTGGGCGGTCTCGCGCACCGTCCCCCACACCTCGCCGATCTGCCGGTTGATGTCCGGGCTGTTGAGGTTGCGCAGCTGGCGGATCAGGTCGGCCGACACCTCCGCGACCGCGACCCGCTTCGCGCCGACCGCCTTCAGAAGCGCGTCGGCGTAGGCGGGGCGCGCGGCGAGCGTGTTCAGGGCGTCGCGCTTCTCCTCCAGGCTGAACTTCGGGTAGGCGGCGAGGATGACCTTCGGCGTTTCCGCGTGGTCGTAGGCGGCCAGCCCGCGGAGCGCCGGGCGGCGCAGGGCGGGATCGGCGAGAAGCGCGTGCAGGGCCGGGGCCAGGTCGCGGTCGCGCGCCTGCAGCAGCGCCGTCAGGGCGGTCTGCCGGGCGGCCGCGGCGGCCTTGCGGTCCGTCACCAGCTGGCGCATCGTCGCGAATACCTGCGGGTCACCGAACGTCACCGCCAGGCCGCTCGCGAGCGACCGCACCTCGTTGCTGGGGTCCGCGGCGAGGACGCGGAACGCCCTCGACCAGGAGGCCGGCATCGCGACCTGCCGCCGACCCTTGAGGGCGTCGCCCAGGCCGCGCAGGATGGTCAGGCGCCGGCCGGAGTCCTTGCTGCCAGCCGCCGCGCCGACCACCGCGTCGAGTGCCTCGGGCGTGTCGAGCGCCGCGACACGGCGGGCCATGTAGCCGACCAGCAGCGGCACCTGCGAGCCGGCGGCGAGGGGCAACGCCTTCACCGGCTCCTGCGCACCGAGCGGCTCGGCCGCGTACCAGTACAGCAGCGGCAGGTTGTGGTCGCGCGCGTCCTCCGGGTGCGACAGCAGCCCCGCCAGGATGCCCCAGCGCTGGGCGGCGGGCAGCCGCTGTAGCCCCGACGCCAGGTAAAGGCGCACCACCTGCGACTCGTCCCTGTGGGCCATCTCGGCGAACCGGGCGAGCGTCGTTGGCGACGGCTTGCGATCCTCCAGGGCCAGCTGCACCGCCCACCCGCGAATCGCCGGGCGGTCGCTGGCGAGCGCCTTCTGCGTCAGTTCCTCGGTCAGCCCGCCGGTAACGTGCAGCGCCCACAGGCCGCGCAACCGCCGTGTCTCGTCGGGGTGCTCGAAGGCGATCTTCGCCAGTTCCCGATGGACCTCGGCGTTTGGCCCGCGTTCCTGAAGGGCGCGGCGGGCGTGGCGGACGTACCAGTCGTTCGCGTGCAGCTGCAGCTCGACCAGTTCGCGGCTGGAGAGCTTTTGCAGATCGACCGGCGCAGGTCTCGGCTGCTTGTAACTGATCTTGAAGATACGGCCGTTGCCGCGGTCGTGGTCCCTGGGGTTGCGGGTGTGGCACGCCTGGCGATCGTACCAGTCGATGACGTAGACCTGCCCGTCCGGGCCGTAGCGGAAATTGAGCATCTGCGACCAGCGGTCCTGGGTGAGCAGGAAGTCGGGGCCGTGCAGGCCGACGTAGCCGGAGCCCTTCGGCCGCAGGATGTCCACGTTGGCGCGCTGGCCGTGAATGTTGTTCATGAAGATCTGCCCGCGGTACTGCTCCGGCCAGGCGCCGCCGAGGTAGATCATCGCGCCGCAGTGGGCGTGGCCGCCGCCGGAACTATCGGACCGATTGTTGCCGGCCCACGGCGACGCGCCGGCCCAGTGCAGGTGGTCGGCGATCGTTTTGATGTCGTCGTAGGTGTGCGAGTTGAAGTGCTGGCCGGCCTGGCGGTGGTAGCGTGCCCCCTGGACGACGTGGAACAGGTGCGGCACGACGCACGCGGTACAGAAGGCGTGGCCGTGGTCGTTGAAGTCCACGCCCCACGGGTTGCTCGTCCCCTCGGCGAACACCTCGAACACCTTCTTCGTCGGGTGGTAGCGCCAGATACCGGCGTTGATCCGCGCCCGCTGGTCGTCCGGCGTTCCCGGCTTGCCGACCTTCGAGTGGGTGAAGACGCCGTGGCAGCCGTACAGCCACCCGTCCGGCCCCCAGATGAAGGCGTTGAGCGTCTCGTGCGTGTCCTGGTAGCCCCAGCCGTCGAGGACGATCTCGGGCTTGCCGGCCGCCTTGCCGTCCTTCTCCGGGATAAATAGCAGGTACGGGGCGGCGCCGACCCACACGCCGCCGAAGCCGACCTCCAGCCCGCTGACGAGGTTCAGCCCCTCGTGGAAGACGGTGCGCTTCTCGAACCTGCCGTCGCCGTCGGCGTCCTCGAAGATCAGGATGCGGTCCTTCGCTTCGCTGTCCTTGCGCCGGACTGGGTACGAGTACGCCTCCGCGATCCAGAGCCGCCCGCGGTCGTCGAGCGCCATCGCGATCGGCTGCCGCACGTCCGGCTCGGCGGCGCAGAGAGTGACTGAGAAGCCGGGCGGCACCTTCATCGCCCGGGCCGCGTCCTCGGGCTTCAGCCCGGCGTGGGGGTAGACGTCCGGGCTCGCCTGGGTCGGGCGGGCCAGGAAGCTGGGCTTGGTGCGGTGGAAGCGGAAGTCGTCGAAGTTGACGTGGCCCCAGTGCCCGCTGTGCCTGTCAACGAGCCGGACGAAGATCTCCTGCCCGACAAGCGCCCGCACGTCCACCACGACGCGGCGCATGGTCTCGGCGTTCTCGCCGGAGGCGCGGTAAAAGACCTGCCCGCTGTCGCGGCGGACCAGTTCGACGCGGGTGGTTGGGTGGTTGCCGCCGCCGACGAGGAAGCTGGCCCACGGGTGGGTGACCTTGAACGGGGCGGAGGTGAGCGTCCCCTGGGGCGCGTCGCCCTTCATCTCATACGTCCCGGCCCAGTAGCTGCCGGCGTGCGCGCTGTTCATGTCGGGGCGGCGACGGCTCACCGTGTCGCCCTTGATCGGCTGGCCGCGGAACGCCTCGCCGTCGGCCCGCCAGTGGCGCAGGTCGCCGGTTTCAAAACCGAGGTTGAGCGGCTGGCCGTCGGCGCCGACGGGGACAACGCCGACGTTGTCGGGCGGACCCTTCGGCTGGGCGCGCAGGGTCGGCGCCTGCGGGGCGAGGGTCGCCAGCACGACGGCGAGGGAGAGGCTCACGGCACGCATGGTCGTCCTCACGAGCGGGAACGGGGTTTCGCGCGTCAGAGATTGTGAGGTAGTGTAGCATCGCGGCGGGGAAAGCCCACGGGTAGCGTCCCGTGGGTCAGCGCTGGGTCTTTTTGCGGCGGCGCGGCTTCCTGGTCTGCGGGGCCGCGACCGGCTGGCCCTTCAGTTTCGCGATCCGGTCGCGCAGCTCGGCGGCTCGCTCGAACTCCAGGTTCGCCGCCGCCTGCAACATCTCGCCGTGCAGCTCCTCCAGATACTCCTCGGTGACGTAGTCCTCGGCCGGCAGGCCCGCCGCCTCCTGCGCGATCTTGTGGGCCGCGATCTCCTCCTCGATGCCGGTCTGGATTGTCGAGCGCACCGTCTCCGGGGTAATGCCGTGGGTGACGTTGTACTCCAGCTGCCGCTCGCGCCGCCGGTTGGTTTCGTCGATGGCGCGCTGCATCGAGTCGGTCACCTTGTCGGCGTACAGGATCACCTCCGCGTTGACGTTGCGGGCGGCCCGGCCGATCGTCTGGATCAGCGACGTGCCGCTGCGCAGGAACCCCTCCTTGTCCGCGTCGAGGATAGCGACCAGCGACACCTCCGGCAGGTCGAGCCCTTCGCGCAGCAGGTTCACGCCCACCAGGACGTCGAACCCGCCCTCGCGCAGCTCGCGCAGGATCTGGATGCGCTCGATCGCGTCGAGTTCCGAGTGCAGCCACTTGCAGCGCAGCCCGGCGTCGCGGAAGTAGGCGCTCAGATCCTCCGCTTGCCGCTTGGTCAGCGTGGTCGCCAGCACGCGCTCGCTCCTGGCGGCGCGCTTCTTGATCTCCTGCAGCAGGTCCGGCACCTGGCCGCGGGCCGGCTTGACGTGCAGCACCGGATCGACCAGCCCGGTCGGCCGGATCACCTGCTCGATCACCTCGCCGCCCGTCTTCTCCAGCTCATACGGCCCCGGCGTCGCCGACATGAACAGCGTTTGCCGGATCCGCTTCTCCCACTCGTCGAAGCGGAGCGGGCGGTTGTCGAGGGCGCTGGGCAGGCGGAACCCGTGCTCGACCAGGGTGACCTTGCGGCTGTGGTCGCCGGCGAACATCGCGCGCAGCTGCGGCGTGGTGACGTGCGACTCGTCCACGATCATCAGGAAATCTTCGGGGAAGAAGTCGAACAGCGTGTACGGCGGCTCGCCGGCGGGGCGGCCGCTGAACCAGCGCGCGTAGTTCTCGATCCCCGGGCAGTGGCCGAACTCCAGCAGCTGCTCCATGTCGAAGCGCGTCCGGGCGCTGAGGCGCTGCGCCTCCAGCAGCTTGCCGCCGGCGCGGAAGTACGCGAGCCGCTCCTCCAGTTCCTGCCGCATACCCTCGACGGCGGTCTTGATGCGCTCCTCCGGGGTGACGAAGTGCTTCGCCGGGTAGATGTACAGATCGTCGAGCGGCCGCAGCGTCTCGCCGCTGGTCGGGTTGATGATGGCGAGCGACTCGACCTCGTCGCCGAAGAGTTCGATGCGCAGGGCGTACTCCTCGTAGGCGGGCCACACCTCGACCACGTCGCCGCGCACCCGGAACCGGCCGCGCTCGAAGGCGGTGTCGTTGCGCTGGTACTGGATGTCCACCAGGCGCAGCAGCAGATTATCGCGGTCCACGATCTCGCCCTTGACGACGCGGACCATCATCGCCTTGTAATCGCTCGGCGACCCCAGGCCGTAGATGCACGACACCGACGCGACGATGACGACGTCCTCGCGGCTGACGAGGGCGCTGGTGGCGGCCAGGCGCAGGCGGTCGATGTTCTCGTTGATAAGGGCGTCTTTTTCGATGTAGATGTCGCGCTGGGGGATGTACGCTTCGGGCTGGTAGTAGTCGTAGTAACTGACGAAGTAGTGGACGGCGTTGCGCGGGAAGAAGCCCTTGAACTCCTTGTACAGCTGGGCGGCGAGCGTCTTGTTGTGCGACAGGACGAGAGTCGGCTTGCCGAGGCGCTGGATGACGTTCGCGGCGGTGAACGTTTTGCCGGTGCCCGTGGCCCCGAGCAGGATCTGTTGCGGTTTGCCCTCCTGATAGCCCTGGACGAGTCTTTCGATCGCCAGCGGCTGGTCGCCCGCCGGTTGGAACTTGCTCACCAGCTCGAACTTCGCTGCCATCGCGCTCTCCGTATGCCGGGGTATGGATCCTGCCGAACGGCTGACTGGTCAGTTGTGTCGAGTGGGTGGTGTTGAGCCCCAAAGGGGCGGTCGTCGTTAGCCAGGGGTGTCAACCCCTGGGACGAATCGCCCCGAGCGCCGACCCCCACTACTCCCACACATACCGCTCGTCGTATTCGATGTCATGCCGTTTCAAGAACGCGCGGAACTCGTCCTGAAAGACCATCTTACGATGATGTTCCGCCTGGGTTGCGAGGTATTGCTTGACGTTGTCCAGGTTCGAGTAACTGACCGCGAAGGCGCCGTAGCCGGTCTGCCAGGCGAAGGCGTGCAGGTCCGGGAAGGTCTCGTGAATCCACTTTGAGGAGTTGCTCTTGATCAGGCGAAGGGCATCCGCGACTGCCAACTCTCGGCTCAAATCAACCAAGAGGTGGACATGGTCGGGCATCCCTCCCGCGGCCACCAGACAACTCTTGTGAGTGCGGAGAATGCCGCCGACATACTCGTACAGGCGCGGCTGGAGCCCCTCGGTCAGGAAGGGCGAACGGTTTTTCGTGCTGAACACCAGGTGGAGGTGTAGGCAGGCGAAGGATTGGGGCATGGATGGATCCTCGCTGGGAGTGCCGCCCCTCCGGGGCTCAAGACAAGAGGGGGCGCGACCTCGGCCCCAGGGGTTGACACCCCTGGCTAACGACGACCGCCCCTCCGGGGCTCAAGACAAGAGGGGGCGCGGCCTCGGTCTACATCTCTGCCGCTCCACCCCCAGCCGTGACATACGGTCGCAACCTCTCCAGCGTCTTCGGCCCGATGCCAGGGACGCGTCGCAGCTCCTCGACGGTGCGGAACGGCCGCCTCGCGCGTTCATCAACGATCCGCTGCGACAGCTTGGGGCCGATTCCGGGCAAGCGCTGCAGGTCCGCGAGCGGCGCCCGGTTGACGTCGATCACCACCCCCGCAAGGGCCGACTCCTTCTTGCTCGCCGCAGGTCGTTGCTTCGTCGGTGCGACCACGCGCGGCGGATCCTCCGCGCCCGCTGCCTCGTCCGGCCCGACACACACCAGGTCGCGCACGCGGTCCAGGGCGCCCGGCCCGATGCCTGGGACTTTCCTCAGATCCTCGACGCGGCGGAAGGGCCCGTGGGTGTGTCGGTATTCCTCGATGCGCTCGGCGAGCCTCGGTCCGATGCCGGGGAGTTGCCGCAACTCCGCCTGCCCGGCGCGGTTCAAATCGACGCGGTAAGCGCGGTCCAGGTCGGCGGGCCGGGCGGCGCCGCGCGTGGACGAGAACCAGTGGAACGCGAGGCCAGTGCCGACGACGCCGAGAAGGATGCCGGTCACCAGCTGCGCCGCCGGCGGCCAGGCGGTCAGCAACGTCGATTCCTCCGGCCGCTGCTGGATCTCCGGAGTTGCAACGGCCGCCGGTGGCGCAGGGAGTTCCAGCCGCCCGGCAAGGACACCGAGTGTAGCGCCGGTCACCGCGGTGGACGAACCGGAAGATGGGTTCGGTGCCTGTGCCGCGTCCATGAAGAACGTCCTTGATGTGGCACGCTTGCGAACCTGATCATTGTATCACTGCCGGCGCAGCGTGAGTACCGCGTAGCGGCAGAATTGTTGCAGGGCCGGCACCCGCTCCAGCAGCATGGCGTCGAACGCATCCAGGGCCGCCACCACCCGCCGCGACCGCACCACGCGCCGGGCCATCGACAGCAGCTGAAAGCCGCGTACCTCCACGCGGGGGAAGAACTGTCGGAGCAGCCGCACATGGGTCCGCCGCAACGGCTGCTCGTCCGGCGTGCGGTCCTTGTCCGGGTACGTCAGGCCGCAGCGGACCCAGTTCAGCACCGGGTTCTCGCCCCACGGTTCGCAGAACACCGCCACCCCGCCGGGCGCCAGCACGCGCCGCAACTCCGCCCCGGCCCGTCTCAGGTCGAGGTGGTGCAGCACTGCGTTCCCCCAGATACGATCGAAGGTGCCATCCGCGAACGGCAACCGCTCGCCGTCGGCCTGGACCGTCTGGACGTCCACCCCGTTGGCGGCAGCCCGCGCCCTCGCTTCCGCGATGTACCCGTGCGACAGGTCGAATGCGATCACCCGTGCCCCGCGCCGGGCCAGCACCACCGCCGCCATGCCGTGCCCGCAGCCGTAATCGAGAACCCGCAACCCGCGGACGTCGCCGAGGCAAGCCAGCGCCGGGCGAATCCACGTTTCGTGATCGAGATAGGCATTGTCGTCGAAGCGGAGGCGCCCGGGCTCGCGGGCAAAGGTGGCGGCCCGTTCGCGCGCCTGCGCGTCGTGAAAGGCCAGTTCGCTGCGAAGGCGATCCGTCGCGCTCATGGTGGCTCCTGCTCGGGGAAATCGCCTCGATCAACCTACCGCTCGACGCGCTGGCCAGCCAGCCTGATCCGAGCCCGCGCTTACGCTTCGGGCTCGGATCTGCCACCGCACCGGCGAAGTTGCCACCCGGGCGGGCGGTACGGACAATAGCGGTACGCGCGCGGTCGTTGCCGTTGCCGCGAGCGGATCCGTCACGCTGGAGGGGCCGCGCATGGCTAGCTGGAAGATCGCCGCCGTCCAGATGGATTGTCGCCTGGGCGACCGGCGGCACAACCTCGGCCAGATTCGCGCCGGCCTGCGCGAGGCCGCCGCCCGCGGCGTTCGCCTGGTCGTGTTCCCCGAGTGCGCCCTGACCGGGTACGCTTTCGAGAGCAAGGAGGAGGCCTGGCCGCACGCCGAGCCAATGCCCGGCCCCAGCGCCGAGACGCTCGCCGCCGACTGCAATGAGCTGGGCGTCTGGGCGGTGGTGGGCGGACTGGAGTGCGTCGAGGAAACGGGCCACCTCTTCAACGTCGCCCTGCTCGTCGGGCCGGAGGGGCTGGCGCACGTCTACCGCAAGATCCATCTACCGTTCCTCGGCATCGACCGCTTCACCACGCCCGGCGACCGGCCGTTCGCCGTCCACGACCTCGGCGGGCTGCGCGTCGGCATCAACATCTGTTACGACGGCAGCTTCCCCGAGGCGGCGCGCACCCTGATGCTACTCGGCGCCGACCTCGTCGTGCTGCCGACGAACTGGCCGACCGGGGCCGTCACGACCGTCAAGTACCTGATCCAGGCCCGCGCCCTGGAGAACCACGTCTACTACGCGGCGGTCAACCGGGTCGGCGAGGAGCGCGGGTTCCGGTTCATCGGCCAGAGCCGGGTGGTGGACGTGAGCGGCGAGCTGCTCGCCGTCGCCGAGGACGGGCCGGCGATCCTCTACGCCGAACTCGACCCGGACCGGCCGCGCCGCAAGCACATCGTCAAGATCCCCGGCAAGTACGAGCTGGACCGCCTCGCCGACCGCCGCCCCGAGATGTACGGCCCGCTCTGCTCGCCCACGACCCCGGCCGCGGCCGGGCGCCAGGACCGAGGGCCGCGCCCATGAAGCAGTCGGCCGGCACGCTGCTCTACCGGGACGGGCCGGAGGGGCTGGAGGTGCTGCTCGTCCATCCGTCGGGAAGCTACAACCGCCAAGCGCCGTGGGGCATCCCCAAGGGCGTTCCCGATAAACGGGACGGGGAGAGTCTGGAAACGACGGCCCGGCGCGAGACGCGAGAGGAAACCGGCGTCGAGGCGACCGGCCCGCTCGTGCCGCTGGGCGACATGATCTATAAGAAGAGTCGTAAACAGGTGCATTGCTTCGCCGGCCCCGCTCCCGAGGGGGCCGCGCCGCGCGTCGCCTCGTGGGAGGTGGACCAGGCGCGGTTTCTGCCGATCGAGGAGGCGCGCCGGCTGATTCACCCGGACCAGGCGGTTTTCCTCGACCGGCTGGCGGAGCACCTGCGGCGGTAGGTCAGGAGTGGCGTGGGCAACGCCATTCGGTCAGCGTCCCTGTTTCCCGGAGGTTCGCGATGACGTTGTCGGAGTTCTACGACGAGGTGTCCCGGCGGGCGGACACGGAGAAGACCAAGATCACGGTGGCGGAAACCAAGCGCGTCCTGTCGGAGGCGTTCCAGGTACTGGTCGGTCTGGACGCGGCGGCGTGCGCGGAAATCCTCGCGAAGGGTTTGACAACGGCGAAGAAGAAAAAGAAGTAGCGACTCGTCGCAGCGGCTGCGTTTATCAGCCGCGAGCGCCAGTGAGCGGGGCGACCGTTCGCTGGCGCTCGCGACTGGTCATCGGCCGCCGCTGAGCGCCTGCAGGCGCTTGTTCGCCTCGTCGAGGCGCTTCGGGTCGGTTTCGTGGCTGATGATCTCGCGATACAGCTCGATGGCCCGCCCGCGGTCGAGCATCTGGCGGTCGTACAACCGGGCCGCCCGCAACCGAGCGTCCCCCGGGGCGGTCGGATTCCACTGAAACGCCCGCTCGAAGTAGAGGGCGGCCCGACGGAACTGCTTGTACGCCTTGCACTCGTAGATGTCGCCCAGGTTGTACGCCGCCTGGCCGATCTTGTCGCACTGCGGGTACTGGGTGATCAACTGCTGGAGCAGTAACTCGGCGCGTCTCTGGTTATCGATGTAATCCGTCCCGCTTCCCCGGTCCTTGTACTGCAGTGCGCGAGTGATCAGCTTGTTGGCCTCGGTGATGTTCTCCCGGGCCTGCAGCGTGGGCGGGGGCACGTCCAGTTCCAGCCGAAACGCCTGCTTCGGGATGCGGTGGTACTGGCGCAGTTCCTCCTCCGCCCATCGGGTCCGTTCCAGGTCGCCGGCGGTCATGTAGTGGGCGCGGAGCTGTTCCAGCATCCGCTGATACTCCCGCCTGGCGATGATGAGGCGCTCGACGAGTTCCAGGTCAGAGTTGTTGACTGCGTCCTTTTTCGCGTCCCCGCCCGAGGGCGGCGACTGGGCAGCCGAGGCGACGGCCAGGGCGAGGGTGAAGGTCAGGGCGGCAACGAGGTGAAACCGATGGATGGGCATGACATGGCTCTCCTGCAGCGTGAAGAGAGGGGTTAGGGGCTGGGGGCTTCAAGCCCACGGGCGGCGGCTCGTGGGTTTGCCTGCCTTCTTTTCACACTGGCTTCCCTGCTTCTGGCCTCCGGCCCCTCCCTCAGCGTTCCCCGGACTGGGCCGGCCCACTCGGGGCGTGGACCCGACCCTCGATCCGGCCGAAGATCATCCGGCCGGCGGGGGTCTGCAACACGCTGGTAACGGTGATGGCCACCTCCTGCCCAATGTGCGAGCGGCCCTGCTCCACCACCACCATCGTCCCATCATCCAGGTAGCCGACGCCTTGCCCGAACTGATCGCCCTGCTTGACGATGCGCACCGACAGGTGTTCGCCCGGCAGGGCCACGAGCTTCAGCGCGTTGGCCAGCTCGTTCAGGTTGATGACCTCGACCCCCTGGAGCTGGGCGATCTTGTTCAGGTTGAAGTCGTTCGTCACCACCCGCGCCCCGATCGCCTTGGCGAGGACGACGAGGCGTTCGTCCACCTTGTAGACCTCGCGCAGTTCGGGCAGGTTGGCCTCATGCATCTGCAACTCCACCTTCGGGTTGCCCTGCATCCGCTTGAGGATGTCCAGCCCGCGCCGGCCGCGGTTGCGCTTGATCTTGTCCGAACTGTCGGCGACGCTTTGTAACTCCTGCAATACGAACCGCGGGATTACCAGCTTTGTGTCGAGAATCCCCGTTTCACAAATATCGGCAATCCGGCCGTCAATAATTACACTGGTATCGAGGACCAGCGGGCGCACCCCCTTGACCTGCTTCTGGAACTCGACGTAAGGGATGATGAACCGGAACTCGTCCTTGGTTTGCAGCAGCGTGGAGATGGAGACGTAGCAGCATACGACCGTCACCAGCAGGCGGACGGCCCGGCCGACTTCCTCCTTGCGCAGGTCCGAAAACGGTGTGAGCCAGTCGGTGACCATCGGCTCCAGGGCGGCGGAGAAGAGGGTGCCCAGCAGCAGCCCCAGCAGCAGCCCAAAGTAGACAGCCGAGATGGTCGTGATCTGCTTGTTGCGGACCAGGACATCGGTCAGGAGCACCAGAACCCCGATGCCCAGGATGACGATGAATGCCTGGATGCCGTGGGCCACGTCCGGCGGCCGCTGGGCGCTGAAGTAATTGAAGGCGGCCCAGGCCATGCCGATGATGATGGCCCCGAAGCACCCGCGCAGGATCCAGACCAGCAGGTTGCTCGACTCGGTCGGCACCTGGAGGCGCTCGCGGAACCCCCGCCAACACCGCGTCAGCCAGGCCGGGAACATACGCTACCTCCGCCTTTCAGGACATCCCCGGCCTTTGCAGACCGAGCGCCACGGCTGCTGGGTGGGAAGCGCGGGCGCCCCGCGTCGGACGGTTCGGGGTCGCCTGAAAGACCCATTCATCCGGCAGCCCCAGCTGACCACTGAGGGTGAAGGAGCAACGATCCAGGACGCTCGGCCGGAGTGCCGGCTGGGGTGGGTAGGGGGCCGCCCGGGCGGACTACGCTCCCTGTCCGCGCTCCTCGGCGTTGCGGTGTCTCAGACGACACTGGCTAGCCGCTCTCATCTTACATAAGCGCCGACGGCTGGAACAGTCTGAGGAATTCGTCCTGGGCGAAGCGGTCAGTCATCCCGGCCAGGTAGTCGCAGACGGTCCGCTCCGCTCCAGCCTTCTCGACCCGGCGGAAGTAGCGCTCCGGGAGTTGCCGTGGGACGCGGCAGAACTCCTCGAACAGCAGGCGGAGCACGCGCTGCCCCTTGACTGACATGCGCACGACCCGGTGGTGGTTGTAAACGCGGCGGCGCAGGAATTCCTCCAGTCCGACCTTGAGCCGCTTCACCTCCGGCCCGGGGACGGCGACCGGCCCGAGGGCGTGGCGCACGTCCTCGACCGACCGGACCCGGTGCTGTCGCAGGTGCTCGCGGGTGTGGTCCAGCAGGTCGATCACCTGCCAGTCGATCAGCGCGCGCAGGACGGTCGAGGGGAACTGCTCCGGGCCGGGCTGCTGGGCCGCCAGGACGCGCTCGACTGCCTGCTGCCAGAACGGCACTTCCATGAGGTCCGCCGGGGTGATGATGCCGGCATTCAGGGCGTCATCGACATCGTGCGTATCATACGCGAGGCTGTCGGCCGCATCGACCACCTGGGCCTCCAGCAGGGGCTGGCCGGGGCCGACGAGGTGCGCCACCTCCGGGGCATCGCGGCGCTTGCACTTGTGGGCCTGGGTCTCCAGCACCTCCCACGACAGGTTCAGGCCGGGGAAGTCGGCGTAGCGGTATTCGAGAACTTCCAGGATGCGCAGCGCGTGGCAGTTGTGGTCGAAGCCGCCGTGGTCGCGCATGCACTCGTCCAGCGCCTCCTCCCCGGCGTGGCCGAACGGCGGGTGGCCGAGGTCGTGGGCGAGGGCGAGCGCCTCAGTCAGATCCTCGTTCAGGCCGAGCTGGCGGGCGACGGTGCGGCTGATCTGGGCGACCTCGAGGGTGTGGGTGAGGCGCGTCCGGTGGTAGTCGTTTGTCTGGGTGAGGAGAACCTGCGTCTTGTACATCAGGCGGCGGAACGCGGTGCTGTGAACGATCCGGTCGCGGTCGCGCGTGTACGCGGTGCGAAAAGCGTGCGGCGCCTCGGGATGGCGGCGGCCACGGCTGAGGCGGGTGTGCATGGCGTAGGGGGCGAGCAGGTCTTCCTCGCGAGCCAGCCAGTCGGGCGGCGTGAACGGAACGTCAGCCATGAAGGAGAAAGGGGTCAGGGGTCAGGGAAAGCCCACGGGTGGCGTCCCGTGGGGCAAATCTCCAGCACTTCACCCACGGGACGCGACCCGTGGGCTTTACAAGCCCTTCCTTGTCATCCTGCGCTGGGAGCAGCACCGTTCAGCCGCTGCGCGAGCAGCTCCCAGAGGGCGTCGAGCGACTGCACGATCACCTTGACGTCGGCCAGCACCGGCATGAAGTTGGTGTCGCCGTTCCAGCGCGGCACAATATGCCAGTGCAGGTGGCCGGGCAGGCCGGCGCCGGCGGCGCGGCCGAGGTTCAGGCCGATGTTGTAGCCATCCGGCCGCATCAGCTCGCAGAGGACCGCGACCATGCGTGTCAAGGTCTGCTGGGTGTCGAGGATCTCGTCCGCGTCGAGTTCGTGGAGCCCGCCCTTGTGGGCGCGGGGGGCGATGAGCAGGTGGCCGTTGTTGTAGGGGAAGCGGTTGAGAACCACGACACTGCGGGGCGTGCGCAGAGCGATCAGGTTGGCGCGGTCGTCGTCCTCGGCGAGGCCGCGGCAGATGAAGCACGGATCCTCGGCGGCCGGTGGGCTCGGTTTGGCGACGTAGGCGAGGCGCCACGGCGCCCACAGTTGCTCGTGCATGCTTCCCCTCGCTAAAATGAAGCCCTTCGCGCGGCGTGGTCGCGCGGGCTGGCGGATTCCTTTCAGTATAGGGTGCGCAAGATGGCGGGGCAGGCAAGGCAGCGGCCGGTGCGGCATCACCTTCTCGTGGCGTCCGCGGTGACGCTGGTCGGCGCGGCGGCGCTGTGGTGGGGACTGAGCCGGCGCGTCGATTGGGGTCCGCTGCTGGGCTGCTGGTTGGCGGCGGTGAACGTGACCGCGTTCGGGTACTACGGCTACGACAAGGCGCGGGCGCAGTCGGCGTCGTCGCGGGTGCCGGAGGTGGTGCTGCACGGGCTGACGGCGGCCGGCGGGAGTCTCGGCGCCTACGCCGGGATGGAGCTGTTCCGCCACAAGACGGTCAAGGGGAAGTTCCGGATCCTCTTCTGGTGCATCGTGGCGCTGCAGGTGGCGCTGATCGCGCTGGTGATCAAGCGGGCGTGGTGGGGGTGAGGCTGTGACGAACACGGAATCGTCTCCCGGACCGTCGCGCCGCGTCATCGCCGACGTGCTGCTCCCCGCCCACTTTCTCCTCGGTCCGGGAATGATGCTGGAGTGGGAGTACCTCCCCGCGGAAGAGATCTCCTGGGAGATCTTCCAGGGCCGGCTGCTCGACCGCGCGCGCACACGCCAGACCCGTACCTTTGAGGCGTGGAACGGCTACGCGGTGGCGGGCGGCGCTCGCTCCGGCGAGCCGTTGCTGGCGGTGAAACTCGACGCGGCCGCCGGCCAGCTTCACGTCACGCGCGGCCTGCTCTCCCACGTCTGGGAGGGGTACGACTCCGGCGGCGGCGTCTTCCTCAGCCGTGAGACGACCCGCTGGGTCCGCGAACTCGTCGGCACCATCGACCTCGGCGGCTTCCCCGACGCCGACGCCCTGCGCGACGAGCTGGCCGGTCGGTTGTTCCAGGCGGTCGTGGGAACCAGCCGGCTGCCGCTCACGTCCGTCGAGGCGCCGCTGCCGGCGTTCTCGCTCGGCGAACTCGCGTACTTCCCCCGCCCCGGCATGTCGGAGCATGACTCGCCGATGCGTTCGTGGCGCGACCTGCTCGCCGGGGCCATGCGCGCGGGACTGGCGCGTGCCGAGCAGATCAAGCTGCTCGAAGTGCTGCTTCGCTCCACACCCGCCGACGACCTCACCGCGATGGCGGAATGCTTCGTCGCGCGCCTGAGAGAAATCGGCACCGGGCCGGAGGTGCTGCCGGGGCTGCTGCGCGGTCTGTTCAATGACGTATCGCTGTCACCGTGGACCGATTTTGTCGCGAAGACCCTGCGCTTCGTGGACCTGCTCGTTGAAGGCGGCCACCTGACCGTCGAGGCGCAGGCGGACTGCTTCGGGCATCTGCTGCGGCAGATCGGGCGGCATCTGACAGCCTATGATCTCGTGACCTTCCATCATTTCGGCGCCAACTACCCCGACGCCCTGCTGCTCGACGCGGTCCTCAAGGCGTACCTGCGCCTGATCGAGGAGCAGCCGGCGCTGTTCGAGGGGACGGCCGAGCGGCCGCGCCTCCGGCGGCGGGCGCTGCGGCAGGGCTGGCACCTGCGGCGTCGCTACGAGGGCCACCCGGTCCCCGACGCGCCGACCTCGCCCGGCGAAAGCGCCCGCGTGCTCCCCCCTCCTCATCGGCGCGTGCCGGAGGAACAGATCGCCATGCCGCACCGTCGTAAGCGGCGCCTGTATGATGGCGATCCGCTAACCGTTCACCTCGGCGAGCAGGGGCTGCGGGTGCTGCGCCGCAGTATCGAGGATCTGCACCACCCGGAGGAACTGGCCGAACTGGGCACCGCCGTCTTCATCGACCGACCTCTCGGCGTATTCAAGGCTCCAGTCGAGCCGGACCAGACGCCCTTATTCTCATACGAGGCGTTCAGCCGTTCCCTTGCCGAGCGCCGGTTGGTCCAGCTGGCAGCTGACGCAATGCGCCACGACAGCGGGGCGGCGCTGGACGCCGCACGACGCGGGCTGAATGAGGGGGCGATACGCGGGCTGACGCTCGACCGGGTGGGCAAGGAGGGCCGGCCGGTGGTGTCCCTTAACGACGTTCGCAAGACGGCCGCTGACTTCGTCCTCCTGCGCACCCTCCCCCGGGCGGTGCGCGAGTTTTTGCGGGAGTACGATTTCGCCGCCGTGCGCGAACGCCTGCCGCTCGACTACCTCGGTGCCGACCGGCCGGTGCTGATCGTGCGCGGGATCGCGCGCCCTGGCGGCCTGCCCGTGCTGGCCGTCCACGACGCGCAGTTACAGCTGCGGCTGGAACTGGAGATCGACGGGCGGGAAGGATACATCAGTCGCGGCGGAGTTGAATACGCCAAAGGGGGACTGCGAGTAGTGCGTGCCTGGGAGCCCGGCGAGGGCGGCAGGATGGTTGAACACGACCTTTCAAGCGAGGCCCTGGTTGTCCCGCCGTCCGCGCGTCGAAGCAATCGCCCGGGGCTGTAGGTCGGCGAAACGAATCCTCGCGACGATCCGGCGTTCCACCTCACAGCAGAGGGTATCCCCTTGTCGAACCACCATGCTCCCGCCGCCGAGCCGCTGCGGCGGACGCCGGGACTCAAGGCCGTAATCGGCGCCGGCGTGCTCGTCTACGTCGTGCTGTTCTTCGTCACCACGTTCACGCAGTCCGCCGCGGCGGAGGCGCGGGCAGCCGCCTACTTCAGCCGGCACGACATCGAGCGCGGCCTGCGCTACGCCTTCGAGCGTCGGCTGTTCTTCTGGTCCTCGACGGCGGTGCAGCTGCTCTTCCTTGGCGCCGTGGTCTTCTCCGGGTTCGGGCGCAGGCTGGCGGACTTCTGCGACCGGTTGGTGCCCGTCCCGCGCCCGGCCGGGGGCCAGACGCAACGTTTGCGCTCCCGGTTGTTCGACTGGCTGCACCGGCTGGCGGTCGTGGTCCTCGTCGGCGCGTTCTGCTTCCTGGCGGTCGAGTTGCTCGTCCTGCCGCTGCGCCTCGGGCGGCTGGCGAACGATCGAGCATGGGGGATGACGAATCGCGACGTGCTGTCCTGGCTGCGCGATTACGGGGTGGCGCTCGCCGTTACCGGCGGCCTCGGCGCCATCGTGCTGGCGGGCCTGTACGCCCTGATAAGGTTGTTCCCGCGCCGGTGGTGGCTGCTCGGGGCTCTGGGGAGCGTGGCGCTCGGGATCCTTTATGCATTCATCCTGCCGGTGTGGATCAACCCGCTGTTCAACACCTTCACGCCGCTGAAGGATCCGTACCTGCGTGCCAGCGTGCGCACCCTCGCCGACCGCGCCGGGGTGCCGGTGCAGGAGGTGCTCGTCATGGACGCCTCGCGGCACGGCCGGCACACCAACGCCTACTTCACCGGGTTCGGCTCGACGCGGCGCATCGTCCTGTACGACACGCTGCCGAGCCTGCGGCCGCTCCCCCCCTACTCGCCAGCGGAGGCAGCGAGCGTTGTCGGCCTCCTGGCCGCTGCCGAGTTGCCAGCGGTGATGCGACCGGCCGTAGTCGGGCGGGTGCTGGGGTATCGGAGCGCAACGATCGACGAGGACGAGTCGATCCTGGCGCACGAGATTGGGCACTGGCAGCACAACCACATCGTCAAGGGCATCCTGCTGGCGGGCCTGGGTGGGTTCGTCGGGCTGTACCTCGTGGCGCGCCTCCTGACCTGGGCGGTTGGGCGGGCGCCGTTCGGGTTGCGGAGCCCGGCCGATCCGGCGGGGGTGCCGCTGCTGCTGCTGCTCTCGCTGGTGGGGGCGTGGGTGGCGTGGCCGGTGGAGAACGCAGTTAGCCGTCACTTCGAGTCCCAGGCGGACATGGCGGCGCTGAAACTGGCGAGCCGGCCCGAGGCGTTCATCGAGGCCGAGAAGCGCCTGGCGCGCGACAACCTCAGCAACGTCGCCCCGACGCCGTTCGCCGTCTGGCTGTTCGCGTCGCACCCGCCGACGGTGGAGCGCATCCGCATGGCCGAGGAGTGGCGGCGGAAGCGGGAGGCGGGACGCTAAACTCCCGCTCACCTGAATCCACTGAATCTCCCACGCAGGCATATGTCCGCGCGGCGAGCCGTCTATCCGGGAATCACCAGCTCGGCGTGCGACCCATCAGGCCACTCTCTTCCTCGTTCGCCCTCAGCCACCGAAGTAGAAGAACTCGTCCGAGGAGCGGAAGACCACGTCGATGAGGTCGAGCGGCAGCCCGCCGAGCGCCCAGGATGCATTCTCGCTCGGTCCGGACGCGCGCCGGAGGAGGTGCGCATACCGTTCGCCCATTTCCAGAACGCGGTGCTCGTGCGACATCAGTACCAGCCACGCGAGCCCCGTCCGTCCCGCCCGCGGTAGCACGTCCCGCAGGGCCAGCGTCAGATCCCCCTCCGACGCGGGCCGCCCGAGCAAATCTTCGTAAAGCCGCTGCGCAAAGGCGCCGTCGGTGCCCCCCGCGTGCAGGTAGTACTCGTCCGTCGCCAGCAGTTCCGCCAGCACATATTCCTGTGCGTTCGCCTGCAGGCGCGCCGCCCAGATCTGCTCCGCCTCCGGCGCCGGCGCGTGGCCAAGGTAGCGAGCGAACCAGCGGCGCACGACCTGCGCCCGGGCCGGCAGCGAGCGCTCGATGCCCTGAACGACCGCCTCCCGCCCCGCGCTGACGAGTACCTCACGCCAGAACGCCAGGTCGGCCGGCGCCGCCCTGAACTCCAGTGAGGTGTTGAACAGCGCCTGGATGAAGCTCGCCGCCGCGTCCACCGACGGGAAGCAATCCTCCAGGTTCTGGTAGGCGACGCGGAATGTCAGTTCGCCCAGGTAGCTTACCTCGACCGCACCCAGACCGATCACCGTCACCCGGTCGTGCATGACCGCGGCGCCCGACTGGTCGTGGACGAACAACCCGTCGTCGCCGGTGCCGCCGTCCAGGGTGAGCCGGTCGTAGGCGCTCCCCTCCGTCACCGCAACGTGAAAGGCGTCCTGGCCCGCGCCGCCATAGACGGTGGTCGGGGCGGTCTGGGCCTGGCCCTGAACGACGATCGTGTCGTCGCCCGGCCCGGTGACCAGGTCAACGCCGCGCGCGAAGCTCCCACCCGTCGCGCTGAAGAAGACCCGGAACGGGACGGTGGTTCCGGCGACCCCGTGCGCGTTCAGCCAGTACCGATCGGCGGGGCCGACCGCCGTGCTCACCACCAGGCGGTTCGCCCCGGTGCCCGCGTCAATCGTCAGCGGGGCGGCCAGGGTGTGCATGGACCCGCGCGACAGGTCGGGGTCGGAGGAGACAAGGATCGTGTCATCCCCACCGCCCGTCTGCACCAACGTCGGGGTGTCGCGCAACGTGCCTTGCACGAATACCGTGTCGTTGTCGTCGCCCAGGTGGAGGGTGACGCCATCCCCGAACGAACCGCCCGTCGCCCGGTAGGAGATACCGCCAGACATGGCATTCCCGCGAACGGTGTCGTGCGTCAGGGAGAGCACCCGGGGGCCGCCAGGAGCGGACAGATCCAGGGTGAGCGCATTTCGCCCCACACCACCCTCAATGGTCAACGCAGTGTCACTCGGCCGGGTTTGGCGCACGGTGAGGCCGTCGTCGCCCCCGCCCAGGTCGAGGAGCAGTCCAGCCGCCGGAGCGCGGAAGCGGACGGCGGGGAACGTGCTACCCGTACCCGCGAACCGCAGCACGCCGGCCGCGTCGTCGTCATCCAGCGTGGCCCGATCGTTCCCGTCCGACAGGCGGACGGCGAGATCGGTCGGAGCGGTGCTCGCGAGGTCCACGCTCTCCAGTCCTGCGTACTCCACCCGCACGGTCGAGCCGTCGCGGCCGCGGAGCGCGAGCATGCCGCCGCCTGTCCCGGTGAGACTGAGGTCCGCGCGGTCAAGGCTTTCTCCGGCGACCAGCAACCGGGCGCGCCCACCCGGACCGCCGTCGAAACGGATTCTCCCGCCCACGGTGAAGAATCCGCCGAAGGTAAAGTCGAGTGTCAGGGTGGTCGGGCCGCCGTCGCCCGTGACGGCGTAGTCGGTGACCGCGGCCAGCGGGCGGGTGTCGAGGACGGCGCCGTCGCGCAGGAACTGCATGGACCCGCCGCTGCGGCGCAGGACCAGGGCGCCGGACCCGGTGAAGGACGCCGGACCGGCGGCCGCCAGCGTGACGTCATTGCCGTCCACGCCCGCGTAGCCGACGATACCCGCAAAGGTTCCATCGCTCACCTGCGCCTCTTCGGGGAGGCCGGCGTAGGTGCCGCCGTGGACGATGACCGTCCCGCCGGGGGCAACCTGGGCGACGGCGGTAGGCAGGGTGGCGAACGCGGTGTACCCAAACACCAGCCCACCGACCGGGGCCGCGACCGGGGCGGCTCCCGGCGCCGTTCCGGTCCAGTCGTCATCGACGTACACCACCGACGGAGCCTGGACCGCCAGCACCACGTCATTCCCGTCCCCGCCCGCGTACTCGATTCTGTACCTGATGCCCCCAGCGACCAGCGAGTTGCCCTGGGCAAAGATACCGCCCACCCCATCACCACCGCCGCTGTTGTTCCCGTCGTTGGCGACGATCGGAAACTGATCCCCGACGGCGGGCACGAAACCGGGTGCCCGGATAACGTCCAGTGTGGCGTTGTCGAGCGCGATGTTGCCGCTCACCGCGAGCTGGTCGTATAGCGGAACCGACGCCAACGAGTTGCCCGCGATCTCCACGATGAGCGTCGAGCCGCTCGCAAAGGTGGTGGTCCCGGTCCTCAGCACGCCGGGGCCGCTCCCCGGAGCGACGGCGCCGCCGCCGGCCACGACCACGGGACGATTCACCGTGCCGTTGCCGCCAAGGGTCGCGCCCGCCTTGACCGTGACGGCGGCCGAGCTGGCGGCGAGCGCACCTGTCACCTCGAGGGTGCCCGTGTCGATGTCCGCTGGTCCGGCGAACGTGTTGAGCCCCGCCAGCGTGACGGCGCCCGCAGTGCTCTTGATCAGACCCACTTCCCCGCCCAGCCGTGCCGTCACCGTGCCGCCTTGGACGTCGAAGGTGCTGGTGCTGGTCAGCGTGCCACTCGTCCCGGCGATGCTGCCGCTCGTCAGACGCACGCCTGCCACCGTGTCGTCGTGCGCGCCGATCCCGAGCGTCCCGCCCTTGACGTCGATCGCCGTGGCGTCGGCGATCGCGTCGGAGGCGCCGAGGCCGAACGTACCGCCGAGCAACGCGACCGTTCCGGTGCCGGCGTCGAGGGCCGCGACGGTCACGGTGTCCGCCTCGATGAGGAACTGATCCGCGCTGCCGCCGGTGCGGCCGGTCGTCAGGGTCACGGCAGCGAGACGCAGCGGCTTTGTCAGCGAGCCGATGCCCGTCGAGCCGACAGCGAGCGTCACCGCGCCGGCGGTCACGGCAGTTCCGGCCAGAGAGGCGCTGATACCGCCCGCGGCGCCGGTCGTGAGGCTGGCGTCACCGCCGCCAGTGGCGAGGGAGCCAGCGGTGAAAGTGATGGCGCCGCCGGTCCGCAGATCCAGTGCGGTGGGGGCAGCTCGATCGATGGCGGCACTGACGGTGATGCCGCCGGCTCGCGCCACATCGCCGAGCACAATCCGCCCGGCGATGATGCGGTCGAGTTCCGCATCGGTCAGCCCCAGGACGCTGGACGAATCGGTGCCGCCGAGGTCGAGCACGGTGGTGTCGGTGGCCTGGCGCACCGTCACAGTGCCGCCGCTCGCGTTGACGGTTGCGGTGTCACTCACCATGAGGTTGTCGCCGCCCAGGGTGACGGCCGCGCCCGCCGTCGCGAGCGAAGCCCCGACCCCGAGAAGGAGGCGATCGACAGCGCGGAGGGCGATCGTTCCGGCACTGCTTGTCTGCACCGAGGCGCCCGGCCGGACCTCGACAGCAAGCGCGTCGATGGTCAGGTTGCTCCCGGCTGCCAGGATGAGCGCCGCGGGCGCGCTGTCGAGAGCAACCATCGCGAAGGCGGCGGCGGGACTGCCGACCGTCAGCCCGCGAGTGAAGTCCGGCAGTGCCTTGACGGTCAATGTGTCGGCCAGATGGCCGCGGTTCACAGCGAGGGAACCGCCTGCCGCCGGATTCGCGAACAGCGTGGTCGCGAAGGTGCCGTTGTCGCCGCGAAGCCGGGAAACGCCGTTCGCCGCCGTCCCGTCGTCCTCCAGGAATGCCGTGGTCGCCGCGGCAGGCAGGTTGAAGACGAGGGTGGCGACCGACATGCCGCGAACGTCCAGCGCCCGCTCGACTCCCGTGTAGCCGATGGTGACCGTCGGACTGATGCCGTCGTCGAGGAGCAGGTTTCCCGTGGTAGCGCCGGTCAAAGTGTGTGTGACGGTCGCGAAGCTGCCCCCGGTGACGGTGAGTCCGTCCCCCGGGCCGCCCGCCGTGTAGCTGGCGTTTCGAGCGAACCGGCCGAGGCTGAGATCGACGGTCAGCACGTCGTCGCCGGCCCGGGTATCGACGAGGATCTGCAGACCGATGACCGCGGCGAAGGGGACGGTAACTGTGTGCGTGTTATTCCCTGTCGCGCCGCTGATGGACGTGGCGAGGACATTATTCGGGTCGGAGATGACGAAGCGGGCGTTGGTGGTGTCGGACTGAAAGGTGAGCGTGTCGTTGGTGTCGCCGCCGGCGGAGTCGGTTATCACGAGGTTGCCGCTCCCGTCGAGGCTGATGGTGGTTGTCGCCGTCGTGGGCGGGGTCGTGTCGATGCGGACTGTGTACTGCCCGGCCTCACCCTCCTGCTGGTCGCTGCGCACCTCGATGAAGTACGTACCCGCGTCGAGGGTGAGCGTCAGCGCGGCGGTGAAAGACGCCGCCGGGTCGTCCGTCGCGCGGAGGACGCCGTCGGCGCCGTACAGGCGCAGCTCGGCGTCGAGGTTGCCGGCGTAGGGATCGACGCCGACCGAAATCGCGGTACTCCCCGAACCCTGGAAGCGAAAGTAGTCGCGGTCGGCGGCTGCGCCGCGGATGTTCGCGATGACGCCCGAGGCGGTGCAGGTGCCACCCGCCGCCGCCAGAGCCGTCGCGGTTCCCAGGGTGTCGCCGTGGTCGTCGGCACGGAAGGTGAGCTTGCCCTGGAGGAGCGTCATGTCGTTCTGGATGGAGTTGGTCTCCGTCGTATCCCCGATCACCCACTTCTCGCGGTTGAGTCCCAGGTCGGGGTTGGCCAGGATGGCGTGCGGGACCACGGACCCTTGCCCGACGCCGTTCGACGAGTACGTCTCCAACCCCAGCGCGATGGCGAACTGCTGTGCGGTCGTGTTGGCCTGCTCCAGCGCCGCGGCCACGATGCGCCCGGACAGACCGAGCTGTCCGCCCATGTAAGCGCCGAAACTCTCCGCGAACGTGAACGCGGTGTTGACCTGCGGGCCGGTGTAGCTGTTGAAGAAGGCGGCCCCAAGCGTACCGGCCGGTCGGCCGATGACGGCAGGGGCACTGCTTGTGATCACCCCGCGAAACGCCTGGCCGTCGCCGAACGATCCGGGATCGACGGTCGTCACGTTGACCGCGAACGGGCTGAAGTCGTCGGCCGTCACCCGCCAGAGGTTCTGGATCGCCAACCGTTCGGCCGGCGTGAAGCGGGCGGCGTCTCCGTTGAAGTCGAACGGCGCCGCCGTGTACGTGCCCCAGGTGTCCGTCGCGCCGTGGCCGTTGCAGTCGAGGTAGAAGGTGTGGGTGGCGCCCGGGTAGCTGTCCAGCGCCGGGACGGCCGTCGTGTAATCGGGATCGGCAAGGATGCGCAACTCGTAGGAGCCGGTGGTGCCGGCGGCCCCGGTCGTGCGGACGGTGTACGTGCCCTCCGGGAGGTCCAGGTAGAGCGACGAGTCGGGACCGACCGCGCTGGCCTGGCTGGTTGCGGGGGGCGTGAAGCCCTTGAGGTCGTACCCGTTATCGTTGGTCCCCAGGCTCGTGCCGCTGGCGTCGAACAGTTCCAGGACTGCGTCCAGCGTGGTGCTCAGACCCGTCTCGCGGGAGTCGATGTCGAGGAAAACGCCGCGTGGTCCCGTGAGGGTGAAGCGGTAGTAGTCCGCGTCGCCGGGGCCGCTGATGGCCGCCGCGATCCTGAGCCAGTCGGTGGCGTTCGTGTCAAGGACATCGCCGGTGACGATCGGAACCGCGTTGGCGGTCGCGAAGGTATCGTTCGGCTCGATCTCCGGGACAACGGACGGGGCGACACGCTCTTCCAGGGGGAGCAGCCACGGGACGAAGCGGCCCCGCCGCCGCGGGCGGAGCCGGTTGCCGATCGGGCAGAGCAGCGCGCACAACCAGCGTGGGGGGAACATGGGTCTCTCCGTTGACGGTCCACGCGCAGCGACGGCCCTCGATCAGACAGGAGCCAGGTGTCGGATCGTCCGAGGGGGCGCGTCCTGCTTCGGGGAGTTAACGGAGGTTGAGGATAGCAGGCGGTGCGGGGCGACGCACGCATTTTCTGAAGCGACTACCAGCCCCACCAGCCCGAAGCGCCAGCGACGGGTGCCACAAACGCTCGGCGCTGGCGCTTCGGGCTGGTAGGCTGCTCACTCTCCCGGGATCGGGGTGAGACCCCAGATGTCCTGGGCGTACTCCCGGATCGTGCGGTCGCTGGAGAACTTGCCCATCCGGGCCACGTTCAGGATCGCCTTGCGCGCCCATGTCGGCCGGTCGGCGTAGGTCTGCGACGCCTGCCGCTGGGCCTCGATGTACGGATCCAGGTCGGCCAGATGGAAGTACTCCTCGTTCGGAGCCAGCAGGCGGTCGTAGATCCAGCGGAACAGACCGCGCTCGCGCGGACAGAACAGATCCGAGCGCACCGCGTCCATGACGCGCCGGACGGCCGGACTGCGGCGGTAGTACTCGCCCGGGTTGTACGACCCCTGCCGCTTCAGCCGCTGCACGTCGTCCGCCTTCAGCCCGAAGATGAAGATGTTCTCCGCCCCGGCCTCCTCCATGATCTCGATGTTTGCGCCGTCGAGCGTGCCGATCGTCAGCGCGCCGTTCATGGCGAACTTCATGTTCCCGGTCCCGGATGCCTCCTTCCCGGCCGTCGAGATCTGCTCGCTCAGGTCGGCGGCCGGGATGATGACCTCCGCCAGGGAGACACGGTAGTCCGGCACGAAGACGACCTTCAGCCAGTCCTTCGCCCGGGCGTCATTGTTGACGATGCGGCCAACGTTGTTGATCAGCTTGATGATCTGCTTGGCCGCCCAGTACCCCGGCGCCGCCTTGCCGCCAAAGACATACGTCTTCGGCTGCGCCGGCACCTTCCCGTCCTCCGCCAGGCACAGATACTCGTGGATGATCTGCAGGACGTTGAGAAGTTGCCGCTTGTACTCGTGGATGCGCTTGACCTGGATGTCGAACAGCGAGTCGGGATCGACCAGTACCCACGCCGTGTCCTTGATGACGCGCGCCAGCCTCTCCTTGTTGGCGCGCTTGATCCGCGTGAACTCCGTCTGGAACGCCGGGTCGGCGGCGTGGGCCTCGACGGCCCGGAGCTGGTCCAGGTCGGTCACCCACCCGTCGCCAACGGTGCGCGTGAGCAGGGCGGCCAACCCGGGGTTCGCCTTGAGCAGCCAGCGCCGCTGGGTGACGCCGTTCGTCTTGTTATTGAACTTCTCCGGCCACAGCTGGGTCCAGTCGCGGAACAGCACCGTCTTCAGCAGGTGCGTGTGCAGGGCCGCCACACCGTTGATCGAGTGGCTCCCGACCATCGCCAGGTGGGCCATGCGTACCTGCTTCGGCTCGCCCTCCTCGATCAGCGATAACTCGCTCTGGTGGGCGTCGCTGCCTGGGAACGCGCGCGCGACATGCCCGAGGAACCGGCGGTTGATCTCGTAAATGATCTGCAGGTGGCGCGGGATGACGCGCTCCAGCAGCGGCACCGGGATCTTCTCCAGCGCCTCCGGCATCAGCGTGTGGTTCGTGTACGCCGTCGTCGCCTCAGTGATCTGCCACGCCTCGTCCCAGCCGAGGTTGTTCTCGTCGATGAGCAGCCGCATCAGTTCCGCCACCGTCAGCGCCGGGTGGGTGTCGTTGAGCTGGATCGCTACCTTGTTCGGGAAATCGCGGAACGTTGTGTGCCCCTTCAGATACCGGCGGACGATGTCGCGCACGGCGCAGGCGACGAGGAAGTATTCTTGCAGCAGCCGCAGCTCGCGCCCGGCCTGCCGGGTGTCCGATGGATAGAGAACTTTCGAGATCGTCTCGGAGTAAATTTTCTGCTCGACGGCCTTGAGGTAGTCGCCGTCGTTGAAGATGTGCATGTCGAAGTCCTGCGACGAGCGGGCGGTGTAGAGGCGCAGGTAGTTGACGGTCCGGCCGCCATACCCGACGATCGGCATGTCGTGGGGCACGCCGATGACGACTGTCCAATCGACCCACATCGGGTTGTAGTGGCCCTCGCGGTCGGTGCTGTGCTCGATGCGTCCGTAGACCGGCACGAGGCATGCCTCGCCGGGGCGCGCGATCTCCCACGGCGTACCGTTGGCGAGCCAGTTGTCCGGCTTCTCCTTCTGGTGGCCGTCGAGGATCTCCTGGCGGAACAGGCCGAAATCGTAGTTGATGCCGTAGCCGAACCCCGGCAGGTCGAGGGTCGCCAGCGAGTCGAGGAAGCAGGCCGCCAGCCGTCCCAGGCCGCCGTTGCCGAGGGCGGCGTCCGGCTCGCTGCCGAGCACCGTGTCAAGATCCACGCCCATTGCGGCGAGCGCCTTGCGGAAGTCGTCCTCGATGCCGAGGTTGTACAGGTTATTGCCGAGCGAGCGGCCCATCAGGAATTCCATCGACAGGTAGTAGAGCCGCTTGGCGTCTGCCCGGGCGTAGCGTTCCTCCGTCTGCAGCAGCCGATCCGCCACCCGGTCTCGCACCGCCAGGGCACTCGCCTGGAAGAGGTCGCCGCCGGAGGCGTCCGGCCACTGCCGCGCCAGGGTCTGCGTCAGGTGCCGGCGCACCGCGTCCTGCAGCGCGGGGAGGGCCTTCATGGGGATGGTCTGGGAGGGGGCCATGAGCGGATCCTTTCGATCGAGCGGTTTCACTCGTCCTCCGTCCGGGGCCGCCGGAAGCCCAGGAGGGAACGGGCGAGGTAGCGCAGCAACAGTTTCAGGTCGTACTTCAGGTTGGCGGTGGCGACGTAGAACGCCTCGGCGGCGTAGACCGCATCCTCGTCGGCCGGGGCGGCGCCGCGCACCGCGGCCTCGGTAACGAGGCCGGCCTTGGCGTTCAGGTAGAGGGTGCGCCAATCGTGCGGCAGGAGCTGGATCTCCTCGCGGGTGCGCGGCGGCAGGCCGACGAACGCCAGGTGTCCGCGGATCACGTTGAGCACCCCGGGCAGGAAGCGCAGGAAGAAGTTCCGGAACCCGCACGGGATGCCAACGTCCGGCGTCGGCCCGGCGGCCGGACGGGGGCCGAAGCTCAGCAGGCGGTAGGTGCGCCAGCGGTACGCCTCGGCCGGGGCGGGCAGACGTACCGCCTCCGTGGGATGGAGGACCGGGCCGCGCCGGAACAGCCGCAGACCCAGCGCCAGCAGGAGGAGGACGGGGAGGCTGAGGAGGAACAGCACGATCGCGAACATCCAGCCGAACAGGCTTGCCGTCCCCCGCCAGAAGTGCCCGCCGGCCATGCTGCCGATGAGGAAGTTGTCGGTGATCGGCACCGCCCCGCCGAGCCGGGCGTTGATGAGCCGGTTCTTGTCCACCAGCGCATCTTCGAGTTCGAGCGCCTGCCCGATGTAGCTGCCGGAGAACACGACCGAGTTGGCGACCTGGCAGTGGTCGTCGAGCCAGCAGTCGTGGCCGATGACCGCGTTCGGGCCGAGCCGGACGCCCTTGCCGACGCTGCAATTCTCGCCGACGTAGACCGGCGGGGTGAACTGGACCGTCGGGTGCAGCTTGACGTTGCGCGACAGCCAGATGCCGGGATCGGCCTCGCGACCGCCAAGGAACAGGCCGGTGAAGGTCTTGTTGAGGGCCGCGTGATGGCTCGCCAGGATGGCATCGAACGTGGCCACGCTCAGCGGTGCGGGCACCCGGCACCACGAACGCTCGTCTGCGATCGTTGCCCGGAAGTGAGCTTCCAGCTCGGCCTCGGTCGGGTCCGCGGGCAGCGCGACGAGACCCTCCGGCGCAAGCAGAGCCCAGCCGGTCCACCGCCGCCGGTCGGGCTCCGTGGCGGCCTCGTCGTCCCAGTAGAACAGAGTGGGTACGCTCCCGGCCGCGGCGCCGTCGGCCAGGCAGGCCTGCGGCAGCCGGTCGGCGTGAGCGAGCAGCAGCGGCTCGCCCGGCGGAGTGGCCAGGTCGAGGATCTTGAGCATCCGGTAAGGGCGGGTCGGGTCGCGGGCCAGGTGAGTCGTGACGGAGGCGCCCCACCGCTTGCCGTCGCCGACGAACTCCTCGATCTTCTCGGGCAGGTGGCTGAGGACCAGGTCAAAGCGGGTCACGCCCTGGTGGACACAGAACTCGATGACGTGTTGCAGGAATGGCCGGTCCGCGAGGGGCAGGAGGGGCGTCGGGTAGTGTTCGTTGAGGGGAACGGTCCCGGGCGCGTCCCCGGTGGCCATGATGATCGCCCGCACGACACACGCTCCCCGTGACACCAGCCCGGAGCGCCAGCGACGGGCGCTGCAAGAGTCCGTCACTGGCGTTCCGGGCTGGTTAGTACGCTCCCTTGCCAAGCAGCACGGCCGGGATGGTTTTCAACAGCAGTTTGATGTCGAGCCAGAGGCTCTGGCTCTCGATGTACTGCACGTCCAGCTCAACCTGCCTGGGGAATGGGATATTACCCCGTCCGCTGACCTGCCAGATGCACGTCAGGCCAGGGGTCGCGTCGAGGCGGCGCCGGTCGGCAAGGGTGTACTCGGCGACCTCGCTCGGCACCGGCGGGCGCGGGCCGACCAGCGACATGTCGCCCTTGAGGACGCACCACAGCTGCGGCAGCTCGTCGATGCTCAGCTTGCGGATGATCTTGCCGATCCACGTCACGCGCGGATCCTTGCGCATCTTGAACGTGATGCTGTTCGCGTGATCGTTCTTCATCGCCGCCAGGATGCGCCGGCTCCTGGGGTCGAGGTCGGTCATCTCGTCAAGCATGCGCGTCAGCACGTCCTTGCTGAGTCCCTCGATGGTGGCGCGCACCGCCGGATCGAGTTTCTCCATGAACTTGGCGGCCTTCGGGAGCGGCACCTGCGCGAACTCACGCAGCTTCGCGCGCGTGACCGGGTCGAGGTCGGTGCGCTCGTCCGCCTGGCGGGCGAGGTCGGTCCGCACCTGGGTGAGCAGATCGACCATGCGTTTCTTGATCTCCTCCGCGTTGGCGACCATCGACCGGAACTTCGGGAACGGGAACTCGCGCCCCCACCGGCCGACCCGACTCTGCCAGAACAGCACCCTCCCGCCGTCGGTGAGCTTGATGAGCAGGGCGACGCCCAGGAACAGCGGCGAGAGCACCACCAGCGCCATCAGCGCCGCCAGGATGTCGATGGTGCGCTTGGCGACCTTGGCGCCGCCGACGACGAGACCCCAGGCGTACTTCTTGCGGTAGAAGCGCAGGCGGCGCAGGAAGCCGCCGCTCCCCGACGTGCCCTTGCCGTAGCGCTGGTACAGTTCCTCCAGCAGGAGCACCCGGGCATCCCCGCGAGCGACGGCGGGCGAGGTCATGGGGGTGGGTGGGGAGGTGGTGTCCGTGGGCGTCATTACTGGACTCTCCTTGCAAGCACGCGGGGTTGTGCAGCGCCTCTCTCCCGCCAGGGAAGAGGGAGAAGAAGAAAAGGAACACGCTCACGAGGACCGTGCATCAGGGCGATTCGGTACTACACCCGGAACGCCTTGATCGCCTCGTCGCGGGTGTTGAAGACGTCGAAGACCTTGTGGATGCTCATCGCCTCGAAGAGGCCGCGGACCGGTCCGGTGACGGCACAGAACTTGAGGTCGCCGCCCCGGGCATTCAGTTCGCGCAGCCGGCCGAGGAGCGTGCCGCAGGCGGAGCTGTCCACCAGGATGACGTGGACCAGGTCGAGCACCACCTTCGTGTACCCCTCGGACAGGGCCGACATCTCGCGCCTGAACCCCTTGACGTTGCTCATGTCGAGGTACGTCACCTGGGGCTGCAGCACCAGAACATCACCGACCGTTTCGCGGTCCAGTTCCACGGCCTGCCCTCCTCCGCAGCAGGGTCGGACCTTCCCGGACGGAGGCTCCGGGCGCTCACACCCGGAACGCCTTGATCGCCTCGTCGCGCGTGTTGAAGATGTCGAACACCTTTTGCATGCGCACCAGCTCGAACAGGGTGCGGACCGGCTTCGTCACCGCGCACAGCTTCATGTCCCCGCCCTTCGATTTCAGCTGGCGCAGGCAGGAGATGAACACCCCGCACGCCGAGCTATCGACGAACTCCAGTCGGCTGAGGTCCATCACCACCCGGGTGTGCGTGTCGAACAGCGCGGACATGTCGCGCTTGAATTCCTTGGTGTTGCTCACATCGAGGAACGTCGCCTGCGGCGTCACCACCAGGATATCCCCCACCAGATCGCGCGTAATCTCCACAGCCCCCTCCTCGGCGGAATCAGTGCTTGAGCATCTTCTGCAGGGCGACGCAGTGTTCTCCGTGGGTCGAGCGCGAACACTGCAGCTGGTCCACGAGCTGGCGGACCGCCTGCAGCCCGCTGTCCCCGGCGTCCCCCGGCCCCGCCTCCAGCGGCTCGCCGCGGTGGTAGAGGCGGACCGAATACCGATTCACGAACAGGTTCGCCTCGATGCGGATTTTTCCCTCCGCCTGACCGCCGTAGGCGTGGAGGATCAGGGTCATGATCGTTTCGGTGACCGCCTTCTGCAACTCGGCGAGGTCATCGGCGACGGTCGTCAGGTCGAGGCCCTGCTCGCACAGATCGCGCAGGAATGCCTGGGCTCGCGGCACCTCGCGCAGGTCGCTGGCGATCTCCAGGATACCGCGCCGGCTGGCCACCGTCGCGTCAAAGTCCTGAATCTTGACGGCGACGCACGTCACGTCGTCGCGCGGCGCCTTCGCCTCCCCGAACGCCAGGACGTCCGCCCCGACCCGCTCGGCGAGTTCCTTCGTGTCCAGCTTGCCCAGGGCCATCACCAACTCGCCCAGCCGCTGTTCGCCGTAGAACTCGCCCGATGGCCGCCGGGCCTCGTTGATGCCGTCGGAGTAAAAGAAAAACACGTCCCCGGCCGCGAGCGGGACGGTGAACTCCCTGTACGTGTCCTGGCGACTGAACCCGATCGGCATGTTCTCGCCCTGGAGCAGGTCGAACGTACCGGATCGGACCCTGGCGTGGACCGTCTTGGTGTGGCCGCAGTCGATGAACCGCGCCACCCGCCGGTTGAGATCGAACCGAGCGTAGCAGAGGGTGACAAAGCTGTCCATGCCAGCGAGTTGCCGAAACACCTCGGCGTTGACGATGGTGAGGATCTCGCGCGGCTCGGGCAGCCGGGACGGGTTCGCCGCCAGCAGATAGTTGATGGCCCGAAGCAGGTGGTTCTTCGTCGCGGCTCCGAGCAGGGCAGCCGGGAGACCCTTGCCCATCACGTCGCCGATGACGACGTCGAGAACCTGGTCGTAGGGGTAGAACTCGTAGAAGTCGCCGCCGATCTGCAGCGACGGAATCGTGAGGGCGTCCGCCCGGAGCACCTTCAGGTCCATGCGCGGCCGGCCGAGCAGGAGGGTGCGCTGGATCTGGGCGGCCGTCTCCATGTCCTGCCGCAGTCCCTGCGTATTCACCGACGGCTGGGCCGCTGCCTCGTTCTCCAGCGCCAAAGCCGCGACGAACGCCAGCGCCGTGAGCACCTGACCCAGCCGGACGTCGAACGCGGCGCCGCTCTCCTCGCCCCACACCTCCAGGACGCCCAGCACGCCGTCGCGCGATCGGACGGGGACGAGGGCGACGCCGGTGGCGCGGGCGAGTTCCGGCTCCGACGGGCAGTGGTCCAGCAGGTCGGTCCGGCTGGCGGCCAGCAGCGGTTCGCCGCTCTTGATCACCTTCCCGAGCAGGCCGGCCTGGGCCGGACGGGCGCCGCAGGCAGGAGCGTTGCTGTACGCCCGCGGCTCCAGGCGATCGCCGCTCACCAACCAGAGGACGGCGCGCAGCCCGGGGTTCTGGAGCGCGGCCCGTGCGACGACCTGGTCAAGGGTGTCGGCCGCGGGCTGACCCGGGGTGATACGCGGGTGGAGATCCTGAACGGCCTGCAGCGCCTCCCGGCTGGCGCTCAGGTCGGCGCGCAGCGCCTCGTTCTCGCGTTCGAGTTCGAGCTGACGCAGGGCGCCGATGGCCGCCTGGCAGAGAGCCCCCTCGATGGTTGGGAAGGCCGGATCGCAGCAAATGCAGACCGTGCCGGCGCCCCGGTTCCGATACCACAGTGCAACGGTACGAACCTGGCGGCCCTGGGCGTGGCAGCCGGTCAAACAGGCGATCTCGCCGTTGGGGGACTGGGAACACGGACAGGTGCGGCTGGTGACGATCCATTGCCCCCCCGCCGGAGAACAATAGGCCAGCGCCGCCCGGGTACTCTCGGCCAGGGGGCCGATCGCCTTCCGCAGGTTTCGGACGAAGGCGTTCCTGATTTCCGCAGGGGGATAGTGGTCCACGGACGCTGTGAGCTCCCGGCCATGAGTCCGCATTATCGGATTGCTCCCCAACGGATCCGTGGCTGAGAACAGTCGTCCAGGCCGTCCGACTGCGGCGCCACCATGCCGACCGTCCAGTTCGGGTCGGCAGGGCGATCGACCGCAACGACAGGCCCGGCGTGACGGGCCGACTGCGTCCCATCCTGAAACCGCCGGAGAGATGCCGGGGAACGTTTGGACACGCCGATAAGCGAAGCCGCGGAACGGGCGCCGAAGGCAATGCACGGCAGTTCAGGAAGGCATTGCCCGAAATGCGAGCCGTTGCGGGCCGTGGGCGGGGAGGCGCTGTACAGCCATTCCCGGCAAAAGGTTCATTACAGCACAACTTCCCCGCCAGGCAAGTTGATTTCCCGACATTTTTCCGTTGCCTGGCAAGCCCACGGGTGGCGGCCCGTGGGGGAAGTGCCGGGGATCTGGCCCACGGGCCGCCACCCGTGGGCTTTCAAAACCTTTGCCAATCGGACAAATAATTGCTCCCACAGGGCTCGGAGAGCGGACCAGCGAAAGACGGCCGGTGGGGAACGCGCCGGAGACCAGGCCGGCGGCCCGACTTCCGACCGCGGTAAAAGCTATAGTTGCTCCGTATGGGCGGCGGATCCTGACCAGCGTTTCGCCCGGGGGTGGGAATGGCGATCGCGTGTGCGGCCGGTTTGGTGGATGAGCTGGGCCGAGCCTGCGTGCTCGAACCGGAGCAACTCCGGCACCTCCGGGGCGACCTGGCGGCCCGCGGGCTGGAGCCGCGCGAGCTGGCCCGCGAACTCCTCCGCCGCGGGTGGCTGACCGCGTTCCAGGCCAACCAGCTCTTTCTCGGCCGCGGGGCCGACCTCGTCCTGGGCCAGTACGTTCTGCTGGAGCGGCTCGGCGCCGGCGGCATGGGCCAGGTGTTCAAGGCCCGTCACCGCCGCCTCGATCGGGTGGTTGCGCTCAAGGTGATGCGCAGGGAGTACCTCGACAATCCGAACGCTCTGGCCCGATTCCGGCGCGAAATTCAGGTCGCGGCCCAGCTCGACCACCCGCACGTGGTCCGTGCGCTCGACGCCGACGTGGATGGGGACCGGTGCTACTTCGCGATGGAGTATGTCGAGGGGATTGACCTGGCGCGCCTCGTCAAGGAGCGCGGCCCGCTGCCGGTGGCGCAGGCATGCGACTACGTCCGGCAAGCGGCGCTGGGGCTCGGGCACGCCCACGAGCGCGGCCTGGTCCACCGCGACATCAAGCCGGGCAACCTGATCGTGCAGCGAGTCGGAGCCGGGGTACGGGGGAGTAGCGCCATCCTGCCGCGCCCGCATACCGCGGCCGGCCGCTGGGGGGTGGTCAAGATCCTCGACCTGGGGCTCGTCCGCCTCCTTGCGGACGACGCGGATGGACAGAGCACCCAGTTGACGCAGCTCGGGGCGATCATGGGCACGCCCGACTACATCGCCCCGGAACAGGCGCGGAACTCGCGTGCCTGCGACATCCGCGCGGACCTGTACAGCCTGGGCTGCACGTTCTACTACCTGCTCGCCGGGCAGGTTCCGTTCCCGTTGGGCACCATCACCGAAAAGCTCCTGTATCACCAGCTCGACGAGCCCGAGGCGCTGAACGAGGTTCGGCGCCGGCGCCTGCTGGAGGTTCCGCCGGGGCGCCACGGCACGGACCGGACGCCTGCGGATCTGGAGGTGCCTGCGGAGGTTCGTGCGCTGGTCGCGCGGCTGACGGCGAAGCGGCCGGAGGATCGCCTGCAAACCCCTGCCGATCTCGCTGGAGCGCTGGCCGAGGTCGCGCGCCGGTGGGAGCCGGGCGGAGGAACCGTTCGGCAGCAGCGGGTGGCGGAGTCGCCACGACTCCGCAGAGCCAAACGGGGCCAGGCAACGCGCGCGGCGCAGCGGCCGGTGCTAGCGCTGCCAACAACTCCTCTTGCTGAACCGCCCCCGCGTCCGCAAGCGGCCTCAACCCGGCGCGTGGTCCGGCCTGCCCTGCCGCGCCGCCGCTGGCTCGGCGCAAGGACACGGGCCAAACTCGTCGTCGCCGGCCTGCTCCTGGTGCTGGTGCTTGCCGCGCGGGCGGTGGAGAGGAACCTAACCCTCTCGACCCCCCTTTCCCGCGAGGGAAGGGGGGAGAAGGAGAAGACAAGCGCCAGAAACAACAGTCAGGCGCCTGAACCTTTCTCCCCCCTCTCCGAAACGGAGAGAGGGGCAGGGGGGAGAGGTTCCTCCGCGCAACCCTGACTGGCCTCACCGATCTTCTTTCGGCAGCTCCGCGATGCGGATGTTGCGGAAGCTCAGGTTCGTGGTCGGATCGTGGCCCTGAATGCTGAGGTGGCCGGCGTTCAGGCAGCAGCCGAGGCGGGCGTTGTCGTTCGGTGGGCGGTTATCGACCCAGTCCACCTGCTGAATGCCGTTCACCCATGTCGAGAGGTGCTTGCCGTCGGCGACCACCGTCAGCGTGAACCACTCGCCGTCCTTCGACGCCTGCAGCCGCGCCGGCACCCGCCGGTAGATCGCGCCCGTGCCGAAGTCCTTCGCCGCCGACTCCACCTGCTTCTTGCCGGTCAGCTGGTGGGTCTTCGGATCGTACTCCTCGACCAGATACGCGCGCGGCGGGCTGGCTGTGAAGTCGTTGTGGATCTGCGCCTCGTACCCGTTCTGGTACTCGCCGGCGCGGCAGCGGAAGAAGATGCCGCTGTTGAGATGCTTGCCGTTGCTCATGCACTCCAGCTGCAGGACGAAGTCGGCCCACTTTCCTTCCGTCTGCAGATCGCCCGGCCCGCTCAGCACGGTCACCTCGCCGCGAGCGTCCACACTGAACTTCGATTTCGCCTTCTTGCCCGCGAACTCCTTCCACCCGGTCAGGTCTTTGCCGTTGAGCAGCGCCTTCGTATTCAGCGGACGCAGCTTGACGCCGCGCAGCAGGAGCTTGCTCCCCGCCGGCACCTCAAAGCGCAGCGCCGCCGGGCCGGTCGCCCCCTGCGTGCTGCCCTGCCCGCTCGTCTTGCCGCCAGCGGCGGTCTGGTAATCCAGCTCCTCGTTCTCCGACATCAGGCCGGCATTGTAGTTGACCTTGAGCGTCAGCCGGTCCCACCCGGGGTTGTTGCCCGAGCGTTCGAGGTTGTGCGACCGGACGGCGCCGCCGCGGCGGATGACGAGCTTGGCGCCCTCGTCCCCCTCGCACCGGCACTCCAGGCGCAGCTCGAAGCTGTCGAAGCGCGTGGTTAGCCGGCCGACGCTCGTCTTCTTGCCCCCGACGGTGAGGGCGTCCTGGTCCGCCTTCCCCTCGCCCTCGATGTCCCAGCCGAACGTTGTCTTGCCGTCGAACAGCAGCAACCAGCCCTCGCCGACCTCCTTCGCGGTCAGCGCGTTTGGCTTCGCCGCCTGCGCGCGAGCGGCGGCGGGAACGAGGAGCAACAGGGCGGCACAGAGGAGCGGTCGCATCGTGAGGTCTCCCTGGGTCGTGAAGGTCGGTCACCGGCGCGGCGCTTTATCTTGACAGGATTTTCCGCCCACGCAAGTGCCGACCCTCGGGCTGGTCCGCCGGCCCCGGGTTGGTGGGACGGCCCCGGGCACCCGCGCATAAGATGATGGCAATGCCGACGCGAACCGCAAGCAAGGACACGGGACCGCACGCATGAGCCTCATCGAACGCACCGCCGAGGAGCTGCTTTCCCTGCTCGCACGGGGGGAGGTCACCTCGGAAGCCCTGACCGCCGAATTCCTCCAGGCCGTTCGCCAGCGCGACCCGCACGTCAACGCCTTCCTCCACGTCGATGAGGCCGGGGCGCTGGAGCAGGCCCGCGCCGTGGACGCGAAGCGCAGGCGCGGCGAACCGCTCGGCTCCCTCGCCGGCGTGCCGGTCGCGGTCAAGGACGTCCTCTGCGTGCGCGGCCAGCCGACGACCTGCGGCAGCAAGATGCTGCGGAACTTCGTCCCGCCGTACGATGCCCACGTCGTCACGCGCCTCGCCCAGGCCGACGCCGTCCTGCTGGGCAAGACGAACCTGGACGAGTTCGCGATGGGCTCGTCCACCGAGAACAGCGCCTTCCGCCCGACCCGCAACCCGTGGGATCTGGAACGCACGCCCGGCGGCTCGTCCGGCGGCAGCGCGGCGGCCGTGGCGGCGTGCGAGGCGCCGCTGGCACTCGGCACCGACACCGGCGGCTCGGTCCGCCAGCCGGCCAGCCTGTGCGGCGTCGTCGGCCTCAAACCGACCTACGGCCGCGTCTCGCGCTTCGGGCTGATCGCCTACGCCAGTTCCCTCGACCAGGTCGGCCCGTTCGCTCACGATGTCAGCGATGCCGCCCTCCTGCTTGAGGTCATCGCCGGCCACGACGCGCGCGACAGCACCTGTGTCGAGCGCCCGGTGCCCGCGTACCGCCAGGCACTCGACCAGCCGCCATCGTCCCTCACCGTCGGCGTCGCCCGCGAATACTTCAGCGAGGGACTCGACGCGGAAGTGGAACGGGCGGTGCGCGCGGCACTGCGGGTGCTGCAGGAGCAGGGAGCGACGCTCAAGGAGGTGTCGCTGCCGCACAGCCCATACGCTGTGGCGACCTACTACCTCGTGGCGACCGCCGAGGCGTCGAGCAACCTGGCGCGGTACGACGGCGTCCACTACGGCCACCGCGCCGCGAAGTATGACGGGCTGATCGATCTGTACGAGAAGACGCGCGGCGAGGGATTCGGCGCCGAGGTGAAGCGGCGCATCATGCTCGGCACCTACGCCCTGTCGAGCGGGTACAAGGACCAGTACTACGTCAAGGCGCTGCAGGTCCGGCGCCAGATCAAGGACGACTTCGACCGCGCCTTCGCCGCGTGCGACGTGATCGCCGGACCGACCGCGCCGACGCCCGCGTTCCGCATCGGCGAGCGCACCGCCGACCCGCTGGCAATGTACCTGTCGGACATCTACACCATCAGCGCCAATCTGGCGGGCATCCCGGGGGTCAGCGTTCCGTGCGGGTTCGCGAAGGGCGGGCTGCCGATCGGCCTGCAGCTGCTCGCCGCTCCGTTCGAGGAGGCGAAGTTGCTCCGGGCGGCGCGGCTGCACGAGCGGGCGACCGACTGGCACTTGCGCCGCCCCACCCTCGGGCTGTGAGGGGACTGGAAGACGCTGGAGCAGCTCGACCGCGTGCCGCAGGCGGTCGCGGTGGAGATCGTCATCGCCGCCGTCGTGCCGGTGAAGGGGGCGAAGTGCTGGAGACTCGTCCAACGGAACGCCACCCGTGGGCTGTGAATGGCCCCCTTGCACACTCTCCTGCCTGTGCCCACCTCAGGAATCTTCTCCCATCCGATCTTCCTCCCTGCCCATTTGCCTCCCATCACTCCGGTCGCGACAATCACCTTGCCGCGCGCCGCCGCGCCGCCACCGCCTGGCCCTTCAACCACGGAGGTTCTCCATGATGCGCCTGGCCCGATTCGGGCTCACCGCCCTGCTGGCCCTGCTCCCGCTGCACGCCGCCGCCCAGGAGTTTCACGTTTCGTTCGCCGACACGCACGACCGCATCTGGGTCGGGCCGGCGCTGTGGGCCAACCCAATGGAGGACTGGCGCGTTCACGGCGGCCGGCTGGAGTGCCTCAGCGCCGGCCCAAACCGGAACGTACACGCCCTGACCGCCGAACTCGGCAAGCGCCCAGGCACGCTGAAGATGAGCGTCCGCGCGGGCCGACTCGATGACAGCTCACGCAAGGGGTCGGTCGGCTTCCGCATCGGCATCCAGGACGAGATCGACGACTATCGCGCCCGGCTCATCTACGGGACCGGGCTGAACGTCGGTGTCACCACGGAGGGCGACCTCTTCATCGGCGAGAAGAAGAAGTTGGCTGCGATCCTCCCCGAGGCGCTGCGCAAGGGCGTGGTCCTGCACCTCGAAGCGGGTCCGGGCAAGGAGGGCCAGTACGCCGTCACCCTGCGCGTCCAGGGCGCCAACGGTCGCAAGGAATTGGCGAACCTGACGGCCGGCGCCGTCGCGGCGGGCCGCCTGGCCGGCAACCTGGCCCTGGTCAACAACCATCCAGGCATCGTTCCGGGTGGCAAGAAGGGCGCCAAGAAGGGTATGAAGGCCGAGGGGCAGGGAGCACGCTTCTGGTTTACCGACTGGAAGGTCGCCGGCACGAAGATCAACGACCACCCGGAGCGGCGGTTCGGCCCGGTCCTGTGGGCGATGCACACCCTCAGCCGCGGGATCCTGAAGATGACCGCCCAGATGCCGCCGGTCGGCAAGGACGAGCCCCAAACGGTGCGCCTGGAGATCCGCGCCGGCGACGAGTGGAAGACCGTCGCCGAGGAGAAGCTTGACCCGGTCGCCTTCACCGCGACGTTCCGCGTCCCGAAGTGGGACGACAGCCGTGACGTACCGTATCGCCTGGTGTACACGCTCACCGACAAGGCTGGGGGGAAGCGCCTGGTCCATTACGGCGGGACCGTGCGCCGCGATCCCGTCCACAAGAGTACCCTCGTGGTGGCCGCCTTCACCGGCAACGCCGACTACGGCTTCCCCAACCGCGAGGTCGTGCGCAACCTGCGCGCTCAGGATCCCGACCTGATGTTCTTCTCGGGGGATCAGATCTACGAGTACGTCGGCGGCTATCCGCTGATCCGCACGCCGCCGGACCGGGCGTGCCTGAACTACCTGCGCAAGTGGTATCTCGTCGGACTGGCGTTCGGCGACCTGATGCGCGACCGTCCCGCCGTCTGCATCCCCGATGACCACGACGTTTACCAGGGCAACATCTGGGGCAACGGCGGCAACCCGATCACGCTCGCCGAGCACGACCGCGGCGGGTACGTTCAGGATCCCGTCTTCGTCAACTGCGTCCACCGCACCCAGTCCTCCCACTTACCCGATCCGTTCGACCCGACGCCGATCAAGCAGAACATCAGTGTTTACTACTGCGATATGGTCTACGGCCGGGTCGGGTTCGCGGTCGTCGCCGACCGGATGTTCAAGTCGGGGCCGAAGGGGACCGTCGCGACCTGGCCGGGCCGCCCCGACCACCTGAAGGATCCGAAGGTGGACGCCAAATCGCTCGACAAGCCGGGGCTGCAACTGCTGGGCGAGCGGCAGGAGAAGTTCCTGCGCCACTGGGCGGCCGACTGGAAGGGCGTCGATATGAAGTGCGTCCTGTCGCAGACGAACTTCTGCAACGTCGCCAACTATCACGGGGCCAAGCAGGAGTACCTGATCGCCGACCTCGATTCGGGTGGGTGGCCGCAGTCGGCGCGCAACCGCGCCGTGGACCTGATGCGCCGTGGGTTCGCCCTGCACCTGTGCGGCGATCAGCACCTGACGACCATCGTGCAGTACGGTATCGAGCGGCCGGGCGACGCCAATTTCTCGTTCTGCGTCCCGTCGATCGCCAACTTCTACCCGCGCAGCTGGAAGCCGGACAAGGAGGGTCTGCCGGTCAAGAACCGCGTGGCCGGGCTGCCAAACACCGGCGATTACTTCGATGGGCTGAGGAACCCGATCCGGGTTTACGCCGTCGGCAACCCCGAGGCGACGTACCGCGCGGGGCGACTGGCGAGCCTGCACGACAAGGCGTCGGGCTACGGCATCGTGCGCTTCGACCGCAAGGGGCGGACGCTGACGCTGGAGTCCTGGCGGTTGCTGGTAGATGTGACAAAGCCGAAGAAGGGGGACCAGTTCCCCGGCTGGCCGCGGAAGATTCGGCTGCTCGACAACGACGGCCGCAAGTCGGCCGGATACCTGCCGGAGGTGCGCGTCAAGGGCATGACGGACCCGGTCGTGCAGGTGGTGGACGAGACGACCGGGGAGGAGGTGTACACCCTGCGCATCCAGGGGGATCGCTTCCGGCCGATGATCTACCGGCCCGGCCGCTACACGGTCAAGGTGGGTGAGCTGGGCACCGCCCGGGTGCGCGAGTTCCGCGGGGTGCAGCCGGCGGCGGACCCGAAGGCAACCCTGGATGTGAATCTGCCGGCCCCGGCGTCGTCGGACTAACCCGGAGCACCAGCGCCAGGCACGCCCAGATCCCGCGCTTACGCTTCGGGCACGGACGAACCGGGGCTCCGCGCCGCCGGGCGTGAGGCCGGCCAGGCGAGAACGACCACGGCGGCGACGCCTGCGCCGGTGACGACGTCGAGGAGGTGATGCTGGCGCGTGTAGAGCGTCGCCAGCCAGACGAGCAGGGCGCCGGCAACGATGGGCAGCCACCAGCGCGGGAAGTCGCGCAGCAGGGCCAGGGCGAGCAGGCAGGTCAGGCTGACGTGCAGGCTCGGCGCGGCGTTCGCCGGCGGTTCGTCGATCGCCACCATCCACTTGTAGAGCGAGACGGTGAGGTCGGACGCAAGGTCGTCGGTCAGCGGCGGCCGCGGCGCGGTCTGCGTCGGGTAGACGATGAAAACAACCACCGACACGAGCACGATGACGAGGGCGCGTGGTACGAACCACGCGAACGTGTCCCGGCGGAGCAGGCCAATCAGCGCCGGCCCGACGAGGTACGGCAGCAGGTAGACCCACACCCACTCCGGGCGGAACGGGAACCAGTCGTCCCACGGCGTCCAGGTGACGTGGGCCGCCCCGGCCGGCCCGCGCCACTTCAAGACGAGCAGGTACAGCCCCAGGGCCGCGAAGGTCAGCACGCCCAGGCCGACGGCCTGCAACAGGGCGCGGCGGAGCGTGCGCTTCTCGGTCGGGGTGGACATGACCGCTTCTTTCAAGCGAGACAGGAGGGAAAGCACCCCGGGAGCCGAGAGAACGCGCTCCCGACTCCCGGGGTGTTGCCTGAGCAATGCGCCGTCACTTGACGCGGCTGAGGTACTTGCCGTCGCGCGTATCGACGAGTACCTTCTCGCCGATGCCGATGAATGGCGGCACGGTGATCTTCAGCCCGGTCTCCAGGGTGGCTGGCTTGTATTGCGCCTGCGCCGTGGCCCCCTTGATGCTCGGCTCGGTTTCCGTCACCTCCAGTTCGACCGTCGCCGGCAACTCCAGGCTGAGCGGCTTGCTGTCGTAGAGAAGGACGGTCCCGTCATTACCTTCCTTGAGGTAGCCTTCCATCTCGCCGACCATGTCCGCCTGCAAGGTGATCTGGTCGTAGGTTTCCTTGTCCATGAAGACGAACCCGTCGGCGTCGCGGTAGAGGTATTGCATGTCGCGCTTTTCGAGATACGCCGTGTCCACCTTGTCCTCGGGGTGGACGCGGATCTCGTTGACGAAGCCGGTCTTGATGTTCTTGAGCTTGAGGCGCAGCTTGCTCGGCAGGTTGCCGGGGGTGCGCAGCTCGCGATCGACCACCTGGAGGAGTTCCCCCCTCTCGCCGACGATCACCATGCCCTTGCGGACGTCACTGTAAAGGATCGAAGCCACGGGGCCTCCCTGGGTAAACCCATGTTCTCACGCCGGCCCAGCCCCGTAACCCAGAGAGGCGGCGCCTGGCGAAACCGCGAACGTCTTATTGTTACAGGCACGCGCCGACGTCGGAAACCCACGCCGGCATCGCCCCGTTCAGGATCTCGATTCCGGCCTTGCGGTGCAAGATGAACTGCCCCGGCGAAGCGTGTTGCGCGCAAAGGCGCCAGGAGCGCAAAGGAAGACCTCCTTGGCACTCCTGGCGTCCTGGCGCGAAACCCCCTTCCCTCAAAGCATGTCCAGCGGATCGACGTCCACCGTCAGCTCGACGTGGCTCGGCGTCCGCGCGCCAGGCAGGACCGCGCGCAGCAGTTGGTGCAGTGTGGCGGGGCTCGGCGACTGAAGCTGGAAATGGAACCGATAGTAGCCCTTCAACCGGAACACCGGCGCCTCCGCCGGGCCGAGAACGCGCACCTCCAGCGGCGCCCCGTCCGGTCCCTTCAGTCGCTCCAGCGCCGTGCGGAAGCCGATCGCCAGGCGGTTCGCGAAGTCGCCCGCCTCCTGCTGAGCGCGGCTGCGCACGATCAGCCGGGCCATGCGCTGGTACGGCGGGTACTTGTGCGCCTTGCGGTGGGCCGTCTCGATCGCGACGAAGCGCAGGTAGTCGTGGGTCGCTGCCAGCGCGATCGACGGGTGCTCCGGGTTGTACGTCTGCACCAGCACGCGCCCGCCGCGCGGCCCGCGTCCCGCTCGCCCGGACACCTGGGCGAGCAGCTGGAACGTTCGCTCGGCGGCGCGGAAGTCCGGCAGGTGCAGCCCCATGTCGGCGTTCACCACGCCGACCAGCGTGACGTTCGGGAAGTCGAGCCCCTTCGCGATCATTTGCGTGCCCAGCAGGATGTGGACCTCGCCGCGACGGAACTGGGCGAGCAGCCTGGCGTGACTGCCGGGGCGGCGCATCGTGTCGCTGTCCATGCGGCGTACCGTAAAACCCTGAAAACGCTCCTGAATCTCCGCCTCCAGCTTCTCGGTCCCGAGCCCCTGGTAGCGCACCGGCACCTGGCTGCACTTCGGACACAGCTTCGGCGGCCCCTGCTCGTAGCCACAGTGGTGGCAGAGCATCACATCGCGTTCACGGTGGAACGTCAGGGCCAGGTCGCAGAACTTGCACGACGCGACATGCCCGCAGCCGGGGCAGTGGATGTGGGTCGAGAAGCCGCGGCGGTTAAGCAGCAGGATCACCTGGCCGCCGCCACCGAGCGCGTGCCGCATGGCCGATTCCAGCCCCGGACTCAGCGCGCGGAATGGCCCGTTGTGCGGCCGGTCGTGACGCAGGTCGATCAGACCCACCTGCGGCAGCGGCCGGTCGAGGACGCGGCTGGGGAGGGTCAGGCGCGTGTACTGGCCGCGCTCGGCGTTGTGCCACGTCTCCAGGCTCGGCGTCGCCGACCCGAGGATGATCGGGATGCCTTCCAGTCGCGCACGCATCACGGCCACGTCGCGCGCGTGGTAGCGCGGCGTCGCCTCCTGCTTGAACGTGCTCTCGTGCTCCTCGTCGATGACGATCAGCCCGAGGCGGCGCGACGGCGCAAACACGGCGCTGCGTGCCCCGACGACGACCTGCACCTGCCCGCCGGCGATGCGTCGCCAGTGGGTTCCGCGCTCGGCGTTGCCGAGGTGGCTGTGCAGCACCGCCACCTCGCCGCACCGGCCGCGGAAGCACTGGATGGTCTGCGGCGTCAGGCTGATCTCCGGCACCAGGACGAGCGCCTCCTTGCCCTGGCGCACCACCTCTTCGATGGCGCGCAGGTACAGCTCGGTCTTGCCGCTGCCGGTCACGCCGTAGAGCAGGAACGCCTGGAACCCGCCCTGACGGAGGGCCGGCTCCAGGACCGCCCAGGCACGCTGCTGGTCGGCGTTGAGTTCGACGCGCGCCGCCTCGGCCGGTTCGGGAAGCGCGTGGCCCGCGGCCGGGTCGAACGACTCGATGCGGCGCACCAGCCGGCGCGCGACACCCTTCTCGACCAGCCCCTCGATCGGGCGCGTGCCGCACTTCGCGAGCTTCGCCAGACGCCGCAGTTCCACCGGCTTACCCTGCTGACGCAGCGCGTCGAGCGCCGCCGACTGCCTGGGAGTGAGCCTGGGCGGCGGCTGCGGCAGGTCGGCCTCGGGGATCGCGTCGAGGAAGACGGTCGCGCGCGTGCCCGACTGGTCCTTCGCGCCAGCCGGGACAACGGCGTTGAGGATCTGGCCCCAGCCGCACAGGTAGTAGTCCGCCATCCAGCGCGTCAGTCGCATCAGGTTCGGCGAGAGGAGCGGTTCGTCATCGAGGACACGCACCAGTTCCTTGACGGCGCGGCCGGGCGCCGTCGTGCCCAGGTGAACGCAGTAGCCGACGGTCGTGCGGTCACCCTTGCCGAAGGGAACCTGGACGCGCTTGCCGACGGCGATGTCGTCGCGCAGCCGCTGCGGGACCGCGTAGCTGTAGGCGTGGTCGAGCGGCCGGTCGAAGACGACTTCGGCGAAAAGATCGGCGGTCTGGTCCGCGGAGGCGCCGAGTTCCTCGAACAGTTCCGGGTGGGTAATCTGGCTCACGGCTCGGTCCTGGATCAAAGACGGGGCATCAGGTGCAGTGTGCATAATTATACCTTACCCTCGCGCCCCCCCGGCCGCGATGTTGGTAGGTCGGCCGCAAACCGGCGCGGGACTGGACAAGCTCTGCGGTTTTTGCCAGGCGTGGCGCCGACAGGGCGAAGAATGGGTTCGTACGTACAACGAAGGCGGAGCGAGAACCTTTCCCCCGGCCTCCTTCCCTGTGAGGGGAGGGGGTGAACCAGGGTTCCGGCACCTGATCGTCTTCCCGGCGCTCGTACTCGTCTTCTCCTTCCTTCCCTGGCAGGGAAGGGGGGCCGGAGAGGTTAGGTTTTCGCCGCGAAGATCCCTCCCCCCTGCCCCCTTCCCCGAAACGGAGAGGGGGAGAAAGGTAGAAGCGTCTGATCGTATTCCCGGCGCTTCAACCTTGGTTCTCCCCCCGCAACAGGTAACGTCCTCACTCATCAGTTCGCAAGTCGTTACAGATTATTTTATTGCGACGAATCGCATCAGCGGTTAGTTCGGCCCGATCAATCTTGAATGTCCCGGAACGAACCTGAGTTTATGTATCGCCCAGCCGCTTAAACCCCCTTATGGGACAGTCACTCACTCGGCGTAGAGCAAGTACTGCCGGCGCAACTCGATGAAGCGCTCCAGTGGGCCGCGCCAACCGGCTTCCAGCTCGCGCCAGCCGGTTCCGTCCCGGACCCCTTCCCACGTCACGCGGTGTGCGAGCAGCACGTCGAAGCGGTCCACCTTCCAGTCGTCGGGATAGAGTCGCCGCAGGGTACACGCGATCGCCAGTCCGGTTTGCACCGGGCGGAAGGCTGCCCAGTCATCGACGAAGACCTGCACCCCGTCGCACTCCTTGC